>Ga0209084_1000330_pt1 | contig 44450 bp, 62 predicted proteins | sample C_130820_MF_Meta_FD_187309 | JGI IMG/M metagenome (GOLD analysis project Ga0209084, IMG submission 187309) | Freshwater microbial communities from Lake Croche, Canada to study carbon cycling - C_130820_MF_MetaG (SPAdes) (version 2) | ecosystem: Environmental > Aquatic > Freshwater > Lake... | reverse complement strand
CAGGACCTGAACACAGTCACACTACAGTATCCTCAAGATGGCAGTTTGCTAGGCACATTTGGTGATTTTGAGATCACAGACTTTGAGCCAGCGATTGGTAGCATCGACTACAGCATCACAACACTGACCACTACCGGCGGCGAAATTCCCTTTACCACGGGATTTGCCACACTGCAAGCAACCACAGCCGCAGTGGGCACAGGTTGGACCAACACTCAGTGGGACCTGGATCAAAACCGTGAGGTATATCCTACACAGACTTTCAAGTTCATGACGGATGGTACATTTGACACCCCGGAGATCAAGCATGTGGGCGAAGTCCGGATCACAGCCGCAGTGGCACCCACGATCATTGAACCAACACCCAGCACCTGGGCATTCCAGAACAACGACGGCCTACGCTTCCCAGACGGCAGCGTACAATACGGCGCTTATGTAGAAACAGAAATGGCTTTGGACGGCGGCTTTGCTGGCACAGTGTTCAACATCATACCAAGACCGACCATAGCAGATGGCGGCGGATCAAGCGCACGTCATGGTGCCGCAGATCCTGTGTACGATGGCAACGATAGCAACAATTACGTCTTAGATGGCGGCGGAGCATAATACGATGGCAAATAGAATACAATTACGAAGAGACACAACAGCAAACTGGAACAGCGTTGATCCTGTGCTGGCCGATGGAGAACCAGGCTATGATATTGTTACCAACGAAATTAGAATTGGTGATGGATCATTACAATGGTCTCAACTGTCAGGCAATATTATCGGTGGCGGAGGTGTGCCCACTGATATATACAACTCTGTAGGTTCTGCAACAGTGGGATCGCAGGGCTACTACTGGCAGTTTAGTGGTGCCACTGGTGTGCTGACACTGCCCCGCGACAACTACCTAGACACATCAGACGCCAATCTAAAGATTGGGTCACAGGGCAATGTGACCATTCGTAGCAATGCGGCCACAGTGGGTGGTACGCATACTTGGACATTTGACACCAGTGGCAACTTGACCATGCCTACCAATGGTGATGTCATAATGCCTGGCACTAATAGTATCCTGTCGGCCGGTGGAACTACACTACTTGGCGGATACTCACAAGTTACCGGATATTACTCAACATTAGGAATCAGTTATCCAGGTGCTGGCACTCAATTTGGTATGACCCTGCAACCGGCTGCCGATAACACCACGGCCATACAGTTCCTTAATGCCGCAGGCAACAGCGTAGGTAATATTACACAAACATCGTCAACAGTTAAATTTACAGGTGATGGCAGCGGTCTTTCAAATGTTGCAATCAAGACCACAGGCTCTTGGACTGTGACTACAGGAAGTGCCACTTATAGTTTCACAGTTCCTCAAACTGGCACTTACACCATGTGGGTAAGAGGCACCTGTGACAACGGTATCATTACCTGGAATGCCACTGCCACAGTGACCAACAACAACGTGCCTGTGACAGGACAACAGTACGCCTGGGTCTACACAGGTGACGGAACGCCCATTGACTTTACCGATATACCACATCAGTTTGTTGGCACAGCAAATACCATAGTTCGTAGCAATCCTAGTGTGACAGTACCTACCAATAGATTTGATTTTGTGATCAACAACACCAGCGGATCGTCACAAACAGTATACTGGGGTTATGTAGCACAATGAGCATAACATACAAGGCCCAAGCGTGATCTGGTACTGGGTAAGATAACACCAAACAAACATAAATAAGAATATCGGAGACATATTAAAATGGCAACAAAAATACAATTTAGACGCGACACAGCAGGCAATTGGACCAGCACAAATCCAACCCTAAATCAGGGCGAACCCGGGTTTGAAACCGACACTGGCAAACTAAAAGTTGGTAATGGATCACTGGCCTGGAATGATTTGCCCTACGGTGACGGCATAGTTGGCAGCAACAATCAAATTGCAGTTGGTTACCATGCTGGCAGTTATAATCAAGGTAATGATGCTGTGGCCATTGGTACTTATACTGGTGAACAAAATCAAGAAAATCGTGCAGTGGCCATTGGCTACGGTGGCGGCGAGTGTAATCAAAGCTACGGTTCGGTCGCAGTTGGTGAATACGCAGGACGTTGGGGCCAAGGTGAGCATTCGGTGGCCATTGGCTCGTGTGCAGGTAATTGCGATCAAAGTTATGTTGCTACCGCAGTAGGTCGTGCCGCTGGTAATTGCAGTCAAGGCACAGGTGCCACAGCAGTTGGACACTTAGCAGGTTATTGCTGCCAAGGTTATCACGCCACATCAGTGGGTCGTAGAGCCGGTATGTATTGCCAAGAACAATATGCGGTTGCTGTGGGTGCAGATGCAGGACATTATTGCCAAGGTCAAGGGTCCATTGCCATTGGTCAAGGTGCTGGTGAATACTGCCAAGGTTGCCATTCAATTGCGATTGGTGTTTGTGCAGGCAGCGGCTGTTGCGGATGTAACCAAGGCTGTAGTGCCATTGCCATTGGGCGAGCCGCCGGTTATTGCTGTCAAGGCGACGACACCGTGGCCATTGGACACAATGCTGGTTATCGTAATCAAAACAATCATGCTGTGGCCATTGGTCACTATGCCGGCAAGTACAATCAGTGCTATGCATCAGTGGCCATTGGCAACTGGGCTGGATATTGCTGCCAGTGTGAACAGTCAGTGGCCATCGGCAACTATGCCGCACAATATTGCCAATGCTGCCAATCAGTGGCTATTGGACCGTACGCTGGACGGTACTGTCAAGGCAATGGGGCTGTGGCCATTGGTGAATATGCAGGTCAAGGCTATTGCGACTGCTGCGGCTGTGGCAGTTGCCGCAGTGGAGGCCAAGGCGATCACTCGGTGGCTATCGGATCATGTGCTGCCAGTTATAATCAAAATTCTGATGCCATTGCCATCGGTCGTGCCGCCGGCAATGCGTGTCAAGGCGAAGACACAGTGGCCATTGGACACCAAGCTGGTTATTGCTGCCAAAGCAATCATGCTGTGGCCATCGGTTATCAAGCTGGTCAATATAACCAATCGTATTCATCGGTGGCCATTGGCAATCATGCAGGACAATGCTGCCAATGCCAAAACGCAGTGGCCATTGGTAGTTATGCTGGTGAAAACTGCCAAGGCGAATATGCAGTGGCCATCGGCTACAAAGCTGGTCAATGCTGTCAAATGACAAATAGTATTGTAATCAATGCCAGTAGCTCCACATTGAATACAACCAACCAAGGTTTGTACATCAACCCTGTGCGTGAAGATATTGCCAATACAACATACAGTGTCTATTACGATGAAGAGACGCATGAGTTGACTTATACAGTTTCTGCAGCCGGTGTATTGGAACAGAATTTGCAGTCGGCCAACGGTGATTATACTCTGGCACTGACAGACATTGGCAAACACATTTACAAAACAGGTACAGGTGCAGTGTTGGTTCCGACCAATGCCAGTGTAGAGTTTCCTGTAGGAACAACCATTACCTTAGTCACAGGCAGCTCACACTCGACCACTGTACAGTCAGCCAACAGTGGAGTCACTACCCTGATACTGAGCAAGTTTGGTGCAGATGCCAGTATTAATATACCAGCAGACACTTATGTCACAATCCTTAAAGTGGAAACAGACAAGTGGATGGTTCAAAACTAATCAGATAAATAACGTATACAGAGGAAAACAAAATGCCACAATTTAATATCACAGCAACTTCAGCTACAGCCAATGTCAACAATGTGATTGGACAAACAGTCAGCAACACAGACAAAAAGCGTTATCCAACTCCTGCAGAATTTGCAGATCAGGCTGCCGCTCAAGCTAATGCTGACAAGTATGCTAAAAGCCTATGTCACGAAGACCATCTAAAGGTTTGGGACTGGGTTGGCACTGCTACCCCAGTCTAATCGGGTTCGGTTGACGTAATTATGGCAGTGGATGATGCTTTGTCCACTGCCATATATCCTTCACAAGCAAAATTCCAGTTATCATTTCCCTGACCATCTCCGGTCACTTCATCATACACAGGCACTGAAATTCTCACGTGCTTGACAATAAACTGTTTACCATTTTCAAACACACGCCATACGTGTTCAGCAGTACCAAATCCCGGCTGACCTCTGTTTTTGTTAAATCTAATGTGATATTTGTTCATGGTTAATCCTCAATTCCGGCTCTTGCTATTTGTAAACAACTCTTGCATCGGCCGCAAGCATCAATTGTTGTTTCGTTGTAAATAGGAGTTCGACAACTCCAAAACTTATCTCTTAGTGATTCGGGCAACGAATCGTATATCTCACGTTTGGTCAAGTTCAACACAGGATATATTTTCTCTACTGAAGTAAATGCACCCAATATGTTATTGGCACGGTGTCTACGCTCTTCTAGCGCATGATTACTGTCGGTAGCATTCATGCCCATGGCCACTTTTGTTATTGCGGGATTGACACTACAAATGTATCCGGCAAAAAAGTTCATGGTGTCTGAGTCGTACAAGAACTGTTGGTTATAGGTCGGTGCGGCAATGGCACTGGTGCTGTACTCAAACTCAAAGCCCAGTCTGCGTAGCTCTGCTAGAGCTTGCTCAACTACCACGGCTTCGGCCCGATCTCGATTTTCTATGTTTCGGTTATGAACATGATGTATGTGTAGATCATACGCCTGATATGCGGCATCAGTTAGCATATGATATATCATTCCTAGACTATCCAGTCCTCCGGAATACATGGCTAAGATTGTTTTTGATTCCATATGTAAAATGAGTAAACTTGGTTTATTTTGTGTTCTTGGGGCACTGGTGTTAATTCTTCTGCACGTGGGAAATAGACAGCATAGGTAGTGGGCCACGAAGGGTTCAAAAATGTACGACTAACAAACCTATCACAGTTATTTAATACCGTGGGCAACAAACGATCTGCAAACTCCTTGCCGTAGCTCAGACCGCCATCGATGATGACAGTATCCCAATAACTATCCATGCTGAACCAATCTCTTTGCCGGATTTTGGGATCATCATACACAGGTTCAAGATCCCAGGCTTCAGTACACAAAGGCAGTAAAAGTCGTGTGCTACCTAACAGCAACACACGCCCTGAGCAGAAATTTTTGAATACATCATAGTCATCTAGGTTGGGTGCCGCTGGCCAAACAAGACTCTGCCAAAACTCTCGTGACACTTTAGATCACAGTGACATCTGGCACAGGTGCAGTCTTTGGCGGCAAGTCTCGAACACCTAGATTAAAATGCACTAGACGTGTGGGACTTTTGATAGCGGTTCTTGTCACGCTGTGCGGCAACCAAGAATTAAACAAATACATCATGCCAGGTTTGGGCACAAACAATGCTGTACTACTGGCCAAGGTAATTTTGCCTAGATCTGCTTCGGGCAAGTTGATCTGATTCTTGCCATAGCGTGGATCGTGTACAGCAACCTTACACCCGTTTTCTGGACAGTCTAAAAAATACATTCCGGTGATTTGGGCACCACGACTATGTATGTGTTCATCGTGTCCATTGTATTGATTGTGTTCTTGCGTCCACATTTCTTGTATGTAGGTGCCAAGATTGGCCACGTCGTGTCCTTGACTGTTGAGTATGGTCCAGGCCGCCTGTGCAATATAGCCGGTAAATGCGGACAATTGGGGTTCGTGTGGGTACCCATTGGTCTGTATAGGATACAAGGGATCTGGTTTGGGCTCACTGTTTTTTCTTTGTGCCAAATACCGCTGGCTTACTTTTCGTACAGCGTCTAAAAATTCTGGCTTGTCGACCGAATAAATCACGCTAGGAAAGTGTTCGTGTGGGGTTAGGATGTCGCTCATACAGTACTTATTTGCGCCATTTCAAGCTCAAACTATTTGTGATCTTGACTGTATTAGTGTATAATTACTAGATGCTAACAACGATACAAGATGCAGTACAACAGTTCCTGCCCGCCAAAAGGAAAACAGCATCAAATGGCTGGATCAGTTTTAATGCACCCTGTTGCGACCATAATGGTGAAAGCCGAGACACACGCAGTCGTGGCGGTATCATCAGTAACCCAGATGGCGGTGTCAGCTATCATTGTTTCAACTGCAACTTCAAAGCCAGTTACACTCCGGGCTATCACCTAAACTACAAATTTCGTAAACTGTTGGCGTGGTTGGGCGCAGATGAAAACACAGTACGCCGCTTGGTGATTGATGCAGTTCGTATCAAAGACCTTGTGGGTGTTCCGGATACCAAACCGGTAGAACGTACAGAACTGACCATCAAACCCAGGCCCTTGCCTGCAGAAGCACAGACCCTACAGGCATGGGAAACTTTCCACACATTGAGTGCAGAAAATCCCACAGTGTACAATGTACCTGCGGTGTTTCATAACGCTGTGCTGTATCCAGCAGCCAGAGCCATTGATTTAAGTAAATATGATTTTTATTGGACTCCCGAGCGACAATACAACTTAGACAAACGAGTAATTGTGCCCTTTACTTGGCAGAATCAAATCATTGGCTATACTGCCCGCGCCACACAAGATGATGTCAAGCCCAAGTATCACAATAGTCACGAACCCAACTATGTGTTTAATGTGGATCGCCAACTGCCAGCGGCACGGTTTGTGATAGTGTGTGAAGGACCGTTTGACGCCATGAGCATAGACGGTGTGGCCATATTGAGTAATCAATGCAATGAGACACAGGCCGATGTGATCGATGCTCTGGGCCGAGAAGTCATTGTTGTGCCTGATTCGGATCGTGCCGGCGCCAAGTTGATTGATGCGGCCATTGAGTATGGATGGACAGTGAGCTTTCCCATATGGATGGACACCTGCAAAGACATCAATGAGGCTGTGGTCAAGCACGGTCGATTGTTTGTGCTCAAGAGCATACTGGAAGCCAGAGAAACCTCCAGATTAAAGATTGAACTCAAAAAGAAAAGACTATATAATTAACTATGACAAGATTCTGCTTTAGTGGTTGCTCACTCACATATGGTGAGGGATTAAACGATACCAAAGAAAACTATGCCAGTTTGGTTGCTGACTCGCAATCGGCTGTACTAAAGAATATCGCAGTACCCGGCAATGCCAACAGCAAAATTTTTATAGAATCAATGAATGAATTGTTGTTTGATACACCTGATGTGCTGTTTGTTCAATGGTCCGAATTGAGTAGGCATTGGTTATATCCAGCATTGGATTTGGAGTTTCCAATCACTGCTGGTATACGTAATGATTTGAAGTATTTGGATTTTTTCCTTCCGCAACAGCAAGCAAAGGAATTCATTGACATGTTTCGTTATCTAAATCATGACTATCACAATATTTTGTCAGTAATAAACTATTGCAAGATATTGGAAAATGTAGCCAAGGACAAATGCCGTCTGATTTTTATCAACGGATTGATTCCGTGGACACCCGAACTGCGATATCCAGAATCTGCCAGAGATCCTCAACGCTACTTTAGCGAATATACAAAAAATCTTTTGTGCATTGACCGACTGCCCGACGATGATATAAAGAAATTTTTTGAAGCAATATCGACTGAAATTGTAAAATTAGACAAGTCAAAATGGATCAACATGTTCTCGACTATCATGGACAGTGCAGTAGATCTAGGCACAGATAACATACATCCAGGGCCTGCGACTCACCAAAATTTAGCCAACAATATTATTAAATATCTAACAAAATGAACAAAGAATACACAGTAGACCTACAGAGATTATTTCTAGAAATGATGCTGGAAGATGCCACAGCCTATGTGCGGGTACAAAACATCTTTAACTCAGAAAATTTTGATCGCAGTCTAAGAGCAGTTGCAGAGTTTATCAAAACACATACAGATAGTCATCGCACCATACCAACACGTGACCAGATCCGAGCGGTCACTGGTGTAGAACTACAGGCAGTGCCGGATTTGGATAAAGGACACTATGACTGGTTCTTGGAAGAGTTTGAAGGATTCAGTCGCAGACAAGAATTGGAACGTGCTATTTTAAAAGCCGCAGACCTGATTGAAAAAGGCGAATATGATCCTGTGGAAAAACTGATCAAGGATGCAGTACACATCAGTCTTACCAGAGACATGGGCACAGACTATTTTGCAGATCCTGCAGAACGCATCAACAGATACTTCAACGCCGGTGGACAGGTTAGCACAGGATGGCCACAACTGGATCGACTGTTGTATGGTGGATTCAGTCGTGGTGAACTCAACATCTTCGCTGGAGGATCGGGTTCAGGTAAATCCTTGGTCATGATGAACATTGCCTTGAACTGGGTACAATCTGGACTCAACGGTGTTTATATCACACTGGAGTTGAGCGAAGAATTGACCAGTCTGCGTACAGATGCCATGTTGTCCAACATGAGTACCAAGGACATACGCAAGGACATTGATACTGCCACACTCAAGGTCAAGATGGTGGGCAAGAAGTCAGGCACATATCAAGTCAAAGGTATGCCGGCACAGAGCAACATCAATGACATTCGTGCTTATTTGAAAGAGTATCAGATACAGACAGGGCGTAGTGTAGACTTTATCATGATCGACTACCTGGACTTGTTGATGCCGGTCAGTGCCAAAGTATCGCCCAATGATCTGTTTGTCAAGGACAAGTATGTGAGTGAAGAACTACGTAATCTGGCCAAAGAATTAGGTATGCTCATGGTCACGGCGTCACAGTTGAATCGATCAGCAGTTGAAGAAGTTGAATTTGACCATAGTCATATATCGGGCGGTATTAGTAAGATCAACACCGCAGACAACGTGTTTGGTATCTTTACCAGCAGAGCCATGAAAGAACGTGGACGCTATCAAATCCAGTGTATGAAGTCTCGTAGTAGCACAGGTGTTGGACAAAAGGTTGATTTGAGCTACAACATTGATACCATGCGTATCACAGACGAAGGCGAAAGTGCAGGAGATGGTACCACAGGGTCTAGAATTGGCAGTATCATGACGCAGATCAAGGGCAAACCCATGCCCACTGAAGATGGCGCTGAACCGGTCAAATGGGTCAAGGCCGAGCCCAAACCAGGATTCAGTTTGGAAGCCCCAGTGGGCGGTGAAGCACAAAGTCACAAACTCAAGGCAATGCTAGCAGGCTTAAAGAACAAAACTGAATAAATAGACTATATTGGAGCCTATCTTGCAAAAGCGTACCCGTAGTATCTTGGACGAACTGGACAGCCTGTTGACCCATAGAGACAAACAAAATCTTGTGGAAAGTCGTGCCAACCATGTGATCCAAGGTGCCATTAATCTGGTCAACTACATACGTGAAAACTACGATGCCGAACAGGCCGCCGAGTTAGAACGTAGACTACTCAACAGCATACGCAGTCAAGATGCCGCCAAATTTACCCGTGGGGTCAGAAAGATACGCAATGAAGATTAAAGAAATTGACAATCAACACAAACTAGACGAAGGTGTAATGGACTCGTTAAGATCCGGAATCAATACCATCAAAGCCAATGCACCACTGGTCGGTCAAAAGGCACAGGGTCGAGCCACTAGAAATAGTGTGGCCGATAATCTTATTGGTAAATGGAATCAATCAGTGGCCATGGATCCCACTTTACAAAAAAACCCATCTGCTCTGCAACAGTTTGTACAAAAGGCCGCACCAAATATTCCAGATGTTCCTGCACCAACTGACATGACACCAAAGGGTGTTAATGAATATATTACCACGGTCACCGGACAGAGCCTGGCAGCTGCCATGAGAGACGCACCGGATGCCGACAATTGGACCGACAGAGCGTCAGCCAGTTTACGGGCACAGCCAACCAAAGAACCAATCAAAACTGACGTACCAGGGCTGACCATCACCGGCGGCGCCTCTAATCCAAATGCAGATCCAACATTGACTTTTTCTGGTAAAAATTACAGCATTGATGATGCATCAGGAAAATGGGTAGACGAAGCCGGTACACCGGCTAACGAAAAAATGCAAACCGTGTTTTATACGACTATGGGCAGATACACACGGGAGAATGCCAAACTTTTACAAGGATTCAACACCAGCGCCGGCCGAAACGCTGGACCAAGATTATCGTCTGGGGTATCCATAACCAGCGAAGAACCAATCATAATCAACTTCAAAAATACCGACTATGCATTGAACGATAACGGTATTTGGGCACCAGTCAAGAATCCCAAAAGACCAGAAAGCCAGGCTATGCAGGCCTTTTTGAACAAACAACATGATGCTTATTTAAATTCTGAGATACACGTACAACCACCGGCACCTGCACCACAAACTCAACCACCAGCACCTGCTCCAACACAACGACAATCTGATCAAGCAATACAATCATATAGAAACACCGATGCCATACTGCCCGCGGCACCCACTAACATAGATACTACAAACTCGGCACCGGCCGCAGATGTTCTTGCACAAAGACAAACCACACCTATTACTACCACAGACACACCGTCGGTAATGCGTAGAAGAAATGACCCAAGATTTGATCCTACACTCAATATGCCGCCACCGGAGGCTACAGCACCGACAGCACCGACCCCGACAGCGCCAATACCAATAGCACCAACAGCACCTACAAATATGTCAGCTACTGGCAATGCAACAGGTACCATGGCTGCAGGAAACGGTTCATATCAGGCACCAGGAAGAGTTATTCCGCCAAGCTCGTATTCTACACCTGCTACAAACACGGCTCTAGGGTGGGATGATCCAAAGAGTTCTCAATATGTTGGGCGCAGAGAAGTTGCACGGAGACGTGCCGCGGCTCAAGCAGAACCTTCATTTCTAAATCAGCCAGTAAGTCAACTTGAAGACAGTATTGACCTTGGCGAAGTGTTGTGGCGCAAAATGAAATCCCGAAGAAGATGATACTATTAGAAGGCGGCAACGCCATACCCACAAGTCGCCCTGTAGCCAAAGAAGATGTGCCTGCAGTGGTTGCTATTGCTCAACGACTGGCACCGCCTGCCTTGTTAAAACGTATGCAGACTGATATCGGTTCAGCAGGCTACAAGGTAGAGTCAGGCGATATTGATCTAATGGTTGAAGCTGAAGATGTTGTGACTTTGTTCAAAACCCAAGACGCAAAGGATCCAGTCAAGGCCGCCAAACAGGCCTTGGCGCAGTTCTTTGCTGCCAAAAATATTGAAGCCAATGTCAACGGACGCAATGTCAGCATTGGTGTTCCTTATGCCAGCAAAGTCACAGATGGTGGTTATGCACAGGTTGACCTAATGGTCATACACGATGTACACATTGTTGCACCCTATCATCAACACGGTCCCAGAGGCATGTATGCAGATCCGGACTTTCGAGGTTCTCCCATATTCTTGTTGATCAGCAGTATTGCCAAATCATTGAACTTGAAGTTTGATGCATTTGGTGCCAAACTGATAAGTCGTGAAGACAACACGGTGGTCGCCCGTGAGAGAGATGCTGTGGCCAAAATACTTTTGAATCCACAGGCCAATGCCGACGACTTGAACAGTGTAAAAACAATCATGGCCAGTCTAGCTAACGATCCCAACCGTGATGCCAAATTGGCACAGGCACGTGATGATCAGGCCAAGGGCCTGCTGACACTGCCCGAAAGTGTACAGCCCGGCAGCACACAATGGCTGCGACAGATCAGCGAGATGTTTCGATGAGAGCCAGAGAATTACTAGTAGAAGCTGCCAAGATTGGACGCGAGTTTAATCACCTAGAGGATCTTGTGTTCACAGAAGGATCTGCAGGCGCAGACCGTGCGCTGGAATACTTACGTCACATGGCCACAGAAGCCACTGGCAAAGACTACAGTCTAAAGTGGGACGGCAACCCCACGGTGTACTGGGGCAGAGAGCCCAACGGTCAGTTTGTGTTTGTGGGCAAAAACAACTGGGACAAAGCAGATCAAGGCGGCTTTGCTACCAGTCCCGACGAACTAGAACAGTTTATCATGAGTCGTGGCAAGGGTGAAGATTGGCGAGCACAGTTTGCCGCAGACATGGCTTCTGCTTGGCACATATTTGAAGCCGGTACTCCAGAAAACTTTCGTGGTTATTTCTTTGGTGACATGTTGTTTTATCCAGGCAAACCATACGATGTCAAACGTCAAGAGCTGGTGTTTACTCCCAACAAAGTGACCTATATGGTACCAGTGGCCGATGATCAAGGTAATCCCGTTGAACTGGGAAATCTGCTGTACAAAGCCAAAGCCGCAGTGGTAGTACACAAATATCTAAAACGTTTTGGCGACAAGGATGCAGGCAAGATGCCTCGGTTAGAACAATTCCGGACCAGTCAAGGACTATACTATCCCTCTGCCAGTTCACAGTTGGTCATACTGGGATCTTACTTTGCAGATCAAGGTGCAGTGATTGACGCCAACTATGTCAAGTCACTAAAACTGTCGGCTCGTACACGCAAAGCGGTGGATGCATTTTTATCGGGTGTACCCGGGTTGTCCAGTCCCGGCAGTGATATCTATGCGTTTGTTAACACCAAGAGCAAAGAAGGCAACTTGGAAGGTCTTGAATCGCAGTTTTTACCTTGGGTACAGACCACACTGGGCCCTAAAAAGATGCAGGCCTTTGTGGACAAAATAGAAACCAACCCCGATGGTTTGAAGGCGGTATTTGGCTTAGTTGAATCCATTAGAGATATCAAGAACGACATCATTGATCAATTGGATCAACAAACACCGCAGATACGTACCTCAACTGAAGGTGTTCCTGGCGGCGAGGGTTGGGTATATCGAGATACCAAACTGGTACCTAGACATCGTTGGACACCTAATTGAGCTGGTTTTTGTTGCAGATGATAAATATTTGCATGCGTATTACGCAACCATTACAGGAGAAATAAAATGGCAGTATTCCAAAGAGCAAACGGCAACACCGGTGGTGTATTTAACATTGGCGCAGGTCGTCACTTTTCAAACGCAACCATCATCAACACAGGCATTGCGGCCCCAATCCAAGCATTCAAGATCACCGCTACAGGCGGTAACTTGGCAGCAGAACTTGGCGGACCAAACGGTTCTGGCGTTTCTGGTGCAGTTGAAACATTGTTGAACGTTGTTGCGGCAAATGCAACAGTTATAGCATATCAAGTTGATACAGGCAGTCAGTTGAGCGTTATCACAGAACGCAGTTCAGACACAGCCGCTACTTTACAAGCAGCCATCCGCTTGCTGAGTTCTAACATTGGTGCATACAGTGCAGTTGATGCAACAGCCGCAGTGGTCAGTAGCACAGGTGGTATCAAACTAGCCTAATAGCTACTTGATCCAAAGAAGGCACTTTTTAGTGCCTTTTTTTACGACTATAAATATCTGTATGCAACACATCACCGGCATTACTCTAGTGGACATCACACAAACAGGCGTGACCAGAACCAGGGGCGATGGTGATCAGGCACGTGACCAACAACGTAATTGGGAAACAGTACTACAATGCATTGGTATACGTGCTCAGCCGTTGGACATGATTGGCCCCATATATCAAGATGTTGACCTAGAAGGCAGCGACTTTGGAGAAATGTATTCGGGTGTGCATCGAGTATGGTTCTGGTCTTTCAGTACAGAACATTCCGATGTCTGGCTCAAGGACGAAAAGGTCTTGCACTACCTGGAACAAGATTTTGACGAAGTGCCGATCATCATGGGTCTTGAAGAAACAGCCCGATTCATATTACCCATATTCTATACCAAAGGTGCTATTAAAAACGTGTTTTTTAGATTAGGCCGCATTGACTTAAATAGTAATTGATATCTACCTAATCTTCACTTGTCATGGCTCATTGTTAAATACACTATATCAGATATCACAACTAACAAGGATATGAGCCATGGCCGCCGAAATTGAAAAAGAAAGTTTGGAAACACACGTGGAGCTGTGTGCTCTACGCTACACCAATCTAGAAAATAAATTGAACAATCTTGAACACAAGGTTGGTAAACTGGAAGAACATCTCATGTTCATTAGAGAGAGCTTGTCCGGTGCTCCTGAATCAGCAAACAAAACCATAATCACCATAGGCACAGCCTTGGTTGGCGCATTGACCACAGGTATCATTGTGATCTTGGTCAACTTCATAAACAAATAAAAATGAAAATTGTAGAACTAGTAAATAAAATTAGTGTGCCAATCACCAATGAAGAAGCAGACGTATTGGGCATATTCGAACATCACTCAGAAGTACAAAAACAAGATTTGTCACCCAGAGAACAAATGATTGCAAATCACCTGGTAAACAAAGACATACTATACAGAATAAATGAAACAGGCCGAATCACCTACAAAAAGAAATAAAAAAACGCTGGCAGATCAACGCATTGATCTTGCCGCAGATGTAATCACGCAATACGTAAAATACTGGACCGAAACAGAACTAAAAAGATTAACCATAGACGAAAACTTACCCGTGTGTTTGCCCCTGGGCAACCGCGGGTTTTTAATTGGTTATTACAAGGTATTGAGTGTGGGCAAGCACTGTTGGCGTGTATTGGATCGCAATGATGAATTGGTTCATGATTTTGGTCGTAAGCTGAGTGCGATATTTTATTGTTTGGCCCTACAGGACAACCGACTGAATCTAGCTAGAAACATACTGACAGCTGATGCAGAAGTCAGCAGATTGGAGCTAGATCAAGATACCTATGCCAATACTCGCCGCACCAGTCTAAAAAAGCAAGACTATTTTCGTGCAGATCTAGCCAATATGCGCTACATAAATGCTCGATATCAACTGGATTATGCAAATCAAGAATTAGAAAAAACTATAAATACTGCTAAATATTTGAAAGTTCAGGAAAGACTACTATGAGACTACAAGAAATGGGCACCAAGCCTTCCGCAAAAAAACTAAACCAAGTGGTCGAAAGTCGCTTTGGTTATGCCATTGACTTTGATAAACTGACGTTTAAAAAAGCCTACCGACTAGCCAGTGGTCTAAGCGAAAGCATTGACCAAGTTCGTCGTAGCCACGGCGCCGGCGCCGTAGAGAAAAACTCTACCTACATGGAAATGCTGATGGTACGCGAAAGCATACACAGCTGGATGCGTGAAAATCAGCAACAGTTTGTTACTGAAAGCGAAATGGCCAAATCAGAAGCCATCCTGGCTGCCAAGAACATTGTTGACAGTGTCCAAGACATGTTAGAAAAAATCAGCAAACTACAAAGCGAGCAAATGCCGGCCCTGTTGGACAGCATCCGTGACCAAATTGGCGCCCAACAAGCTGAACAATTCAAAACAGCAATGACTCCCATGATCACTGATCTGTCTGCACAACTGGGTGCTGCCAGAGAAACAGCCGACACAGCAAGTCGTGCATTGGCTGGTGAACAAGTTGCACAGCCCATGGACATGGGAATGGGCAGCAGCCTAGGCGGAGACGAAATGGCTGGTATGGCCGCAGGCGAAGTTCCTGGTGGTGTGCCTCCGGTTAGCGACCTCGATGCTGGTGACGAGTTTGCTGCCACTGATGCTGCCGCAGGCGGCCCAGAGGCACTGGGCAGAGAGCGTCGCTAATGAGACTACGCGAATTCTCAGACTTTCATGCTGAGATGATTGAGGACGAAGCGGTTGATCGCGGCGACGCCAATCTTATTTCGGCCTTGGAGTTCCTAAAAGGTCGTGCAGGTAACCAACACCTGGTGCCAAAGATTCGTGTAGATGCCTTGATCAACATGGTACAAGGCATTCCTGGTTCTGAAGCCTTTAATCTTGAAGCTCTATTGGACGCATTCAAAACCAATGACACCGTCAAAAACTTTGTCAAAGACATCAGTGATGATGACAATGGAACCAAATATGTTTATCTACAGAGCAATGCCGAAGATGATTTTTCGGCTGTGCCTGGAGACATGAACGCACCCAGAACCCCACCAGAAAAGACCGTGGGCGCAATGGCTAAATCGGCTCTTGCAAATCGTAGTTAATTCCTGTACAATGTAAATAACTGTATAAGACAGTCAACATTTCTGCCCTCTGTGGCGTTGTATATGTACAGTCTTAAAGGAGATAGTTATGAAAAAAATCCTAGCGTTAACATTGATATTGGTCAGCACTTGTGCATTGGCTCAACCAGGCTTCAGGTATCATCACCATCATGGATACTATCCAGGATACAATTACGGTTGGGTAGCCCCCACCATCATTGGTGGTGTGATTGGCTATGAAATAGCACGTAACCAACCTCCGGTGATCGTACAACAACCGGTGATCGTACAACCCGCTCCTGTGCCTCCTGCCACTGTGTACTATGGGCAAACACAAAACTGCACCTCCTGGACCGAAGTACAAAACTCTGATGGCACTATTACTAGAACAAGGACCTGCTCACAATGAAACTACAACAACTAAGACACAAACTATACAGAGCCATCTTTGCACACGATAGTGCAAAAGAAAAAAAGATTTGGTTCAAGATTCTTCGTAAATCCGCCAAACACAAACACACCGAAGACATAAGATAATGGCATATTCAAATAAAGTAATTGACCATTATGAGAATCCACGCAACGTGGGCAAATTTGACGCCAACGATGCTGATGTGGGCACCGGCATGGTCGGCGCACCAGCTTGTGGTGACGTGATGAAATTACAGATAAAGGTAGATGAACATGGTATTATTAGAGATGCTCGTTTCAAAACATATGGATGCGGATCTGCAATCGCTTCCTCCTCGCTCATCACAGAGCTGGTCAAAGGAATGTCGTTGGACCAGGCTTCAAGTATTAAAAACAGCGACATCGCCGAGGAGTTGGCTCTTCCACCTGTTAAAATACATTGCAGTATCCTCGCCGAAGACGCCATCAAAGCCGCAGTAGCCGACTATCGCAAAAAGCATGATCTCATTAACTGATGCGGCACGAACAAAAATAAAAAAACTATTGGATGCCACGGGCCATGCCGGTATACGACTTGGTGTAAAAACTACAGGTTGCTCAGGACTGGCTTATGTGTTAGAATATGTACGAGAGTACACGCCAGAACAGTATGTGATCAATTATGCACAGCCTGATTTTGTAGTCTTGGTCAATGCCAAAGATAACGTTTACCTACAAAATATGACAGTAGATTATGTGCGACAAGGCCTAAATGAAGGCTTTGAATTTCGTAACCCCAACGAACGCGACCGATGTGGTTGCGGAGAAAGTTTTAGAGTTTAATGATTATCAAAAAATATGATTACACGCCTCTTGCAAGAGAAAGTGTTGAAGGTAAACGCCACTATGCATTACCAGATGGTAGCAAAGTTCCCAGCGTTACCACTATCCTAGATCGTACCAAAAGCGAAGAAAGCCGTCAAGCTCTGGCCAATTGGCGTCGGGCAGTGGGCGAAGATCGGGCACAACAGATTGTTACAGAAGCTGCCAATCGTGGCACACGTATGCACACCTACTTGGAACGTTATGTCAAAGAAGATGACATTGGCGATTTCCCCTCAAATCCGTTTGCACAGCCCTCGTGGTTCATGGCTGCTGAAGTCATACTCAAAGGCTTGTGTCATGCCAACGAATACTGGGGTTCAGAAGTTCCCCTGTATTATAGTGGATTATATGCTGGTACCACAGATCTTGTGGGAGTATGGAAAGGTCGGCCCGCTATCATGGACTTCAAGCAGAGTAACAAGGTCAAGAAGCGCGAATACATTGGTGATTACTTTATACAGTTGGCAGCCTATGCGGCAGCACACAACGAAACCCACGGAACTGACATTAACACGGGTGTTATTCTCATGTGTGTCAAACCCCGAGACCAATCAGAAACGCCGCAATACCTAGAGTTTGAACTGGGTCCTGATGAATTTGCCTACTGGCACACAGAATGGATGAAACGAGTAGAGCAGTATTACAGGATGAACTAAATACACAATACAAGTATTTAGGAACGAATTATGGCAGTAGTGCAAATCTCGAGAATACAGCATCGTCGAGGACTTCAAGAAAACTTTCCGCAATTGGCCAGTGCAGAGCTGGGTTGGAGTGTTGACAAACGACGATTGTTTATCGGCAATGGTACCGTAGAAGAAGGCGCACCTACCACAGGTGTCACAGAGATTCTTACAGAATACAGTGATGTGCTGTCACTGGGTCGCAATTACACATTCAAAGGCTTGTTGGCCGGTTTCCAAGTTTTAACTGGACCAGACGCCAACAATCCCATTATTCGTACCTTACAAGACAAACTAGATGACTTTGTTAGTGTACGTGACTTTGGTGCGGTAGGTGATGGAGTTGCTGATGATACCGCGGCCATACAACGTGCTCTTGATCGGCCCTTAGGCACAGCCAGTGCAGGTGGCAGCAGTATCACACATAGAACAATTTACTTCCCGGCCGGCACTTACCTTATTACAGATACTATCAAACTTCCTCCGTTTACACGTATTCAAGGTGAAGGTAAAACATCTAGTACAATTATTGCTAGAAATATTCCTCGCAAAAACACAGTGTACGACACCGGCAATGAATTGACATCAACTTATCTAACCGACACCGGCGCCATGATTTTGGTCGTTGATCAATTTGGGCAATCAGGTCAATATTATGGTGCTCGTGTAAATGGTGTTAGACCTTACAGTCTCGAATATCATGTGAGCGATATTGGATTCTATCAGACAGCCGACACCTATGATCAACCAGTGTTCCAGGCCGATGGCGGAACAACCATTGTGTTGTCCAACTGTTTGTTTCAAGGCGACCTAATTGACTACAATGATGATGGGTCAGGAACAGACAACTATTATACCAATCGTACGGATCCTGGCGTAGACGTTGGCATGGGCGCTGTGCTGTTGACTGGATGGTCCGACTACAAAGCTGTTCGCGATGTTAGAATACACGACTGTGAAATCACACGCATGAACTATGGTATTCAAACTGTGGGTGAAATCCGCAATCTTGAAATTACCAGCAGTTACTTTGATCAATGTTACCATCATATCAATCTTGGAGTTGATGCTCCTCAATTCCAGATAGATGGAAACTATGTCACTTACGGCGTCAGCATCGTGGGCAATTATTTTAGATACAGCGGTGCACAATCTATCATAGTTGGCGAATCAGCTAAAAATGTGACCACCTCATCAAATTCGTTTGCTGGTGCAGCCTATGGCTATAGAGCCGGTGATGGCCCATTAGTTCCGGCCATTGAATTCTTGTCCAATGGTCACTACAGCATGGGTGATGTATTTGATAACTATCTTACCACCGACCATGGAGTTCCTAATGTGGAAACCAACGGTCATGATTGTGTGGTAGTGGGTGCAGACAGAAACGGTATCACCAACGGTCTATCAACAGAACGCAGTGCTGTTACAACGGCATTGGATGCCGCCATGTCAATGACCAGTGTGGGGGTTCAGTATCTAGATTATGGTATTACCACAAACTTCACTGTCACTTACTCGGTACAACAAACTGGTGCGGTACGCAATGGCGTACTACATGTAAACAATTTCTTGGGTTCGTATACCTGGGACGATGAATACAATCAAAGTGACGGCATGGATTTTGCACTACAGGCCAACAGCACCACAGGTGATATTGAATACACTGCTGGTGAGAGTACTACATTAACCTACAAAATCAGTTTTATTAGAACATAACAATCAATGTGGAAACTTAAACCCGGAGAGCGTCTGGCTCGCTGGCGTGATTTTCGAAAACAATTGGACACACAGAGTCTAGCAGAAGCCATTCAGGCCACCGCAGACTTCTGGGCCGGCTGTCCATTCACGCCTTACTATCTTGATGTCAAACAACCCGAAACTTGGCCAGATCCTTGGCAGTTGATTGACGAAAATTATTACTGTGATGTTGCAAAATGTCTAGGAATAGTGTATACTCTGTTGTTAACTGAGCATAGAAACAACGTTGAGTTCGAAATAAGAGTGTATTATGATCCCGAGGCCAGACTAACATATAATTTAGCTTGGCTCAACCAAGGGAAATATGTTCTTAATTTGGATAGTGCAGAGGTTGTAAATAACACATCAGTAGACAACAAATTAAAATTAGTTCATTGCTATACCAGCAGTGATTTGAATCTAGACCAGTATTGAAGAGGCATCAATGACAACTATACAAGTAACAAAAAGAAATAACGAGAAAGAAACACTGGACCTGGAGAAACTGCATCGTGTGGTGTTCTGGGCAACCGAAGGAATCACAGGTGTTAGTGCCAGTGAAGTAGAAATAAAAAGTCACATACAATTTTACAACGGCATCAGAACCTCAGACATTCAAGAAACCCTGATCAAGAGTGCCGCAGATCTAATCTCAGAAGAAACACCCAACTATCAATATGTAGCAGGTCGTCTGATCAACTATCATCTACGCAAACAAGTCTACAACAATTATGCTCCTTGGCCCTTGCTAGATCTGGTCAAGAAGAATGTGGAGTCTGGATTTTATGATGCAGGCCTTCTCGCCGCCTACTCTGTGGATGAGTGGAACACATTAAACACCTACATCAAACACGAGCGTGATGAAAACTTTACCTATGTGGCCATGGAACAGTGGCGCGGCAAGTACCTGGTACAGAATCGTGTGACCAATGAGATATTTGAAACACCGCAGATTGCATACATGTTGATCTCTGCGACCCTGTTCCAACATTACCCACAAGAAACTAGACTACAGTGGATCAAGGATTACTATGACGCTATCAGCAATCACGATATCTCTTTACCTACCCCTATTATGGCTGGTGTACGAACACCGCAAAAACAATTCAGCAGTTGTGTTCTTATTGAGTCTGATGACAGTCTTGATTCCATTAACGCTACTGCCAGCTCAATAGTAAAATATGTGAGTCAAAAGGCCGGTATCGGCATTGGTGCAGGCCGCATACGTGCCCTGGGTAGCCCTATTCGCAATGGCGATGCCTATCATACCGGTGTAGTGCCATTCTACAAATACTTCCAAACTGCCACACGCAGTTGTAGCCAAGGTGGTGTGCGTAATGGCGCCGCTACCCTGTACTATCCTGTTTGGCACCTGGAAGTTGAAGATCTCTTGGTACTAAAGAACAACAAGGGCACAGAGGATAATCGTGTACGTCACATGGATTACGGTGTCCAATTCAACAAGTTAATGTACGAAAGACTGATCACAGGAGGCGATATCACCTGTTTTAGTCCCCACGATGTGCCTGAAATGTACGAGGCCTTCTACAACAACCAAGAGCGTTTCAAAGAGTTATACGAACGTGCAGAACGCAATACCAAACTGCGTAAGAAAACATTCAAAGCCGCAGACCTATTCAGCCGCTTTATGCAGGAACGCAAAGACACAGGACGTATCTACTTACAAAATGTAGACCATGCCAACACACACAGTCCATTTGATGAGATGGTTGCACCTATCAAGATGTCAAACCTTTGTGCAGAAATTGACTTGCCAACTGTGCCACTCAAAGATGTCAACGATCCTGACGGACGTATTGCCTTGTGTACCTTGAGTGCAACCAACTGGGGCAATGTCCGAGAACCCCGAGACTTTGAACGTATGTGCCGTCTGGCAGTGCGCGGGTTGGATGCCCTGTTGAGTTATCAGAACTATCCAGTGTTGGCAGCCCGGTTGGCCACCGAAGAGTTTCGACCCTTGGGCGTGGGCATCATCAACTTTGCCTACTTCTTGGCCAAACACGACGTCAGCTACAGTGATCCACGTGCCTTGGCCTTGGTAGATGAATACGCCGAAGCCTGGTCATATTACTTGATCAAGGCATCAGCAGACCTAGCAGTTGAACAAGGAGCCTGTGGTCGTTGGCAAGATCTCAAGTCAGCCCAAGGCATATTGCCCATTGACACACGCAAGCCCGAAGTAGATGAATTGGTTCCTTATGTTGAGCGTATGCCCTGGGCCGAACTACGTGCTCAGGTACAACGCACAGGTCAACGCAATGCCACACTCATGGCTTTGATGCCAGCAGAGACTTCGGCACAGATTAGTAATGCCACCAACGGCATTGAGCCGCCGCGCAGTTTTGTCAGTGTCAAACAAAGCAAAGATGGTGCTTTAAGACAAGTTGTTCCTGAATACCGTCGTCTAAAAAACAAGTATGAACTGTTATGGGATCAGAAATCGCCCGAAGGTTATTTGAAACTGTGTGCAGTGCTACAAAAATACATTGATCAAGGCATAAGTGTAAATACTTCCTACAATCCACGCTTCTACACAGACGAAAAGATTCCCATGAGTGAGATGTTGCAACACCTGTTGCTGTGCTATCGACTGGGTTTGAAACAGTTGTACTATTTCCAGACCAATGACCAACAAGGCGAAATAGATGTCAGCAAACTGGTAGAAGCAGAACCTGCGGTCGTGTCTGATGACGCCGACTGTGACAGTTGCGTAATTTAAGGAAAAATAAAATGAGCGTATTCAATAACAACAAAATAGATCATACCCGTGCCCTTGCTTTCCTGGACCCCAGTGGCGGTCAAGGCATTCAGAGATTCGACACTTTAAAATATCGACAATTTGAAAAACTGACTGACAAACAGTTGGGCTTCTTCTGGAGACCCGAAGAAGTAGACGTGCTTCGTGACGCCAAAGACTTTAAGGATTTAACAAAACATGAACAGCATATCTTTACCAGCAATCTTAAACGTCAAATTCTTTTGGACAGTGTTCAAGGTCGCAGTCCCAATTTGGCTTTTCTTCCTCTTGCTACAATACCTGAACTGGAAACCTGGATCCAGACCTGGAGTTTCAATGAAACAATTCATAGCCGCAGTTACACGCACATCATTCGCAACGTGTTTGCCAACCCCAACATTGTGTTCGATGAACTTACCAGTATTGAAGAAATTGTTAATTGCGCCCGGGACATCAGCCGATACTACGATGAAGCCATCGAAGCCGGTCAATACTATAACCTATTGGGCGTAGGTACTCATACTGTCAACGGAAAAGAAATCACAGTGGATCTTTATGATCTTAAGAAAAAACTGTGGTTGTGTTTGAACAGTGTCAATGCCTTGGAAGGAATAAGATTTTATGTCAGCTTCGCTTGCAGTTGGGCCTTTGCTGAACTTAAAAAGATGGAAGGTAATGCCAAAATTATCAAGCTGATTGCCAGGGATGAAAACGTACATTTAGGTTCCACGCAGACTTTACTAAAATTGCTACCAACTGATGACCCTGACTATGCCACCATCCGCGAGGAAACTCGTGCCGAGTGTGAACAGATGTTTTTGAGTGCAGCCGCACAAGAAAAGGCCTGGGCACACTACCTATTCCGAGACGGCAGCATGATTGGTCTTAACGAAACCTTATTGAGTCAATATGTTGACTGGTTGACTTGTAAGCGCATGACCGCCGTGGGCCTCAGTTGTGGTATCAAGACCGGATCAAATCCTTTGCCTTGGACAGCCAAGTGGATTGCTGGTGCAGAAGTTCAAGTGGCACCCCAGGAAACTGAAATAAGTAGTTATGTGATCGGCGGAACCAAACAAGACGTCGACAACAACACATTCAAAGGATTTAGTTTATAAATGATCACAGTATATTCAAAAAACAACTGCCCGTTTTGCGATCAAGCAAAAAACCTACTAAAACTCAAAGGCATTGACTACAGCGAAATCAAAATTGATGAAGATCAAACAGCACGTGAGTTTGTGCTCAGTAAAGGGCATCGTACCGTTCCACAAATCTATCAAGATGGAGAACTGTTGGTCGAAGGTGGTTTTCAAGGCCTGCAACGGCAATCAAATGAATTTTTTCAAACACTAAAAGGCTAATATGTTAATCAACAAATCAAAAGTCGCCTGCGGCGACATTGTGGCGTTCAAGATCGTCAATGGAGACGAAATTGTAGGAAAATTGGTCAGCGAAACTGCTGATGCTTTTGAAATAGATCGTCCCTGTACAGTTATGCCCAGCCAACAGGGCATTGGATTGATTCAAAGCATGTTTACCAGCGACCCTAAAATTAGCATAAGTATTAGTAAGACACACGTGATCATGTATGCCCCTGTGATTCCACAAATGGAAAGTCATTACATTACGACCACCACAGGAATACAACAGATGCCCAAAGGTGGAATCATAACATAATGCCAGCAATATCTAGAGGCGGAGACATCAACACAGAAGGTGGGGCCATCATACCTGGCGCCAGCACGGTGTACGTCAATGGCATTCTAGTTGGACTGTTGGGTGATACTGTTACTTCACACAGTCCATATGGTCCGCCACATCCTCCGCACGAAGCTGCCACCATTGTGACCAGTAGCAGTACAGTATTTGCAGACGGAATACCTGTGGCCTGGGTCAGTAGTATCAACAGTTGTGGACATATTATTATCACCGGCAGCGATGATGTGGATGTAGGAAGCTAAAATGGCCATAACTTCAGCACAGACCATAGCAGTTGCAGGCTTGGTCAACGGCCAAGGCATCACCACCAGCCAAGACATGGGTTCGCAGTTTGGTACCAACGATTCCAAACCATTGGTCATTGCCATAGACAACCTGTATGCCGGCGGTGCCGCCAACAACGTGGCCGGACTATCCGCCATACTGAACAAGATACCCAAATGGGTCAGTGGTCGTAATGGCGTAGAAAAAATATCCGCACAGGCCACCGCACAGGCCGGCAGCATCATGGGTGCAGGAGTCAGCGGTGTCAAAAACTTTGCACTCACAGTAAATCAAACAGGTGGCTACGGCACAGCCAGTCTTGATTGGGCATCATCCATAGAACAATACAAAGGCAAGTCATTCACAGACTTTGGACTACAAAACAAAAGTTTTCAAGACATAGCCAGCGGTGGCATCACAGGTGCTTTTTCTGCTCTCAAAGGTGGAGTATCGGGCATTATAGGTGGAATTGAGTCTCACTTGCCAAGCATAAACACTGGTGACATACAAAATGCCATGAAAGATTTTGGTGCCTCGTTATCTAAACTGGGCACAGCATTCAGTTTTGGGGACATGACACAGACTTTTGCACCAGCAAGTTTTATCAAGAATCTTCGTCGCCAAGGCCTGGGAGATGTTGGCGAGTTGAACTACAAATTGGCAGCTCAAGGCATTGTGTCTGAAGAGGATCTTGACAAAGCTGATCCGGCAGTGCTACGCAAGACCATGGATACAGTTAGTTCTGCAGATGTACAAAAAGTAGTAGACCAAACTGGTATGCAACTGCCTCCGGGCGCCAAACTGACTTCCTTGAGTGATTTGCTCAACGCCAAGAAAATACTGCCAACAAACCTACAGGCCCTGGCTCCTTCAGGATCAATGTCTGATGTCAACTCCGTGTTGGGAAACATGGGCGGCAAATTCAAATCCAGTACCGATATCGCCAAGTTTGTTGGCAAGGCCGAAGTACCTGAATTTTCAAAATTAGGTGCATTGGCCAGTCCGTTACCGCAATCATTTATTGCAGACTTATCCCCTTTTATTGGCAAAGTGCCATTACCGGCTGTGGATGGTGTGGTTGAAGCCATGGGCACTGGTCCCTTGGGTAACCCCACAGTAAAAGACATGATGGGCTCGGCTGCAGGGGTCGGCTTCACGGATAACTTTAAAAAAATCAATGCGGCTCACGACAGTGTGATGAACAGTGCTGTGGGACAAAATTTACATTCAGCATTGGTCAATGTGTACACCGCTGATCAGCACGGTGACCCCACTGACCCTGCGAGAGATGCCTTGGCCGTTGCAGTTGACAAATTCAATCAGGCTGTTGCCACCAGCCCAGAAATTGTGGCAGCACAAAAAGCTGCCGCAGGTACCATATTGCAAATGACCAGAGAAAGTGGGCTATTGCCCTTGGCCGGAGTTGACCTGGCCAATCCACCAGCCATACCCGGAGTCACTGGTATTCTTAACCTGGCAAAAAGTTTACCGTCCTTTGGGGTGGACAAACTGAATCTGGGATTCAAAGATGTGCTCAGTGGTGTGGCCGACAAGACCAGCGTCTACGGTGAAGCCATACAGGCTGCCATGATGGAGGGACGTAATCGAGCACGGCAAACTTTGGCAGGTATATCAGACAACATTTCTGCTGACCCAACAGCAATACTGGGATCCAAACTTTCAGCAAAACAATCAGCAGGCTTGACCGATCTACAGAAACAAAACGTGATTGCTGATGCCAAAGATCTGAAAATTGATCCAAACCAGGCCTTGTCAAACGCTCAACTGTTTGGCTACAACAACGACTACTTTGTGAAAAAAGGCTATCCCTCGGCCTAGTGATTTTCAAAACTTTCTGGTCATTATAATACCAGATAACTTGATTTTTCTGTAAAAAACTTGTATAATAGACTCAGTTAATGGGTTATAGTAGCAGTTTTTCCTGTAAAATGATCCTTATATAAAACTACGCAGTCTACGAAAGGAGATTGAAATGAAAAAACACCTACCTAGTGTAGTAAAGTTTTTGACCATCATGCTTGGCATGTGGTTGACAACTTTTGCTCTGGTCTCGGTAACCAAGTCAAAGTTTGACGGTTTGAGATTGAGCCAGGCCGAAATCAACTCGGCCAAAATTATTACGTCTTCGGACCGTGAGCGCCAACTTCGTTGTCTAGCTCAAAACATATATTGGGAAGCGGCCAGTGAGCCATTCGAAGGCAAGGTGGCTGTGGCACAGGTCACAATGAATCGTGCCACCAGTTCAAACTTTCCCAATGACGTGTGTGCAGTTGTTTATCAAAAGAACGTGGTGTACGAAAAAGTAGTTTGCCAGTTCAGTTGGTATTGTGAAGGCACCCACAGGGTCAAAAAAATCCACGCACCTTTGTACCGGGAAAGTGAAGAAGTTGCCAAAAAAGTTCTACTGGAGAACTTTCGTTTAAGCGGTCTAAAAAATGCCATGTATTATCATGCTGATTACGTCAAGCCCAATTGGAAGAAACAGCCAATCGCAAAAATAGGGCATCACGTATTTTATGCAGGTAACTAAATGCCCATACTTTCATCAACCTCTAACTCCAAATCAAAAATGAATTTGAAACAATTTACATTCGATCAGGTCAAGAAACAAGTAGGTGATTTTTTTGTTGATCACTTTCATAAAATATCAGCAGACACCTTGGGCTGGATGGCAGCCATTTTCCTGCACCTGGCCACTATCCCAACTCTGTTGGCCCTGCTGACAGGACTCACAGACAGCACTCCCAATATTGATGTTGTGATGTTCCTGTGGACCGGTCTGATCCTGCTGTTTTTCCGTGCAGTGATCCTCAAGGACATACTGAACATTGTGACCATTGCCCTGGGATTTGTTGCCCAAGCAGTTTTAATGGCCTTGATACTATTCAAATAAATACTTGTGTCAACAGGAGGCCCTATGCCCAAAAAGATCGAAGTAGAGCAAGAGGATGATCTTGAGTTCGACGAAATTCAAGAAATTGAAGAAGACGACTACGGATTTGTGTTTGATGCCGAAGGAAATGTCAAGTTTCTTTTTGTACCTGATAACTTGCCATTCAAGCCGCCCAAGAACATTGTAAAAATTATGAAGATTCTGGGTGTGACCGATCTTACACAATACAGTACCGGCGCCCCATTACATTAAGCCAAAAAGTAGTACTCAAGTACTACTTTTTTTTTTGGTTGCTCATAATTCCCATTTGTGCTATAATTATGGCATGAACAAAATAGATCAATACCTAAAATGGATCGCCACAGTCACCCTGATTGTAGGCACTGGAATCAACGGCCTGGGTTTTTACCCACTCGGACCCATCATACTGGCACTAGGAGGTATCATGTGGCTAGCAGTCAGCATTATGTGGCGTGAGCCCAGCCTGATTGTGACCAATGGTATCATGACCTTGACCGGCATTGGCACTCTGTGCTACAGCGTGTTCTGTAAGTAATACTAAGGTAGTACTTGCCCATAATTCCCGAATTTGTTATAATATACGCATAGAAACACAAAGGAGCCTGAATGTTTTATATTGTTGCTAGAGGTACCGGGCACATTGTCACCGACGGACCCAACCGCACTAGAGCCTACAAAACTTTTGGTTCGGCTCGTGCCACCCGTACTCGTCTTTGTCGCAAAGCAGGCTACTCAGTGAGCGATCTCAGCATCATTGATACCAAGTATTACAAGCCTCGAATGGTCACACGTACAAATTTGATGACCGGACAAGAGTACCAAGAGGATGTGAATACTCCTAGATCTTGTTCGCCAGCCTCAGAAACTTTTTGGAGTATGTGATGAGTGAACCCAGAATTGAAGGTCTGAACCCTCGACAAAAAGAACTGTTGGAAATCATGTGGGAACTGGAAGAACTGGAAGATTTGGAATCGTGGAAGGCCCGTTTGGCTCCACGTGATCAACGCACTGTGGACCAATTGATACGCATGGTCTTGATTGAAACCTTTGATGCGGAGTTTGCCAAAGAAACTCGATTCCCTGAAGCCAATGCAGTTATTCAACGTATCATGAAAGAAAGTCGATAATGGATCCTAAAGATTATAGTCGTCGTGAATATTACTATCGGTACCGGCCATCAATCTGGAATCCCGCCGCCATCGACAGATTGCGTGAAGACATTGCAGAACAGGCCGTGGCTGCCAGTGACCTGATGGAAGCCAAAATGGTTATTGCATACATTATGCAAAAGAGGTAAGTGGTTGGTGCGTTAGTTGTTTATTTCCTTTCAAACTCAAACCCGCTTCGGCGGGTTCTTTTTTGGCTAAATATTCTATAAGGGACAGAATAATGGCCACAATAAACATCACAATTCAAAGCCTGTTGAACACCGCAGTTTATGATACGCAAACAGTAGACACCGCAGGAACCATTGGCGAACTAAAAACCGCCATGGAAACCAATTTTTCATATTCTGCAACCTGGTTTGATCTGGTGTTCAACAACCAGGTCCTGGACACAGCACAGACCATTGGGTCTTATGGTATTGTGGAAGGTTCACAGTTGAGAACACACAACAAGATTTCAAGACTGGCCACTCGTCAACTACGTCAAGAAGCTAAATTAAATTTGGCCGCACTGGATCGAACTGCTAGCAACAACAGTAGAGCCTCTTACGACATTACAGAACTACCCACTTACTATGTGGGCGACACAGTGACAGATAATCCCAATGTTGGAGGTTTGATTGAAGGTCGTCCTTGGATCTCAGCACCAGTTTATAATATAGTGACATCAGGTCTAAGATTATATCTTGATGCTGGCAATGCCACCAGTTATACATCAGGCACAACCTGGACTGACCTAAGCACCAATACCAACAATGCCACCTTGGTTGGTAGTCCTGCGTTTACCAGTGCAGGCACTAGTAGTTATTTTACATTTCCCAATGACACCAACAAGTATGCCACCACATCACACACAAAATACAGTGGCACCTACACAGGCAAAAGCACATTCTTTGTGGCCAGGATGGATGCCAGCATAGCAGATGGATACCATGGTATATTTGGTGTCCCTGTTGGTGGCAGAACCTTTAACACCTACATCTACAAGACAGCTGGACCAAACTATCAGGTCCATGCCAGTTTTGGTGGTATCAGTAGCGGATTGTCGGATATATTGATATTAACAGCAAATCAATGGTTCACGTTTGGTGCTACACAAGCTGCCAATGGAGATTATACTTTCTACTGCAATGGACAAGCAGTCGGAATAACCACAGGACAAACATTCACGAACACATACAGCTCTAGCACTAACCCGCAGTTGATTGGTAAATGTGATAACTTCTGGCACGGTGACATTGCTGTAGTGACTGTATATGATCAAGCCTTGAGTGGCGCGGAAATGCTACAAAACCACAACGCCATGACCGACCGATACGGATTCTAATCCGACGGGAATAACACACAAGCCATTTGCAGTTGGCAAATGATTTTAATTCCAAATTAACCAAACTCATTGACATACCGCACACAGTCTGTTACATTAGTCATACTAATCTAACTAAATACTGACTATGATATTCGGATACTTTATGATGTTGGTTGCAGTGACCATTTCTGCGATCGCCGCTTGGTACAGCGTGGAAGGCCTTACTGCGATCTTTGCCGCGGCAGTGGTGCCAGTGATCATCATGGGCGGCGCCTTGGAAGCAGGTAAAATACTTGCCACAGTTTGGCTACACAACAACTGGCGGCGTGTTTCTTGGGCCTACAAGTCATACCTGATACCTGCGATCATATTCCTTATGATCTTGACATCCATGGGCATATTTGGTTTCCTATCCAAAGCACATTCGGATCAAAGTCTAGTGTCAGGAGATGCCACCAGTAAGGTTGCTATCTATGATGAAAAGATTCGAACAGCCAAAGACAACATAGAAGCCAACCGCAAGGCCCTTCGACAGATGGATGAAGCTGTGGATCAAGTCATGGGCCGAAGTGCGGATGAAAAAGGCGCTGACAAAGCAGTGGCCATTCGCAGAGGCCAGGCCAAAGAACGTGCTCGTCTTCAAACTGAAATCACTGCTGAACAAACCAAGATTGCGGCTCTCAGCGAAGAACGTGCGCCATTTGCGGCCGAAGTCCGCAAGGTCGAAGCCGATGTGGGTCCAATCAAATACATTGCGGCCTTGATCTATGGTGACAATCCAGATACCACTGTGCTAGAACGTGCGGTGCGTTGGGTTATTATTCTTATTGTGATTGTGTTTGACCCACTAGCATTGTGCCTGATTCTGGCCAGCAACAAGCAGTTGGAATGGGTCCGTGAGGATCGAGAGAAACTGCTGGATCCCGAGCCAACCTATGAACCCGATGATGGTCCATTGACTGATCAACAGGTCGCGGCCATACAAGAGTCGGCGGCCGCAGAATTGCCGCAAGGCGAGACAGTGGAAACCAGTCGACTGTTTGAACCACCCCAAGAGCCAGCTGAACCGGAACAAAGCACAAAAACTGTTGTCAGTGATGTGACCGAAGAAGAGGAAGAAGCCTGGCGTTTGTTAGAAGGCCGAGATCCACATCATGCAGATTGGATTCAAAATTATGATAATGACGTCGAAGAGGCGCCCGTTGCTGAACCGGTGGCCATGCTAGAACAGCACCCATACCTGAATCAGCCATTTGTACATTTCACTGATCTAAAACCCTTGGTGGCACGTATTGAAGAACCCATACCCGAACCTGTGATTGACAACACCCTGGATCTTGCGGCCGAAGCCATTGAAGAACTCAACTCCGAAGTTGCTAGACTGGCAACAGAAAAAGCTGCCATGCAACAACAACTGGCTGAAACACAGGAAAAGTTAGCGCAAACTGCTCGTGAAAAACTAATAGAACATGATCGTGCTGTTAATCTAAGCACACAACTCATGGATCTACTGCATCCACCAAGGATTGCATCTGTGGTGGATTTGGCACCCGTAGCAGACAATACAGTACCATTGAAGTCGGCTCCCAAGAGCAGTTTTGGAACAGAGTTTCCAGAAAACTCCAGCAAGGGTGATTTGTTTTTGAGAACCGACTACTTGCCAACTCGCTTGTTCAAATTCAATGGGGACTCTTGGATTGCATTAGAAAAGACCAACACCGACAGTTATACCTATGATGATGCTTATATCAACTATTTGATCAGCAAGATTGACACCGGCGAATACGACAGTGAAGATCTCAGTGATGCTGAACGTGAACAAATTCGTGATTTTCTAGAAAAACGTGATGCAGGATAACATATACTCTAACTTTGTAACACCACCAGACTTTGTTGATGAACCAAAACACACAGTTTTGTTGATTGATGTGTTTGATGATCACGTGCAGAGTCTAGGTAAATTTTGTAAGCATACTACGGCAGAATTCAATGTTTATTTGTACAATGCCAACATGGATGACATGACTTGGTTCAGTCAGGCCGTGGATCGTGCAGATGTGATCATAGTGAACACAGTACCAAATCGATTCAGCCCCTTAAAGGACATCATAGCCGAATCGCCCAAAGCCTGCTATTATGGACCAAAAGACAACTTAAAGAATACTCGTAGGATCAATAACCCTATAGATTATTTCATAGAACACGCAGATACGAGTAAATAAACACATGAGAGACGAATACCGAAAAAAACCAATGGCACCAGGCAACCGAGTTGATGTGGTCAATGACCAAGTGGACAAGGCCCTACGCAAGTTCAAGAAAAAAGTTGCCGACAGCGGTCTGTTACAAGATCTTCGTGAACGCGAGTTCTACACCAAACCCACTACCCGACGCAAACAGCTCAAGAGTGCCGCCCGGCGCCGTTGGCAGAAAAAGCTGGAAGCACAACAACTGCCCAAAAAGCTCTACTGATCTTGCCATAATCATTTACTTTTATTAAGATACGTGTATAATAAATAAATGTGTAGCGCCGATGGTCGGGCTACACACTAAGTCATAACTTGCTTAATAGGAGATATAATATGACACAATTCAGTATCAACACGTTTGACCTTCCCACACTTCACGCACACATTCATCGCCATGCAGTTGGCTTTGATCGTATGTTTGATGACCTAAATCGCACTTTTGCCAATACCAAAACCGATGGGAATTATCCTCCATACAACATCATCAAAGTTGACGAAAACAACTATGCCATTCAGGTGGCAGTTGCTGGCTTCAGCGATGATGAACTGGACGTTGAGTGCAAAGAAAACACTCTTACCATCAGTGGAGAGCGCAAGGTCAAAGACGAACAAGAGTATCTACACCGTGGCATCAGTGCCCGTAACTTCACTCGCAGTTTTACATTGGCTGATCATGTCAACGTCAAAGCCGCCACAGTGATCAACGGTATTCTTGCAATCAGTCTTGAGCACGTGGTTCCTGAAGAACAAAAAGCCAAAAAGATTGCTATTACTTACGCAAAGTAATATAATCTAAAAACCAAGCAGGGGAATCATCCCCTGCTATTGCATTCAAGCAAAATATGCCAACTGTAGAAACTATTGTACGTCCCAAAATTATACCCAAAACGGAGTTGGCCGAACCCAGCTTGTTCAATGTGATCTATGTCAATGACGACAAAACCACAATGGAATTTGTGGTCGAAAGTCTCAAGGTTATTTTTGATTATGATGAAGAATCAGCCGTGGCACTGGCCAATCGTATACACGAAGAAGGTTCAGGCATAGTTGCTACCTTGCCCTACGAAATGGCCGAACAAAAAGGTATCGAAGCCACTTTGTTGGCACGTAACAACGGATTTCCACTGTCGGTTAAACTGGAACAGGCATGATATTCAATCACATCAAACAACTCAAGGCCGAAGGTAAAAAAATTGGTATAACGTTCAGCACATTTGATATGCTACACGCAGGTCACATTGCCATGTTGTCGGAAGCCAAAAATCATTGCGATTATCTTATTTGCGGTCTACAAACAGATCCCACCATTGATCGTCCTGAAACCAAAAACAAACCTATTCAAAGCATTGTGGAACGACAGATCCAACTGGCCGCTTGCCGTTATGTGGACGAAGTTGTGGTTTATCAAACTGAACAAGATCTCAAAGATCTATTGTTGATTCTACCTGTGGATGTGCGTATACTAGGCGTTGAGTACGAAGGCAAACCATTTTCGGGTGACGAAGAATGTTGGAAGCGCAATATTGAAATTGTGTTCAACGGCCGAGATCATTCATTCTCCAGCTCAAGCCTACGCAAACGAGTGGCTGCCGCAGAAAGTCATAAAGCATTGACAAACATCTGACATGAAAGTGTTGTTGTATGTCAATGATCCAGTGATGGGACGTTATGTAGATCTACCTATAATCCTAACTCAAGACATAGACTATTATTGCAACGCCACAGACTTTGATCGAAAAATTGCTTTTTGCAACGAACGAACAATTGGTCGTTTAGAACAAAACATCGAAATAGCCAATCGATTAAAACCGGTAAGTGATCTAGTTGTTTTCGAATTGGGTGAAATGATGTTCACCGAAGTTATTGATGTTACCATTGCTGACAATATCTACTATTTGATTCCAGGATTTCTAAATCAGTACGATCCGGAACAGTTTATTTTCTTGCCCAACTTTTTTATAGAAATGTCAAATTTCTATAATGCAAATCATTTGTTGCCAGTGGTCGATTTGTTAGATCCGTATAGTGCCAAACCTTATTATTTTGATGCATTACTGGGCACAAAGAAAACACACAGAGATTTTATATATCAACGTCATGTGGCAGCCGGTCTTGAAAACAAAATCTTAATGAACTATAGAGACACCAACATTGTCGAAGATAGATCAGTACCGTTGGCAAATAATCATCAATACTTTTGGGAACCTGGTACCACTGATGCAGAATCTATAACATACTCGGGACACACAGTGAAGTTTCATGGACTTGAAATGCCGGCCAGCAGTGTACTTCCGGTACAATCAGTTTATAATCGATCAGCTTATAGCATAGTGGCAGAAACTGCATACGATCCAGATTCGCCAGTGTTCTATACAGAAAAAACAGTCAAGCCTATTTTGGCGCGAAGATTATTTGTGGTATTCACTGCCAAGAACTTTTTGGCAGGACTAAAACGTGTGGGGTTTCAAACATTTGATGGCATCATCGATGAAAGTTATGACACCATAGATGATGATCAAGCTCGCTGGGCGTCAGCGTTTGATCAAATAGAATATCTATGCACACAAGATCAAACTGTAATACTAGAAAAAATACGTTCCGTTGTGGATCATAATTATGATCTGATGACCAGGACTGATTGGAGAGCTCGTGCCATGCAAGATTTAGCCAGACTGGTTGAAACAAAAATCAATTAATGTTATAATACATCATGGACGTAATGCTCGACTTAGAAACTCTCAGTACCAGACCCGAAAGTGTGATTCTCACCATCGGTGCTGTCAAATTTGATCCTTACTCAGATTTTGTTGATACAGATCACGGATTGTACTACCGTGTGAACGTGGACGAGCAGTTGGCCATGGATCGCCACGTGCTCGACAGCACCATTGAATGGTGGGCCAATCAAGATGCCGAAGTGCGCGAAGAAGCCTTAGGCGAACAAGATCGTGTGAGTCTCGAAGAAATGACACGCGGACTCAACCGATTCCTGGTTGGTGTAGAAAACATTTGGTGTCAGGGTCCTGCATTCGACGTGGTCATTCTTGAGAACCTGTATCGACAACTGGTCAAACCCACACCTTGGCAGTTCTGGCAAATCTCGGACAGTCGTACCTTGTTCAAAGCACACGGTGACCCTAGAGACAAAAACCGAGCAGCCGCACACAATGCTTTAATGGACTGTTACTATCAGGCCACAGCAGTACAACAAATCTATCGTACTGTGGGCATGAAGAAACGAGAATGGAACAACTGATGCAAATAATTTTTTCAAGAGCTGCCGCAGATCAATTAAAAGACACCTACACTATACTGGAATTGGAATCCTTTGATGTTGAAGGTCAACTGCTGGAAACATTCTGTGTGGTATCTGCAGATCAGATGAATCTAGGCGATATGCCCACGCTGGATCACGACAAAGAGCTACACGCCAAATTTATTGATCATTTGCGACGCCGGGACTATGCCATATGCGAGCAGTTGATTCCGCATCTACGTGGTCGGTTTGGTGGCGAACTTGACAGCTTCTATGACGAAGTCAGCAAGCGATTCGAATAAATACAAGTATGAAAAAATTCTTGGCCGCTGTATTATTTTTATTAACTTTGTCGGCTCGGGCCGATCTGACACAAAGAAAAGTAACAGTACAATGTGGTTCAGAACAAGATATAAAAGTCATCATAGGAGTTTATAACGAAAAACCTATAGTTATAGCCACTCATAAAGTTGACGGTATAGCAATAATTGTATGGGCCAATCAACAAACACAAACCAGTACTTGGGTAGTTCATATACCCAGTACAGGTGAGTATTGTACATTGGCATCGGGGACAGAATTATTAATTATAGAACAACTGAAAAAAGGCACAGTAAGTTACCATTAAAATACAGCCCCACTAGTTGGGGCTTTTTATTGACCAAGAAGGAGAATAATAAAAATGAGTTGGTTCAAACACACACCCCCAAAAAATCCACCGCCGGTGAGACATCACCTGCATCCACACCGAACTAGTCCCGCGGCAGACAAGATGTTGGAGGAGGCCAAGGCCATGGGTCCTGCAGAAAAAATCAAAAAGAAAAAATCAAGCACTAGTTAATTTTATTTGGTCATAGTCTAAATACCTGTGTAGACACAATAACAATAATAGTCTACACAATACAAGATGAAAACCATTAACAAAGTATTGTTGAGTGTGGCCACAGTGACCACTGTGTTGGCACCCCTGGTGCCAAAGAACATCAACATCAATGTTAATTTGGCAGCAGAAGCACCTGGCATCAAAAAAGAACGCCCTTATCAGATCGTAGACACACAATGTGATCTACGGGGAACTTCCATAACTGATTCTGGTATGCAGGTATGCGAATATGCCTGTCGTGGCGGCGACAAAATAACTGTTTACAAAACATTTAGATCCAACGCCATGTCTTGCCCAAAAACCACAACAGAACGGGTAAAACAAACCAAAAGATAGTCAACGCTTTTATGGGCTACCGCGTTATATATATGTAGCAAACATAATTGCTACTTAACCTAAAGGAAACTCAAATGAAATCATTTATTGCAACCATTGTTACTCTGTTTGCTATCTCTGCTTCGGCTGCCGATGTAGCCAAACCTGCTGTGGCCGCAACAGCACCTGCCGCACCGGTTGTGGCCAAGGAGGTGGCCAAGAAGCCCACTACTAAAAGTTCCACTAAAAAGGACACAAAAGCATCTAATCCAGCAACTGCACCAGCCACTACCAAGTAATTTAGAACTGGATGACAACGACGATGGCGACTATGACGAAATTGATTTTCACGTGGGCTATCGTCGTCCCGAGCCAGTTGGTCACAAAGTAGAGTATGAAGAAGATGATGAATCATTATCTGATTATGTCACTGTCAGACTAGCAGTGGCCCGTGCTCGAGCCATGGCACGTTACAGAGAACTCCACGCCTAAAACTCGTGGAGTTTTTTTTGACTGATATTGCCTGTGATAAATATTAGTGTAGCAACAGCTACAGCTCGTGTTTAACACACATACACACATAAGGAGAAAAATATGAGCAAAACACCTTACGAGATCCGTCTCGAACTTCTCAAAATGGCCAACGAAATCCTCGTGACGCCAGTCTTCCAACAACGTCAAGCATTGGCTGATGAGTATCACTCTAAGTTAACTGACGCCAACCGAGGATCGCATCCGTTTCCAACTTTACCAGATTTTCCGTCTAGCACAGATATTGTGAGCAAGGCCGAAGAACTCAAGAAGTTTGTAGACCAGGCGTAAAAAATGAAAGCCCCGAAAGGGGCTTTCTTGTGAGTGTTATCTTGCTATCCTACGCATGGGCACTATAAATAACAAACTATGATGCGATTTATACTATTATTTCTGCTGGCCTTGCCTGTGCAAGCAGAAATGTTGGCCAAGTCCTGGTTAGTTGCTGATGCCAATGGTGTCATTATAGAACAGCACAACAGCACAGACATTCAGCCCATTGCATCGATTACCAAACTCATGACAGCCATGGTTGTGCTAGACAGCAATCCCAACCTTAAAGAACAGATCAAAAAGTTTAGAGGGCTGACAGTGACCAAACAACAGTTGTTGGATCTTGCCATAGTACACAGCGACAACCGTGCCGCAGATCAACTGTGCCGTACATATCGGCTGGGATATCGAGCCTGCATTGCAGAAATGAATCACAAAGCCGAAATATTGGGTATGACCAACACACAGTACTACGACAGCACAGGGCTGGATAATCGCAACACCAGCAATGCTGTGGATTTGCTCAAGTTGTTGCAGGCCGCTGAACGCTATCCCGAAATAGTCAGCGCCAGCAGACAAACAGTGGTCAATCTACAAAAGAAACGTCATCGCTGGGCATTTACCAACACCAATCCCCTGGTGGCCAGATATGATGTGATTGTGAGCAAGACTGGCTATGTTCGTGCCAGCGGTGGCTGCATGGTGATGAGTGTGGTGCAAGACGGTGTCAAACGATTCTTTGTTGTATTGAATAGTCGGACCACACGTACTAGAGTATACGACATGGAATTACTTATCCTGGACAAGAACTGAGCAAAGGCCATACTCGCTCTAGGGTGCGATAATTCTTTTCACAAGACACATAGTTCAACAGGTCAGGATCGTTACGTGCAATCAACTGTTTGCTTACAGCACTATCCATTATTTGATCAACAGCCACTTCGACGGGCAGTTGAAGTATCAATTTGAAAATTTCTAAATCTCGTAAGGGTGTCCAGGTCAGGGTATTGCCCAAGTGCCAGTGTTGGTAGTCATTGATGTTTTCATTGCACAGTTGCCGAAATAATCCGGTCCTACTGGTGGCCAATTGTTGCACTTTTTTGTCGGCCAACTGTCCGCGGAATATGGCCATGTTTTCTTCTTTTGAAAAATACCGGTGTTGCATACAAGGACCGTACGTGGCCAATTGTTCAGGTATGCTGGTTCCGTGATGCATCAGATACATATTGGCCAGTGCCGGACTCCTAAGCATGTATTCGTCACCAGGAGTGCCAGTCATCAAAGCACAAGGTTCAAGCCAATGATGCATTTGATTGTAGGCCCAGCTGTTGCAAATATCATCCTTGTTGCGTATCCAAAACTCATCAAACTCAAACACTTCGCCGGGTACCAATTCAAATCGATCGGTATAACGACAAAGAAAACTATAGACCAACATGGAGTCAACGCCACCAGACAAAAATACTTTTACAGGTAGACGATTGTTACTTAAGAAACTGGCCACATTATGATCAATGATATTATATAGATCGTCAACAACTTCTTTGGTGGATCTGACATTGTTTGATACTGTACCAATTTGATCCAATTCGCGTTCCGATATTTGTAGCTGTTGATTCACAGTGACTTCCACATTGGACCATATGGTTCGATCTGTGACTGTTTCTGTTAGATTGTCTATGCAGTGATCATTGACACAAATAGGAAAACTTCTATAACGACTGGTTTTTAGTGTAACAGTTCCTTGTTCATGGTCAAACACCATTACACAGAAGTTGCCTGGTTGTTGGTCAATGCGATCCAAATGTGTCGCCAAAGCAAAATCATTGGCGTATCCTTTGTACAGATAGTTGTCTTGATGATGCCACCCACTGTCGTGACTCACAACAAGATTACCAACCTTCAATGAATTGACAAAGCGTGAGTCTGGTTGAGTTGATACGGAAAAAAACATTATGATCCCAACAGTCGTTTAAGATGATCAATGTCGACGTGACCAACATCATGTATAATTCGACCTTGCTTTTGATTAAATCGATCAATCATGACCACAAAGTTGTCCAACATTTCGTCAACAATGATTTGTCGGAATTGGCCATAGAAATGACTGCGATTGTGTTCAAGCACGGGCAACATTTCCTGATACATGGTGTTGAGTTCGCTGTCACTGAGTCGACACAGGCGTTCTACTTGTTCCACAATCATGGCAAGTCTACGTTCAGCATCAGGTTCTGCATCATAGCTTTCGTCCCACCACCGATCAAATGTCTGAAATCCATAACGTCGCAGGTATGCAAGATTGCCTGCGGCCCCGGCCAAGATAAACGGACGATATACCACTATGGGTCTAAATATCTTTTCAGTCAAGTGTAGATTTGTAGGATAGAACACAGTTTCTGTTACTATGTGTACAAAGGCCTGTTGAAACAACTTCATTTGTTCAACACCCATTTCGGCACTGGCAGCACCCGGAGTGGTATCAAAGTCCAAGTTTAAATCACCATCCAATTTTGAAAATTGCTGGTACACCAACTTGCGTTGCTCTTTGGTCAACTGACAGCCGGTGCTGAATATTTCATTTTTCCATGAGCCACCAAAGTTATCCTGTAGCGCACAACTGATCAGACCCTGCCGATCTAGCCCGCGGTCAAGCAAGGCAGCAACCAACCAAAGTCTATAGGATCGGTCTTGAGTCACTAATCTGTTCAAAGTAATAAATACTTTGGTAAATTTTTTGTTTTTCAAGTTATCAAAGTATTGTACATTTCGATACCAATCCAGAGCAGCGAATCCGTGAAAGAAATAATACCAATTGTCATCGCTTACTGTTGTTGTACAAACATCAGAGTATGCTATGGCCTTGGCTTTATAAATCAAAAATAGATCGTTTTCCCTACGCACAGCATCATCAAATAACTCTTGTTTAAAGGGTTCTTGATCCCAGAAAAAAATGTGTAGGTGATCTGATGGCAGCCACCCATATGGCATACCTGTATCTTTAGCAACATTGGACATCGTTGGTACAAATGCTTCGTTGAATTTATCCCCTACAAATTTGGTTTGGAAACAATTAATTTTCAAAGGAAACAAAAGATTTTGTTGCAATATATGATACAAATTATCAACGGAGAACATAAATGAAAAAAGTGGGTTTTATTGGAATAGGCAAATTGGGTATGGCTTGCGCCGAAGTCATGTCCACACAATATGCGGTAACTGGTTATGATATTTACCCAAAGATCAGCGACCAGATCAAAATCGTGAAATGGTTGAGCGAAGCAGTGGTTGACCAAGACATCATCTTTGTTGCCGTTCAAACACCACACGATGCCAAATATGATGGCAGTCAACCAATAGCGCATTTGGCCAACCGGGACTTTGACTACAACATAGTTGAAAATGTATTACAACAAATCAATGCGTTTGTCCGCCCACATCAAATGGTTGTATTGATCAGCACAGTGCTACCAGGCACAGTGCGTGAAAGATTACGACCCTGTATTACCAATGCACGTTTTATATACAACCCATATTTGATTGCCATGGGATCAGTGGAATGGGACATGGTCAATCCCGAAATGGTTATCATTGGAACTGAGGATGGATCACTCACAGGTGATGCTCAAGAACTGATTGAATTCTACCAACCCTTGATGCAGAACAATCCACGTTATGAAGTGGGCACCTGGGACGAAGCAGAATGTATCAAGGTATTTTACAACACATTTATCAGTGCCAAAATTGGCTTGGTCAATATGATACAAGATGTGGCAATACGGCAAGGCAATATCAACGTAGATGTTGTTACTTCAGCGTTGGCAAAAAGCAGTATGCGTATCATGGGTCCTAAGTATATGACAGCAGGCCTAGGTGATGCAGGTCCTTGTCATCCACGCGACAACATTGCACTACGTTTCTTAGCAGAGAAGCTGGATCTAGGTTACGACTTGTTTGATGCCATAATGACTGCCCGAGAACGACAGGCCCGCAACATGGCTCAGGCTTTACGTGAACAAGCAGAACTATACAACTTGCCTGTTTACATACACGGCAAGGCCTACAAGCCCGATGTGGCTTACCTAGAAGGCAGTTACAGTTTGTTGGTAGGGCACTACCTGACTGAAATGGGCATCACTCCAGTCTACATTGACCCGTTGACAGAACCTGCAACACCTGCCATGATACGCGGTGTGGTTTTGTTGGCACACAATCGCCGAATCACCTATGGCTATGCAGGAGAACAAAACACTCAAGAATTCTACTGCGCTATTGACTCTGGGTCTGTGATTGTTGATCCCTGGAGACAGTATACCACCACTGACACAACTGTAAAGGTATTGCACTATGGTAACACCAGAATGGTTTAATATTGATCCCTTCTGGGACGACGAATACCGATATCTTTCTTATATCAAAGAAGACTTCAACGATCAAAGCACATTGTTGAAATGGGTAGGACAAGGTTTTCACGGTCCATTTGGTGGCATGATGTGCGATATGCGTAGCCCGCAACCCTCCTGGAACAACAAATTTGTAAATTTCTTCACAGACCTGGGATGGCGTGACATTGGCACCAGTTACTATCGTATGGACGCAGGCACTATGTTACCTACCCACAGTGATACCTATCAGCGTTATATAGATCTGTTTGAGTTGCGTGGTCTGGAATCCACTGTTCGCCGCGCCATAGTATTTCTGGAACCTTGGGCACCGGGGCACATAGCCGAATGCAATGGCCAGGGCTACACAGATTGGATAAGAGGTTTTACACTCACCTGGAAGTGGGACGCACCACACATGGCTGCTAACCTAGGTACCACCCCCAGATACACTCTGCAGGTCACTGGACACGTATGATCAGCACCTACAATGAATGGGATAGTCTTCGAGAAGTTGTTGTGGGCACTGCCACCGGCGCCAATTGGCCCAGCTCAGATCCAGTATTTGCACTTGAGCCACTGAAAACCACCTGGCGAGAAACTCCAGTGCCCGGTGGACCTGTTCCTCAATGGATTGTGGACGAAGCCAACGAGGATCTTGATCTGTTGTCAACCACGTTAGAGCAATTAGGAGCACGAGTACATAGACCACACAATATGGATTTTGTGGCTCGTGAAGGTATGTACAACTATTGTCCAAGAGATCGATTGCTGATCTATGGTGATACTGTGGTAGATACTCCCATGATGTATCCCTGTAGAGATATGGAAATAGAAGCCTTGGAATTTGTGATTACCCGTGCTGGAAAGTTTTTGACCATGCCGCGTGATCGAGGCATTGTGTTGGATGCTGCCAATGTTCTTAGGCTAAACGACTCTTGGTTATTTCTAAATAGTGCCAGCGGCAATCACGAAGCACTAGAATGGTTACAAGATCGTTTTGTTGACGTCAACATTGAACAATGTAACTTTTATTCGGGAGTACATATAGACAGCACCATTGTGCCATTGAGAGAAGGCTTGGTCATGCTCAATGCCAGTAGAGTCACAGAACAAACTTGTCCGCGAGTGTTTGACAAATGGGACAAGATATGGGTTGAAGATGTAGTGGCGCAGGACTTTTATCAATATCCCTATGCCAGCAAATGGATAGCAATGAACATGTTGGTAGTAGATCCTCACACTGTGATTGTGGATCGTCATCAACATGACCTAATACATACCTTGGAACAACACCGCTTTGATGTTGTCCCCTTGGAGCTCAGACACAGTCGTACCCTGGGCGGAGGGTTTCATTGCGTTACATTGGATTTGGTTCGGTCCCATAAATAAATCTGATAACAAAGAATAACAACATGACCAACTTTGCCAATTATACCTCGGTGCTGTTAAGTGCATTACAAAACAATCCTCGTTCACAAGAAGTTGTTGCGAGAAAACAAGATATCATTGATTCAGTATACCATTTTCATAACGTTGCACCTGCCAGCACCCTGTATGTGGGATTTAATCCTGCAGTACTGACAGCACACAATCGTGTGGTATTGACTGCCTGTACTGATGCGGTATTGGCATATCTTCGAGCACAATCGGTAGAATTTGAGTATGTGGAGTTTGATCAACTCAGCCGGTATCGCAAGGCATTTGACAGCGTGGTGGCTTTTGATGAATTTTTTACTTTTGGCGCCACAGACGCAGAACAGCAAGACAACATTCAAACAATTTGTGAAGTGGCCGAGCAGGTAGTAATAAGTACAGTAAGAGACTACAAGAATCAAGATTTCAAAGAAAAAGAATTTAGTACTCCGGCACTGATTCGAAACAGTGGAGAGAACTCGATTTATATGGAGTTTCATGATTGGAGCACAAAAGATAGAGCCGCTTGGTCAACCATGGTTTATGAGATAACACATCCAACCAACACTACGACTGCACACGGCCCATTTGATCGTAGAACCATGTACTTCAAACAGTTGGCAAAATTTAGTATGGATGCAGGAGCAACACATTTTCAAGTACACAAGAACCTCATGTACAAGAGCTTGATCAAGAAAAACTATGAGCACGTAATTTCAATTATATTTGAGTAACAATGAGTGACAATCAACTAGACACAGTAGTAAAAACATTAGTAGACGACATACAGGCCAAACTGGGAGACCGGATTGAGAAAAGTATTGTTGTCCACGTTAAAAACGCTTTGGCTGCATATGATTTTGAAAACAAGATCACCTTGTTGGCCAGTCTCAAATTAGATAGTAAAATATCCAGCCTAGACATCAACAGTTTGAATGTCGAAAACAAATTGTCTGAGGCAGCAGACAAAGTGATTGATGCTCTTGCCAATCAGGCTCGTAAGCAGATCTTGAGCGACATCGCTAGAAAAATTGATGGTATAGATTTTCATCAAAGCATAACCAATGCTGTGGCACAGCAGGTTGAAGCCCGTCTTCAAGATGTAATATTTCCTGACAACAGCATTGCGTTCAAGGCCATCAAGTTTGATGAAATTGCCATCACCGGTGATCAAATCGTTGGAGGAATCATTCAACATTTTGGTAGCACAGGCATAGATGATCGTGCCACTGACTGTCGAGTCACTGTCATGGACACACATACAGTATTTGAAAATACCTTGCTGGCCGCTGCCAGTGACATCAAAGGCGACCTAACTGTGGGCGGCAACTTGATCATTGCCGGTACCATGAATGACGGCCCGGCATTTCAAAGCATTGTTGGCACTGCTGCCGAGGCTGTGATCGTTGA
>Ga0209084_1000327_pt1 | contig 44699 bp, 54 predicted proteins | sample C_130820_MF_Meta_FD_187309 | JGI IMG/M metagenome (GOLD analysis project Ga0209084, IMG submission 187309) | Freshwater microbial communities from Lake Croche, Canada to study carbon cycling - C_130820_MF_MetaG (SPAdes) (version 2) | ecosystem: Environmental > Aquatic > Freshwater > Lake... | reverse complement strand
ACCACTGACTTCTACTTGGACCACAGCGAGATGGACTTGATCAATCAAGCCTTTATGGAAAGGTTCCGAGCCATATGAACCCTTACTACATCACCTATGATCAGGTCGTAGAAGTACTGAAGTTACACGATGTTCACTGTATCTTCGAACTGGATGCTCCCTTGAAGATTTTTAATAGGCTGATGGATGCAGGCTTCTACACCTCGGACGATATCACCTGGGGCCGCAACAAAGAGTTCAGAGAGTGCTGGCAAATGAGCGAGATCTACTGCCCACATGAAGGCATCGACCGCCGCAGCGAATACGGAATGGAGATGGTATGATCATCCTGGAAGAGACCACCCGTTGGGACGCACCCAACCACATCTACATCTTCAAAGGCAAGCCCGGTGCTAGGAGTGCCGAGGCCCTGGCCTACATCCCTGTAGGGTCCGATCGTGTGGTCAAGTTCCGCAAGCCTATCACTCTGGATCTCAAAGGAAGAACCTTTAAACCGGTTGACTGATCCTCCAAAAGGTGCTATAATACACACATAGACAGCAAGGAGCACACGATGATCACAGTAGCAAAGATGGCAGACGGCCGGGTGGTTGAAATCGTCCGAGGCACCAGCAAGGTAAACTTCAGCTCTGATCGGGGTTGGATCATGATCTGCATGGACTTTGAGAAGACCTATCGTAAGCGGACTGAGTTCAAGTGGGTACCGGCTAACACTAGATTTGAGTGGGTTAGGGCATACGCTTTCGGTTGACAGGGACTAAGAACCCTGCTATAATACACACATAGACAGCAACACACTAGGAGCACGAAATGACAGCAATAACAGTAGCAGCAATGATAGAGGCATTGAGCCGTTTGCCCGGCGACGCAGAGTTGGTAGTGACCGAAAGCGGTTATTACTGCTATGGCGAGTTCGCAGAAATCATGTTGCCCGAAGCCTACACCGTGGAAGGTGCTGGTATGGACGGAGCCGTGGCTGACGAAGATGTTGGTCGGGTGGTATACCGCATTGGTCACAGTCACCAATCCTACTAAGGAGCCGACGATGACACGCACACCCGAGCAAGAAGAGATCGATGCCAAGTACAACGATCTCTGCTCTGCGCTGACTGCCTTTGATTTCCATCTGCGTGAACTCACACGATTGTTTGATCCGCAGATCGACAACATCCTTGAACGGACCCAGGGTGTGCATGATCTCTTGATGGAAATAGATGACGCATTGGTTGACAAGTTCGGTGAGTGATGCTATAATACACACATGAAGCGACTACTTACTGAACTTGCGCAAAGCGCCGTCATCGTAGCCCTAATCGGCTTTCCCTTTATCTGGTACTTTTGGAGCATGAAATGATCACTATCCCCGGACTGAACCCTAAGCAAAAGGCCCTTTGCGACATCATGTGGACCCTAGAGGAATACGATGCTGTGGAGGCATTCATCGCTACCCTGCCCCGAGCAGAACGCAAGGAGTGCCGCACACTGATCCAACTGATGGTCATGGCATTCGCTGACGAGGTCACTGTGAATGTCACAGAGGCTCGAGAAGTTCTCAACCAATTCACACTGTAAGGAATCGTCATGCAAACATATATAACCGCATTCATCGGCCTGGTCCTAGTACTGGTCCTAGTCTCCTTCCTGCTGGCTTGGCCTGTGATGGAACTGTGGAACCAATGCCTTGTGCCCGCAGTCGACGGCGTTAAAGAGATTGGTTGGATGCAGGCTTGGGGCATCCAGTTCCTGTTTGGCATCCTGTTTAAAACCACTGTCAACAAGAAGGACTGACCATGTTCTGGGCTATAGCATTGATCGGTATGGGCATCGCATCACCCGCGGTGACCTATGTGGGGCAGTTTGAACAACAGGAAGCCTGCCAAGTGGCACTCAAAGACCTACAACGGCAGAACTTCAAGGGCACCTGTGTACAGATCCAGCGTGCACAATCCACAACTGAAGTTGGTAAAAAATAGGTAGACCTGACTGCGAATCCGCAGTATAATACACACATCAACAACGCAACTAGGACTAGATCATGAAAGCAGTAAAAACAGTAGCAGTAGCAGTGGCAATGATCGTGGCAGCATCAGCAGCCCAAGCAGACAGCAATCGCAACAACGCAGAAGCTGCCCTGATTGGTGGCTTGATTGTTGGTACTGTGATCGCTTTCCAGAACGCACAGCAACCGGTGTATCAACAACCACAAGTGATCATCCAACAGCAACCGGTGTATCAACAACCCCAGGTGATCTATCAGCAACGCCGCGAAATGCCTGTGTATACAGAGCGCTATTTGCCTCCTGCTTGCAACGCCATCTATGATCAGTTTGGTCGTTGGGCTGGTTGCATGCGTTAAAAAAACAGTTGACAGGCGGGCAAGGTCCTGCTATAATACACACTTCAACAACGCACTTAGGAGCACATGATGATCGCACTAGACAAAATTGAAAGCATCCATAACACTGCCGCACAAGCCGCTGCCGAAGCTGCCAGCCGCTACATCAAAGAGCACGGTGAAGACTGGTACTGCGGCTTTGCTTGGGTCACAGTGTACGAGAAGGGTTCAACCAAACTGGGCCGCGCATTGAAGAAAGTAGGCTTCCGTCCCGCATACGGCGGCGGTCTCCAACTGTGGAACCCAAGTGGACACGGTACCCAGAGCATGAGCGTTAAAGAGGCAGGCGCCAGTGCCTACGCTGAAGTCTTACGTAAATCGGGCATTGAGCGAGCCTACGCAGGTAGCCGGGCAGATTAAATATAGACAGGGACTACGGTCCCTGTTATAATACACACTTATTAATAGACAAGGAACACCACACATGGCAACCAAGGCAGCAACTCGACCCAGCAAGGTATCCAACATCGTGGAATTTGACGAGGCAGCGATCAAACGCACTCACGAAAGTGTGGCCAAAGAGACCGACCAAGAGATCTATGCGCGACTACAGGCCCGCTTTGATATCCTGGACATGATGACTGAGGCAGTGCGCACCGGCGATGTGCGAGCCATGATCGTATCGGGCCCACCCGGTGTGGGCAAGACCTTTGGTGTAGAAGCAGTACTACAAAAGGCCAATCTGTTCAACATCCTGGCAGAAAAGAAGCCCAAGTTTGAGATCGTGAAAGGCGCCATGAGCTCGATCGGACTTTACCGCAAACTGTACGAGTTTAGTGCAGAAGGCAATGTGGTGGTGTTTGATGACTGTGATGACATCTTGATGGAAGAGCAAAGCCTGAACACGCTCAAGGGCGCCCTGGACTCCAGCTCACGCCGTTACATTTCGTGGAACACAGACAGCCGCATACTGAGAGCTGAAGGCATTCCCGACAGGTTTGAGTTCAAAGGCGCTGCCATCTTTATCACCAACATCAAGTTTGAACATGTACGAAGCAAGAAGCTGCGCGGACACTTGGACGCACTAGAAAGCCGTTGCCACTACATCGATCTCCAAATGGATACCGCACGTGAAAAGATCCTGCGCATTCGGCAAGTGATCAAGCACCCACAGCAGGGCAAGGAACCCATGCTGTCACGCTATGACTTCCCTGAGTGTGTGGAAGACGAGCTGATTGAGTACGTGGAACAGAACCAAAAGAACCTGCGCGAGCTGAGCTTGCGTATGGTGTTGAAATTGGCAGACCTGCGCAAGAAGTTCCCTGCCAACTGGATGATCATGGCTGCAGGTACCTGTATGCGGAGAGCATGATGCACGACACACTACAGCGCGTGGCCATAAGCCTGAGCCTGGGACTAGTGCTCATGGTAACAGGAATGGGTGTGGACTCGTGGCAGTTCTGGTGTGTGCTGGCCTTGCTGTTGACCAGCAACCACATACACTACCAGGACGGCTTTGAGACCGGTGTGGTACACGGCATGGAAGTGATCGCGGACATGACTGAAGAGCAGCGCGTGGACCTGATCCGTACAGTTCGGGCAGCGCAACAGGAGCAGGACCAATGAGCACTTGCGCATACATTGGTACAGGCACAGGCTGCGCACACCCAGCCGTGGAAGGCAAGCACTACTGTGAGGCACACTACGCTGTAGTCTACAAGGTAGGATCGGGTCGGCAGCGTCGCAAGGACACCGCCCAAGCCCACCGTGTGCGGCAGGTAGAACAGCTCATGAGTGAAGCTGTGGAGGAGCTGATCGCAGAAGGATTTGATGTGTACGGCGACACGGCATTGGCTATAGAGATCCGAGAGGATGTGGAGTTCGAGGAAGGATAGGTCAGGTGGGGCGCACAGTAGGGTGGGGGGATCTACTGTGCGCAAATACATGCTGCTTTTTTAAGCAAGCATGCCAAAAGTTCTCTCTAAAAAACCTGGTGTTAGAGTAAAACCTCGGTCAAAACTAAACAAAAACCGCTTCTTTTTTGCGCAGCAATTTTTTCATGCATGCATAGGTCTCGGGCAGTTCAAATAAGTGGTCGACCGGTCAGCAGGTGTTGTCCCACTATCCAGTAGTCTGCCGGTCCTGACCACTGTAACACAAACTGTGTGTAGTCGCGTGGTCGGCTCAAACTCACACGATATTCGCCGTTCACATAGTGTTCTTGTGCACGCACACCAGCTTGTAATGCCCACCTAACAACTGCGTGTCTGGTTGCTAGCAGATCTGTACCCGATTGCAGAGCCGCAGGAAACACCACATAGTGCTCCAGTTCAGTCACCACCATGTGTGTTAGGCCTATGCCTGTGGTCTTGGTTGATACTGTGGCAACAAGCGTTCGGGATTTTCAGTGTTTTTCATCTGCTTCATCACCTGTTCAAATGTTTCCCGAACTTCCCAAGTGCCCAAATTGGCGCAGAACACACAAGTGATCAGCTCAGGGGCCAGTTCTTCGTTGCGTATCACTTCCTGTGTAAACACCGTGGTCACAAGATCTCTGCGCAGAGCCACACGCTGTCCTGCGTTCACAGCACCTGCATTGGTCAAGAGTAAAAAGTCATTGGTCATATCATGGTCATCCTTATGTTTATATTATATATGTTCGACAGCATCGGGGGTCACTAGTTCTTGATTTTGAAATTTTTACGCGTGCAATTTTTAGGTATATGTAGCCATTTTGGTAGACAGTTCAAGAAATACCGTGTTAAACTGTCTAGCAAATAAGTATTATAATATACCATGTTAATGTCACTTAAAAAAAGTTTTTTTACCGATCTTTCTGCTGCTTCGCAGCTCAAGATACAGGCTGGATGTGCCGCCGTCACTACTAGGAGTCAATCAAATGGATATTAGAGGAGCAGTCATACCCACATCTGCCACGCTGGGCATAGGCCTAGTATCAAGTGGTCATCGAGCACCACAACTGCCAGATCGAGTAGTGGATTCTCAGCCACTCACGGCCATAGGTTCCGGAGCCTTGCCGGCTGTGGATCACTCAGGAGGACTGCGTGTACAGCCCTTGTTCCCCACTGCGTTAGGCATGGCACAAATAGGTCGCTTGATCACCAAAGATGAAATGGACTACTTCTACAGTCTGGAAATGGGACGCAACTCGGGCAATCTGGTCAGTGTTGAACGTCGTGTGTTGGATTCAGCCGCCATGACTGACATACGTGCTTTCATTGAACAAAATATCGAAACCTATTTGCGGGAAATCATGTGTGGCAGCCCGGAAGTACGCCTGGTGATCACACAGAGCTGGGTCAATGTCACACAGCCCGGGCAGTTCCATCATCATCACAAGCATCCCAACAGTGTCGTCAGTGGTGTGTTCTATCCACAGGCCACGGCCGAGCGTGATCGCATACACTTCAGTCGAGAAGTGGGGCCCGAAACCATCCGGATCGATCCTACCGAATTCAACACCTTCAACAGCAGCATCTGGTGGATTCCGGTACGCACCGGCACTTTAGTCCTGTTCCCTAGCGGTCTGCATCACAAGGTAGAAGAAGTCACTGCTGGCGATGAGCGCATCAGCCTCAGTTTCAACACATTCCCTGTGGGCAATGTGGGCAACAGAAATGATCTCACTGGCCTGTACGTAGGATCAGTTTCTGACCATAGCAGTACAGAATAGCCTATAAATACACCAGCACACAGTTTGTGTGTACAGAATAAAGGAGTTAACAATATTATGAATTTACTAATTAAAATGGAAAATGGACAGCCCATCGATCATCCCATCATGGAAGACAATGCTCGTATGGCCTGGCCGGAACTGGATTTCAATAACCTACCCAATTGGCTTACACGTTTCCGCCGGGTGGCACAACCCAGTGCCGACGACATGCCAGTGGGCATATTCCAACGTGCTGTATGCTCGTATGTGATAGCCGGCGACGGAGTGGTAGAAGATTCTTGGTCAGTGGAAAACATGACCGCAGAAGAACAGCAGGTGTTCACTCGTCAACGTCGCACTCAGATCAAAAGTGATATCGCAGCTTCGATCGAAATAGCCCAGACACGTGCAGCCGAAGCAGGGATTCCGGCCGAAACAGTGGCTGCTTGGAACACCTATGTGACTGCTCTACAGGCAGTGACCGATGCTGATCTTGAAGATCCATTTGCGTTCAATTGGCCCGAGCCACCGCGCATCGCCAGTGATGGATATCCAGTAGTTTAATAGCATAAAAGGAAAATAGGCATATGAGTTTAGACCAAGCCACAGTGGTAGGTGAATCAACTGGTATAGAAATACCCACATCTTTCATGTCGGAGATCTCGGGCGCATCGCAGACGCAGCCTGCGCCAGACACAGGTCAATTGAACGTGATGACCTATTTTCCCACAGCAGTTTACAGTATTGTACGCCCGGAGTTTTTGGCCACTGCTAGGAAAGTGTGCAGTGAGTTTTTGAAAACAGCTCAGAAGAACAGACCAAAATTGGATACGCTGTACCCCTTATATCAAACTGACAATCTGTTCACGGATGCTCGCATGCAGCCCTTGGTGGAATACATAGGTGCCACTGTGTGGAATGTGTTGGAAAGCCAGGGTTATGCCATGGCCAATAATGACATCATCTTCCACGAAATGTGGTGTCAAGAGCATCACAAGCACAGCGGCATGGACGAGCATGTGCACAATCGTGGTGCTCAAATGGTGGGTTTTTACTTTTTAGATGTTCCGGACAACAGCAGCCGGATCGTCATACATGATCCTCGCCCGGGCAAGAAGCAGATCAATCTACCGGAAACCAACATGAGTCAGGTCACTTATGGCAGCGATGCTATCAATTTCACACCTGAGCCGGGCATGTTGTTCCTGGCCAATGCTTGGTTGCCGCACAGTTTTGGACGGCACGGCGGTAGCAAGCCCATACGTTTCATACACTTTACAGCAGGCGTAAATCCCAAACCCTTGACATCTGCTCCTGTAATGCCATCCACAGAAGTATTACCGGCCACTATTGTATAATGTCCAACACTTATCATATCAGATTCAATAAAAGTCGTGGTCAGCCTGGCCGCGGCACACGGGATCATGTTTGGCGTGTGTTTGAAAATGGACGTGAATACATATTCAAACATGTCAACATCACTGTACCTGTACACGATGCAGTAACAGGTGACGGATATGGTAACGACGACTGGAATTTCTGTTGCACAGGCGTGTTGACCATAGATAAAGAAACCAGTACCGCACACATCGCAGCTGAATAAAAAATAGGATCTGCCCAATATATTACGAGATAAATAGTTTGATGAATTTCAAACTATAGGGATCTAGATTAATATATGGGATTAAGTATTACAGGTTCGGCGTCGATCAGTGGTAACATGACGATCGTGGCCACGACGGTGCCGTCAACACCACAAACTATCGTGGTATCCTCGACCAGCTCTAGTGCTGGAGCCTCAGTTCCTGGCACATCCTATTACGGAACATTTAACGGTACTACCCAAAATCTCAGCATCAGCGGCAACACTGCTCTGGGTACCTGTAACTTCACAGCCGAAGCTTGGGTATATGTCAACAACACTGGCACATATACCATATTTGGTTCCGGTGGCGGCACCACGGGCGCTATCTCTATGGGCATACACGGAGACGGACGTCCTTTTGCTTCGGTTGGATATACATTTGGTACCGCAGGCGAAAGCAGTTCGTTAACACTGACACCCCCGGCTGGATACGTGATGACCAGCATCATATATGGCAGTTACGGTCGTACCACCTGTACAGGCCCTGCCGGCTGCTGGACCAGAAGTCCTAGCCAATCAACTGGACCAGAAAAACGGGCACTGATTGAAAACTATTTCATAGGCAAAGGTACCGCTACTGTTCCTGCTAATAACTGTACCTTTGGAGATCCAGCCCCGGGCTCACCTAAATCTCTTTCAGTAGTAGCCACACATGGATTATTTGGTACAACCAGTTCTTTGGCTGTTAGAACATGGAATCATCTGGCATTGGTGCGTTCTGGTACAGGGGCCAGTCAAACTAAGTTTTATGTAAATGGCAATGCTGTTGGAACTGCCACATTGGCAACAAACTATACTGCAGGAACAAACTTCACTGTTGGAACTACCTATTACCCTGATACCCCAACAGGAGTTCTGTTTCACTCGGGCTATATTTCCAACGCCAGGCTGGTTAAAGGAGTTGATGTCTACACAGGTAACTTTACTCCACCATCATTACCGTTGACATCTACTCAGTCTACTGCTACCAATATCAACTCTATCGCAACAGCAACATATGTTCAATTTTTGACACTACAAGGTTCTACCATAGTGGACAATGGCGGAAATGCCAGAACCGTTGTCAATGCCGGAACTGTTGCGATGACAGGTCCCACAGCAGTCACTATTGGCAGCAGCAATATATCGGTTATTCCGGGCACTGTCAATGCTGTCGTGAGCTGGACCGCTCCTTCCAGTTCGGGTACATTTCCTGTAGATAGTTACACACTGAGTTCTATACCTTCAACAACTGCGACTTTTTCCACTGCGACTGTGCTGCCATATACAGTAGGATCCGGAGTTACATCGGTAACTGTGACTGGATTGACTACCGCCACCTATTACACGTTTGGAGTGTCTGCCACAAGTCTCAGCGGTACCAGTCCAACTACATATTCTAGCACTATATTTTATAACAATAACGGTACTCCTGTAAGTTTATCTACCGGCACATATCCTAATCTGCCGACTGCTCCTAATATCTCACTTCAATCAGTAGCAGGAACCACTGTGGTTATCGCAGTAAGTAGTGCAACTATCGCAGTATCAACTGCAACTTTGCCCACTTACGGAGTCATAGTCACAGCCAGTCCTGGCGGAGCCAGCCAAACACTATATAGTTCTTTTGGCGGTGTATATCCTGTTTCTACATCTTCATATAATTCAACAGGTACATTGACATTCAGCGGATTAACAGCAAATACCGCTTATACATTCTCTGCTCAAGCAGTCAATGCCATAGGATATTCTACTAATGCAGTTAGTACATCTACCACCACTGGAGCAGCACCTAGCAGTAGTTTGTATGCATATCCAGGAAGTTATACATGGGTAGCACCGGTAGGGGTTACCGCAGTTAGTGTGGTAGCAGTTGGTGGTGGGTCTTCTGGACGAGGCAATGACGGTAATAACAACAGCGGTGCCGCCAGCAGTTTTACACTGGCAGCAGCACCGAATGCTGTATATGCTTCAGCAGGCGGGGGAGGTGGCATCGGAGGAGGCACCGTTGCCACAGGCACCGGATTTGCCGGTGGTGCCGGTGGTGCTTCACCTTCCGGAGTATATGGAGGCGGGGGAGGCGGAGCAGGCGGCTATACTGCCGCCGGTGGCGTAGGAGGTGCTCCTGGAAGCGGCGGAGTCGCCAGTACCGGAGGTGGCGGTGGTGGTGGGGGTGGTACCAATGGCGCAAGTAGCGCAGGTGGCGGCGGTGGAGTTAGTGTATTTGGAGCAGGAGTCAACGGCTCAGCCGGCGCAGTAGGTGTATCCGGAACCGGCGGAAGTAGCGGACTCAATGGAGGTCCAGTTGGTGTCGGAGGATCGGGTGGGTTATTTGGAGGTGGTGGTGGTGGAACTTATAGAGGCTGCGGCGGTTTTGTGGGCAATGGCGGTGGTGCAGGCGCGCTTGCTTACGCAAATAATATATCAGTCTCCCCGGGTGTGTCTTATACAGTGACTGTTGGAGCAGGTGGTACCAATACTGGCATGTCTGGTGGTAGCGGTGCTGTGCGTATCGTTTGGCCAGGAACTGTTAGACAGTTTCCAAGCACACAGGTTTGCGGTAGCTATTGTACTGTTGCTACCACAACATCAAGTGCATATGTTCCTCAAGCACCTACTATCACGTCTGTTTCGGTTACCAGTGCTACACAGGCAACAGTAATATATACCGTTGGTACCTATTCAGGTGGTGCGTCTGTAACCAGTGCTACAGCCATAATTTCTACAGGATCTACCACTGTCGCCACTGCCAGCGTCAATACTGCCGGAAGTTACCAAATTGTAGTCAACGGATTAGTTGCGGGTCCATATCTAGCAACTGTGTATACCTCAAATGCCTATGGAAATAGCAACACTAGTTCTTATGTTGCCTTTACTGCTGCCGATCGAGAGCAAATATTTACATACAGTGCTCCAGGGGCATTTACCTTTGTTGTTCCATCCGGCATTACATCAGTCAGTGTGGTTGCTGTAGGTGGTGGTGGTAGCGGTGGTGTCAATGGTACGAATGGTAGTCCTGGCGGTACAAGTTATTTTAGTGCTCCTACTATACTCAGCGCCAGCGGCGGCGGCGGTGGTAATAGCGGTGCTGGTGGTGGTGGTGGTGCTAGCGGTACTCCGGGATTTGTAGGATTTAGTGGCGGCACAGGGGGTATCTCTTGTAACGGTGCTAATGCCGGTGGTGGTGGTGGTGCTGCCGGATATAGCGGTATTGGTGGTGGTTATTGTAGCACCGGGCCAACTGGTCGCGGATCATGGAATGGCCCGCCTGGTGGTGGCAGTCCAGGTGGTGGCGGTGGTCAAGGATCGTATGGACTGCCGTGGGGTGCTGCCGGAGGTGGTGGAGTAGGATTATTTGGCGCCGGCAGCAATGGAACAGGAGGAACATATACCCCGGGCACTATTAGTACCGGCGGTGGAGGCGGATCAGGCGGTGCGCAAGGGACTTCCAGAGGTGCTGCTCCAAACAGTCCAACTACCAGCGGAGGTGCCGGTGGATTATATGGCGGTGGTGGCGGAGGTGGTAACGCGCCTGGAGGCGGCGGAGGAGCAGGTGGCGGAGGAGGCGGAGCACTCGCATACCTTAACAACTATACAGTCTCACCTGGTGGTTCTATACCAGTCCAAGTAGGTGCCGGCGCAGTATCGCCTAATGCAGGAGGCAGTGGAGCAAATGGTGCTATTCGTGTCATCTGGCCAGGAAATACCAGATCTTTCCCTAGTAATGCCGCATAGGTTTTAAATCGTTAATATTGATCATGGTAGCCATAACAGGACAAGTAGCAATAACAGGGAGTATCAGTGTAACTCCCAGTTATCTGCCTGTACCTACATTTGTTACCACAGCAACCGGATCCGGAAATAATTTGGTTACAGTTAACTTGGCACCACAGGACGGGGGAACATGGGGAATATGTGGTTATCAAATAACCAATTTTCCTTCTACTACTTCTACTATCGTATTAAACACAACATCAGCAGTGGTAGTGGTTCCAAATACCACTACATATTTCAAATTCATTGTGACTCCTTATAACTATGTTGGCCTAGGTTCGACCGCAACTACCAGTACCATAGCAGCCGGTTTTCTCGGTGCTGCCGTAAATTCAAATTCGTATAACCTACCTGTGTCGCCAACTCTTTCAGCTGTGCCTGTTGTGGTCAGTAGTTCTACACAGACTATTGTTATCACTGTAAACAGCGTGACAAATACTGCTCCTGCTATTTCTACATACGCCACTGACATTTTTATAATTCCCGGAGGAACCACAGCCACAGTTCTTAACACCAACGTGGGAATAGGATCAGGAGTATATAATAGCACAGGTACCACATCATTTACAGGGCTAACCCGTGCTACCAGTTATATTTTCAGCTCGCAGGCTTATAATGCTATAGGCTATGCTACCAGTGCTACTTTGACCACATCAACATACGGTTTGCCAACTACTCCTGGTATTTCAGCAGCAACAGCATCGGCACCAGCAGGCTCTTCACAGATCAATGTCACAGTCGGTGCCACGCAAAATCTCTGGTCATTACCTACCATTGGTGTTATTGTTACAGCCAGTCCTGGTGGACAACAGAAAACTTTAGTTAGTACCAATTCCAATACCAATGTTGTTCCAAGTAGCAACTCAACCGGTGTTTTATCTTTTACAGGATTGACCGCTAGCACTGCTTATACTTTTACAGCCCAGGCATTTAATAATGTAGGATTTGATACAAATAGTACCACAGCAAATGCCTCAACAACTGTAGCGCCAGGAAGTCAACTATATTCTACCACAGGACCGTATACATTCACTGTACCAACAGGTGTTACATCAGTTAGCGTGGTAGCAGTTGGCGGTGGTGGTAGAGGTTCTCAGAGATATATTCCGGGTATTGCTGGAGGGTGTTCTTCATTCAACGCACCCACAGGAGTAGTTGCCGGTGGTGGCGGAGCGTATATATTATCCCCGGCATCACCTTATAGTGGTCCATTAGGTACTCCACCGGGCGGTACCGTTACTGTTGGTACTGGCGGCACAGGCGGCACAGGTGGTGGTGGCCCACTAGCTAACACTAGTCCACAAGGACGAGGTGGTGGTGGTGGTGGTGGAGCCGGTGGATATGCCGGTGCCGGTGGCGGCGGTGGTAATGGCGGCGCTGGTACCGGATTTGCCAGCCCTGGAGGCGGTGGGGGCGGTGGTTCAGGTGCTGTCTGTATTGGGCCGGCCTTATATGGTGGTGCCGGTGGAGGAGGAGTTGGCGTTTGCGGACAGGGTACTAATGGATCCGGTGGTGTTGCAAATACCGGAGCCTCAAGTCCGCTAGGCGTACCGGCCGGTGGTGGTGGTAGCGGTGGTGGCAGCGGTACCAATGGATCCGTTGGTTCTTCTGGCGGAGCAGGCGGCTGTTACGGTGGTGGTGGTGGTGGTGCTTCTATCTCTCTTGCTAGTGCTCCAACAGCACCATTCAGCGGAGTTGGAGGCAGTGGTGGTGCGTTAGCATATAAAAATAATATCAGTGTCAGTCCCGGCCAATCGATACCGGTAGTGGTCGGCGTAGGTGGTGGATCACCTGCCTCGACTAACCGAGGAGCACCCGGTGCTGTGCGTATTATTTGGCCAGGAAGCTCCAGGTCCTTCCCAAGTACTTGTGCCGGTGCTCCATAACATAAATCTTGTAGAGCAGATGGTTATCTGCGCATAAATATATCAAATAGTGGAATAGATATTTAAATTATGGCTTTAATAATCAGTTGCGGAGTACAATTTTCTGGTGATATTTCGATAGCTTCTTACGGAGTTGCTACGGCTCCCACCATAGGAACAGCCTACATGTCCAGTGCTACCACAGCAGTGGTCGCATTTACTGCTCCTATCAGTGTTCTACCTATCACCAGTTACACCGCGGTCAGCACACCCGGTGGAATCACAGGTACATTAAATAGCGCAGGCAGTGGTAATATTGTTGTCAACGGATTGAGTTCTACAACAGTGTATACATTTGTTGTATATGCTACCAGCGGTGCTGGCAACGGTCCTACCAGCGCTCGTAGCAATATAGTTTGGCCGTATGGATCCGGTCAGGCCACATATGTGAATACCGGTTCATACGTATGGGCGGTACCAGCGGGTGTTAACAGCATTAGCGTGGTCGCAGTAGGTGGAGGCGGTGGTGGTGCAGCGCCCGGGTGTCCATATAACGGCAGTGGTCAAGGACCATCTTCATTTAGCAGCGGACCAGTTGTAGTAATACAAGCAACAGCCGGTGGCTCACAGACAAGATTTTCTGCTGGTGCGCCTGCTAGCGTAGGTGGTGCTGGTTCTGGTAGCCCGGGCGCTGTTGGATATTCCGGTGGTGGTAGTCCAAAGCCTGGTTGCGGCGGCCCAAAAAGCGGCGGTGGCGGTGCTGCCGGTTACGCCGGTAACGGTGGTACTGGTGGACAATCCACCCCCGGCAATGCCGGCGCCGGAGGTGGCGGGGGTGGTGGTTATTTTGGTACTACCAACGGTGCCGGAGGCGGCGGTGGTGTTGGAATATATGGTCAAGGTGCCAGCGGAGCAGCTGGCACAGCAGGACCCAATTATGGTGGTGGTGGTGGCGGTGGATCCGGTGGCGTTTCCGGCGCGTGTGGATCCACCGGTGGAAGCATTGCCGGAGCATACGGTGGCGGTGGCGGAAGTTTAAGTCCATTCTTCAGTGGCGGTAGTGGTGGTGGACTGGCTTATATCAATAACTATAGTGTTAGTCCCGCAATTACGTATACGGTTGTAGTGGGCGGTGCCGGTGCTGCTACAGTTAATGGTGCCACTGGTGGAGTAGGAGCGGTACGCCTTGTTTGGCCGGGAAATGCCAGGTCTTTTCCAACCACCTACGTAGTTGATTGTACAGTAAGCACCGCCAGTTCATTTTTAGTACCGCCTGCTCCTACACTAAATTCAGTTGTTGTCAACAGTAGTACGCAGGCCACAGTGACATTCACTGCTGCTGCTCCTACCGCGGTAACCTTGCCCACATATCAATTCACAGCAGTGGCCAGTGCTACCTCTAGAGCAACGGTCACTGCTTCTATCAGCACCTCAGGAAGTTACAGTTTTCCAGTGACCGGTTTGACTCCATTGACAACCTACACATTCTATCTGTATGCTACTAATTTAGCAGGTGATAGCAGCAATAGCAACAGTATTAACAGTGCCACATATGTAGCAAGTGGTAGCTCACTGTACACTTTTCCGGGCACTTACTGTTGGGTAGCACCTTCGGGAGTTACTGCGGTTAGCGCAGTTGTTGTAGGTGGTGGTGGTGGCGGAGCATACCCAGGCTCCACTGCCCCTGCACTTACCGATGGTGGTGCTAGTTATTTTAGATCCACCTGTGTAGTAAGAGCCACTGGTGGTGGTGCCGGTTGTACGGCGACTCCATACCCTGTAGGAGCAGGAGGATCAGTTACAGCCGGAACTGGTGGTGCCGGTGGATCTGGCAGCGCACAACCGGCACCAGGAAGAAATCGAGGTGGAGCAGGTGGTGGAGCCGGTGGATACAGCGGCGCAGGTGGAGCAGGCGCACCGGGAACTACTGGCAACTCTGGCTCCGGTGGCGGTGGTGGTGGTGGCACAACTATTGTATCCGGAGTCAATGGCGGTTCTGGCGGCGGTGGGGTTGGATTATTTGGCCAAGGATGTAGTGGCGCAGGCGGCACCCCAGTATGTTCTGGTACCATCACCGGAGGAAGAGGCGGCTCTGGAGGTCTTAACGGCGCAAGTTCTCCTGGAAACGGCGGAGGAGCAGGCGGCCTATTTGGCGGTGGAGGTGGCGGTGGTAGTCCTGGCGCAGGTGCCGGTGGTGCTGGTGGAGGCGGGGCGCTGGCATACATCAATAATTATTCAGTAACTCCTGGATCAAGTTATCCGGTTGTAGTAGGTGCCGGTGGAGCAGCACCATTAACTGGTGATGGTGGAAAAGGAGCTGTACGTATCGTTTGGCCTGGACAGGTTCGACAATTTCCAAGTACCAATGTAGGTGCTTTTGAAACAGATACTGTAACCTTGAACCAATCATATGTACCAAGTGTGCCTACTGTAACATCAGTATCACCAAGTAGTTCCACAGCAATTACAGTTAATTTCACAGCACCTACATATGCAGGAGGATCGGCCGTTACCAGTTATACTGCTGTGGCTACTTCGGGCACGACAGTTGTAAGTACCGGTAATATATCCACAGCAGGTAGTTACTTTGTTCTAGTACGTGGATTAGCACCACTTACCTCATATTCATTATCTGTGTACGCCACCAATGCTTATGGAAACAGTACCAGCAGTAATAGTCTTAGTACTTCAACACTTGTGGCAAGTAGTAGTACCGTGTTTATTTTTCCAGGAACTTATTCCTGGGTAGCCCCAATAAATGTCACATCAGTTAGTGTAGTTGCTGTAGGTGGCGGTGGTGGTGGTAAAGGTTATCCTGTCGCTCCATCTGCTGGTGGGCTTAGTTCGTTTTATTCCTCTCCGCCTGCACCACAAGCATCTACTAATATTGTTACTGCCGGCAGCGGCAGTAGTGGTTGCACGTCACGCACGCCGGGCACGTCCAGCTCCGGCGCACCTGGCTATGTTTCTTATGCCGGCGGCGCCGGTGGAACATCCAGCACAGCGTGTGGTATGTCAGGAGGCGGCGGTGCCGGTGGTTACTCAGGAGCAGGTGGCGCCGGCGCGAGTGGCAATTCAAGCGCAAATGGAACTGCCGGAACCGGAGGAAGCGGTGGTGGTGGAGCATCTGGCACCACTACTAATCCGGGCAAGGGCGGCGGAGGTGGCGGAGGAGTTGGATTATTTGGCCAAGGCGGTTGCGGCACCGGCGGAATTGCTGCCGGCTGTCGCGGCGGCGGTGGCGGAAGTAGTGGTCTTGCTGGACAAAACTTTACTCCTAATATTGGCGGAGTTGGCGGATTGTTTGGTGGCGGCGGTGGCGCAAATAACGCAACACCTAACGGCGCATCATGCGGTGGTTTTGGTGGTCATTTAGCATACATCAACAACTACGCAGTTTCTCCGAGCATTACTTATACTGTAACAGTTGGTGGCGGAGGCGCTTCACCTGGCGGTACTGGTGCTAGCGGTGCAGTTCGCATCATTTGGCCAGGTCAGGCTAGATCTTTCCCAAGTACCAATGTAGCTCAGAGTTACGAAACTGATACAGCAACTATAAATCAAACATATGTGCCTAGCGCACCCACTTTATCATCTGTAACACCAAATAGTTCTACAGCGATTACAGCCAGTTTCACAGCACCAACATATTCGGGAGGATCAGCTGTTACCAGTTATACCGCAGTGGCCACTACAGGTACTACAACATTTATAAGTACCTCTGTTAGTACTACCGTGGTAATATCCGGGCTGACTCAACTTACCACATATTCAATATCTGGATATGCCACTAACTCGTATGGTAATAGTACTAGTAGTAATAGTCTTACTGCTGCTACATATATACAAAACGGTAGCCAGTTGTATACTTCAGCAGGCAGTTATACATGGACAGTACCTTCTGGAGTTACATCAGTTAGTGTGGTTGCAGTAGGCGGCGGCGGAGCAGCAAGGACGGTCGCGCCAAATACACCTACTTCCGGAACTCTTAGTTCTTTCTATACTGCGCCACAGGCACCGGTGGCTACCACTAATCTTCTTACCGCCGGCGGCGGCACCACCTCACCGAGCGGTGGTTCTGGTGGTACTGTTAGCGTTGGCAGCGGTGGTTCTGGTGGTGCTGGTGGTGCTGCCGGCGCTTGTAATCAAGGCAGCGGCGGAGGTGCTGGTGGATACTCAGGAGCAGGTGGTGCAGGTGCAAGTGCCGGGTTAGATGGATCAGCAGGCGCCGGTGGCGGAGGTGGTGGTGGTGCCGGTGGCAGGAGTCCAAATAACGCTGCCGGTGGCGGTGGTGGTGTTGGATTATATGGCGAAGGTGCTAGCGGTGCCGCTGGTATCGCTGCCGGCTGTAAAGGTGGTGGTGGCGGTAGCGGCGGCGCGACCGGACAAAATCGTTGCGTTACAAACAACCGCGGCGGAAATGGCGGATTGTATGGTGGTGGTGGTGGCTCAGGTGGCAGTGGCGCCTTGGCCGGCGGAGGCGGTGGTGCTTTAGGATACATCAATAATTATACTGTTACATCGGGCAGCAATTTTACAGTGACAGTCGGATCGGGCGGAACTACATCCTGCGGAACCTATGGCCAAGGTGCTAGCGGCGCAGTTCGTATCATCTGGCCAGGACAGGTTAGACAGTTCCCAAGTACCAATGTGGGCACATCGCCTTAATAAATTCTCATTAACTGGGTATATTTTGATAAAAGTCATAAGTAAGGTTATTATCAAGCCTTACTATGCCTTTACACATAATACAAGCATTAACCGATCCTTTGCTAAATCTATTAGCAGACGATCCTGTTCGCCCAGAAATTCCAGCAGAATTTAGAGTTTCGGACACAACCGAAATATTTGTATTACAACATGAACAAACACTGGAACCCGAGGCAGTTGTATGTGTGGCTTACAGATCCAAGATACCCGGTGATGTTTTGGAACTAGCAGCCAAACCCGATGAAGATACCCATGTGGCAGTATTCTACACTATCTGGAGTTATCGCCCTGGAGCCGGTAGGAAATTGATACTACAGGCACGCACCTGGATTAATCGTAACAGAAAGAATATCACGGAATTTGTAACTTTGAGTCCACCAACTGACATGGCCAGGATATTCCATCTAAGGAATGGTGCTGAGGTTTTTAGGATAAATCCCGAAACTGTTAACTATCTTTATCCCTAACCTATACTCAGTTCACGATCGTGTAATCGATCCAGCAGTTTGGTCAAGCCTTTAAGAGTATCGTCGTTGCGTAGGCTTTTATAAACAAGATTGGCAACACTGAATTCTCCCTGTTTGGCCAGTCCTAATTTTCTATATTGTCTCAACATTTTCAAAACTCGTTGTAGACTGGGCATATCAGCAGTTTGAATAGCATGTTGGATGACAGTGTGCCAAATATCAACCATGCGCTCTAATTCTGCTCGGTCTATTTCTGCTACCGTTTTCTCTGGTTTTCTAATCCACTGGTTTTTCAATATGCTGTAACTGCTGCTAACTGCTGGATGATCTAGATTTTCTACATATAATTCTACAGGAATTCCATTTATCTTGACATCATAACGTTCTTTATACAGCAATCTCTTGCTGTCAAATAACTCTGCTACTTCTCTGTCGCAGGCGATACTGGAAAAATCTGCTATCAAATGTAAATCAAGATCGCTGTGTTCTGTATAGGTATAATTGGCATTTCCTCCAGCAACCTGTACATCTACCACCTGGAAAGGTACATCGATATAATCTTTAAAATCCTGGGCTATTCTTAACAGTCCTTGACGTACTTCTGGTTTCAGATCATCTCCTGTCCATAGTTTAGGATTTAAATCACTGTGTAACTCTATCGGATCTGCGAATTCATTTGCTATCATAATAGAGTATTTATACGGTAAATATTTCTACGTATGACAAAGAAAAGATACCTTGGACATTTGCTAGTAGCCAATCCTAACAATCCCAGAGACGAATTGGCCAAAAGTGTTTTACTACTGGTGACGCATACTCCGCAAAATGCCATAGCATTACAAGTTAATAATGCTGTGGATCAACTGAATCTAAGAACCATTGCTGAACGTATCAATCTACAATATCTAGCAGATGATCCACTATATTATGGTGGCAATGTCAGTCAAAACAAAATACATGTTGTACATTCGTCCGATTGGAAAGGACTCAGCACAGTATCATTAACAGATGAAATATCTGTTACCAATGACATTGGTGTGATAGCAGCCCTGGTACAAGGAGAGGGTCCCAAATACTTTAGGGCATGTGCTGGATTTTGTGCCTGGAGTGATGGTAAATTAGATCAGCAATTGGATCCAAAATACCAAGAAGATTCTTACAAATGGGAAATAGTTCCTGCCACACTGGAGAATGTTTTTGGATCAGATGGCACAGATCAATGGCGCGGCGCCATAGATGAAGCAGCACAATTTCGCGTAGAAAATTGGTTTTAATCCTTTTCTGGATTGAGATTATTCAACATATTCCGGATCAATGGAGCACCAGTTTTCACTGGATTAGGTTTCTCCAAACTCCATCCTTCTTTGGGTGTGGCTCTTTCCCATTTATTGCCACGCAATCCTTCGTCGTCTGTACTGGTGCTGACTACACTGGTTCTCTTAAATGCTTGCATAACTGAACTAGTACCACTGCTGGACTTGTTCTGTGTGATATTTTCAACTTCACCTTCGTTGCCTAAATCAGTGATTCTCAATGTATCAAGATTGAATTCCAGCTCGACCTTTTGTCCTACTCCGCTGCTGCTACGAGTTTTCATAAACTGTATTTGATAGCGTCCGTGATCTTTCATAGCCCTGCTGGTAAAGATACCTATGACATTATCTGCCGTCATGATTTTACTCAAACCGCCCGAAATATGACTGTGATCAAACTCAATTTCTTCAACAGCACTACGATTCAATTGACTAGCAGTTACAGTAACACATTGTGTCTCCATTGCTAGATTTCTGATCTCTTCTGACACATATTTGTCTTTTACGAACAGATCACTAGGACTGACCTTCACAGATAAAGGCATCATCAAATCCAGGTAATCTATTAACAAAACGTCAGGTTTCACACCTTTTTTGACCTGATATTCCTTCAAATAGGCTCTAATATCGTTGCAATTTTTGCCGCTGGGCATATACTTGACTTGTATGTTTCCTGCCTTCTTTCCGATCATTTTGACTTTTAATTCTACATCGTCGATATTTTTAAAAATCTCTCTTGTGGCAATACCAGTGGTCATACTATCAAGCCTCATACTGACCAAACGCTCACTCAATTCAAAAGTCAGATACAATACGTTGAGTCCGGCCAGTGCCCAGTTCACACCTAGATTGGCCAAGAACAAACTCTTACCACCGCCCGATCCAGCACAGAAAATGTTGAGTTCACCACGGTTAAATCCACCATACAATTTCTTATCAACTGTGGGCCAGCCTGTACTAACTTGTCCATTTCCGTCTTTGAGTGCTTCGAGTCTGCCACGCGGATCTTCAAAATAGTCAGTGCCCATGTCCTTGTTCAAACTGATCTGGATAGCATCCTTGATTAGTTTTTCTACTGGACCGTAATCCCCTGCTTCCAACAAATCACTGGATTCGATAATGGCTCTTTCCAATCCTTTGTGTCTGCTAAAGTTTTCAAATTCGTCCATGAGCCATTCGTAGTTTTCTTTTGGCAATGCTGCTGGCTGGAAGTCGCTCTTTGTAGAAACATTTACGATATTGGCTTCGGGCATGACTTTGTATTCGTCAACATATTTGTTGATAAATTCTGCTGCTGTTTGTAGTCGTTGATCAAAGTTCAATGGATCAAATATATTTTGACATCTAATAAATGTTTCGGAATCAGAGAGAAACATCTCTAGATACAATTTCTGCATCGAGTAATCGTAATTGGGTTTGGGTGCTTTTTTATTCATCAGTTATACTTTCAAGTTTTTTCTTCATTAGATGTAAATTTATCTCGCCTGACACACGATAGTGTAATATCGTGGATAGCGTATACAATCGTCCATATCTTTTCACAGCGTCTGCCACATCCTTGACATCATCTTCCCACGGAGGTAAGCTCACTGACCAATTATGATCGGTTGCTGCTTTGAGCATTTTGGCACCAGCACGATCTCTATCTGGTACAACGATAACTTCACGACCCAATGAGTTTATACGCATGATCTGTGTTTCGTTAGGTTCGTTATGCATTATGGCACAGCCATCAACTGCTATAGCATCAAACTGGCCTTCTACAACTATTACATATTTTCTATCAGCAGTCTGCCGATCTATATTGAACACATAACCCGGTTGAGCATCTGTTAGATATTTTGGTTTGCCATCTGTTATCTTACGACCGGTATAGCCGACTATCCGACCATCGTGATAGAAAGGTATAAGTAATCGATCCTTGTATCCAGCAGCAGGTGTCCACATCCAATCATACCAATCTAAATCCATGCCTCTGCTGACAAGGTATTCAAACACTTGAACCATGTCTGCATCTTGGCCAGGACGCCAAACCGCCAATGCCCACTCTTTGAGCAGCATGGCGCCTTCTGGTAAAGGTCGTTCTTCTAACGTAAAGTTTAATGGCTTTTTGAATACTGGTTGATCGTCTTTGAGTTTTAGACTTACTAGATTCAGTTTGCCTATGTCAGTATCGCTCATGCCCAACCAACGGAATAGATCTTTGGTATTTTTACTGAGCAGTTTACCAGGACTCCAGCCGGCTTTGAATCCGCAATTGAAACAATGATAACTCCACCCACCTTCAGGTGTGGTCATTATTCCTCCACGTTTTCTAGTATCTCTTTTTTCGCCTCGATTATGACAACAGGCCGAATTAAACGAAATCCAGCCGCTAGGAGTCTGCTTCCTAGATGGTGGTAGGAGAGCTAAAACAGCAGACTGTATTTCGTTCATCTGCTAATTTTAACATCTATATAGTGCCTTGTCAAATGATCCGAAGAAATTAGGATTGTCATTTTGGCTTTCGGCTGGCGCCCTAGCCGGAATATAAGTTATTTTGATATAACTGAAAATACCATTAAAATTCACATAATCAATACCACTAAATCCTGAATATGTTCTGGTTTCTATCGTGGCGTATCTATTAAAAGTTGCCGGTGTATTATATAGTGTACCTTCTATAATCACCTCACCTCGAAATTGAGTCATATACAGGGCCACTGTGTGTAATGCTGAATTACTGTTATATTCTGGATAAGCATAGATATTGCCGCCAGGATGTATATATCTTGTACCATCAAATGTCTTTAAAAAAGACACTATTTCTTGGCTAGGTTGTAGTGTAGGATATATATCTTCGTTCAATATAACAGTTCCTGCCATACCGTAATATGTATTAACATAAGCAGGTAAACTAGTACCATCGGCAGGATCTTGATATGTTACAGCGTATTGATAACTGGATTTGTCCAGGTCAATAGTGTCGCTTTCGGCCAGTGTTAATTCTGCCACTCCGCGAAGATTCAATGTCGATCCATCATCGATTACGTCAAGATTTTTTTGTAACAGTAATCTTTGATTTATAGCATCAAACATGCTAAAAACATAGGTTGCGGTATTGCTGATATTGATTCTTTTCTGATCGCTATTCTTGAATTGTATTCTTACTTTATTCTTGATACCTTTTTGTATTTTTAGATCGCGTTGGTACATAACTTGATTAACTCCCCGTGTAGTAACGTCCAAATCTAGTATGACATCGAGTGTGTTGGAGTATAAATAGATTGGTAAATTTTGCATATTTGTATTTATTGAATAAAGATGACCACTAGCAGTACCTTTCAAACTAACTATCCTTTTGTATCCTGTATCAAATCCAACGATATAGAATATGTAGGAATTGTAATAAACTTTGATTCATATGTGAGCAGTATGTACGATATATCAACAATAAAAACCGAAGAAGAAAAGAAATTATTGTTAGAACTTGGGGAAATTTGGTGGTGGGAAAGCAATCGAAAAATTCCAATTAATATATTTTTAAAAAGAGAAATACAGATATTTAGATATGCTATCAAAACATTCAATAGCAAAGATGCCGAATTAATATTCGGACCAACAGTGAATCTAAGCGAGATTGCCGAGAAAAGAATCAAACGGAAATCTATACAATTGGTGAGAATTCCTAAGAGTTCTCGTAACTAATTCGTTCACATAGGAGGTTAAGTTGAACTACAATAACCGACGCATAAGATACGGCATGGGCCTTCTTGAAGAAATAGGCATCCTCAGTCTTGGTCCATATTTCATTATCAATGGCATTGAATCCTTTTTCCTTGCATACTGGGATGAGATGTTTTTTGCCGGGTCTAATCATGGCCAGTACCGTGGCTAATTCCACAATACTTGTAGGTCGTAATTCAGCCAACAAATTGTGATATCCATTGACATGGAACAATTGATCACACACATCTTTCTCATATAACAGATCCCACAGTGGTTCAGTATTGAGCAGTTGAACAAGATGAGCTTCGTCTTTGACACCGTTATAAGCACTGACGTTCAAGAAATCAATCTTAAAATATCCGCGCGTCTCGGCAGATTTATAATCAATGCTAGCAGTATCAGTTATGGGATTGTAAGGAATACTATGACAATAGACACCTGTGTTATGTTTCTTTCCATCTTCAAGACGTGCCGGAATATGCCGGATTATATCCAGCACTTGTCGTCTATCAGGAAAGTCAATATCGATGTCCATTATACTTGATCGACCTTTACACCCGATTTTTCGAGAAACGCAACGCCACCAGAATCCCGATAAGCACTACGATATAGAACGTGGCTAATACCACTTTGGTGTATAAGTTTGGCACACTCCAAACATGGAGCATGGGTAACAAACATAGTAGCGCCCAAACCACTGTTCGTAGATCGAGCCAATTTGGCAATCGAATTAGATTCCGCATGTAATACCTCCGGCTTAGTTTTAAGTACAGGACCCTTCGTGTCATAGCCTACAATATTTTCGCAGTCATTTTCCCAACCAGCGGGCATACCATTGTAGCCATAACTGATCACGCTGTCATCTTTGACAATGACAGCACCTACTTGTAATCTACGTGCGTGACTTAATTGTGCTGTACGCTCAGCCCACGCCATATAAAGATCTTTGAATTTTTGTTTCAATTAAGGATCTCTCTAAATCGTTCTAAGAAACTTTCTACATAACAACTATACGATTGATCGCCATCACTGTCAAGGCAATAATGTATCCAAGTATGTCCATCATTCATGTTGATAGTATTCAATACTCGAAATACTTCATGAGTTCCGTGTCCTGTCCATTTGCTTCCTATTTTTGGTATATTCATAGTTCACCGCTTTCTGCTAATTTTAACATGAGACTATAGTGTTCGTAAGCCTTCTTTACTGCCGGATATTTGTTCCGTAGATATTTTTCTTCTTCCTTCTGTTCCATCAAGGTTTCAAACATTCTATAATGACCTTGATCTCGCATGTTGTTGAAAACTTCAGCTTCAAAGTCTGCTATTCTTTCTAATGTATCTTCAGTAATTTCTACTGTTAATAGTTTTACAGTTTCGTATTGTATCGTTTGTTTTGCAGTCACTGTATTATAGTCATCGGGAAACTGAAAAAATTTGGTATTCATAGGTATACATTTATGAGCACGTTTGTTATCATCAATGATATTGATTCGATGATGCTCTACAAATTTTTTAACATTGTCATTCATTCGATTCCTGCCTCTGAGCATATTTCTTTTACCAGCATAACATCGGCCGGTAGTTCTCGAAATCTACGTAGCCAGTATGGTATATCAAATGCAGGTGCAATCATGTCCAATTGATCGTCGCTCATTCCCTTTACCATAGTCTGCCCTGTATTACTGTTTAGTATAACCCAGGGTGATATATTTCCGTTACTTATATCATGTACTGCTCTATTCAAACTAACATATTTGAAGTAGTGGGCAAAATTGGCATTCTGAACATCTCCCCATTCCATCATAGTTTTTAATGTTCTTTGTACAGCACTTTCAACTGGCTCTACTTTGATTATTTCATAAAGATATCTTTCGTATAAATCATCTCTACACCAATGATCTAACTTAATACCGCTTTTAATCACAAAGTCGATAAACTTATCTGGATATAATGGATTGATGTTATTGACAAAACCGCCAAATTTGACAAAAGCATTATAGTAACTACTATCGGCAAATTCGTCGTATGTCTTAGATTTCTTGGCACCTTGTGTCAGTTTCCAAAATCTATTAAATGCCATGAGACCTGCTTGCACACGCTTCTCGTCTTTTTGTAGAGCACGTCTCTTACGCTCGCACATGTGCGCTACTAGAGTTTTATCTTTCATAAAACTCTTGCCGCAATGTATGCAATTATAAGGCTGTTCTACTAATGCGATCATATTCTCTTACTTTTGGTGTACGGAAGTTCTTGCCGTGGCATACCACAGTCTGCACAATGACAGTGGGCATATGTGTTTCCAAAATTAGGGTTTGTAATTACTTCCCAACTGGTCCATCGATGCCAATTCATACGGCAACGCAGTTTCTGAATAGGAAACTGACCTTTCAAAACCCGCATAGTATTTTCTTTAGAATATTCCATCACTCGTATTCTTTCCGTTGTTTCTTATCAAATCCCATCTTGTCAAACAGTTCTTCCTTGTCTTTCTTATCCATCATAGAGGCCATGAGTTTGATATCTGCCATCTTCATTGCTGGATTAAGTTCGGCTAATAGTTTTTCAATCTTGTTGGCTTTTTCCTTCTTACCTGCTGCCAAATACGGATGATAACAATTAACACCTGTGCCTGTGGCAGCAAACAATTTCCACAATAATGCCTTGTGATCTTTACTTAAATCCCAATGATTCTTATTGACCATTTCGTTAGTCATTTCTAGATACCATTCTTGTATGTCTCTATCGGGCATCTGTACACTAGCGGTATATCGCATTAGTATGTAAGGACTGAATGCTTTCTTTTCCTCATCTGTGAGGTTGTCGTAGAAGTTGTAGTCTTTTTGATCTACACCACGTAGTTCGCGTTTGATATCAAGTTTTGCGGCGGTTGCCATATCTTTTCTCGTAGTCTGCTGTTAGGTAGTATGTTACTTTAACACGATCTAATGCTTCTTGTAAAGCAGGATTGGTCTTTGCCGCACGATGAATATTTCCCCAGAGCTGAGATTCTTTTATATCATCGTGAAGACTTTTTCTTTTTTCACTCTCTGAGTGTAGAGCTTGGTCAGTTGAACCCGCTTCCCTGACATACACAGTTTCACCACCATCGGGGCTTTCAAATATCTTGGCCATTTACCAACACTTTGTATAATCAACTAATTCACTTTGACGGCTAACTTCTTTGACAAAATAAGCACAGGTTGGCTTGGGTCCAGTGTGTAATGGAGTACACAATAGTTGACCCGGTTTCATCTTGGGAAAATACCATTTGACATCTTGATAAACATCAACAATGTCTATTTCTAAAAATTCAGGACGGAATCCACTCAATGGATTGAAGCAAAATGTTTTGAATCCACGATCATTCAGACTAGTCAATGGCAATATTTCCATATCGGGCCCTTCTGGATCGCCTACTATGGTACACCAATCTAGTGGCATACTGAGTTCATATTGACCTATTCTTAATACAGCAGCAGGTCCGGTAAAACTTTCCAAGAAAATTAATGGAATAAAAAAGTGATCAGGGTTAGAATTGTCTGAATTATCCAAGACAGCAAATCTCAAATCCTCCTCAATTTCGTCGGGCAATTCGTTCAAATGGAATATTTGATCTTCTAATGTTAGGATCTGCATTATATATATTTTACTTTCTCAATGTTAAATGGGTAATGGGCTTCTTTATAAAACCTCTTTCTTTCTGTCAGGTGTCTTTTAGCGTATTTACTGGCTGCGGTTATGTCCCAGATCTGGACGAAGTCCTTGTCGTCTGCTTTTCGAATACCTCGCCCAATCGACTGTATAACTCGGACAAAGCTCTTTCCGGGCTCCAGAAGAACCAGATTAAAAATCCTAGGAATATTAATACCCACAGCGGCCACACCAAAAGTCGCCACAATAATCTTGTTATCACTTGTTCTAATTTCATCATACTCTTCTTTTCTGTCTTTAGTTTTAACTGCGCCCGAAACAAACACCGCTTCTGGTATTTGTTCAATAATAAACTTACCTGAGTCAATTCTATTAACCAAGACCAAGGTATTGCCTGATGTTGCGATGTTGCGAATCATATTACTGATATGTGTCATTCTTGTGGTATCAGTAACAAGATATTTTAATTCTTCTGCGTAACTTCCAAATTCTTTCCATTCTGCTGTTTGTACAATATTGACATGGCAATCGCTCAATATACCTGCTTCTTGTAGTTCGTGTGCCTTGACAACATTTACCACTTCTCCCAGACTTGCTCTAAGTGCTTGAAACTCATGTTCCGCTTTTGGAATAGTTCCTGTAAGTCCCCAACGAATTGGTACATGACTGAGATTCTGTGTCAGTAATTTCTTCAATACATCAGCTTTGGCCATGTGTACCTCGTCAACCATAACAGTTCTTACGTCTTCTAAGAACTCAGAAATCTGTAAAACGTCCTCATCATTTTTGCTTTTTTTATCCCAAATATTCAAACTTTGCCAAGTACAGATTGTATGTGTTTTATTGAGATCTTTTCTGTCTCCATAGTAAACACCCACATCTAAACCAACATTGACAAAGTCTTCTTCAGTTTGTTCGACAAGACTTTTGTTAGGAACGATGGTTATTGTTCGACCGTATTTTTCACAAATTTTCGCCAAAGTTGCGGTGGTAATTGTCTTACCAAAACCGGTGGCAATTTCTTGGAGACATTGAGGATTTTCTAAAAACTTATTGATGACATCAACTTGGTCATCGCGTAAACGTATAAGTTCTCCTGCAAATCTATGTCCTACAGGCCACGTTTTTTCACCCCAAAAATCTTCAAAAATCTCGGAAAATTCCAGGGTTGTACTGGTCCGCTGATCTTCTAGTTCTATGTAGTAGTTCTTGCTTTCAAGATACTCTAACACAGGTCCAAGCATACTGAGATATGTAGTTCCGCCGAGACCAAAAAAACTAATACTGCCGTCCCATCGACCCAATTTGAAGCTGGGTCTAAAGCGGGCAGTAGGGTCTTCGTACTTGAATTTTTTGACCAAAGCCTTACGAGTGTCAAGATCTAAATTTTCAATCTTGATATTTACTTCATCTTTGATAATAACTTTACATGAGGACAAAATTTCTATTCCTGTATTCTTTCTTACGAACAAAAAACACCACATTTTCCTGATTTTCAACGTAATTTTTTAGAGTATAATGTACATTAGGAAATCCCATGTTTATTATGGTGTGAAATTTAATTTTACTTTTTAAAATTGGCTTGGGAAGTTTTCCGCTAACAAACACTATTCGAGTTCGATCTGTCAAGGGCGAGTTCAATTGGTGTTCCTTGACAAAATTATTGAAAATTCCGCCGGTTTCTGTTGGCAATCTAAACACCACACTCATCTCTTCGTTCTTGATTCCGATTTCTTTCAAACAGTTAAAGGCCTCTTTCAATTTTTCTAATTCTTCAACTCCTGGGATAACAAACAAAACAGGGCCCATGTATTTTATCACATCTTCCAGTGAAGAAATTGAGTGATTTTCAGGGTCAACTTGCATCTGTGCGTCAGCAGCAGATTTTAGAAATTCTTTGGTTACTGTGTTTTCAATCGTATCAACAAATTCAGAAATATTGTCATCCCATGTGAAAATTCCTCTTTTACGAGATTCAAAAATTGCCTGTAAAATATTTTCTGTCTCTAATTTTGGGATAAATTTGTTGGAATTTTTCAAATAAGGAATTGAATCAGCAATGGACAATGTTGTGACATATTTTTCCATGTTGGCTACGATATCTTTTGTTTGACCGACTAGATTATTAAATTCATCATCGAATTCAAATTCATTTTTTTGAGAAAAATCCATCAAAAATTTTATATTTCCTTCGGAGAGAGAAAAATTCCAGGATTTTTCCTCTTTGTTCCATTCGGCTCTGTTGCCAATAGATTCGTCCCTATGTTTTCTAATTTGATCTACATAATCCTCGTTGTAAGGAAATACTACCTTGATATCTTTATTTTGATACTCGTCATTTTTCACTGAAATTTTCTTCGCATACGAGATTTTTCTAATAGAATTACGGTAAGTGGGATTTTCCAAGTACGGGGATATGTCTTGTGCCATCGAAGTTGATATATGAGATTTATTTTTACTTAAAATCCTTCTAACCACAACATCTTGTTTTTCGGACAGACTGGAGCCTTGCGAAATTTGATCAGCAATACTTGACATCAACTGTTGTTCCCATAATGGGAGGTTGATTTTTAACAAGCGTAAGTGAATTACAATATCTTCTATGGTCATCTTTATATTATACACTTAAATTGTAATATCTTCAAGTCCCGCGGCACGTAATTTAATAATGTTGCTTAATTGCCACTGTTTGATATCCAAACCTTTGATGATACCCAACCACTGATTTCGTAGCATGGCAAATTCATTGATGATTTTTTCCATATCAACAACATCCGATTCTCCTTCAACATATTTTTCACAATCTCTGCTGCTCAGGGCACGTTGATATTGCTCCAAAAACTTTTTAAAAGATTTAGATTTGATTCTTCGCAGTTCTATATTTAGATATTCGAGTATAGCCTCAATCTCTTGTAATTGATTAAATCTCTGTTCAACAATACCCGGCAAAGAGGCAGAGGCCTTTTCTACGTTTCCGTAGATTTTGACCTCTTTCCTTGCTTCTTCGATTTCGTTGTAAAAGTGATCTAAACAACCCGGGAGATGCGCTATGTCTTTACTGACACGAGCATACCAGGACATGTTCAGTCCTCTTCGTCGTAGGAGTAATCGTCGTCTTCGTCAATATCGTCTTCGTCTTTGTATTCTTCAACAACGAGTTCAATAGCAGAGTCTAGATTAGCATCATATCCCATGACAGACTCTAGAACAGAAAGTTCTACATCTTGTCCTACAAGAAAGTCTACATAATGACTTGCTGCGGTCTCACGATTTTTTTCAGGAATATAATCCTTAAAAGTGTCCCATACATCAATAATTAATTGTTCTTCCATTTTATGCTTCCTCAGTTTCTTCCACGACTGCCGGAGTATCAATTTCTTCCCATTCAGCCATAATTGTAGTTAGTCCGTCTTTGTCATTGCTGTTCCATGCCTTGCGGAATTGCTTGATGATCTCGCCGTCCTTGGTTGTGTAAACAAGACTATTGCCTTCTTTTTTCAACTTGCCTTTGGCTTCAAACAAATCAACTAAACCACTAAATGGACTCATACCTGTCGAATATGGAATCTCAACTTGTACACTTTCAAAGGGTTTGGCATAACGTGTTTTCATGATCTTACAAGCCGATCGAATACCGTTTACAGTGGTAGTCTTATTACCATCTTCGTCAGTTTTCAGTTTCAATTTACGCATAGCAACTACAATAGAGCTAGCATAGATGAAACCTTGTCCACCTGAGATTTTATCATCTGGGTCAAACATGTCCTGACTTGCGTATGTGTGATTGGTACAAACCATACCAACATTCCACGAACCAAACATGTTTACACAGTTGCGAACCAAACTTGTTAGTGCTTTGGGCTTACGGCCCATGTCTCCCTTCATTTCACCTGCTTCAAACTGATTCACATCAGTAGGAGTCAACAACATACCCAAACTATCGATGACAAAAAGAATCTTTGGACGAGTCTCTTCTGGCATCAATTTGTATTCTTTCATGAATTCAGAGATGGTTTTTGCCACATCGTCAATCATGGCCATATTGAGTTTGAGTAGTTTATCTTCACTAGTGTTAACACCGAGATCCAACAGCCATTTTTCGTCAAGGGCGTTTTCGCTATCAACTAGGATAACAAAAATACCTTGTTCTTGTGCGTGACGAATAATGTTTCCGGAGCAGATATAACTCTTTCCAGCACCACTTTCACCGGCAAATACTGTAACTTTACCAAGAGGAACTCCCCTAAAGAAGTCCCCCGAGATAAGATAGTTAAGAGCAAAATTACCAGTCGAAATCCAATCAGTTGGATCGTTAAAGCCAATACCAAGTCCGTCAATGGACTTAGTAATTGACTTTCTAAACTTAGAAATATCAAATGCTTTTCCCATCTGTTACTCCTTAACTGGCGTTTTGTCGACTGCGGATCATTGCAATAATGTCTGCGGCACGAGAACCTGCTTCGCCGGTTGCTGGCTTGGATTCTTCCTTGGCAACCACTTTAGCGGGAGTTGCTGCCGCACTTTCAAAAGGGATGTCATCATCTCCGATTGGTGTTGCTATTGGTGCTGCCTTCGGAGCGGCTGTACTGGCGCTGCCTGTTGCCGAACCGCTACCACCAAAGCCTGCTGGCTTGAAGTATTGACCCCAACGATCGCCATCGTATGCTTCACCATCAACTGATGCTGAGAACATTTCTGCGATAACTTTGAGTTCAACTTCGCCTGGCTTTTTAGGCAAATAGGATTTCAAATCAAACAACCCGAATTGTTTAATGGCTGCTTGTTCTGCTTCGGCAAGAGCACGTTCACGACGAGCCCAAGTGCTAGTAGAATAGTCAGCATAACCACCTTTGCTAGTTTTAGCAATCTTGAAGTCAAGACCGCGAACATAGTCAGTTGGCAATTCTTCGATCTCAGCATCCATCAGTGCGTTCTTAACGATGTTGAAGATTTGTGATCCGATAATGAATCTACGAATTGGATTTTCTGGAGTCTTACCATCTTCTACAAGTTTGCTATCAATGACAAAACCTTGGAATAGATAAGATTTCTTTTTCCAGTACTTACGACCCATGTCTTCTAAAGATTTATCTTTAAACCAAGGACGTACTTCTGTCAATACTGGACAAGTTTCGCCCCACATTTCCATACAAGGAACTTGTACGAAAGTAGGTTTGCTGTTGGTCTCCCCTTTAATACCAGCGAAGGGCAATTTGATCATTGCTCGTTCGATCCAGAAAAAAGTGTTGTTTGGGTCTTGGTCAGGAAGGAATCGAACTGTTGTAGTTGAACCTTCTGGCATATTCCAGTGTGGATAAATGCCGTTGTCTCCACCGCCTGCGCTACCGGTGTTTTGTTGAGAGCTTGCTTGAAGCTTTGCGCGAATTTCTGCTAAAGTTGCCATAATGTTTTTCCTTAATAAATGTTTTAATTATGCCTCTTCTTTAAAGCCAACTGACTAAAAAGAAAAATGTGTGCATACGGTTAAGTATACACACATCTATTTATCATCGCAACCTCGGTGATTGCTAAATTTGATTTTATTTTGCCAATTATTTTTTTCCAATACCTGCTAATCTTTGTAGTGCTGCTTTACCAGCATCGTATGCTCTGTCGGTTGTAGCTGCGATAGGATCTCTTTTGTAATCTGTCGGAGCTGGATTTCCTTTTGGATTTTCCTTACTTGGTTGACTGTCCATACCATGTGTTCTAAAATCATCTTTGGAACCTTCCATTTCGGGCTGACCCATACCTTCGACTTTTTGTTTGATTCTACCTAAAATTTCTTTCAATCCGTCGACGCTCAACCCATCGCCGTGATCTACTTTACCATGACGTTGGTGCCATTGGTGTGTAAGTTTTTCCATGAATGCTTCTGCCATTTCGTATGCTCGTTGTCCTGCTTGATCTCCAAACTTCTCAGAGCATTCTTTCTTAATTTCAGTAGCAATGTTACCTTCTCCGCGGAACGGACCGACTTCTGGATTATCTCTATTGTAGAAACTCTTGACACGCTCGGCAATCATCTTAATCATCTCGGAAGATTTGTTACCACCTTCCATAGTACCTTTGTGCATTGCCATGTCGTCATTTTCTGCTGTAGGTTCTTCTGGAGCCGGTTCAGCAGGTGCTGGCGCAGGTTCAGCAGGTGCCGGTTCGTCAGCAGGTTCTTCGCCAGCACTACTGATACCTAACGCAACTGATAACTCCGGATAGCTTTCATCTGCCCATAATTTTAATACTTCTAATGCGTCTGTTGTTGGATCAACATTGGCCATATCTTTGAGTTTTTCTTCTAACTCACTATCGTCTAATCCTAGACCTTGGAAAAACTGTATAGCAGTTTGACCGTCTTGACCTAGTTCTAATTCTGGGCCCTCGGCACCCATTGGTAATTGCTCGATTGCTGCTTTTAGTTCTTGAACTTGATCGTCTGTTAGTTTGCCTTGTTCTACTGCCTCTGCCCATGTTTCAAACGCATCAATACTTTCTGCTGGTGACATGCCACGTTGTGCTAATGCTCGAGCAGAATCCATGCCTGTACGATTTGGATTGTTTGATTTTTTAAAATTAGAGTCTTCATCTGGTTCAAATGGCGGTTCTTCACTACTACCTTCTTTTGGCAAGTTACTTAGTTGATCGGGGATATAATCCTCATCGTAATTTAGATGATATCGAATTTCTTTTGAACTCATCCCATTTTTCTTCATGTATTGAGCCATTAAATCAATAAGTTCGTTTTCTTTATCTGGACTATATTTTATTCCGTCACGAGCCATTTGTTGGCCAATTCCTAATCTATCCGGATCTTCTGTTACGCTTTGCTCTGATACATATTCTTCAAGATCAACTGTATTAGTTTCACTCATGATCTTATGTAGTAGTGGAAAGTAAGAAGCCAATTCTTCTTGGAAATTTGTTTGTGTAAATTTTTGTTTGTATTCTTCCATGGTAACAGCGTCTAACATCATGTCACCTTCGTCTGTTGTGCCAGTAAATTCAGACATCCATGATTCATAGTGATGTCTTTTGCCTAATGCTGCTATCTGCGATTTGAGTTCATTCATACGGCCTATGGCACGCTCTGTAATACCTGTAGCATCGTCATGTAGAGTAGCAGAATGTACTTTGCGTTGGAATTCGCCTAGTTGGGCGATTTCTTCACTCATTTTAATAATTGCCTTACCTGCTGCATCATGCGGAATACCGCCGTGATCCACATGCTGTGCCATTGCGAATGCTCCTGCTGGATGTATGAATGGATACTTGAAGCGTTCACCGTCTTGATTTTGGATAAAAATTGCTTTGATATTTTTCTTTTGACTGCGTGAGCCTGCGTATTCTTCATCTACTGGTCGTGCGTGTCGAACAATAACTTCTGTGCGGCCAGCGACTGCTCGGCTAGTTTTCTTTGTGCTCTTATTGTTCCAGCGTGATTCGTTCATAGTGGTCATATCTGTTTCTTCCTTAGGAGGCTGTGTTGTAGCTAAATGTTGGAAATCATTTTTATCAAGATTGGTCTTGCTAATGTCTCTTGTGTCAAAACGTAATAGTCTACGCATTGCGAAAAATCTCATTTCTTTCAAGAATTTGTACCATAACTGTTTGGTAGGATCATCTTGATTTTCTGTTATACCTTGACTGTAGTAAACTTTGAGGCTACCAAGATCATTTAGACTGATGCTAACACGACCTAAATTGTTACCTTCTAATACAAAGTCAAAATCAAAAAAACGTGCGTCTACAGGATCAATAGTAACAGCACCTGCTTCGTTCCCCATTTCCAAATTTTGAAAACGGCTACGTATTTTGTCGAATAGATCTTGTGAAATAATTTGTATGGCTTGCATAATAATTTATTTATCTTAAAATGAGCTTATATAAACAGGCATGGGCATGAGCCACTCATCTTCTCGTTCTTCACGCATTTTATCGTATATGGCAGGATCCCAGTCTTGTAGTAGCATGATCATGCGTATGGCCAGTAATAGGCTGGATACAAGATCGTCATGCATTCCGGTTTTCCCTTCAAAACTTATGCCTTTGGCCACAAAAGTTTTTAACTCACTGACTAAAGGTTTGCTGTTGAGTTTCATTCGATCAGATTCAATTAGATGTTTTAGTTTGGCACAAACAGCAATCTTACTAGTGTGCGTTGTATAAAATCCTTTGCGATATCTACGCACATGACCTTTTCTAATGGGTTCACTTAGAAATAATCCGGCAATACTTTCTTCGCCTATTTCATTGATAGCAACCAATGCTGCTTCTCCTACACTATTATTTTCTACACTGTAATATATACTAGGCTGTGTATCTTTCTTGGTACATTCATCGGAAATATATTGGCAAATGTCACGCAATATCCTGGCCTGCCCTTGTATAGGAGTTAAATTATGATGCCATTCTCCTACTTGATCAAATGTAGGTAATTCGATAATCTGTATACCTGCAGGGTCACCGCCTGTACCTAAGCTAGGATCCAATGCTATAATATAAGTATTCTTGGGATTAATTTTCTTATACCATCTACACTGCCCCATTTTAATAATGGGTTCTCGTCCTTCTAGATCTGCCAGTTTAATACTACTGATCAATGTTTCGTCGAATACAAGAAATTCGCAATCGTGCTCGCGGCGGAATCGTTCTTCGCCGATCCGACTGCGTTCTTCATTGGCCCATTTTTCGTCACGATCAGGATGTTCTGTCCAATGTGCTTTGAATGGAAAGAATCCGTTGATACCTACTTCTGTAGTATTACCATGTTCATCATAGCGTTTATTAGCCTCTTTCCATATCAAGGCAAACTGATCTTCGTCACTGTTAGGTGTTGAAGTGATAATCGCCTTACCACCTGTGGCCAATGTAGGTGAAATAGAAGTCCAGAATTCTGTGGCCACATTAGGCGGTACGAACGCAAACTCGTCTGCGTATAATAATGATAGGGAAAGACCACGACCTGTTGTTTCAGTTGTTGTTTGAGCAATAATACGTGATCCGTTGTCAAAGTCAATGCTTTGTTTATTATAACTTTTGACGCCACAACGAATATGATCCGGACACAATTCGTAAGCATAGCGGATACGTGCCATAATTTCTTGAGCACCTGTGTACTTGTGCGCAGCAATTAGAATAGTACTGTCCGGAACAAACATGGCAAACCACAATAGATATCCGCCAGCAGTGGTTGTCTTACCTGTCTGTCGAGGTAGTAGGTTTACATTAAATCTATGATTGTGATAACTGTCAATTAAACGTTTTTGATATTCGTAAGGCTGATACAGCAATTTTCCTCTAATGGGATGTTGAATATAGAAAAAGTGTTCTAAGAAGAAATGCGGTCCATTGACAGGATCTTGACAACGTATCAAGTTTTCAATATCTTGTTCGGTCCATTTTTGTGTTATGTTGGCCGATTTGACCAGTTTATTTTCAGCTACCATAATGTTATTTAATGAAAAAAATAGCCCCCGAAGGGGCTATTTGGATCGCATACCGATCTATTATCTGGCAGGAATACCTCTGTCAGCAATCGATCTTGAACTAGTTGGACCGGCAGCAGTTGACATTCCTGTATTGCCATTGTTGCCCATCGAGCCTACCATGCCTTTATTTTGGCTCCAGAAAGTTTCTGCCAGCATTAATGCGATTAAGCCGGCGCCTACTAGGAGCTCACCGCCGCCACCAAATCCTTGCATGCCAGTTAATGCTTGTCCGCCAAAAAATTGAGCAAGTCCGGCTCCGGCTACAGCCACATGTGCTAACTGAAGTAATTTGCCTTGCCAATTGCCGGCAAGTCCCCAACCTTCGGCAACTTCTTGTGGAGTCTGTCCTGCTGAGCCTTTTGCCATACTGGCCAAACCCAATGCTTGTGCAACTTTTTTAGCATTCTCCGGAGTTGCACTATAATCGCCGCCGGTTGCTTGTTTTACTTTATCGGCAATATCAGCGATAGCATCACCACCTAACGCTTTCATGGCCTTGGCTGCTAATCCTTTGATAGTGTCCATAACACCTTCGGCTAAAAACGCTTGGTAATCGGCCATTAATTTTTCTTCCATTGTGGCCTTAGGCATATTGCCATCCATTCTATCACCTTGTCCGGGTTGATTTTCTTGATGAGCAAATTGGTTGGCCTTGAAAGGAGGAGGCTTACGTGGGTCATTAGGACTGTTGTCATATTGACCTTCGTCGGTTTCTTCTTCCTCTTCGCGGTCGTCCATATCGTGATCAACATCGCCGACTTCATCGTCGCCCCCTTCTGGGTTCATTTTATCAATAACACTACGCATCATTTCGCCGTCACTTGCGTGTGGTCCAGCGACCATGGCAGGTTCTGCTGTCAATGCCACTGGATCGTGCTCCATGCCCATATGGCCGGGCTCTACTTTATGTACGCCTGCTAGTTGCATGATATCTCTTAGCATGCCGCTTAGTTCAGGACCGCTGCCTGCAGTGATACTGATATTAGCAGGTGTTCCGGGACGATCCATACCGCCCATCATTCCTGGCATTATTCCGCATTCATCTACTTGTTGATTTTCTTTAACAATAGTAGGGTTTGTACTGTCCAGCTCTGCTAAACGCTTCATTACATCAATCATCTGCATAATTATTTCCTTATGGGATTATAGTCCGACTGTTTGATTGGACTTTCTGTATGGGCAGGATTATCAGTGTTATATTTCGCTGCGCCTTCTGTTGGGATTTCTTCACCACGTGCTTTGCGTTGTAGTTTTAGTATGTCGTTTAACTCTTTGACAAATCCACTGTTGTATTTGTCTCCGTAGTAATCTTCAAACTTAGGATCACCTGCTTCTTTATAATTTGGGTCATCTAGCAAAGCACCAGTTCTTGGATTTGCTTCAACATGCTGATATTCTTCACTGGGTTCGCCAGGACGACGAACAACTAGATTTTGCCGACTAACTTCTAACCCCGATGTAAGATATTCTGTTAGCTCTTGTTGTGTGGTAGGGTAGTTCAAACTAACTTCGTATATAGATACTTCGCAGTTTTTAACTTGAGGAAAATCTAATGGAAGTTCCTGGATAGGAGTTGTTCCGACTTTCTTAAAAGTTTCTACTTGGTATCTAGCAAGCATAGTCTTCAATTTACCTTCTTGATCAGAAGTAAAGTCTCCGGCTACTTTAACACGGAAGTCGTATTTTTTGGCCAGTGTGCTTTCTTGTAGGTAGTTTTTGAATGTTTTCATAATATATTATTTATTCATATTCTTAAGTTTTTCCAAGATACTATTACGGTCTGTAAGTATGTATCCTTCACCTTCAACTGCCCCTTCGCCGCCGCCGTTTTTCCTATCTATGGCCAATTTCTTAAGTTGCAGATCGACCATCTTTAATTTCTTATCTATTTTATTGGTTTTAGCGGTGATAGCAGCATTCAACATCTGCCCCGCTACTTCGAACATACGTGTACTATATCGAGCTTCTACGTTCATGCCTAGGTCCATCAAGTCGTCATATGCTTGTTCTGCTTTGGCGGCCAGCGCATCTAATTCGGTGTCTGCCATGTCACCTAGGCCTTTTACTCTAGGCAATGCTGCGGCAATTTTATCAAATTCTTCTAATCGATCCTCTAAATTAATAGTAGTAACAGGAGTAGTTTCTTTGTCAGGAGTAACTAATGGATCTGTATCGGCGGGCAGATCAAATATTTCTTGAAGTTTTTTAGTCATAAACTTACTTATTTCTTTTTTTTGGGATTATGGTATATATCGGATTCGTTTATGATGCGAAATTTGATACCTTGATTCCGACACCACTTGCTAGCAGCATCCCACTTGGCCATATTCTTGACAAACTGTGCTTGATTGTAGGGATTTTTACCGACTTTTTCTATTAGTGTTTGGTTAGCAGGTTTGATCTCAATCATCTCTACATGTTTCTTCATATTCTTATCAACATATGTGATCAAGAAATCAGGAACATATACAGTATGTTTGCCTGTTAGTGGATCTTGATAGGGAATTTTTACAGGTTCGCTGGACCACTGTTGTATACTAGGATTATTATCACAAAACATACAGAAGGTAGTTTCCCAACTACTTCTACAATAAGGCAGTTTGTTTCCTGCATATTTTTCAGGATTCTTTAAGGTATATATACCTTGGCTGAATTTTAGGCTCATGCTATGATATTTCTTGCTACCTCAGCATTGGGTTGAAAGCCGTTGGCATATCCAATGAAACTGGTTTTAAATCTATTATAGTTCAATATCTCCGAAACAACAGAGTTTAATTCTACATTATCTATTGCTCCTAGATTATCTAATACTTCTAAAGGATTGTAACCATCAACCTTGGCCTGTTTCATTAAGGTCACAGCAACAGATTCTGCTGCGCTGTCCGCAAAACCGCGTTTTTGAAAAAATCCCTTCATCATATAGAATGTGCCAGCATTCAATTCAAATGGCTGTTCGTAATAATTATCAAACGCTCTTATTGTAGAATCTTGCCGAGAGGGAGTGGGAGGTAAATTGTTATATGTTGCCATTATTTTTTAGTTGTAAGTTTTACAGGATTTCCAGTATCGGCTGCTGTAGTATTTGATCTTCCTGAATAGATACAAAGTCCGGAATTTGAATTATTGGGTTTTGCTCCAGTTGAATTCTGAATAGTCCCCATACTTGTATTCTTGCCGTTGGCTTTTTGTAGGTCTGACTGTTTGGCCACAGGAGTACCATTTTTAAATTTACTGGTTAATTTATCCGCGCCATTATTCTTGGCCTTGGCTTTTTGTAATTGGCTAACACTAGGAGAATTTACTCCTACTGGTTGTTTCTCCGGCAGCCGTACTTCTCGAGACTCCCCAGGGTTAGGGCCAAACACATCTACTTTTCCACTCGGTGTAGATTTTTTACTTCCCCCTACTGAAATAGGACTCGGTGTATTATCATAATATTTGGCAGCAAAACCTAACGGTTCGTCTTCTTTAACTATTTTTCCTTGAAAATATAAAACATCTTCGTAGACAACTGTCATTTTATTTTTTAATATATTATTTCCTGGATCTTGATCTAACGTGGCGTGATCCCAAGAAGATATTTTAGGATTTATTAAACTCATCCGAGTGAAGTTTTGTTGATGTAATACATATATGTCTATAGCATTAAAAAATCTCTTAATAGGATAACTGTCTAAACCGTATGAATAATCAACGGTTCCGTACTTGGTATCTGCAAAAGATTTTATCCCGCCGCGGTCATCGCCATAATTACTATCAGCAACATGATATTTGTAATAATTTTTCCATAACCCGTTGGTTATTTCACTATTGTCGTCGTGGAATTCGATGTTAACCGGATCGTAAGTTAATCCAGTAGCTACTTGTGTTTTACGATTATATTGATTTACAGTTTCTGTCTTGATCTTGAATTTAGGAAGATCAATTTTATTGACTAATAATCCTAAATCTCTTCTGGAATCTTTCCACACATTATCCAATACTGCTTCAGGATTTATATCAAATGATACAAAATATAAAAATCCCAGTTTAGGCGCTCTAGCGTAGTTATTATTGACATAAAGGCCAGTGGCATGGCTATAACTTCTAAAAATAGTATTGCCACTACTGCTTAACCAATTTGTGAAAGAGTCGCTCATATGATTATTTATGCCAACAAAAAAGCCCAGGATAAACTGGGCTTTTTTGAGTGTTCTATCAGATATTAGGTACCAACTGATAGTGCTCCTAATGTACGTCCTACTGGCTGTCCGACACCTCGTACAGCACCTTCACCGTTGAGTTGTATTGCATTATCGTAACAGATTGTTAAGTCGATACTCATAGCATCTGTTGCCTTGCTATAATCACCGCCTGCATAAGTCACATTCTTTAGCCAGCAACCTTGTACTTCAAATGATTCAAGTACGTTGGCTTGATATGCTCCATTACCACCGTCAAGTAATTCAATAATGGTCCTAAATTTGTAATCCAATCCAGAAGCTGCACTAGCCTGTTCGAAGAAATCAAACTGCTTCTGCATTTGCTGTCCTACTTTAAATGTTACAGCGTTGGTAACATCGTCTCTTACAGTTAATTTAATATCGTCAAAACTTGGTTTGCCGGCTAATTTTACTGTACTGTTATAAACACTTAATTTGATTTCTTCAAATTTTGGTTTTGGACGATCAACGCTCATAACCTGTTTGGTTAGTTCTGTTGATGGTTCTCCACCTACTCCAAAGTTAAACAGCGTTACGCGAAAGCGATACGCCAACTTTGGCATCAACAAACCTTGGCTAGAATTGCTTTGGTCTGTTACCAGTGGAACTGTGAATCTTGATAAACTTGCGATTGGCATTTAATGCTCCTTATTCTTTATTTGGTACCCTTGGATAATGATCCAAAATTTCCAGCCTTGATAGAACCGGTATTCAACAATCTTAGTGGAATGTAGATAAATTCTACTGCCTTGGTAGGCTCAATAGCGATATCTAAATAAAGTTCAGATCTGTCAATTCTTGCTGGAGTATTATTGCTAGTGTCGCAAACTACGATGAAATCGTACAATGCTCTTTGACCTACTAGTTCTAACAACAAGTTCTCAGCAGCTGATTTAATTTCTTTTCTAGTTTGAGCATCGTTTGGTTCAAACAAATATGGTTTGGCCAAGATTCCTAACTGTCTACGTAGATAAGATACTAATCGACTTACATTGATACGGTCTTGACTACTAGCAGTACTGGTTCTAGTATATTGACCCATGTTAACTACACCGACTCCCGGGAGTGTAGCAATAGCATTGATTCTCACTGTGGGTTCAGACAATATATTTCTTAAACCTTCATATAATGATACAGTTTTAAATTCGCCTTCACCTGTGATATAACCCACTGATGTAGCGTTATCTACGTTACCACGACGTGTTCCTGCTGGAGCAAACCATAGATAACTCTTGTTATCACTATTAATAAATGTTCTCAACATCATATGGCTTGGAGGAACAACAATCTTATTACCTCTGTTGTCATTTGTGTAACCACTTGGATAGAACATGGCTAGATGTGTATCAAATGTAACTGCTCCTTGCTCATTATTGTCTTCGGCTTTTACAGCATTACTACCGTATGAGTGTAGCATGGTTCCGGTTGGCTCTAGACGGAATGGTGTATCTCCGATAATAAAAGCAGTTTGTCCGATATCTGTATTAAACGCAACCATTGGTGCGATTGCTTCTGGATATCCAGGGCAAGCGATTAGATTGAAATTCAATGTGTCAGTATCACGGATAGTTTGGTTTGTGCCAATCATGGCGTCTAATGCTTTGACTACAACAATACGTTGAGCTTTACGGCCAAAGTTACCAGAACCATCTACGTTATTTGGACTTGCTGTTACCCAACGATCGCTTACATCGCCGGCTAAAGATCCACCTGTGCGGATGTTTACTCCATTGTTGGCATTGACATTGATATATCCGGAATTGTATTTCTTAACATTGTTTCCGCTACGGCGTGTATTGAATAAACGTGTGCCTTTTGGATACAATAGTGGATCAAGACAATCTGGATCAACATAATCGCTCATTAACAAATCCATGATGCTGCTGGCTACTAGAGTTGTTCCTGTTGTGGCCCAACGTGCGTCATGGAATACCCATCCATTAGGGCTGGTTTGATCGGTTACATCTTGTAGTGCCCAGTTGGTTCCGTCAAATACATAGATATTTTTACCGTACATGTCAGGATCAGATGTATCAATCCAAATATCACCAATTGTTAGACTTGATATTCCATCGCTCTGCTTCAATGGCATAGTAGCACCAATGATCGGACCTGTGTCGTTAGAACCGCCAAATTGATTTTTGTATCCAACCCACTGTGTGCCGTCGTTGTACATGATATCAGCGGTAAGTTCAGAATCAAACCATAGTGTTCCGTCAACTGGAGTAGTCACTGGCGCTGTTGGAAGTGATTCATATGTTAACGGTTTAAAGTTAGACGCTATCATGGTGTAATCTGTGTCACCCGCTGGAGCGGTTGTCAAATGCGGTGTTGTACCAGGAACAAATCCCATGGTATATAGTGGAGTACCACTTACATCGGCCATTTCAAAATCACCACCTAGTTTATGTGTGATAGACAGTTGATTGCTATTTTCATTCCAGATTGCTTTTATGTTCATGAACTGAGGATCTGAATTGATAGCGGTAGCAATTTGTAAACCTAGCTTGATCGACGAGGAAGCAGAAATATTGACTGTGATATCACCTCCAAATGCTCCGTTGGCCATACTTTCTCTGATAAGAATTTGGCTAGAAGAATTTAGTGTACCTGAATATATGGACGAAACAGCAGTTGGCGCATTACTGTAACGAATCCATGCTTGGAAATTAGCAACTGCGTGACCGCTGTCGACGCCAAGATCGTAATCTGTGGCAATAACCACAGTACCCAATGGAATATTTGCTCCGCCGTTTACAGGATCAAGTGCTCCAATAGCATCCCATGTACTTGGGAATAGGTAAGTAGGTGCTGATGTCCAAGTCTGTGTACTGCTCTTCCAGTATTTTACAGCCCAGTTTGCTCCGTATCCAGGAGTGGTTGTTTTGATCCAAACACTTCCAGTAGGCCATGTAGCAGTATCTGGATACTGATAGTGTGGAGAAATTGCTAGCTTTTTACCTGTGTTGAAGGTATTTGCTACAGCAACCCAACCTGTTCCAGTTTTGTAAAATAGTCTATTGGTGTTATACGTGTTGACTATCATGGCATAATCGCCAACTGTTCCAACCGATGAGCTTGGATTATATCCTGATAGATATTGATCGGAATTGCTATCATCAATGATGATCGGAGTTTTAACACTGAATTTCTGTGCTGCCGCATCCCATTCGTTGATTCCGAATCGTGTATTAGATGTGTCAATCCAATATGTTCCTGAAGTAGGAGGACCACTTTTTGGACTAGCGGATGGTGCTAGAGCGTTTAAGTCAACATCAGCTCTTACAATATAAGCCTTGCTGCTGACGCCAAGAGCACTGTAGGCTGCTTGTAATCCGTATTCGTTAATTTCGCTACCGTGTACAGGATTGCCTTCGGCATCTGTTTCAAAATATGGAGTACCAAATGTATCGGTTAAATCACGTTGGCTAGTGATTACCCAAACTTTACCAGCATTGGCTGCTGTTGTACCCTGCGCTATTCCTGTTCCGGAAGAATTCTTGTTGTCTTGGCCTGTTGCCACAAAAATCATTGGAACTGTTCCCGCAGCCGGAGGTGTGTAAAAACTTTCGTCGATTACAGTAACCTGTATGCCCGGGGATTGTAGTGTTGTTGCCATCTTTAAACTCCTTAATGGATTGCTTCATTTTATTTAGCATATACAATAAAAAAATATGGGTAAATACTTGTCAAAAGGGCAGCAAAAAGGGGCAGGTAATGAGGAATTTATGTAAAAAGTGCAGAGAAAGACCTGTAGCTATAAACTATCGAAAAGAAAATAAGATATTTTATAGATCTATATGTGATCATTGTGCCCGCAATAAAAAAGACGGAAGACCTTTATGGGCCAAGGCGGGCTATAAGAAAAAATCAACGTGTGATAAGTG
>Ga0209084_1000325_pt1 | contig 44817 bp, 74 predicted proteins | sample C_130820_MF_Meta_FD_187309 | JGI IMG/M metagenome (GOLD analysis project Ga0209084, IMG submission 187309) | Freshwater microbial communities from Lake Croche, Canada to study carbon cycling - C_130820_MF_MetaG (SPAdes) (version 2) | ecosystem: Environmental > Aquatic > Freshwater > Lake... | reverse complement strand
AAAACTGGCAATTATGACATTGATGTTATCGGTGTTAACTACGATGGTGGTCCATACGATACAAACAAGTGGCCAGGTCGTTTGTGGCCTGCTATAAGCGCTTTGCGCACACAAGGTCCGTACGGTGACGTGTTTGGTCGTCAGGTGTTTCTTGACCGTCTTGCTCAGGATGATTACGACATTGTATTCATTGTACAAGATACGTTTATCCTGCTACCAATTGTAAACCACATTCTTGAGCTGCAGCGCAGCAAACCTAATAGTTTCAAGACGATCTACTACTACCCCTTTGATTGTGCTCCTAACCCTGACTGGGTAACGCAGTGCGTCGCTCAGTTCGACTATCCTGTTGCTTACACTGAGTACGCAAAGAATGAAAGCCGTAAGGTTATTGGTGCATTTGCTGATTCTCAGAACGTTATTTACCACGGCACTAACAACAAAGACTTCTTTCCGCTGTCCGATGAAAAGCGCAAGGAATCCCGTAAGTTGGTATTTCCCGAGCAGTTGCAGGAAAAGTTCATCATTCTAAACGCCAACCGCAACCAGGGCCGTAAAGATGTATCACGTAGCCTTATGATCTTGAAAGAACTCAAGGACCGTGGCATCGAACAGGCTTACTTGTACATGCACATGCAAGAGTCTGATTTTGGTGGAAGCATTTTAAACATGGCACGATCAATCGGTGTCGAGTTTGAAAAGGACTTTACCATACCGAACCCGCAGCAGTTTAGTGCACACAGTGGTTTCCCCATTGAGATGCTTAACCAAATCTACAACGCTAGTGATGCCTACCTGACCACCACACACGGTGAGGGTTGGGGCCTAACAATCACTGAAGCCATGGCAACCAATCTGCCTGTTATTGCACCAGACAACACAAGCATCCCAGAGATCCTAGGAGATGACCGAGGCTGGCGCATCCCTAGCGGTCACACACCCAGCCACTGGATCATCAAGGAAAATGACAACGAGCGCATGCGTCCTTTGATGGATGTGGAAAAGGCTGCCGATGCCATTCAGTACATCATTGAAAATCCAGAGGTTGCCAAGCAACGCGCTAAGAATGCTTACAAGTGGGTAAGCGAGCACCGTTGGGTAGATGTCTGCCGCCAATGGAACGACTTATTCGATGACGCTCGTAAAGCTCTCGAGAAGAAGCGTACGTTCCTAAAGACGCTTAACAGCTAAAGCATGAACGGTTGTTTTAAGATCTTCCATCTGGACTGGGCGACTGATCGCCAGCAGATGTTTGAGACTGCTAGGAAGAAGTTTTCTGAGTCGTACGATGAACTGTACACTCCGAACTTCTTCCTGGACAACCTTGACAACGCTGGTGCATTCCTAGCAGAGAACGCTCCGCTCTTAAGCTTTGATCCTGCAGGCTATTGGGACACAGGCTACCCAGCTATTGGCTGGACCAAGGGTGAGATCGCTATCTTTGTAGCCAACTACATAGCATGGAAATCATTCTTGGAAACAGATTATGACTTTATGATCTTGTGCGAAGATGACATCCTGGTTAAGGATTACACAGTAAAACTGCTGGAGTACTATATCAACTTACTCCCAGAGGACTGGGATGTGTTTTCATACTTTTGCCCTACTGGTCAATTTTTCAAGTACCGTGAAGAGCAGCACAAATTCGATGATGGTCCACTAGCTCGTGCCTACCAGGACCACCATTTGCTGTGCTACCTGGTCAGCAAAGAAGGCGCACGCAAGATGGTAGAGAGCGCCGAGAATAACGTTATCATTGACCCAATTGACTGGTTTATCTTTTACCAGAGTGATCTGATGAACACGTACACCACCAAGCCCAGAGAAGAACAAGGTGTCGCTAGCGGTGATGCCAACACAACCATTGGCCACCGTGAGCGTTTTCCGATTAACAACATGAAGCTTGACACCAGCAAGCCGGTTGTGTCACACTGGAAGCGTTGGCACGCTAAGATGGGTAAGCTATGAAGATTTGTTATAATGGTTTTTGGCCGCTTTTTGATCCGCAGCACAACTGGTTCAACCAGATGTTCCGTGAATACTTTGTCGGAGAAGACATTGTATTTACCAACCAACCAACTGGTGCTGACATAATTGTTAACAGCGTGTTCGGCCCTGCTATCACTGATGGACCAGCTCGAAAGATCTTATACACCGGTGAAGCTTGGAAAACTGGCTGGCAAGAAGGCCACATCCTGCTCGGATTCGACAGAACCGACGTAGCTCAGCAGAAGTATCGTTTGCCTATCTGGACAGTGTTCACCAACTGGTGGCCTGAGACGTACGAGCCACCGTACTATGTTGGTGGCCCTAACTATGTTGTTGATGCTAACAAACTGGTTCAGCCACGCACTGAGCAGGAAGTAAATGCAATTTTAGAACGTGATATGTTTTGCTGTCTTGTTGCATCTAACCCTGTAGAGAACAGAATTATTGCGTATAACGAACTGTCAAAGATCGAGCCTGTGGATGGCTACGGCCACGTCTTCAGGAACCACATGCAGAACCGTAAAGATGAGATCTTAAAACACTACAAGTTTAATATCTGTTTTGAGAACCAGATTGTAGATGGCTACGTCACTGAAAAGCTTTACGAAGCGCTGCTCTCGGGTACCATCCCCATCTACTGGGGTGACAAGATGAGCCATGAAGACTTCAATCACAAAGCGTTTATTGACTACACAACCATGGGGTCGATGAATGAACTGGTTGACCATGTCAAGCGTGTGTACTCATCCAATGACTTTATGGCTGAGTACTTATCACAACCGATTTGCAATGAAGTACCTAGCCTTGATGGGCTGTACGAGTTTTTTGATCAAGTAAAATTGAAATAATAATGAGCAAAATATGCTTGATCAATCAGCCCCTCGGCCTTGGTGACATACTCTGGGTTCAACCTATTGTTGATCACTACATAGAAGAAGGCTACGAAGTAATATTCCCAGTCGGTGAAGTTTATTTCGAAATGATCAGATCATGCATCGAAAAGCCAGGTCTCTCATGGTTCAATGAGAACGATGACTTCCCAATGAAAAATGTCATGGGAAGCACTAGCATCCTAAGGTCCAAGGATTTAGTGTATCTGCCATTGAGGTACGCTGATTTGCATAATAAGCTGCCAATCATGGTAGGCAAGTATGCCTTTGCGGAGTTGCCTTTGCCAAATGATTATCGCAATCACTTTGAAATCAAGCGTGACTATGACCGTGAGCAAAAGCTAATAGATACCTACGGACTTCATGGCGATTACATAATTGTTAATGAAAATTTTGCTACACCACCAGCATCTTACACAAGACCTATCAATGTAGAGTCTGATATCCACATCCATCGTATGGATATTGAACAGAACAACGCTAATGGTTTTAATATATTTGACTGGATTGGTGCGCTAGAGCGAGCACAATCGATACACACTGTTGAGACATCTTTCTGCTATATTATAGACAAATATTGCAAGCAAAGAAACATTCATGTGTATGAGCGCAGAGCTGAAGGATGGCCGCGCACCCATCACAAAGAGGTCAAAGGCGTGTACAAAAGCTACAACTGGAATTATGAGGACTGATCATGATTGACACTATCACTTTTAATGGTAAGGACTACCCAGCTTTTCAGGCAAGAGGCAACGCATCTCAGTTCGCCATACCTTTTGCGGTGCAAGTCTGCTCAGGCTTTGGGTATGACATCGGCTGCATGAAAAAAGAGTGGGCATTCCCGGGCGCACAAGCGATCGACATAGACTTTGATGATCCATGGGATGCAAACAACCTACCCGATAAAGCGCCAGACTACATTTTCTCTAGCCACTGCCTCGAGCACATCAATGGCTGGGTAGACACAATGGATTACTGGTACAGCCGACTCAACGATGGTGGCGTCCTGTTCCTGTACTTGCCAGATTTTAGCCAAGAGTACTGGCGCCCCTGGAACAACAGGAAGCATTGCAACGTCTTTACTCCTGATATCATTAAAGGTTACATGGTTGACAAAGGATACAAAAATGTTTTCGTGTCCGGAATCGATCTTAACAATTCGTTTATTATCATGGGTCAAAAATAAATGTTCAAGGTGCTGGTTGTTGGCGATAGCTGCAAAGATAAATTTATATATTGCGATGCCAGCAGGCTTGCACCCGACTTCCCTGTGCCGGTGCTGAACGTTTCCTACCAGACGGAGAACCCTGGCATGGCACAGAACGTTCGTCGCAACATTGCTAGCATCCTGGGTGAGTGCGACATCGTAACGAATAGCGACTGGGAGCTCGTTACAAAGACACGGTATGTGCACGAGCTGACCAACCACATGTTCTTTAGAGTTGATTCAAGCAACCCACAAGATAAGTTTAATAATACTATTGATTATAAACAGTACGATATTATCGTTGTGTCTGACTACGACAAAGGCTACCTGTCGGCGGAAGACATCCAGCAAATCTGTGGCAGCCACCCAAGAGTTTTCCTAGACACAAAGAAAAAGATAGGTAGCTGGGCAAGCAACGCATTCATTATAAAGATTAATGATGCAGAGTACAAAGCATCGCAGCCGTATGAGCCATCTATTGGCAGCAAGATTATTCACACGATGGGTGCTAAGGGCGCGGAGTACCAGGGGGTGGTTTACCCTGTCGAAGCCGCCGAAGTCCAGGACTTGTCAGGAGCTGGCGATACTTTTATGGCTGCGCTGGTCGCTCAATATCTACGCAGCAACGATATTATAAATAGCATTGCCTACGCTAACGCCCTGGCGTCAGAAAGTGTTCGGCATAGAGGGGTAGTATCTGTGCGATGATAACTACCTTTCTTACTGGGTCTTTTGATATAATCCATGTTGGGCACATCAAGCTATTAGAGCACGCTAGATCGCAAGGGGATCGTTTGGTTGTAGCTATAGACACTGACCAACGTATCAATGATCGTAAAGGTAAAGATCGCCCGTTTAACAAGCAAGAAGATAGGAAGGAAGTCCTTCTGTCGATAAGGTACGTAGATGATGTCTTGGTGTTTGGTTCGGACGAGCAGCTGATTGGCATTGTTAAAAAGCTGGCCCCAGATGTATGGTTCGCTGGATCTGACTGGGAAGGAAAGTATTTCCCCGGTAAAGAGTACGCTAAGACAGTAAAGTTTTTCCCTCGCATAGAGCCGCATTCAACTACAAGGATACTTTCATCATGAGGTATGTTGTTGATATTGATGGGACCATCTGCAGTAATACTGATGGCCACTACGAAAACGCTACGCCATACACCGATGCTATCGATAAAGTGAATAAGCTTTACAAAGATGGAAATACTGTGGTATACTTCACAGCTAGGGGCATGGGCAGGAGCAACGGTTCTAAGGCAGTGGCAGAAGAATTATTTCGTGAGCTCACCGAGAGGCAGCTCAACGAGTGGGGATGCAAATACCATGAGTTGATCATGGGCAAGCCATCTGGCGATGTATACATTGATGACAAAGGTGTGAATAGTGTTTATTTTTTTGGATAAAGAGTTTGTTGATAAGGGTTGGGGTTACGAGGAAATCCTTGTAAACACAGAAAAATATTGCGCAAAAATCCTACACATGAATAAAGGCAAGCAGTTCTCGTGGCACTACCACGAGATCAAAGACGAGACCTTTTATGTGGAGAATGGTAAGATCAAGTTGTTAATATCATATGATGATGACATCAACAGCGCAGAGGAAGTTATCTTGTCACCTGGCCAGACGTTCCATGTGCCAGTTGGGCTACGTCATAGGATTATTGGCCTAGAGAACTCACGTATCTTTGAGTTCTCAACACAGCACTTCGATTCTGACAGCATCAGAATTATCAAAGGAGATTAACATGGGTGTTTTATACGCGTTCGATTTGGTAGATATCATCATTGATAACGACCTTAAGTATTACTTTGAGACTGGCACTGGTATCGGTGAGTGCTTAGAGTATGCATTGAAGTTCCCATTTGAATCTTTTTACTCAGTTGATATCGATGAAGACCTCATCAATGCTGCCAAGGAAAAGTTTGGTGGCACCACCAAAGACCTGCACCTGCTAACTGGCACCTCCGAAGACATACTTAGAGAGTATGTACCTCAAATCCCAGCCGATAGCCCCGTTCTATTCTTCCTAGACGCACACTTCCCAGGCGCAGACTTCCACAAGATGACGTATGAAGAATCAATTCGTTTCTACAAGGAAGTGGCTTTCCCGCTCAAGAGCGAGACCGATATCATTAGATCTTTGCGCAACACAGACAGAGACGTTTTTATTATTGATGACTGGCACCTGTACGAGCCCAGCGATAAGTACGAGAGCCAGGGATGGTCGTATGGTTGGCTGCAAGAAGAGTTAGAGCTTGCAACAAACTCGCAGTTCGTCTATGATGCTTTCCAGGATACTCACAACTTTAAGAAGGACTACCGCAATCAGGGGTATCTAGTCATTACACCTAAGGAGAAGAAGTGATGAAGAGGGCATTGGTTTTAGGAGCTGGTGGTTTCATTGGCAACCACATGGCAACCTTTCTAAAGGGTAAGGGCTACTGGGTGCGCGGTGTAGACCTTAAGCACCCTGAGTACGGTGAGAATGTCATGGATGACTTTAGGATCGGTGACCTTACCGACCAACGCGTAGTTAATTTGGCTACACATGTAGACGGCGAAACGTTTGATGAGATCTATCAGTTTGCTGCTGATATGGGTGGAGCTGGCTACATCTTTAGTGGCGATCACGATGCTGACGTTATGCACAACTCAGCTACCATCAACCTTAATGTCGCTGAGTGCGTCAAGAAAATCAATAAGTTTTCTGGGCAGAACAAAACCAAGATCTTCTACAGCAGCAGTGCTTGCATGTACCCTGAGTACAACCAGCTTGATCCTGACAACCCCAACTGTGCAGAGGACAGCGCATACCCGGCCATGCCAGACAGCGAATACGGTTGGGAAAAACTATTCAGTGAGCGTGTTTACCTAGCTTACAACCGCAACTATGGCATCCCTGTGCGCATCGCTCGCTTCCACAACATCTTTGGCATTGAAGGAACCTGGCGTGGTGGCAAAGAGAAAGCCCCTGCTGCTATGTGCCGCAAGGTCGCTGAGACGCCTGACGGTGGAACTATAGAAATTTGGGGAGACGGCGAGCAAACTCGTAGCTTCCTGTACGTTAGCGAATGTGTCAAGGCTGTGCACGCCCTGGTGCAAAGCGACTGGACTGGCCCAGTAAACATCGGTAGTGAAGAGATGGTCACCATTAACGAGCTTGTTAACATCGTAGCGAAGATTGCTGGCAAGACCATTAACATTAAGCACATTGATGGACCACTTGGTGTGCGTGGTCGTAACAGTGACAATACTCTTATTCGTGAGAAGCTTGATTGGGAGTACACCATGACCCTTGAAGAAGGTTTGCGCTATACTTATGATTGGATCAAGAAACAGGTGGAAAATGAACAAAACAACTAAAGAACTAAGTTTTGAAGCGTGGCTTCAGTACGGATTTGACAATGGGTACTGCAGCGAACAATTCTGTGACACGCATGATGGTCCTCCTATGCACGAAAGCGAAGAATTTGCATGGGAAGAAGGTGGAGATCCATGTTTGCACATGGTGCGATTAGGTCAACCTGAAGACTGGGACCTGGGAGAATAAAGTATTAATAACGGGATGTGGCTCAGCTTGGTAGAGCGCCTGGTTTGGGACCAGGATGTCGTCGGTTCAAATCCGGCCATCCCGACAAAAGCCCCTGTAGCTCAGTGGTAGAGCAGCTCACTTGTAATGAGCAGGTCGTCCGTTCAATCCGGACCGGGGGCTCCACAGAAAGGAAGACAAAATGTCATTCAATGCAGTAGAAGATAAAGTAATCGTTAAGATTGCAAAAGTAGAAGAAGCAACTGAAAGTGGCCTGTTCATTCCAGACACAGCCACCAGTATGCCTGATCAAGGCACAGTGGTGTCTGCTGGTCCTGGTAGGTATACCAGCACTGGTGTTTTTATGCCAAGTACAGTTAGTGTTGGAGACCGTGTGATGTTTAGCGCTCGTGCTGCTCAACGTATTGAGCTTGAAGGAGAAGACTATTTGATCTTCTTGAATGAGCACATCCTAGCAATTGTTACTGATTAATATGGCTAAGGACTTAACGTGGGCAGCAAAAATGTTGTTATCACTTGCAAACATGCCAGTGAAAAAAGAATACATTGATGCATTTTTAAACTACAATGAAAACAAAATGTGGGTCAAAGGTGTTATGAAAGCTGCATCGCCAGCTGCCAGCACAATGAGCAATCCTTATTATTTTCAAGCGATGCAAGTTTTGCAAGCAAACGGGATTAGTGATAACATCTATGACACAGGTAGTTAAAGGAGATGTATGCAGCACGAAACATGGTGGTCGATCCTTACAGATCCAAACCACCTAGTAGCAGAAAGCATTGTGTCATTTGTTGAAGAAGTGCTAGTATTTGTAGTAGGGTATTACCTGGGTCGTAAACGAATCTGGCAAAAGATTCACGATCGTTTTGATAAAGAGCATAACATTAACCATGAGGAGAAATAATGGATATCTATGATGTAAAAGAAAAATTGATGGAACAATTTAAATTGTTTCAAAGTCTTGGTGGTGAATGGAATGCTGGTTATTTTGCAAGCATTCAATTTGCTGTAAAACTTGTGAATGATTACATTCGTTTGCTTGAAAGTGTTGAAGAAAAAAAATACAACGTACAAAAACACCATTATGAGTTGCACCCTTCTTATGAAAAAAAGTGTGGTGGTAAAGATTGTCCTTGCAAAGGAAAAGCATAAGCAGTTTGCCTCAGTAGCTCAGTGGACAGAGCGGGACGTTTCTACCGTTAAGGCCGGGGGTTCGAATCCCTCCTGGGGTACGCAGTACGGATGATTAGCTCAGTTGGTAGAGTCCCTGATTTACATTCAGGTTGTCGGGGGTTCGAGTCCCTCATCATCCACTGAGGAAGTGTGGCTGAGTGGTTGAAGGCAACGGTTTGCTAAACCGTCGTATTCGTAAGAGTACCGTAGGTTCGAATCCTATCACTTCCGCTGTTAGTAAGGAGAAAATATGAATTATGAATTACCACCAATGGACATGGATGTCAAAATACCGAATCCATATCCCTATTTAGGAAAGATAGCGATAAGCATGGCAGCATTTTACACACTTGGAAACATCAGAAAGAATGCCAAGAAACAAGAAAAAGTTAAAAGCACCGCAGCATCAGCTGATAAAAAAGTAGAATTTGAATATTATTTTTATGAAGAATCTCTAGAATCAATTCACAGTGCATTAATTAAGTTATATGATAACTATCTTGCCAACAACAAAGAACTTGACAACGAGCTAATTGATGCTGTAAATTACGCATTGTTAATTATTAATACAGTAAGAGGAGGAAAATAAATGGAAATGAAACTTAATGTTAGTATCGGTGCTACCTTGCAAGTAAAGAATGCCAAGGGAGAATGGGATTGGGTTAAACCAGAAGTCGGCTGCGAAATCAAGTTAATTGATGGCGAGATCAAACAGGAAACATTACAAGATCAATTTGCTGCCATGTGGGATAATGTTGTTGGACCGCAATTCCAAACAGTTGTACTTGACCTGCTCGGTGAACAAGTTCTAATGGAAGAAGCCTTTGAAACTCCTAAGGAAACAGAGGAAGTTGTCAAAGATGTAACATATGACGAGTATGACTGATGAAAGTATGGGTTGTTACTACAAAGGAAAAGAACAAGGTTGTTGGAGTGTTCTCTGATCCTGCTTATGCACATAAAAAGATTCGTAATCCAGAGAATGTTAATATCACTAGTTATACTGTTAACGTAGAAAAGACCAAAGGGTAAACATGACAGTTATTGCTGCAGCCATAACAAAAAAGCATGGAGTAGTTCTTGTGAGCGATTCAGAAATTGATGCCCACACCAAAGACACCGATGGCTACAGCAAGGTATGGGTTGATGATCAGAACCTAGACATTATCCTAGGTGGTGCTGGTTCTCTTAGGGAACTTCAAATCATTAAACATCATATGGTTTGGCCATACTATCCACCAGGGATGGACACAGAAACGTTTGTGGTTAAAGAAATAGTGCCACGTATGCGTGAAACTCTTATTGAACACGGTGCTAAAATGGAAGACTACGATAGTTGTTTTATCATAGCATGGGATAATACTTTTGTTATTATAGATGAAAGCTTTGCAGTGTCCATACCAGCCAGTGGTAGGTTTGCTGTTGGATCAGGACAAAGTGAAGCACTGGGTAGCCTTGGGAATGAAGGGCCATGGACTCGTGAAAATGTTATTGAAGCAGCAAAACGCGCTACTATCACAGCTCTTGGCGTTGGTGGCCCACTATGGGTAGTAGATACCCTGTTAAAATTTCCGGAGAAAGTATGAAAAAACACATTTTGTTCATGGCAACAATACTAATAGACGTTTTGACATTGCTGCTGCTAGCTGCTACAGTACTTGTTGAGACATACTCAAAGTAAGGAAAATAAAAATTATGCGTTACATTATGCCACCTTCCAAGGAAGAAAAATTAAAAGCAGTTACTGAGTTGAAAACAGAAGAGGTCAAGATCTCTAACCGTTCAGCTAACCGTAAGTTGAGTGCAACCGACGTTAACCTTGCTGACATCGATGGTGTCATGCAAAAGGCATACGAAATGATCGGTGCAACAATGACCGTTAATACTGTTAACGTATCGCCAGCAGAGATTGATTTGCTTGCAGAAGAATTGCTTGCAGTGCGTGATGCCAAGGATCTTATTGAAGGTCGTGAGTCAGCTCTAAAGGAATATGCAACTGAAATAATTAACAAGCGTATTGCTATGGATGGCGATGACCCAGCTCAAAAGAGTGGGTTTTTGGTTAGTCCTGAGAATGGTATTAAGATTAGCAAAGAAGTAACTGGTGGTAAGTTGAACATTGACATGGACATTCTTAAGGATGTACTTGATGAAAATCAATTCAAGAGTGTTACAAACAAAATCACTACTTATAAAACAATTGAATATCCAGATGACACCGTTGAAGTTGATACCGGTACCATATATGAGATGAATGAAGACGCTCTTCAGAGCCAACTTTCAAATGGCAATATTGGTATGGAACAGATTATCAAAGCCACAGTGCCAGGAAAAACTCGTACTGGTGTGTATGTCAGAAAGCTCAAATAAGCCCAGGAGAGCAATCCCCCTTAGAGACGATGAGCTATTGTTTACTGTAGCAATGGCAGCAGCTTTTTTTGATCTAACATCTTCGATGCTTAGGCACAGAGAGCAATACTTGTTTGATAAGGATGGCAATCAATTAGCAATCAACAGAACAGTTGGCAAACAAAGGCGCTATAGTCTTAACGACATCTTAAAAATTGCGCATGCACTGCGTCGATCTGATAAGATGACTGACAGACAATTGCGTCTGATAGTATTAAGAGTAGATGCTTTTAAAGAACCAGTCAAGAAACACAGGCTGCGTTACCGCAAGGGCAATAATATAATGGAGTGATATGAGAGTAGGATTTTGTTGTAAATGGATAGGTGATGAGGTGCCCAATAGCCGCACCACCACTTTATCTTGGCTTAACCGTCAAACAATTCGTGATGCTGAAATCCGTTTGGAAGAGATCATGACACACAACATTGCAGCTACCGCTGCACTCATCTCTAAAGTAGGGTCAGGGCCAAAGATCACACACATGGTACGCCTTAGCAGTGACTTGCTTCCTATGTACACTGAAGCCAAATGGGGTTACTATTATCAAAAACCAAACGTAAAAGTTTATCTAGAAGAACAGTTCAAACTACTTGGCGACATGGCGCGTAAACAAGATGTAAGACTATCTTTTCACCCCGGTCAATTTACTGTTCTTGCAAGCAGCAATCCTGATATTGTTACCAAGAGTATTGTTGAGTTTGAATACCATTGTGACATGATTCGTTGGATGGGCTACGGCAATACGTTTCAAGATTTTAAATGCAATGTACACATTAGTGGTGCTCAAGGCGCTCAAGGCATCATTGATGTACTACCACGCCTTAGTGATGTAGCTCGTAACGTTCTTACAATTGAGAACAGCGAAACCACTTGGGGTCTTGATGAATCCCTTAAACTAGTTGAACATTGTGCACTAGTACTAGACATACATCATCACTGGGTTAAAGAAGGTGAATATATTGATCCTCAAGATCTGCGTGTACTGCAAGTCATTGAAAGCTGGCGCGGTGTACGACCAGTAATTCATTATAGTTCACCCAAAGAAAGCATACTATCTAACTATGATGACAGCAGTTTGCCAGTGCATACATCTATGATTGATGATGGTCACAACCGTATGGCTATGCGTGCTCATAGCGATTACTATGTCAACCATTCTATGAACCTATGGGCTGCTGATTTTTTAAATGAGTTTGATATTCAAACTGAGAGCAAAATGAAAAATCTTTCTCGTGATGCATTCCTACGTGATGTTGGATTGCTAGATGCTTCATAGTCCATGGATAATTAACCCATCGATAGACATGGCAGAGGTCCTCTCTCAGTACGGTAGATTTTTGCCAGAAGATTATCGGATGGCTATCGAGAGCATGTATGTGCCATCACCGTTTGAAGAAGATTTAACCCCAACAGGTAGAAGGTTTGTTATTGTTGGTGGTAAAGACAATCCAACATTATTTTCCCGCAGCATATTCTTGTGTGCTAAGTTATCTGGTGCAGAAAGTATTAACGTTAGAAGCACTCATTTAGATGAAACATTTATGGCACAGAACGTACTGGAGTACCATGCTGGAGATATAGCTAACCGTACATTTGTTCCAATGATGGATGGTCTTTCAGTCAATGATGATTGGTGCAAAGCTTTGGAAAATGCCACGGATATTGTTGTGTTTGGCACTAACGATGCTATGAATACATATCGTGATTATGAATCAGTAGATCGTAGAGTGTGGGAATACGGTGAGAAGTTTTCATTTGGTATTGTTAGGGTGGAAGATCTTAGCATGATGATGATCAACGGAATTTGTTTTGATTTTGTTTCTTATTATGGTGAAGGCAGACTAGCTCCAAAGTTTTATTTTGTTATTGGTGAAATCACAAATAAAAAGATTATAGAATTTAATAATAATATGTTAGCTATTTATAAATTATTCATTGAACAATACAGAAATAAATTGCCGCTCACCAGAAAGAGCAACTACACTCAGCAATACATTGAATCTAACTATGTATCTGATTATGTAAGAGTGGGTAATATTGGTGATAAAGATCTTTTTGATTCTTTGTATGGCGATGTAAGATTAATTCAAGTTGATAGTCTTGACGAGATCAATGCATTCATTGTAAAATATCGCGATAGTATCAGTACAGTTGCAGCTAATGTTCATGACGATTGGGATTCACTGGATATGTTGGATGACCATATGCTCCCTAGGATCTGCCAGATTGGTGACATGCAGTTTCCCGATTTTTTTGAACAGTACGATGCGCTAGATGATTTTAATATATATGTTAATCTTGATGAGGAGTATTAAGAATGTTAGAATTTTTAAATAAAGAAAAGAATATTATTGTAAAGGCGTGGCTAGTCACAATCTTTTCAATTCTATTTATGGTTACATTGCCTATAATGTTTGTAGTAGTTCCTATCTCATTATCATTAGAGCTTGTAAACAAAACAAAGAAACCAAATAAAAATATTAAAATGTTTAATGAAAGTGACGTATTTAACACATGGGGATCTTTCTTTGAAACAAAGAAACCAGGGAGTTGGGACTAATGAATAAACTGGCACAACAAGGTGATCAGATGTTTGAACGAAACATCGCAATCATTGCAAGCCGCAAAAGAGAAGTCCGAGTGTTTAGTGATGGGTTTGTGTACGAGGGGTTCCTTTGCGGGCTTGATGATGAGTGGGTACAGTTGTACGGACACGAAGAAAACGATCGAGAAAATCTTGACACCAAGTGGAGGTTCATGTTAGTATGCCGCAGCAACATCTCAGCGATTGGTCCAACTGGTCGTGATCTGGAAGACTATGATAGTGAAACGAGGAAGTGGATACATGATAAAATTGCTATTTTCTCTAATGATGTTGCCGGTAAATTTGTTTCAGTAAGAGGTGGCAGGAATGATAAGCGAGAAAGTGTTTGATGGTGGGCTGAGTAGCTACGATGATGATAGCTACGAAGATATCATTGAAATAAAACAACCCAGCAGTATGCAGGAGATGGCCAGCAACATACCACTGACTGCACCTACTACACATGACATGCTAATATACTTTGCAAATCGTTATAAAGAATCACATGGTTTTGAGTATGTAATTGAATGGGAAAAGGAGATCAACATCTTCAAAAGTTTCATGGAACGTTACGGAGCTGATGCTGGTCCAATGATTGAGCTGCTGTTTGACAAACATAAAGGCAAGCTTGATAATATGGTCCTGACTGCTACGGCATTCACCAAGGGAAGTAAATGGATTCAAGACAAGTTGTACATTGAGTTGCAACAAGATAAGATTAAAAAAGAAAATCGAACTAGTTCAGAAGGGTTGATGGATACCGATGAGTTCCTTAAGCGATTCACTATTTAATTGGGGGAATGATTACGTTGATCTTACGTACAATTTCCTTGCAGATGATGATAAGGATTACCTTGAGCAAAAGTACCCACAGTTTGATTCATTCAGCAAAGTGGGTTGCCCTACTTGTGAAGACAAAACCTGTGGTAGTTGCAAGCAACAGCTTCAACTTTACAAACACTACTTGCTTGCTGGTGTAGGTCTTAATTATCAAAGACTCAATTGGGATGATTTTCACGGAGATCAAAAAGCTTTGGACCTAGCTCAAGTTTACCTTAGCCAACACAAAAACTTTATTAAAGGTGGCATGGGGATCATGTACACGGGTACATGGGGCACTGGCAAAACTCTGCTCACCAGCCTTATTGCCAAAGAATTGGTCAAACTTGGTTACGATGTGTACTTTGCTACGTTCACCCAGATGGTTGATGAATTCACCAGAGGCTGGGGTAGCAACGAAGACAAAATGCGCTTTGAAGCTCGAGTTGTTAAGAGCGATGTATTCTTCCTGGATGACATCGGGAAGGAGTTCCGCACTAAGAACAACTTGAGTGAAGCAACTTTTGACCATGTGCTACGCCAGCGTGCGCTGGATAACCGACCAACATTCATTACTACTAACATGACTATTGATGAATTGAACGAAGGCTATGGAAGTGCTATATTCTCTTTGTTAAAAGAACACATGATTGTACACAACATGGAAGGCGTTGACTATCGTGAGTATGCTCGCAATCGTACGCTTGACGAAATTAAGAACAGCACAGTAAGGAAAATTGTCTGATGGACATTGAAAAGAGTTTGGTACGCCATTTTGTTAACATGGATTCATTCCAAGTTATATGGGATAAGGGTGTGCGCAGTGAGCATTTCTTTGATGATGGAGTGCGTGAGTTGTTTGACTACAGCTTGGAGTACTTTATTCGCAGTGAGTTTAAACAAGTAATTACTGAGGATTTTTTAAAGACAAAGTACGAAGATTACTTTGAACGCAACGAATGGCCAGAACAGGACTACCTGGTTGGAGTTCTTATTGAAGAATTAATGGCCAAGTATCGCAAAGCAACTACACAAAGCGTTCTTCTAAAAGCCGCCAATGCCCTGGAAGAAAACCCAGAGGATGGAATCAACATAGCGCTTAGCAGCCTGACAAAGATTCAAGTTGATACAAGCACGCGTGAACGCATTGAAATTTACGGTGAAGGTTACGATCGTCGTGTTAATAATTATATTGACGAAGTAGCTAACCCAACCAAGGACAAAAAAGGTATTTACCTGGGCTGGGATGAACTGAATGATCACATGTATGGCATTCAAAAGGGTGAACTAGCTGTGGTTGTTGGTATTCCCAACGTGGGTAAGAGCTGGGTAGGTAGCCAGATTGCTCTTGAAGCAGCTCGTCGCAAGCACAAGGTTTATTTTGCCAGCTTGGAACTGCGCAAGGAATTAACATTGATGAGACTAGACTGTCTTGCAGCAGGCATACCTTATGGTAGATATGAACGTGGCCAGCTAACACCAGCTGAGTTAAAGTTGTTAAAAGAAGCGCGTGAAGAAGTCATGGAGTATGGTGAATACCTGCTTATTGACAGTCCTAGCAAAAAGAGCGAACGTAGCGTAATGGAGCTGTACAGCAAAGCCAAACACTGGGGTGCTGATCTTATTGTGGGTGACCAGTTGTCCTGGGTTACTACTGAAAAGAACTATGGAGGTGCTAGCAACATCCAGAGTCTTCAGATGGCAGAGGTTATTACTGACCTTGCTAGCACAAACCGTGAGATGGGTATGGCCAGTGTTTGGCTTGCGCAGTTCAACCGTGAAGCTATGAAGAGTAAAAAAGGTCGTGGTGGATTAGCCAACATTGGATTGAGTTCACAAGTGGAACAGATCGTTGACATGGCATTCGGCATAGGATGCACTAAGGAAATGAAGGCTAACGAAGCGTTGGTACTTGATATTCTTAAGAGTCGACGTAGTGATCTAAAGAGTTGGATGATGGCATTCGAACTAAAAGACCGTACGTCTCTACGAGTTGTGAGAGAGTATGAAGACACTGGTGAATAACCAATCACAGATCGAAGGTCTGGATGCCTATGATGTTCTAGTCAATGTCATAGGCGCTAGGAACATCATCATGAGTGGAGAAGAATTAATCCATAGTTGTCCACTGCCATTTGGCAACCATAAGAACGGTGACTCTAACCCTAGTGCTAGTTTAAATCGTGAGACATTGTTGTTTAATTGTTTTACATGTGGCGGCGGAAGCATTGTTTGGCTGGTACAAAACTGCATTGGTGTTACTCGTGATGAATCTTTATCAATTCTTAAGAAAGAAGTAACAGGACTTAAATTAGTTACACAAGATGAATTTGTTTCTAAATTAGAAAAGACATTTAATAATGATAAAATTAAAACTGATGAGATACATTATTACAGTGAGAATATACTTAAACGCTGGCAAGGCGAATCTGATTATCTCACTGCTAGAGGGGTTTCAATTAGAGTGCAACAAGAAATGCGTACCGGTACTGAAACCGGTAGACTTGAGATTGCAAGAGTATCGGGAAGGGAAGAAATGGTCCCTGTCGATCGCGTTGTTATCCCGCATTTTATCAAAGGTCGACTTGTTGGTTGGGTTGCGAGACGATTGCACGATATGGATGGCGTTCCAAAATATAGAAACAGCAAGGGATTCCCTAGAGGAGCTTGGCTATACAATCTCGATGACGCTAGATCATGTAAGGAAGTCTACGTTGTAGAAAGCCCAATGAGTGTGCTTGTGTTGAAAAGCAGAGGAATCAATAACGTAGTAGCCACCTTTGGTGCTAAAGTAGACAACAACCAAATGGAATTGCTGCGTAATTTCAGCCATGTAATTACATTCATGGATGGCGATACAGCAGGAAGGTTGGCTACCAATCATTTGGTTGAATCGCTTAGCCGTTATACAAGCGTGTCAGTTATTGATACGCCTGATGATGAAGATCCTGCCACACTGTTAGAAATACCAATAGCAAACGCTTCATTCGCATGGCAATTATTAAACCGATAGATTTGACAAGGTGCAGCCAACCTGCTACTCTTTGATAGTCCTAGGACAACTAAAATATAAACTAAAAGGAAACAAAACTATGGCACTAAAAAAAGGAATGGCAGCAGTTCGTGAAAGCATTGAGCGTTCACAAAAGAGCAGCGGCCCCAAAACCTACACTGAAACAAACTGGTTCTACTGGCGAGCTGGAGAGACAAAGCCTCTTCGTTTCTTGACAGATGCCAATGACATTTTTGTCGTTCCCGTACATGAGAACGTCAGGGCAGTCGATGGAAAGAACAAGACCTTTGTTTGCCGAACAGCATTTGAAGCCACTTGTGAGCTTTGTGCTAACAAGGTATACCGTCGTGACGTTGGTTACGGCATTGCTGTACTCCGTGAGGAAGTCTACGAAGAGGTTGATGGACAGCGCAAGCTCACTGGATACCGTGACGTAACCTCTACTTACGAAACTGTTGTTGATGGTAAGACTGTAACAAAGAAGAAGCCATGGGTTGGCATTGTGTCCCAGGGCATGCGTAACTTCTGGAATCAGATTGCTGTTATCAACGAAAAGTTTGGCAGTCTTCAAGACCGTGAGATTGAAATCATGCGGACCGGAGCTGGCACAGACACCACATACATGGCGATCGCTCTTCAAGAGAAGCCGATCGAAGGTATGAAGGAGCGTTACTCAAAGTTCCTTCCTGATGTAGAAGCATTCCTTCAACGTATTGGCAGCCAAGAGTACTATGATGCTCAGCTGCATGGCATCGTAAAAGAGAAGGCGACCCCATTTGCCGCTGGGGCGTCTAATTCTTTCGCTAGCGATAGCGATGATGAAGAATACGCTGAAGACGAATACGTCTCCATCGATGAGGAAACAACTGCTGAACGTCTTGCACGCAAGATGTCCGGTAAGTAAACCGACTTAGTAGCCCTTCCCTACTAAGTGCGTAGAGTATGCCGGTACAGTTAATATAACCCTCCTTTCGCCTCCTTGGGGATTTGACTGTACCGGCTACTCGTTATATAATGAGTAAGCCATGGACAAACTAGTACACCTACATACGCATTCAGAACACTCAGCCCTTGATGGTTTGAGCACAATCGACCAGATAGTTTCCAGAGTCATCGAGTTAGATCAAGAAGCCGTTGCCATAACTGATCATGGTGAATGTGGTGGTCACCTACGACTACAGCATGCAGCTGATAAAGCTGGGATCAAACCAATCTTTGGCATGGAAGGTTATTTCACAGACGATCGTTTTGATAAAAGCGGTAAAAAAGGTGAGACATACGATCATATGACAGTGATTGCTATAAATGATGAAGGGCTTCGTAACCTTTGGTCTCTTAGCAGCATGGCATACCTAGAAGGTACCTATTACGGCAACCCACGTTTTGACTGGGAGCTATTAGAACGCTATAACGATGGTCTTATTGTTACAGGTGGTTGCATGGGTGGATGCATTGGCAAACACTTACAAACAGATGGTCATTACGATAAAGCTGTGGAACGTATCAGTAGGTACCAAGCAATCTTTGGTGAGCGTTTTCACTTAGAATTACACACTTACATGGATCCTGAAAGCACTGAATGGAATATGCGTGTTGCTGAAGCAGCAATTGATTTTAGTGTTCCGCTATTGGCTGTAAGCGATAGTCATTATGCAAAACCAGAGCAATGGTTTGCTCATGAACTTATGACAGCTGTGCAGATGGGTAAAACAGTTAATGACCCAAGCAGGTTCTCGTATGGCCCCAATCAATTGTGTATATTTTCTGAAGAAGAAACACGCAGTAGATTAGATTATATACCAGAGACATTGGTTAATCAGGCTATTAACCGTACTAACGAGATAGCACAGATGTGTGATGCTAGGATACCTGGTGCTCGTAGTATGCCTGTGTTCTTCAACACGGCAGCCATGGATGAACGCAAGTTACGTGAGTATACAGAAGAAGGATACAACAAAAAAATTGTTGGTCATGTTGATGAAAGCATGTTGCCTGCATATCGTGAACGGTTAGACTACGAGCTAGAAGTAATCATTACACGAGGGTTCCCCGGTTATTTTTTAACGGTTCAGGACATTATCAAATGGAGTAAAGACAATGACTATCTTGTTGGTCCAAGCCGTGGAAGTGTTGGTGGCAGTCTCCTTGCTTACTGTTTGGATATCACGACAGTAGATCCAATCCCTGCCAATCTTATCTTTGAACGTTTCCTTAACCCTGAACGGGTCGGAATGCCTGACATTGATATTGATATGCCAAAGGATGAACGCCATTTTGTACGCGAATACCTAGAAAAAAAATATGGAAAGTACAACATTGCCAGCATTGGAACGGTAAACACTCTTGGCATAAAGCAAGCAATTAGAGATATCTCTCGCGGCCTTGGTATTGATCGTAACGATGCACAAAAGATGTGTGACATTATCGATGAAGATTGGAACATTAAAAATCGTGGAGCCGATTGGAAAACTGTAGAAAAACAGTATGGTAGAGATTTAACTCCGTGGATTAATAAATACCCAAAGTTGTTTGAGAATCTGCCAGAGCTGGTAAACCATATAAGACACACCAGTGCACACGCTGCAGGAATAGTTGTAAGCAAAGATTCGTTGATAGGTTCTATGCCATTGCGCTTTGCAAAAGACGATGTGCGTACTCAGTTTGATATGAATGAAGTTGACGAATTGGGCTTTGTCAAAATTGACTTGCTCGGTTTGCGTACCCTGAGCACTCTTATGGAAGCTCTGCGCATTATCAAAGAACGCAACAATGGTGTGCTTCCGTTCGATCATTTTTATGATTGGAATTACAATTGGGCAAAGTACTATGAAGATCCTGCAGTGTGGGATAGCATATGCACTGGCCACAACATTGGTTTGTTTCAGATTGAAACCTCTAGCTTGCGTACACTGGTCAAACGTTTTCAACCGCGTAGCATTGAAGATTTATGTACAATGATTGCTATCTATCGTCCTGGAATCACTAGAGCGTTTGATCCAGAAACAGGGTTGAACTTGCTAGAAATGTATATGCAAAAGCGTGAGGGCAAGCGTACAGTAACTTATAAACATCCAAAGCTTGAAAAGATTTTAGGAATAAGTTATGGTAGCTTTGTGTACCAAGAACAGATTATGCAAACTTGTCATGAGCTAGCTGGGTATACAATCCCTGAAACTGATCGTGTACGAAAGGCTGTATCTAAAAGCAATTACGAAGACATGGTCGATGAAGCAAAAACATTTGTTCGTAAATGTATGCAAAATGGCATTGAAGAAGATTTAGCCAAAGCTATCTTTGAAGATATGCGAGCATTTGGTATGTATGGATTCAACAAAAGCCATGGCTATGGCTACAGTATGCTAACTTATTGGACAGCATGGATGAAACATTATTACCCACGTGAATATATGACGGCGTTATTCCGTACCAATCCAAGTGAAAATGTAATTTATACTCGTGAATCACGACGTATGGGTATACAGGTCCTAGGTCCAGACATTAATGAAAGTGGTGATAACTTTACATTGACTCCTGGCGGTAGAATCCGCTATGGTCTTAACAGCGTTAAATTTGTAGCCAGTGCATCAGTTGAGCTTGGTAAGCTTGGTCCGTACAGCAGCATGGAAGATTTCTTTGCTCGTGTACCGTCACGCAAAGTAAACAAACGTGCAGTGCTTGCTATGATAAAGTGTGGAGTGTTTGATAGTATCTGTAGTGATGCACGCACAGCATTAAAAGAATACTTAAAGGCAAGAAAGGAATATAAGAACCTTGATAACAATTGTAATACGAATTGTAGCTTTTGCCATGGTAGCATTTCTGGCTTTGATTGTCTGGCGGATCTCCAAGAAGACGTTGAAGATAGGGGCAAGAACGAGCACGAGCTGTTGGGAACTATGGTTAGCGTTGATCCTCTTGCTGACTATATTGAAGTGATTGAGGACGAGCACACTTATCCCGGTGAGCGTTTGATGTACAAGGGTGAGCGTGCTGTACTCGGTGGGATTATCGTTAAGGTTAAGAAGTTGGTAACCAAGCGCGGAAAGAACCCAGGTGCAGAGATGTGCCAGATATGGGTAGAGTTGCCAATCCACCGTGAAGAAAGAGATTATTTTAATGATGAAGACATCGAGGGTGCAACAAAGGATGAAAGTGTCCAGTTGGTTGCGTTCCCCGACACGTATGGTAGACTAAAGGACAAGATTGAAATTGGTAAACCGATCATTGCAGAAGTTGAAAAATTAAAAGATGGTTTGAGTCTAAGGAACATCTTTAGACTTGACGTTTTAAAGGAGACAGTGTAATATGAAACAGAAGATATCTGCGGCTATCCTCTGGCGGTGCCCAAAATGCAACATGGAGATATCAGCTTTAGCAACAGAAGTATCACACCGTTGCCCTAGCAACAACAGGCAATATACAAAATGGGAAGTAGTAAAATGAAATTTGTTCAGTTAGAAAATAGTTTTATTAATATAAACACTCACGATAGCATTGAATGTAATGGCAATGTATGTCCATATCACAACAGGACTAATCATCATATGAGAGAGTTCCGTCAAATTTTTTCTGTTGTTGATGGTAACATTATGTGCAGAATCTGCACCCATGGTGTCAGACACCCAGATCCAGATGAGCCCAAGGTAATCAGCGGGCAATACAATGACAATCATGAATGCGATGCATGTTGTTTTACATTTGCAAATGAAGAAGGATACAATGGGGTTAACGATTAATCTTGATATAGAGCCAAGGCTGTATGCTAGGCTTGAAAAAGAAGCAGAAAAGTACAGAGAAGACATAGAGGATGTAATAATGAGAGCAATTGAGGAATACTATGGCTAGAGATGCAATAGATAAATTGATCGCGGACTTGAACAAGTTCACACCGGAAGGCAGCACTAAACCATTGGTTTTGCGTGGAAACGACATTGAACGTATCAATGCTATTCCATGCTTTACACCTGCGCTTGCTCACTTGCTTGCTGTAGGTGGATGGCCTGAAGGAAAGCTTATTGAATTCTTTGGTAAAGAACACAGTGGTAAAAGTTCATTTGCATTGTTAGCTCTGAAAGACTGCTATGACTACTACAAAGGCGAGAAACTAGTTGCTTACATTGATCTCGAACACCGGTTCAATCCTGAATGGGCAGAACAACTTGGTCTCAAGGTAGACGAAAGCCTGATTGTTGTGCAACCACCAGACGCTGAAACTGGCACTGACATGATGGTTAATTTAATCAAGAGCAAAGAGATTTGCGCTATTGTGTGGGACAGCACTGGTGCTGCAGCTACCAAACATAGCATGCAACAACTAACTGATAAAAACGATCGTGTAGGTGGAAACGCCGCAGTTATGAAACGAAACGTACAAACGGTAGCCCCATTGGCCAACCTATATGGTGTCACTTGCTTCTATCTTAACCAGCTACGAGCTGATATGGATGGTTACAACCGCCCAGTTACACCTGGCGGCCACGCTGTTAAGCATGCTATGAGCGTGCGTATCTATTTGCGTCCTGGCAGCGACAAGTACTTTGATAAAGTAAATGGAGAAAATGCCCAGGTTGGATTCCCAGTCGTAATGAAAAGCGTCAAGAATAGCTATGGCCCTCCATTCCGTGAGGGGTGGACTGATTTTTACAATCAACCATGCACTTTCCTTGATCATGCTGGCATTGATACGCAACGTGACCTTGCTAGAATGGGGATCCTTTTGGGTGTAGCTCAACGCAGTGGTTCATACTTTAGTTGGCGTGATATCCGTGCTCAGGGTAGAGATGCATTCTTTACCTTGGTATGGGAAAGCGGTAAGAAAGATGAGTTTGAAGCGGAGATCATTGCTGCTATCAAACGCGGTGCTAGCGTGGCTACAACGCAAGAAGAAGATTCATTCTTTGGACGACCTTTGACTTCTGACACCGAAGATATTCATGACCCAGAGGTTTGAAGAACAACAACTACAGCTGTTTGATTTGATTGATTACAAAGGTCTGGATGGTTATCGTTATATTGAAATAGAATTTACAGATGCAGAGATAGAATGCATTGAAAAATCTGCTAAAGAACTTGACATGACCACAAATGATTACATAAACTTTGCTATAGTGGAATATATGAAAGATCATGATGGATTGTACTGAAAATTATTATCAAAATACCATTGCTAGACTTGAACAAAGAATAGCGGATGGCATTAAAACAATGTGGTCCTACCATAGTCTTGAACAAGTTGACGATGAAGCAGCAAATAAAATATTAAAAGCGTTGTTAGATCTAAAGGATATATAATGAATGTAGGGGATACTGTAGTAACTATTAACTCGGTGGGGAAAGTCGTTGGTGTAAGCACTGCTGGCAACCCAGTGGTTGAATGGCCAGATGAAGCAGGATTTCTAGAGTATCTTCCAGAACAATTGTTTGTTGTAGATACTAGTATGCCTGAACTGCCCGAAGAACTCAATCCAAAAATTCAAACAACATCAGTAAATAAATATGAAAAAAAGGAAGAAAAATAATGACATACATTGACCTAGACACCAAACAAATGGCCCAGCTGGAAAATGTTATTGTAGGGTACGCTCAACAGATGAAGAATATTGGCAAGCATCTAGAAGCACACCGTGCTTTCCGCACCCTTGAAGCTGTTCGCAAGGCTGTGCCTGATGAATACGCTTACGCAATGATCGAAAGAGAGCTAGCTAATGGAGAATGATGAGCACGAAGGTGTAACAATCAACGTTGATACAAGCAGCTGGCCAAAGAACCTGGTTGGTGTTCGCATCAATGAAGTAACTTATATGATCCAAGATGGTAACTTTACTATGCATGGCGATCCAATATGGTCAATAGAAACTCCTGAACCAGTAGTTAATATTGGAGAATACTTTCATGTCTGATCTTCCATACTCAAAGGATACGCTTTTATCAATAACAAAACCCAAGGCAGCCGTATCAAAGAACACACCATTCATGGAAGTGATACAAGAGATTGTTGCACTGCACGAAAAGAAGCAAGAGGATTACGGTCGCAATGACCTGGGAGACCCATTTGCTAATGTGCGTGCCAGCGAAGATTTTAATATTCCTGGATGGTTAGGTGCTGTTATCAGAGCTAATGATAAAGTACGTCGCATCCAAAAGTTTGCACGCAATGAAACTCTAGTCAACGAAAGTGTTGAAGATAGTTTGATGGATGCTGCAGTGTACTTTATTATCGCTTTGTGTTTGTTCCGTGAGACAAATGGGTAATTTTCAAAAACGCATGGCTGATCGCCATGAAGCTGATGTGGCTGAGTGGTGGCCGCTAGCCAAGCAAACCATTGCCAGTGGTGCCAAATACGAAAAGGGTGATGTTAAAACAGCTGAAGCTGAAAATATCACCTTTGACATTGAATGCAAGTGTACTCAAAAAAAATCTTATAGTATTACTAGTGATGTGTGGAAAACCATAAAACAGCATGCACAGAACCGTGCATGGAATGCCAGGCCAATACTAGCCATTAGACTGTATGGACCAACAGATGTAGATACACAATGGGGCACTAGAAGTAATAGTCCAGAGACATTACAAATTATAGAAGATTTAGTTGTTATGGATATGAATGACTGGCTAGAATTTTATGATGAGTATATAATGCTTAAGGAGAAACAAGATGAATGAAAGCAACAAAGAACTTGAATATAGAATTGAACTTCTTCAAAAAGAAATAATCATGCTTAAAGAAATTTTGCATCTTGAAGAAGCCATACAAATTATGAGGGGGAAAAGCTCCAGCCCGTTCCAAAGTTCTACTCCACCGTGGGCACCAGAGCCAGTTAGGTTTATGGATTAATGAGTAGTTTTCTTGAACGTACTCTAGCTACATATCAACGTGGTGAGATCATCACTCCATACCTGGAGGAAGCTCTAGCTAAAGAAACAGTATGGCCTGAAGAATACCAAATCAAGGTATACAATAAAGAACGACTGTTTGACAATATGTACCACCCTAGCAGTGATGTTTCTGCTGGTGAACTACAATTATACTATAAGTTTCATCCTGAATTGAGGCTACAATTACAAGAAGAGAGAATCAGCCCTACCCTCGCTATGACCTTCCAAATTGGGTCGGCTTTCCACTCGGTAGTACAGAGTATGCTTATCCATCTGGGATTTACTACAGAGGACAAAGTAGAAGTGAAGGTCTGGAACGAAGACCGAATGATCGCTGGAGCAATTGATATTCTCGAGCTTACTATGCCTGATGGCAGCAAGTTCCTCGTAGATATCAAGAGCTGCAACAGACTTCCGAACGAAGCAAGTTACCAATATGCTATGCAACTCCGTGTGTATCAGGACAATCACCCTGATGCACCGGAGCGCATGGCACTCTTGTTTATTGAGAAGGTATACCCTCATCGTATGCGTGCCATAGAAGTACCACTTGATCAGGGAGAACTTGACAAGCTATATGACAAGTGGGACCGTGTACGTGTGTCCATTGGTAAAAATGATCCTAGTGATCTTAAAGCATGTTGCAATGGTCCTACTGAAGATGTATACTTATCGTGTCCATCAAGAAAGATATGCCACCTATGGCAAAGCTAAAAGGTTAAAGTATGCAAAGAGAATATACAATTGATATGAGTAAATTTAGTGACAATAAAGGTCGTGACTTTTGGATTGACATTGGCTTGCACCAAATTGGACTTGGTGTTAGGAGCTATTGGGGATACAATGCATGGAACATAGAGATTAACCTATTGTTTATTAGCATCTATTATGGATCTTATAAATTATCTAAAAGAATAACAAACCCTAAGTGTGGAGAGAAACTATGAGCACCGAAAACTGCAATCACATCGTCGGCTACCGACACGGAATGAATGACGCTCGCTTGGTCACACAAGAGGAAGCAAGCGACTTTGAGCCAAACACCCTGTTTGCTCACTGCCCTAAGTGCGGAGAGCAACTATGACGGACTTCTTCAAGGACTTTGACGAATTTTGCGACGATAGCAACATACAACCAGAGGAGGTTGGGGAAGCGTTTGCCGCTTTCTTGAACCGCAAAACCGGCTGGGACGATAAGGGAGAGAAATTATGAGTTCAGAAATCCGTGCAAGTGACACTTCTGACGTAATGCCCACAAATGAGTGCGACCATATGACCGGCGTAATGTTCTGGACTAACGGCGCTCGTTTTGCCTATGCCAGCGAACGCCTCGGAAATAAACCGTGGACCTACTGCCCTAAGTGTGGAGAGAAACTATGAACCAAACACTTGGTTTCTGGACACTATGGGCATTTATCCTTGTTGCTACCGTTTTGCTTGTTAGGTGGGGTGAACGGTGACTACACCGCAAAAAGCCAAAGGATCCCAATGGGAACGAGATATTGCTAAGTATTTTAACGAACGTGGCTACCCAGACGTAGAACGACGTTACGGCGCAGGAGCTACCCTAGATAAGGGTGATATCAATGGAGTCGTTGATACCGTTGTTGAAGCTAAAAATGTAGCTAAGATCACCTTATCATCTATTATGGATGAAGCATTGATAGAACAGAAGAATGCCAAGAAACGTTTTGGCATAGGAATTATTAAACGTCGTAACAAAAATGTAAAAGAAGCATACGTGGTGATGACACTGGAACAGTGGATAGATCTCTATTCGTTTTATGCAAAGAATAGTTAGGATAATATATGAGCACATTTAAACGTGGCCTAGCACCATTGGAAGGCATGACTGAGCCAGAGCTCGGAACAAATCACGACGATCGATTTAATGAACTGCATGAATTTGCCGTGCGTGCATTCACCTGGAAAACAAAACCAGAGGACTTGGCCATGCTTGATACCATTGAACATGTGGTTGATGAGTTTATGGATGAATACGTTAGACCTGCTGAAGTAATCATTGCACAATTCAATACAGATAAGAGCATGGGCGTTGATGAACAAGACCGTTTGTTCTTGAACCTTCAAAGTGCTGTAACTGCTATAGAAGAAGAAGTAACAAGGCGCTATCTAAAAGCACAGTATGCGTGGTATATGTTAGATGATAAATACTGGGTAGCATGGCGTAAGCCAAGCACCGGTACACAGAAAGATCTTGAAGCTGTGGCAAAATTGGAAACAAAGGAAGACCGACAGTTCTATTTTGTTCAATACGCAGCCTGGAGAATGATCAACGATAAAGTACAAAGCCTTAAGGCCACACAAAGATATATACAAAATCAATTGTATCGAAGAAGTTAATATGGATGAAAACACACCAAAACAAAGAAAATCTCGCAAGCAAGATGTTATTTATGGCCAGATGACCTGGCAGATACTAGAGCGCCTTCTTAATAACTACTGGGAATGGCATGAAATTTATAGAACTACAGGCAATCCAGATCTCAAGTTAAACAATGGAATTACTGTTAATATATATGATTTATTAACGGGTATCGATAAGCTACCCCCTAGACAAAAGCAAGCTGTGGTATTATCATGCCTGGAGAACAGGAAAGAAGTGGAAGTAGCGAAGATCATGGGTTTCAAGAAGTGGTCATCCCAAGTCGGCATGTACAAGAGGAAAGCTCTGAAGACCTTGTGCGAATCTATATGGAAGAACGAGACGGATTAAATGATTACTCTAAGCTAGAGGAAATCTATAAGGATAGAACACCAAAGAACTGGGATGAATTAACTTATAATCAACGCCTTGAGTGGTTTGCTCACCGAATGCTGCTAGATCACAGAGAGAATATCAGACAGGAGAGTGGCAATGAAGCTGCTCGAGAGTGGGGGTTTCTTAGTGATTACCAGATAGAACGCAGAAGACGTAGAGAAGTACAAAGCAAAATAGAAAACTGGGAGGATGTACCTCCTACCGAACGTGTGTTCTCAAGAGTATACGTTGATCCAAATACATTAAGAACAGGCAGAAGCCCGGAGGATTATGATGGACAGAAGGACAAGAGAGTACAAGGACCTAGTCAAGATGACACCGACGACACAGGATCTTCTCAGTGAAGAAATAGATGGTGAGCTATACCTGTACAAACGCTCAGGTCAATGCAAAATTTGTAATACCAGTGATGATCTGCGCAGTATCATTGATTCATTGTTATTGTTTCCAAAGAGCTACAAAGAAGTCTTGCGGGCCATTCAACCCATCCAGGAAAAATTGGGTATCAAGGATGGTGATCAAATAACTTATGAAAATATCCGTATTCATCAAAAGAAACACCTGCCCATGGAAAAAGCATTGGTACGCGAAGTTATAGAACGTCGTGCTAAAGAAAAGAACATTAGCATTCTTGATGCTGGTGAACGCATGCTTACTGCCGAAGCATTCTACGAGATCATTCTGGCCAAGGGATTTGAAGAAATTGCTATGGGTTATAGCAAACCCACGCTTACTCAGACCATGCATGCTATGGAGATGCTGCGCACCATTGAAAAGGAAGATAGTTCTGATTACCGTCCAGAAGAGCTTATCAACCAGCTTGACATGATTTTATTGGCCATTCGTGAAGTCCTACCAGACAGCATGAAAGAAGCTCTCTTTCGTAAGATTGAAGAGTACCAGAGCGCCAATGTTACCAGCAAAAAGAACAAGAGTATCAAAACAGCTGAACTAGAGGAATCTGTAGATTATATTGATATGGATCTAGAAGAAAATTTATAGTCTATTATATAGGGTAAACCGCTATGTTTCAATGTAAAAACCATCGTAATTTGCTAGAGTGTGTATAGGTATTAGGGGATTCTCCATGTCTGAACAAGAAAAAGATGAAAATGACCTTGGATCAGTAGGTGAACCGCCACCCGCGCCACCACCAAAGGGTAACGTTGTAGTTCTTTATCAGCGCGTTAATAATGTTGATTTTGGACAACTAACGGATTTTGGTCCCCATGACCAATATGTTTCTGATAAAGCTACTTTTCCGTACGATCCAAGCGGCCAAAATTTGTATGAAAAATCGCAGGGCATTGGTGAATCTGAAGTTCAACAGTATGGTGTGTTTAAACAGTATAAACAAAAGATCTTCGGTATAATGTCACCTTTGCTTGGAAATTTTCGTGAACACATGAGGCCAACCATATTTAGTATAGACAAATATGAAGTAACTCCTAGAATTAAAGACCCTTTTATGAAGGGTTCATATAAAATTATACAAGGAAAAGGCAGGAGGCGTCACTGTAAGCGCTGCGAAAGAGAAGTAACGGCCTCTCATATCGATCCAGCTACTGGTAGTTGTGCATACGGTGGCCCTGAATACAACAACTGTATTCCAATGGGGCCTGCCATAGGTGACGAAATACGAATAATAAAAGTTGATAATGATGAGTGAAAGAATAAAAAAATTAAAAGAAGATTATCAAAATCGTCTTTCAAAATTTAATGAAGATTTAGATTTGCCACGGAAAACAAACGACCCAAGGCTCTTGCTACTGCCATTAATGGATGAACAACATGAAAATTATCAAACTAATGAGCTTGGTTATGATCCTGGAGAGTTCACCCCATTAGGATACGTTCGTTCACATATGAATAACTTATATGGTCGCCTTATAAAAAATGCTAACAGCATTTTACACTTTGAAAGAGAATCCTTTCCTGCCTTGCCCCATTCAATAGAAAGCCGCGTAGTAACAATAGACCCAAAAAATATAACAACAACTCACCATACATTTGGCAAACAAAGCGCTACTCTAGGCGCTACATTTACTAAAGCGTATCCTGCTCTACAAAGAATAGCAGACACATTAACTACCACTGATAGAGATGGCAATGTTAGTTGTCTTGGCATTTCTAGTGGCCTAGACAGAGTGGGAGAGATCGATTCAGTGGTAAAACATAAACCAATATACACCAACACTGAATGGTTGATGCCAGGCGATAACATTAAAAGAATTAGAGAACTGTTTGATAGTAATTCAAGAACTTTAAAACGTTTACCAGATCTTATAAAGCAGTGCCACACAGACAAATGCATACCGGATCCGGATGACTATAAACCATGCAGAGACCCAGAGCATACCAACGAATTGTGTACAAAATGCAAAGTTTGCAAGGAACACGGCAAGATATTAGCTGAATCTCTTATAGGAATAACTAGAAAATCTGGAGTGTTTGGCGACCCAGACTCTATTGGTGCAGATAACGATCGTGTACTGCATTTTAAAAATTTAATAAGCACTTGCAACAGTCTAGCCAATCACCTATCTGATCATGGTGGCAATGCAGATACATGCGAAAGTTATGATTGGATAGGAGATGGAATGGATCACATAAGAGCAGCTGATTTTTTAAGGCAAGTGTCACAAGTATTAACTAGTTCAGCCAGTATAGATAACAGAGATAGCATTGCTGATGTTTTACCGCCCGGTGGTTTTCAACATAGAGATAATATCCCCGAAGTCAGCAGAGTTTTCCCATCATTTTTCGGTGTATCTCATGAAGAACAAAAGAATGGGGATGAATACTAATGAAAATCAGCGAAATATTTTCTAAAAATAAAATAGCCAGTAGGCCTACAAATGAACCAGAGAGATTTGATTTCACCCTTGATAATACCAGTATAATGGTACCTAGCGATGATGTTAACGCTGGTAATGAATGTGATTGCAAACACGGTGAAGAAGAACTTAAAAATTTATTTGATGATTTGAATATGCCTATACCCACAAAGTGCCCTGAATGTGATCATAAATTAAATGAACACCGTTCGGGTAGATGCCAGAATTTTATTCCAACATTCAATCCTGTTATGCAAACCATAAGAAAGCGCACCCAACACTTTGGCGTTTCTCTGGTTGATGATACACATTGTGAATGTGGAAATATAATTGCTGAAGCTGTAAGAAGCAACGGCACAACAGGAACCCCAGATGTTAGTTATATACTTTCTTCTTTGGGGAATCTTTCTGAAAGACCAATTTCCAGTGAGGTGCGCAGGCAATATCATGAATCAATACACAATGTAATTGGCAAGATCCTTGACTCAGGTTCGTTACCACTCACTGGTAGCGGTGGTGTATTTCAAAATAAAACTGCAAACGCAGAAATAATACAAAGGATAAGCGACAGCCTACCAGCTGAATCTGGCGGGTTTATATCGCACCTTGATAGCCACCGCAAGCAAGCTGGTATATCGATGGAAGAAATTGGGATTGATCCAAGTGAAGTTGGAGATACTTATAGAATATCACAAGAAAAAACTAACCGTGATTACGCAAGAGAAATTGGTCTGGCAACAGAAGTAAAATCTTCAAATGATAATAAAGAATGTGGCCCTTGCAAAGATGTTTTAAATAAATTAGATGATTACATGAAAAGATTTTTTGTTAGTCGCGGTGACCGAAAGAACCAAGAAGGCAAGTATGCTGAACAAGAATGGAAAGACTTTATTGATGGTCACGAACGCGGTGAAAGGTTACCGCCTGATGCTCATGACCTTTTAAAAGCTGCAGAAAGCACTAGAGATGCATGGGTAGCTAGTGATCACTACCCAAGCACCCAGGTGGGCATTGGTCCAAATGGCGAACCTATAATGTCTTCACCTGCTCATGACATTCTTGATGTAAGTTTTACAAAACCAGATGGCACAGCATCTATAACTGTTAACCCTGGCAGGATGCTTGGATCATTTTCAGTCCGGTTGGTAAAGCCAGGCATAGGTGAAAGACTCCCAAAACACATTGTAGATGCATATAATGAACTTACTACTGGTAGTTCGCGCTTTGAACCAGTTAGCAATCGTAATTCACAGCTGCAAGATTTATGGAGACAATTGTTAAAAGAAAAGAGTGGACCAGACTCCTACAGCGAAAGAGATGTAACAAGTTTGTTTTCTGATAAAACGCTGCAAAAAACTTTAGACTACTTAGATAAGTTTCATCCCCACCTAGCCGGTCAATTCTATCAAGAAGACCCAATTTTAGAAAGAACCCCTGATCCAGGGAAACAGCTCGGAGTAGTTCCTTTAAAAGGGACAAATCAACTTGGCCTAACAATTAATGATCCAAGTGCTTTTCCATTAGAAGAAGAGCAAATGCATTTGTTAAAACCAACGGGTTCAACTCGTGTAACAATCAATACAGGCAGCCACATTATTGCTTTTCACAAGGATAAAATTGGCAATGTGATTGGAGGCATTTATACAAGAACACCATTGGTGGCCACACAACAAGAGGATAGATCAACTGGAGTGTTTGAGAGACCGTTTGTAAGGGATATTGATAGATTTATTCTTATGACTGGTCTGGGTTTTGATCCTGAAGGTCAAGAGAAACGTGAGATTACTGATGAAAACCGTGATTCGTTGTCATGCCGCGGCACGCTAGTTCCAGTTGATGGAGTGGCAACACCATTCACAGACAATGATAACCGTAAATTTGTTATTCGTGCACGCATACCAAAGTTGTCTGGTTTTTTTAGTCCTAGCAATGATCCTATCAGAGATACGGTTGATTGCACTGAGCATGCGTCGCATGAATTTGATGAAGATGGAAACATTGTAAGTGTAACAACCAGATCCCCACAGACAGAAGATTTTACTATTAAAAGATATAAAGGACGTGTTGGTCTTGCATTAAAAACAGCTTATCCTCGTTTGTTTGAAATAGGCCTTAAGCATGCTTTAAATCAAGCTGGTGCTGATCTTGCCCGCTGGCAACGTGGTGAGATTGATATTGATAGAAGACCAATAGCAGGGGGTGGTGTCGCCGGTCTGCCAGGTGATGACCCTAGAGATCGCGGCCCTGGTAAGAAAGACAGGGGCGGGCCAAGGCCCCGCACAAGAAAATCTAGCGTAAACACTAGACAAACGTTTAATTCACAATATAGAATGGAGCTTTAAAATGTTATGGAATGAAAGATACAAAATAGCTGCTGATCCCTCAGCCTGGCAAAATTTAATTGGCATGGGTGAGCATATTGTTAGACCGTTTATTGACCAGGCTCACCTTGTAGGTGATGCTGTACACGATTTACTAAATGGAGGACCGTACGATTTTGTTTCCGTACCTACCCACGGTATTGATCCCAACGGTGCATCTTGGAGTGGTCATGAGTTTAGAAGTATCCCAAATGTCAAAGAAATTGCTAAACAAAGAGCTGACTGGCAAGGTGCTAAGCCAGCATGGGCTGCTGAGGCCGGTGGAGCTGCTGGTTACGCTGTCCGCTCAGTGGTAGATAAGATCAAAGGATTAAGATCTAAACTAAGTGAGCCACACCCAATCGTTAAAACATTAGAAGAATTAGACAGATTGGAAAATCGCAATTCGTCCGCAGCTAGAAAGATCAACATCTTATCTGCTACAATCAATGATACCATATAACCAAGGAATAGAAGACCATGGCAACAACAAATCCAAATGACATCAAGGGTATTAGACCGGAGGATGTCAAGCAAACTCCAGAGCAAATTGCTGCGGTCAAGTCATACCTTGCTCAGCAAAAGGCTGAAGAAGAAGCAATGGGCAAAGATGAACCCATTGAGCTGATGGAAAGTGAGCTTATGGGTGTATGGCGATTGCTAACGGAACTGCAATACAAATATGCTAACCGCCCTGGTACCTTTGCTAACCTAACTTCATTGCGTAACGAAGCAGACGAAAAGTTTCACGCTCTTGGATTTACTGTGATCGTTGACTGGGTAATGCCTGGTCTAATGCAAGCCAATGGTAAGAATGCACCGGAGCCGCCCACCATTACTATCGTAGGCCGTACAGATGGATCAGTCTACAACCCAGAACAGAATCGTTACGAGACTGGTGCTGGTGTTGCTGACGCATATTATGACGCTAAACGCAAGACAATGCCAAAGAGCAAATTAATAATTCCGGGAAAATAATATGAGATTCAAGTTCAATTCAACCAAAACAGCTGTTAAGTTTAAAACTGTTAATGGAAAACCACACTTTATTGACACTAAGGGCGGCCATTGGACTTTGAGTGTATTTAGCGATGATCCTAAATCTCTTGGAAATGCAAGAAGATACAAAGATCAACTATCACCAGTTGGTCATGATGGTGGTTATCATCCTGTATTTGAAGGCCCAACAAGTGTACTCTCTGGGTATGATATCGATCCTGAAAAAAATAAATTAAAAATAAATCGTGTTGCTCCTAGCACTGGTGCACCTGTTAAAGATACAATTAAACAAAGACCAAGAATATTAACAACTCCAATGATCAATGAGCTTTCTTATACAAGAGATGGTATAGAAAAAATCAAAGACGAAGAATCAAAGGTTTATGCATTGCTTGATGCATATAAATCAGCATCTGATGGGGAATTACTAGCTGGCCCACCGCCACCAAATTTTACTGATAACAGCAATCCTTTCAAATCAGTGCCCATTGTCACAGTGCACCTACCCGATACAGATGGTCCCAAAAGATATTACCTAGGTGACTTCGATGATTCTGTCATGCAAGATAGATATCCTGGTATTCAAAGGGTTGCATCACCTGATACGCTAAAAAAATATTCGGAAATACTTCAAAAAATAATAAGAACTCCTGCTTTAGAAGACAAACCTCTATCAAGTTTTCTTGATACTAGCACTATAAAACCAGGGCATGTTATCACAGTGCGTCACAACTATCCTGGCAGTAGTTTTCATCATCCAGTTATAGATGTTGAAAGAAAATATTATCTTCTTGACCACGTTCACCCTGGAATAGAAGCTGCTTATCCTGGTATTCAAAGGCTTGGAAGAAAAGAAATTATTGGTCTTAAAAAGCACATGCAAAGCGATGGTGATATCGATCTTGATAATAACGAATTAAACACCAGGAACGAATTATTGGTGCCAGCTAAAGTTCTTGGTCAAGGCGTTGGGTCTTCATTCCAAATGCCAGCGGAGGGCAACCCAGAACTATTAAGGGGCGGTACAAATGAAGTTGATAAAGAACCTGCATACATTAATTGTACAATAACTGGTATTGAAGCTCCAGTTCTATCTTTGTTTGATTTTGATAAAAATGAGAAATAGAATACTACCATTTGATACAATCATGCGTTATTCTAGTTCTGCTCCTGAAAAGCAAGAGTGCGATGAGGCCAGAGCTAACGACATAGATCCACAAACATTTGATAAGGCCACATACACCAGGCTGCGTTCTAACCTAGAGCATGATCAAGTTATGGATGCAATGTCTGCAAGCGAGGCCAAGGAAGGTTTTAGCATACCGCAAGAGGATGTTGAGACTGCTTTAAAAAATCAAGATGGTGATTACGAGTTGGCCAGAGCTGAAGCCATGTCGTATATTGATAGGGACCGGCATCTAATAACTTTTATTAATGAGATTAATAGAACAAATACTGATGGATTACAAGCAACTTTGAAAAAAAATACCCTGCCACCTCCAAAGTTAAAGAGTATTTTGACTGCGTTGTTCAATCATCACACAGCATTAAAAGATCGCACGCCTAATGACGATATTATAGAAGATACCACCAGCAGCCCTCATCTTGTCAAACGAGGTCTTTTTCGTTCAGACGAATGGGCAAAGAAAGATTACAGGCGTGCTCATGAATGGATTTTATCCGAGCTAAAAAAACTAGACCCAACGCTTGAATCTACATCTAGCACCCCGGAACCGCCTTGTTATTGCCATGACCTTTCAAAACAAAATAGTCGTAAGCGTGGAGTACACCGTGTAGAATGCTATGATAATCTATGCGATCTTCTTTCAAAACACTATCAAACAGAACGCCTTGATATTTGCAATGGTATATCTACATATGAACAAGCAACTCCATCGGTTTTTAAAGAATATACTGCTAACCGGCGCAAGCAAGAAGCAGTAAGTAATATTTCTCAAAGCTGTTTTTTTCCGTATGGATACAGCCCAGATCGATACGAAGAATAAAAATGGCAATAGACATTAGACGCAAGGCAGATAGAGGGTTAAGCGAGGGATCATTCAATCAAAATGTATGGACAGATGGTGTACCATCACTTGTTGCTGCGTTTGACACAGAAACAACTGGCTTAAGCGACTATGATGAAGCAATCACGTTTGGTCTTGCTATATTTAGAGATGGTAAACACTGTGAAAATGAAGACCAACACTTTGCAATAGACCCATTATATAAGATTGCCCCTGATGCATCAAATGTGCACGGGTGGAGCAAAGTTAATTTAAATGATAGTTATAATGGTGCGCGTTTATCTGACGAACAACCAAGAACTGTGCCAGCTAGTGAGTTAGCACGTATAGCAGAGGAACACGATTACTCTGCTCAGAAAGAACAAGCACCAGACTTTAAGAGTTCGTATGATCTTATGTATACACCTAATACTAATAAAGGTTATGTTACTATTACCCGCAAAAAAAATATTGCCGAACAAGCAAATAGTTTGCCCCCTGCTCTAGAAGCAAAAGCTGGTACTAGAAAGATGGCAGAAATAATGGGCAACTTACAAAGACAAGGTTTTTTATTTGTTAGTGCTAATAAAAGACATGCTCAACCCAATGAAAGTAATATTGATGTTAGAATGATCAAGGGCAAATGGGATAGAACATTTGATTATCCTGTTGAAACAACAGGTTTTGTACCACGAGCAATGCGTTTATTAGATGTGGTAAGAAATGACACATTGCTGCGACCCAATGCCACAAGCCACAGCCTAACATCACAAGCTGCATTTTATAACATACCAGCTGGTGGTCACCAGGCCTTGAATGATGCTATTACGGCAGGCAGGGTATTTTTAGAGGGTCACATTCCATTGATCCGGCAGAGTATTAATAGCAGAACTATACGCAGATCTTTTAAAGCAACTAGCGAGCTTGGCATAGATTTTAGCGGCAAGGGCGGCCCACACAATAGCAAAGGACCGTGTGGTTTTTGCGTTCACCTTGATGAATTAAAAGCTGGTATTCATGCAGAAAACCCAGAAGCTCTGGCTGAAATTGAACGTATTAGAGAGCAATCCTTTCATAAAACACGTAAAAACAACCAGTAATTGCATAGTTTATAGGAGAGTAAAGGATTTTTATGCGTAAAGTAACTAGAGCAAGTGAATTGTTTAGCGCTATTAATTACAAACAGGCAGAGATAGAACTGTGTGACTGTGGTGAGGATGCCGTAGGCACAAACAAACATGGCCGTCCAGCATGCAAATTTCACTCTGCTCCTAATGAGCCCTTTGTGCCGGTTGAGGTTCTTCCAGTTTGGGAGATTACACCAGAGGATGCGCGTCTTGCTAAAAAAGAAGAAAGCAAAGAAGAAAAGGGTTTCAAGCCACCAGCTGCTGTGCAGAGCGCAGCTCGTCACGCTCTTAAGTTAATTGAAGATGGCAAGGCTGGCGATGGATTTACTAGCGTAGGTCGTGGCCGTGCACACCAGCTTGCTAATGGCGAAACTCTTAGCCTAAGCACTGTAAAGCGTATGCACTCATACTTTTCACGTCACCGTGTTGACAAGAAAGGCAAGGACTGGGACAACAATAGTCCCGGTAAGGTAGCTTGGCTTGCTTGGGGTGGAGACGCTGGAGCATCGTGGGCAGCTAGCATAGTTAAAAAGCATGGCGGCGAAAAGAAGGAAGCTATGAGTAGAGATGAACCCGTACGTAATATTACGCAACAACCATTTAATGCTTCCGAAGGTACCGATAGAGGTGGTCACGTACGCAGACTAGCACCTGTTATTAGTGAGTATCACCAGTTTGAGCCACAAATTGGTTGGGTAAATCTTGGATCAGACAAATGTATACAATGTGGTGAATCACAAAATCATGGCAATCATCAACAATAACAATGAATTCTTTTAACGAACGTTACGCTAAAGAAAAAGATCACTATCAATACATTAAAGAGCGTGATGGTAAGTGGGTAATTCTACAAAAGGGGACCGGCAAGGTTCTTTCTCACCATGACACTCGTGAAGATGCTATTGCTGCGTTCAAGGCCATGATGGCTCACAAACATGGCAATGTCAATCTAGATCCCAGCGATTGGCGCAGCGAATATTCAGACCTAGACTCAGATTGGTAAGTATTATGAATTGGAATACTAGATACGCTCACGAGTCATTCCACTTTTGGCCTGACGATATTGATGAATTAATAGAACACATGTCAACCCATCATCATGGTCAATTTCAAGAGATTGTTACACACTATACTAACATGGTAAACAAGCTGGGAGATTCTGTGCCTGCCGATAGACGCACAGACTTACTAAATGGATGGGTCAAGGCTCATCTTACAGAAGCACTAGATAAAGGTACAATCGAACCAGATCTTATGCTTGCCCAGCATGACTTTTGGCACGGTAGAACTGATGGACCTGACAGAGGCTACGACTTTATAACCGTGCAAAACCCTGAAAAAGCAAAACAAGTTTTAAATCTTATAGATCATAAACACACAACAATTCCTGAGCTATAATGCCAAGAGTAACTAAAATAGGCAACCAAAATATTTTGAGAGGTCAATCTGACTTCTTTGAGATTGCTAAAAAAAGTTTGCAACAAGAAAAAGACATTCCTGATATCATAACATTTTCAGAGCATGCCAGTTTCTTGGGCAAACCACTATTCCCACGTCAGCGTACGTTGCTCAAGTTAATTAACTTAGAGATTGAAAACATGACTGATTACGACCTGGAAGTAATTGATGGTTGGACAAAGAACTTTTATCGCGATGATGGCACAAGTATTGGTATTAGTCCTGATGCATTGGAGCGAGCAAAGATCCTAAAGGCTGAAGGGTACAAACACTTTAAAGAAGTAGTTAACATTACTGGTCGTCGCGGTGGCAAAGGACACATCGGTGGTATCCAAGGAGCCTACATCAATTGGCAGCTGCTCATGCTAGATGACCCTCAATGGCATTACAGCATTGACAAGAGCAAGGACATGTACTTGTTCTGTGTGGCCACCAACATCCAGCAGGCCAAACAATACCAGTTTGCTGACTTATCCAACACCATCATTGACGCTCCATGCTTCCAACCATACATAGCTGATGCCAAGGATCACTTTGTTGCTCTGCGCACACCAGCTGACATTCGTCGTATTGCTGCGTTCGAAGCACGAGGCATCAGGCCAAATAGGTTAATTGCCAGTGTGCGCAACATGGCTGTTACATCCAACAGTAAAGCCAGTCGTGGTGCTGCCGCGTTCAGCGTTATGTTCGATGAATTTGCTCACATGCTTGTGGGTACCGATGGTAGCCGTACAAGCGAGCAAGTATACAACGCTATCACCCCGGCCCTTGACCAATTTGGTAAGGATGGATTCATTTACATACCTACAAGTCCATTTACCAAGGTGGGTAAGGCTTACGATCTTTACGAGAGTGCACTGCACACTGAAGAGGATGGAACACCAAGCTATCCAAACATGCTTATGGCACAACTGCCCAGCTGGGGGCCTTACGAAGACTGGGATGATCCAGTTGCTAGCTTTGGTGGATTCAAATGGAATCGTGCGCCACAAACTTACGATGATGATATGAAACGATTGGAAAGGCGTGAGCCAGATACATTCAAGGTAGAACGCTTGAGTCAATGGGCTGAAGTTACCAATGCCTACCTTAATCCCAAGATGGTTGACCGTATGTTTGAACCATTCAAGGACAATGAAGGAGAGCTACGCGAGCTAGAACCAGCCTTTGAAGGTAGATTTAATATAACTTATTATGGTCACTGTGACCCTTCCAAGAGTGGTGCAAACACAGCCAGCATGATATGCCACGTAGAAAAGATCGCTGACCCTGAAGACGGTGAAGAATGGTATCACGTTATTGTAGACTGGATGAAGGTATGGGACCCTCAAGATTACGATGATCATCAGATTGACTACGAGATTATTGAAGAAGAACTGGTAGATATCTTGTGTGCTTTCCGAACCACCAGAGTGTTTTCCTTTGACCAGTACGGTGCATTCGTTACTCTGCCTAGGTTAAAGAAGAGACTAAAGCAAATTAATCCTCCTCACAAGGTGTCTATTCGTGAGGATAAGTTCACAAAAGAAAGCAATATGCGTCGTGCTGAACGATTCAAGAGCTCGTTGGGTATGAATTGGATCCATTCGTTTAAAGATAACTATGGCCCAGGAGGTAACTCGCTGCTAGAACAAGAGCTTAAATTCCTTCAAGAAATAAATGGTAGAGTAGACAAGCAAAAGTTTGGACCGATCCGCACCAGTGACCTTGCTGACTGCCTGATGGTTTGTGTAGACAGCCTGTTGGAAGACAACTTTGTTAAGTTAGAGATGCGAGATCGTCTTAAGAACACCAACCTGTTCGTCGGTTCTCAGGGCGGATACCACACAGGCAATGCACCACAATGGGAACAACTATCATCACGTCAAAAGCTAAAGAGCTTTGGCTCAAGTCGCTCTATAGCAGACTACGGCGGTATTTCTAGAGGGCGTAGAGGCAAATGATGAACTGGTCTATTAGATACGCTACTAAAACAATTGAATTACCAAAAGAATTATTCCCTATCCAAGATGATAGGTATAATGGTACAGCTTGGAACCTTGTAGAAAGTAAGACAAGCTCATCTCCTACTCCAGCACGTCAACGTGGCGAAGTATCACCAGTTAAAAATGGTACACCATTGCATGCATTGGTGCCAAAGTTTATTATCATGATTGATAATGGGCCTGGAGAAGCAAGCAGAATGAGAGAATTCTTCCACCCTCAAAGAGTATTAAACCATATGGCTGATACACTAAAACCAGCAATGAATAAACCAAATAGCTTAATAAAAGTGTATCGGACAGTGCCAAGACATGTTGATACAATTCATCATGGCGATCAAGTTACTACTGATCCATACAGAGCTATGCAAATAGCCGTACGAGAAGATGGATACAGAAAAGATCCTCCTCACACTAAATCAATTCATATTCTTACAAGTATGGTGCCAGCTAAGCATCTAATCAGTGCAATAGGAACTGGTATACAAAATGATAAATACGATCCAGACCACATTTCTCGTTGGTCAGATTATGGTTACTATCCAGGCGGCCATGAATGAACTGGTCTATAAGATATGCTAGCGAACATGGGTTTAGATGCCATGTTTGCAACCCAATTATTAAAACTGCTAAAGAATGGACTCCTGAAAATACATGGGACGAAGGCCTACCAAGGCCGAGTGTTAGTATGCCATGGGGTGTATCTAAAAAAGAAATTGATGCTGATCCCAAAAACCCTAGGCTAATTCACAGAAGAGTTCCTATGCCAGGTGGGTGGATACTTGATGAGCATGGCAACCCATATTCACCAGTTACTGAAACTGATTCAAATAAAAAAATAGATGAACATCGCTGCGTATGGTGCATTAAAAAGTTTACAGACCCTAACGAAATAGTTAGTAGATGGAGCGGGCAAGACGCTAAAGGCCAAGGTTCTGTGCCATTCCCTATGCATGAAAAATGTATGAAAGAACATAATACATTTTGCACTGGAGCAAGAATGGTAGCTGATGATCCTACGCAATTCGAAACAGGGCCATATCACGAGCTTAGGGCTAACGCCGAACGCAATAGCCCATATTTTAATAGGTAAGGTATATACAATGAATTGGGCTATTAGATATGCTAGCGAGCAACCGACTTATTATTGTTTGATCGGCATGCCAGGCACGGGCAAATCAACCTATGCAAAGCAACTCAATGGTGTGTTAGTTAGTAGCGATGATTACCTAGACAAAAAGGCTAGTGAACTAGGTATAACCTACAATGATGCCTTCCAACGTTTTAAAAATGATGCTTTCAAACACCATGATGATACGCTGCGCAGCGCGATCTCTAGTGGTCAAAGTATTATCCATGATCGCACTAATCTATCTAGCGGAGCACGATCTAAATACCTTAAGCAAATACCAAGCAACTATAAAAAAATAGCCGTGGTGTTTACAGCTGATAGGGATGACCCAGATGCATGGGGCAAAGCTCTATCTTCACGCTCAGGCAAAGCAATACCAATTGATGTGCTTGAATCTATGTCAAAGAGTTTTAATCACCCTAGAACATCAGAAGGATTTGATGAGATTGTCCACGTAAAATGGTAGGGCAGTTTTTACACGTACCCAGGTGCGCCTTCACACGGAACTAATCTATTAAAGTGTATACTTGAATGCTCCACATGCCACCATCTTCGTGGCATCCTTCCCAGATAGCTAGATCATCTTGTTTTTTCCAATTATTAATAGGCACAGCTTCCATAGCTGATTTTAAGCTAGAGTACAACCCTGAGATCTCATATCGGTCTCCTCCTGTATCATACAGCAATGCATAAATTAATTTGATATTCATTATTCTATCCTTGTCTGTTGTAAGTCTGCTAGCCTAGCGCTCTCAACGCCGTCACTGTATCCTGATACCGTTGTATTAACTTGTTTTCTAGGAACTTTGGCCCTGGGTATGCGTTGGAAGTATTCTTCTATTGCGTGTTCTTTGTTGCGTACAACCAATGCCACGCTTTTGTCGTTGCTCATTGAATCCATTGTCTCTGCAATAGCTAATTCTAGCCGCTTGTCAATTGTAATACAATAGCCATCAAGGAAGCTGGCAGCCCAAGATCTTGATTGATGCCCATTGGTTATAATAAGTGATTTGCGCGCATCAGATCTCTTGTTGTTGAGTTCTGATACCATGTGCAAGCTTATCATACTGTATATCTTAATGCAAATTTCTATGTCATTGGCATACCCATAGATCTTACAATAACCCATACCCTCAAGAACTCGACAGAAATTATTGGCAGCTATAATATTAAGCAAAACAGATTTGTTGTGCATGAATGGCTCATCTATTTCTAACTTGACCATGGTTACATCGCTACTGCTGGTATGTCCCTTGAGCCTTGCTTCTTCTATCTGATACTTTAATATAAGTTGCTGGGCCTTGGCTTGCGCAGCCGCAACCTCACCAGGTTTATCACTCCTGGCAGCAACTTCTAGTATCTTCTGAATTAACTCAGTAATTTCATCTAACCTAGTCATTGCCCCTCCCTTCTCAGTTGATTATAAAGAGTCTAGATACTCTCTGGCTCTATTGAGTAGCTTAGTATGCCTGTCTAGCGTACTTTCTAAACTTTCAATAGTTGATATGAACATAACATGACACTTTTCATAGAGAACTGGATCTAGTGTTCCCTTGTGTTTATTGTACATTTTGAAATTGCGCAATGCCAAGCTTAGCAAGTTATTAATAACAAATATACTATCAATGTAACGTTGCATGATACTAGCAACATTTTTATCTTCTACTGACATATCGCCTCTTAAAGTGGTTAACTTATAAATATAACGATTTTATTTTGGCTATACTCTCCCTACCTTTCTATTATACAATAAAGAACAGATGCTTGTAGCTCTGCTACTAAAGCTTGTGATTGAGAACTTCAAAGACTTGAGCAAGTTGGTCTGCAATGATGATCTCTGTGTCACCTGTCTCACTATCTCCCACTGGATTTACCCATTCATCTAAGTTATTTATATACACACTGCCCTCACTAAACCTAGCCATTGTAGCATCCCAATCAATAGACCAGCCCTTTTCCTTGCTCCAACATACTACATAATGATATTCCATAATTGCTCCCAATTTTTTAGCCTAGGACTGTTCAATAAGTTATCCGCGTTTTTGCTGCGCCACTCACGTAAACTTTCATTGAAACCCCGTATTAAGCTATATTTTGCTTGATTTTACTGCTATTCAGGGTCCTTTACCATGTAAGTATCAACAATGTAGTTGTGTGCCAACTGAATAGCCTCGTCAATGTCTCCGGCAATAATCATGGTCTCCCATTCTCCGCCATTTTCGTCAAACAGTTCCAACCAGCAGTTGTTCACCACGTCAGTAGTTTCAGCGTTCATAATGGCATACGCCTCCTCGTCGGTAGTCACCCTAATGTCCGAACCCGCATTCCAGCGTGAACCGTCATCAAGGTTCCAGCGCATTTCGCCATTACAGACAATACTAACCTCGTAATTCATGTAGGTGTAGACACCAACCGGATTTCCTCCGTGTCCTTTGCAGTACCAAAAGTCGGCACGCTGATTTGGAAATGCTTGGACATTGTATTCGGAGGAGAACTCTCCACCCAATAATCCCTCAGGCTTGTAAATAATCGGCATAATTGCCCTTTCTGTATTGCATGCAATCACTGATCATGTTGCCTTCACGGTCAAGGCCTGTCATGCATTCACTGCACTCAAACAT
>Ga0209084_1000324_pt1 | contig 44889 bp, 54 predicted proteins | sample C_130820_MF_Meta_FD_187309 | JGI IMG/M metagenome (GOLD analysis project Ga0209084, IMG submission 187309) | Freshwater microbial communities from Lake Croche, Canada to study carbon cycling - C_130820_MF_MetaG (SPAdes) (version 2) | ecosystem: Environmental > Aquatic > Freshwater > Lake... | reverse complement strand
GCTACTTAAGAATATCATTGCGGCGTATACGCCTGAGGACTATGACTACGAGCCTACCGAAGGTAGTCGCATGGCTAAGCGTAGCGACTACGACAACGTGAATGTCATTCCGGTAAGCGATCCTAATGCCGCCACTATGGCGCAAAAGATTGTCCAGTACCAAGCAGTGATGCAATTGGCGCAGCAGTCTCCTCAGTTGTACAACATGCCCTTGCTCCATCGCCAGATGTTGGACGTGCTGGGCATCAAGGACGCAGCTAAGCTAGTGCCAATGGATGAGGATCAGCGGCCTACAGACCCGGTATCGGAGAACCAGAATGTGTTGGCGGGCAAGCCGGTCAAGGCGTTTCTTACCCAAGACCACCAGTCGCACATCATGGTGCACATGTCGGCTATGCAAGACCCCAAGATCTTGTCACTCTTGCAGGGTAACCCACAGGCTCCGCAGCTACAGGCAGCGATGATGTCGCACGTCAATGAGCACTTAGGCTTTGAGTATCGCAAGCAGATTGAGCAACAGCTTGGCATGTCGTTGCCGCCGCAGAAAGATATATCGGGCGAAGATATTAATATGGATCCCGAAGTTGAGGCACGTTTGGCCCCGATGCTGGCACAAGCCGCGCAAAGGCTACTGGCCCAAAATCAAAACGAACAGGCACAAAAACAAGCCCAACAGCAAACGCAAGACCCGCTAGTCCAGATGCAGATGCAGGAGCTAAAGATTAAGCAGGCTGAGCAGCAACGCAAGGCGCAGAAAGATCAGGCGGACTTGGCGCTTAAGCAGCAGCAGATGAAACTCGACGCTATGAAGGCGCTTGGTCAACATACGTTGGACGAGCAACGTGTAAAGGTTGATGCACTACGCAGTGTGGCAGAGATGAAGAACAGCCGGTCACAGCACATGATGGACTTGGGGTTGGACGCGCTTAAACACATGTCAAACCAGCATAGCGCAGAGACTTCGCAAAACAGGAACCACCGGCACGCTGGGGATATACAGGAAAAAGACCTACTGCACAAGGGTTTACAGACCGCTATGGCGGGGATAAACCAGCCTATTAGACCGATGAAAGGTAACGAATGAACGCTTTTGAGGTTCTTATTAACCAAACTGAGGATAAATTAAACGACCTTAAAGAGTACCTGTCCGCCGGAAGGGCGGGTACCTTTGAGGAGTACAAGGGCATTTGTGGTGAGATTAAGGGTCTGCTCATCGCACGTGGATACGCATTAGACCTGAAACAAAAATTGGAGCTTGCTGATGACTGAAATACTATTAGGTACAAACCCTAATAAACCAAAGGTTGTAGGAACCTATAACTGGGAATCTTCAATGGAGGAGAAAGGTAAGCAATTACCGAGGCCATCCGGCTACCGAATCCTTTGCGCAATTCCTGAGATAGAGAAAGAGTATGAAGGTGATCTTGGACTTTTTAAGTCTGAAGAAACTATCCGTAACGAAGAGACCCTCACAACGGTCTTATTTGTTGTGGACATGGGGCCAGATTGCTATAAAGATCCGACACGCTTTCCAAGCGGCCCGTGGTGCAAACCGGGGGACTTTATCCTTATCCGCCCGCACGCAGGTTCCCGTTTGGTTATTCATGGCCGGGAGTTCCGTATTATTAACGACGATACTGTTGAAGGCGTTGTTGATGATCCTCGTGGTGTTAAACGTAAATAAAGGAGCACAAAATGCCTTTTGAAGACGAAGAATTTAAATTTCCTGACGAAACTCAGGGTAAACCCGCAGCAAAGGAGCGTCCAGAGATCGAAATTGAGATCGAAGATGACACTCCCGCAGCGGATCGTGGCCGTCAACCGTTGCCTAGACCCCTTGTTGAGGAGTTGGAGAAGGACGAACTTGACCAATACGACGATAACGTCAAGACCAAACTCAAGCAAATGCGCAAGGTTTGGCACGATGAACGTCGGGAAAAAGAAGCCGCTCAACGGGAGCAGCAAGAAACTCTGACGTTTGCTCAGCGGGTGTTACAGGAAAACCAGCGGATCAAGAATATCTTGACCAATGGCGAGAAAGAATATGTGACAACCGTACAACATGCCGCTGGCATGGAGCTTGAAATGGCTAAGCGGGCTTATAAAGAAGCCTATGACGCTGGGGATACCGATAAGATTGTTGACGCCCAGCAAGCCATGCAGCAGGCAAATATTCGGTTGATGCAAGCAAAAAATTTCCGTATGCCCTCTTTACAAGAGCCGGAAAATAATGTACAACCTACCCAACAGCAGCAACAACCTACTCCTCCCCGACCAGATAACCGGGCAAATGCGTGGCAAGAGCGCAACCAGTGGTACGGTCAGGATGAGGAAATGACAGCTTCTGCGCTAGGTTTACACGAAAAGCTAAAGCGCAATGGGGTTGTGGTTGGCTCTGATGATTATTACGATACCATTGACAAAACAATGCGTCGTAGGTTTCCAGAGAATTTTGAAGAGCAGCAAGAACAAAGGCAACAAAGTACCCGGACACGCCCGAGTACAGTGGTAGCCCCGGCAACGCGCAGTACGTCCCCCAACAAGGTCAAACTGAGGCAGAGCCAAATGGACTCGATTAAGAAACTAGGGATTACCCCTGAACTTTACGTTAAAGAATTCCTGAAATTGGAGGCACAAAATGGCTGAAAATAGACTTACTCGAGAACTAGAAACACGTGCGATACAGGAGCGTCCTAAGCAGTGGACACTACCTGACACGCTGCCGGAACCAGACAAAGAGGTCGGCTATGCGTATCGTTGGATTCGTGTCTCAACTTTAGGTCAGGCAGACCCCCGTAACCTATCGGCCAAATTCCGTGAAGGTTGGGAACCTGTTTCTGTTGAGGAACAACCCAGATTTAGACTGTTAGCTGATCCCACGTCCCGTTATAAGGACAATATTGAGATTGGCGGGCTATTGCTTTGCAAGACACCAGTTGATTTTATTAAGCAGCGCGGGGATTACTTCGCTAAGCAGACACAAGCTCAAACGGATGCTGTAGACAATAGTTTCATGCGCCAAAGTGATGCGCGGATGCCGCTCTTCCAAGAGCGTAAATCCTCAAGTAGCTTTGGCAAAGGTACTTAAATTTAAATAGGAGTCTTAAATGGCTTACCCCGTCGTCTCGGCCCCCTACGGCCTAAAGCCGATCAATTTGATCGGGGGTCAGGTATTTGCTGGTTCTACCCGCAGTTTACCTATCCAGTATGGTTATGCTTCCAACATTTTTTATGGTGATCTCGTGAACATTGTTCGCGGGACTGTTGTAAAGAATACATCAACTACTGATGCTACCGCAGCAGGTCTGGTTGGTATTTTCTTGGGTTGTTCTTATACAAACCCTACAACTAAGCAATTGCAATTTGCTCAGTACTGGCCTTCTGGCACTGCTGCTGGTGATGCACAAGCTATCGTTTGTGATGATCCTGACACAGTGTTCAAAGTTGTGATGTGCTCTGCCACTACAGTTATTGCCTCTGGTTCTACCGCCATCGTTGGTCAAAACTTAGGTTTGATCCAAAATGCTGGTAACGTGAATACTGGTAACTCTGCTGTTGCTGCTCTGTACTCTGCAACTCTGACAACTTCAACCTTTGCCTTGCGCGTGGTTGGTGTTGTTCCTGAGACTGCCGTGGTTACTTCTGCAACTGGTTCGTCTTCTTCAACTACCATTACCCTGACTGGTTCTGGCTTGCCCAGCGCGTTGGTTGTTGGCACTGATGTGGCTTACGTAGCCGCTAATGGTCAACTGATTGAGACTGGCTCGTTTGTGTCTGTGGCTGCGGCTGCTAGTGCAACAACAGTGACTATCAATGCTGCGATTGCAGTCCCCGGCAGTGTTGTCGCTATCCCTAGCGCATCCACTATTATTTTCACCCAGTATCCAGAAATGAAAGTCAAATTAAACTTTGGCACTCATTCCTACTACACTGCCACTGCGGTCTAAGGAGCTAAATCATGGCTATTTCACGCGCACAACTGCTAAAAGAACTTCTTCCCGGCCTGAACGCTTTGTTTGGTCTGGAGTACGCCAAGTATGGTGAGGAACATAAAGAGATTTATGAAACCGAAACCTCTGAGCGTTCTTTTGAAGAAGAGACGAAACTGTCTGGTTTCTCTGCTGCTCCCGTTAAAAACGAGGGTTCTGCCATTGCTTATGACAATGCGCAGGAAGCATGGACTGCCCGATACAACCACGAAACCATTGCTTTGGGCTTCTCCCTGACGGAAGAGGCAATCGAAGACAACTTGTATGACTCGTTGTCCGCTCGGTACACCAAAGCTCTGGCTCGTGCTATGGCTTACACCAAGCAAGTTAAAGCTGCTGCTGTTCTAAACAACGGCTTCAGCAATGCCTACGCTGGTGGTGATGGTGTCGCTTTGTTTAGCGCATCGCATCCGCTGGTTTCTGGTGGCACCAACAGCAACATTCCTTCTACCCCTGCCGACCTGAATGAGACTTCTCTTGAGAACGCCGTTATTCAGATTAGCTTGTGGACAGATGAGCGTGGTCTGCTGATCGCTGCTAAGCCTAAGAAGTTGGTTGTTCCGCCCGCGTTGCAGTTCACGGCAACTCGTTTGCTGGAGACTGAACTGCGCGTGTCTACTGCTGACAACGACATCAACGCATTGAAGAACAATGGTTCCATCCCCGATGGCTACACCATTAACCACTTCCTGACTGACACAAACGGCTGGTACTTGACCACCGATGTGCCTAATGGTATGAAGCACTTTGTGCGTTCGCCACTGGCTCAGTCAATGGATGGTGACTTTGACACGGGCAACGTCCGCTACAAGTCCCGTGAGCGTTACAGCTTCGGCTGGTCTGATCCTCTGGGCATGTACGGCTCTGCCGGTGCTTAATATTTCTTAGGAAATATATGGAGAAGGGGGCTTGCGCCCCCTTTTCTTTTGGTGTATATTGACTCCAATCCGGGGTTATCCGGTGTTCTGACAGTCCCGGCTGACGACATGCAGACAGAACACCCCCACTTGCATGTAAGGAAATTGCCATGGCAAATACTACTTTTAACGGCCCAGTTCGTTCGCAAAATGGTTTTCAATCCGTTTCTATTGACGCAACTACTGGTGCAGTCACTACCACGGCGACTCTTGGTGTTACTACCAGCGTCACCAATCTGACGACTTCAAATTTGGTTTTTACTGACCAGAATCATCCAAGCACCGCTGCAATTAACGCAACGGCTACGGCCACCGCAGCACAGGTTGCTACTGGCTACATCACCTCAACTTCTGTTGGAACAGTCACCATCACTTTGCCCACTGGCACTTTGCTTGGCGCAGCCTTGGGCGCTGCTGCTGGCACCACAATGGACTTGTACATCGACAACACTGCTGGCGCATCAACTGTGACCGTTGCTGTAGCTACAAATGGCATCTTGTCTGCCGCTGCCGCCGCTGGTTCTGGCGCTGGTGCTGGTCTGTTGACCGTGCCTTCTGGCGTAACAGGCGTTGGCTGTTTCCGCATTATGTTCTCTAGCGCCACTGCATACGTGTTCTCTCGTATTGCTTAATTGATCTTGGGGGCTTCGGCCCCCGTTTAAAAGGAGATTGATTATGATGCAAACAGACGTAAAGGCGGCGCATCTAAGCGCGGCGGGTTCGTTTATAGCGGGACGTACACGGCTCAAAGGTATTGTAGTAAGCCCCAAAGTAACTACAGCAGCAACATTTGAAATTCGTGATGGCAGCGCCACCGCCCCTGTGTTGTTTACGATGGACATTGCCAGCGTTGCTACCCCGGTAAACTTCAACATCACGATACCCGGTGAAGGTATTTTGGCAACTACAGGACTGTACCTAACAACTAGCGTAGGGACTGTTGTGGGTATTGAAGTGTTTTATGGCTAGTCCCGCATGGACGCGCAAAGAGGGCAAATCCGAAAAGGGCGGCTTGAACGCCAAGGGTCGAGCCTCTTACAACGCAGCAAATCCGGGGAAGCCGGGTCTGAAAGCTCCACAACCCGAGGGCGGCAGCAGGCGCGACTCTTTCTGCGCCCGCATGAAAGGGATGAAATCGAAGCTCACGAGCGCCAAAACGGCGAACGATCCGGACTCGCGTATCAATAAGAGCCTGCGGGCGTGGAACTGCTAAATGCCAAGCTCCAGCAAAAAACAGCATAACTTTATGGAGGCGATAGCTCATAGCCCGAGCTTTGCCAAAAAAGTAGGAGTTCCACAGTCCGTGGGACAAGATTTCAGCAAAGCCGACAAAGGCAAAACTTTTAAAGAAGGTGGTAACACTATGGCTACGAAAATGGACCCCCGCGTAATGGCAATGATAGCAGCTAAAGCCCGTGGTATGGGCGCTCGTCCTCCTATGGCTCCTTCCGGTGGTGATATGCCCCCTATGGGCATGAAAAAAGGTGGCATGGCTAAAGGCGGCATGGCGGCATTTGAAAAATCCGGAAAAGATGTCGAGAAAAAGGGCATGAAAGAAGGCTCCAAAGCTGACATGGCACTGGATAAAAAACAAATGGCGGGTATGAAAAAAGGCGGCATGGCTGGAGGCGGTACATTCCGTGCATCCGCTAACGGAATTGCGTCCAAAGGTAAGACCAAAGGCACGCAGATTAAGATGAACAAGGGCGGCAAAGCCTGTTAAAGGGTATATCATGGCTAAAAAAGTACGCAGGTTTAATGGCGAAGACGATTCATACGTAGAAGGCACAGCAACGTCTTTACGTGATGATACTGAAGATCAACTTCGCCAAGATCAAATGAAACGTGCGGCGCAATTGGCAAATGATCCAGAGGCAATGGGGGAAGGAAATCCTAAATACAATATGGATGAGTTTAAGGCTTATCAACAAGAAAGCCCATCAAAAGACCCATTTGCAGAAGCAGCCCCGGCAAAAGCAGCCCCGGCAGCGCCAAAAGCTAAACCCCCAATAGTCACCCTGCAACAATTAAATGCGTTTAAAAAAGAGTTTGGTGCTGACAAAGATTTAACAGACTACATGAATGCCCAGAAAGGGCTGACAAGGCGTGGGGGCGCAACCGCAATGCCCAGCAATGCAAATGCTGCGCCAGCTACTCCCATGTCTACAGACCCGTCGCAACGGATAAAACTAAAATACCAGTCATTGCAGGATCGGGCTGAAGAGTACGCCATGAAAAACAAGGCGGCTGGCATGGGTATGTATGGGACTAAAAAATCGGAGCCTGCAACAGGCACTCCTAAACGCAGTAAAAATCTTACTGATATGTTGGGTCTAAGTAGCAATTATGCGTCTGGTGGTAAAGTCCGTTCAGCATCGTCTCGCGCAGATGGCATTGCTATTCGCGGAAAAACAAGGGCTTAATCATGATGCCAAGCCGGGGAATGGGGGCGATTCGCGCCAGCAAAATGCCCGGTGGGGAAAAGAAATCCCGCCGGGATAATACTGACTTTACGCAGTACAAAGAAGGCGGGGCGGTAAAATCCAAGGTAAATGAAGCTGGCAATTACACCAAACCTAGCCTTCGCAAACGGATTTTTAACAGCAGGGTATAGATAATGGCTAAGACTACCGGCACCTCAGCCTTTAACCTTGACATGAACGACCTCATTGAAGAGGCGTTTGAACGTTGTGGTCAAGAACTTCGCACGGGGTACAACTTCCGTACTGCGCGGCGTTCGTTGAACTTGCTGACAATTGAGTGGGCTAACCGTGGTCTAAACTTCTGGACTGTTGAACAGGGCCAGATTCCAATGGTGACGGGTCAGGCTATCTACCCCATGCCTGTGGACACAATCAACCTCCTAGACACCGTTATTCGCCAAAGTAACGGCACGTCCAACCAGATCGACATCAACATCAGCGATATTTCTGAATCTACGTACATGAGCCTGCCAAACAAGTTGGCACAAGGTCGCCCAATCCAAGTTTGGTACAACCGCCAGTCAGGGCAAGAAAACTTGTCTACGGCTACCCTTAACGGGACTATTACATCTACGGCCACCACAATTACGGTGTCTAACGTAGCCAGTTTGACTACAGCAGGGTTCATAAAAATTGACAACGAAACGATCAGTTACCCCAACGTAGACCCCGTGAACAATCAGTTGATTAACTGCGCTCGTGGGCAAAACGGCACAACCGCTGCGGCACATACCACTGGTGCGGCTATAACGGTGCAAAACTTGCCTGCTATTAACGTATGGCCTACACCTAATGCCCCCGGTAACCAGTACATGTTTGTGTACTACCGCATGCGCCGTATTCAAGATGCCGGTACGGGCGTAACCGTGCAAGATATTCCGTTCCGTTTTATCCCATGCATGGTGGCAGGGCTGGCCTATTTGTTGAGCATGAAGCTGCCCAATGCCGACCCAACCCGCACAATGGCGCTCAAGGCCGACTACGAACAGCAATGGAGTTTGGCGGAAGCAGAAGACCGGGAAACCGCGCCTTTAAGGTTTGTGCCAAGGAACCTTTTCTATGCTTGAGGTGACTTATGCCTAATAGGTTCGCATCAGGTAAGCATGCGATTGCCGAGTGTGATCGGTGTGCACAGCGATTTATGCTCAAGGTGTTGCGTACACAAACGGTAAAGACAAAGCCGTTTAAAATCAAGGTTTGCAAGGCATGTTGGGATCCAGATCAGCCGCAATTGCAGTTGGGTATGTACCCAGTCAATGATCCCCAAGCGGTGCGTGAGCCTCGCCCTGACGTGAGCTACCAAGTCTCTGGTCAAAGTGGGTTGCAGATTTTGCTAACGGACAGCACTACACAGGATGGGTTTGGTTACCCAGAGCAGGGCAGTCGGGTCTTTGAATGGGGCTGGAGTCCTGTTGGTGGAGCAAGCGGGTTTGACATGCTTTTAACGCCAAATAGCTTGGTGATAGCGGTAGAACTTGGTACAGTTACGGTTACAACGACATAAGGAGTCGATCATGGCTACAGAAGATATGAAATCGGATACGGCGCAAGACAAGGCAATGATTAAAAAAGCCTTTAAGCAGCACGATGCCCAAGAACATAAAGGCGGTAAAGGCACTTCGCTAAAATTGGCAAAAGGCGGCAAAACAAACGCTCAGATGAAGTCTTTGGGCCGGGGTCTGGCTAAAGTTGCCAACCAGAAAAAGAAAGGTTGATATGGCTACTTTTAGTAAAAAAGTTATGGGCAAAGAAGTTGGCAATGCCAGCGTTTACGCCAAGCCACATACAGGCTCCTTGGATGGCGTAGATATCAGCAACAGTGGCTATAGCACCCGTAAGGGTAGTAATGCCAATGATGTGAACATGTCTGTTGGCAATATCTATCGTGAAGCACCTCTTGGCCCAAAGATAGCAGGTATCAAAACCCGTGGTAATGGCTGCGCTACTAAAGGCGTGATGGCCCGAGGCCCAATGGCTTGATATGAACTATACGCAACTGTTCAGTACTATTCAGTCCTATACGGAAAATAATTTTCCGGACATTACCCTTTCCGATGGGTCAATAGAGACGACTAAAGAACAGATTGACCGGTTTATTCAACAAGCTGAACAGCGCATCTATAACTCGGTGCAGTTCCCATCAATTCGCAAGAACATGGTGGGTAACGTTCAAAGCGGCAACAAGTACCTCAAAGCCCCCGACGACTTCCTTGCCGTCTACTCGATGGCGGTGATTACGGGTTACGGGACAGCCGCTGAAACTTACGAGTTCTTGTTGAACAAGGATGTGAACTACATCCGAGAAGCGTACCCCACACCCGCAGATACTGGGTTGCCAAAACATTACGCTCTATTTGGCCCTGCAATTGTAGGCAGTGCGATTACCAATGAGTTGACGTTCATACTCGGCCCCACCCCTGATGCGGTCTACACCATCGAGTTGCATTTCTACTACTACCCTGAGTCGATTACGACTGCTTTAACTTCATGGCTTGGTGATAATTTTGATACGGTGCTCCTGTACGGATCGCTGGTAGAAGCGTACTCATTTATGAAGGGTGAAGCTGATATGCTGGCCTTGTACGATGGTAAGTACAAAGAGGCGCTGGCTTTGGCTAAACGCCTTGGCGACGGCATGGAGAGACAGGATGCCTACCGTTCTGGACAATATAGACAGGCGGTGACCTAATGGCTTTTACCGGAAACTTTTCCTGCAATACATTGCGGTCTGGGTTGGCAAATAATACGTTGAATTTTTCAACTGATACGTTTCGTTTGGCGTTGTACACGAACGCAGCAACATTGAACCAACTTACGACGGCTTATACATCAGACGGTGAAACTTCTGGTGGTAACTACGTGGCTGGGGGGCAGATAGTAACGGCTACGGTTAATACCGCGCTTAGTTCAAATGGCAGTACTATTTACGTTAACTTCTCTAGCCCAGCTTGGACTGGTGCAATCACTGCGCGTGGGGCTTTGATCTATAAAGCCGGTGCAAATGGCGCGGTCTGCGTTCTGGACTTTGGGAATAACGTGATATCAACGACTACGTTTACCGTCACTATGCCAGCCAACACCAGCACGGCGGCACTCATTAGGCTTGTTTAAGGAGAAAATATGGCATTGGTTACAACCACCAAAGGCGAAATGGACGATTCCTTGCTTGAGAAAAAAGAAGGTTCCGTCGATAATGACAATGAGTACACCACATGGGTGGAGTACTGGTTAAATGGCGAACTTGTGCACCGCTCTGCCCATGTTCAGTTGAAAAAAGCCGTAATGTTTTCGGCTGAAGCAGCATCTTTTAGTTAAGGAACTATCATGGCAAACACACAGGCGATGTCAACCTCGTTCATGGGTAAACTCATGACGGGTACACACAATTTTGGTACGGGTGTAATCCGTGCCGGTACGGGCGCGGATACTTATTACGGGGCTTTGCTGCTGGCAAGCGGCACATTCAACGCTTCGTCTTCTAACTACACCGGTACTGTTGGCTCGGTTACTATGTCAGGCGAAGTGTCTGGTACGGGCTATACCGCTGGTGGTGTGGCAATTACCAATGCAACTCCTCCGACTGCTACCAACTCTTCGGTCACTGCGGGTGTGGCTTTTTGGACACCTTCGGCAAGCATTACTTATACAACGGTAACGTTGGCTACTGCATTTGATGCGGTCATGGTCTACAACTTTACCCAAGGTTCTGCCGGTGCTTACCCTGCCGTGAGTATCCACACGTTTGGTTCACAGACTATTACTGCTGGTACGTTCACGCTGACCATGCCTTCTAATACGACTACAACTGCCTTGATTCGTCTGGCTACAACCTAATAGGATCGGCGGGGTAACCTGCCGAAGTAGCCATGTTTGGTATCTCCGCATTTGCCGAAGCGCCGTTCGCCTCGCTTGCGGGGCAGACGGTAGTAGTTGCCCTTACCGGCGTCCAAGCATCGGGCACGGTAGGGACAGTTGTTTATACCCCGCTTGTAATAGCGAGTTTAACTGGGGTTCAAGCTACTGGGGCGGTAGGGACGGTATCGGTTGCTGGTAGAAGTTTTGCACTTACAGGGGTTCAAGCTACCGGGGCGGTTGGTACAGTTACAAATGGAATAGCAAAGGCGTTAACCGGGGTTGAAGCTACTGGCTCGGTTGGTACAGTATCGGTTGCAGCAAGAAGCATTGCGCTCACAGGGGCTGCGGCTACTGGGGCGGTAGGAAATATTACTTTTAGCCCAACACTTGCTGGAGTTGCAGCTTCTGGAGCGGTTGGCACTGTAGTTCTTGCGGATCGTCAAATTGCCCTAACCGGGGTTGCGGCTACTGGGGCTGTAGGAGATGTTACTGAGACAAATAGCCCAACTGAGAGCGGTGTTCAAGCTACTGGTGCGGTTGGATCGGTAGGGGCAAACCTAGCGGTTGCAATAACCGGAGTGCAAGCTAGGGGCAACGTTGGAAACGTAGACGATTTTTATTGGTCGCTAATAGATGACAACGAAGTTCCAAACTGGCAGAATGTGAACAATTCACAAACACCAAACTGGGCGGATGTAGAGATGGTTGTGTAAGGACTAAATATGGCACTAGTTTTAGCAGACCGCGTAAAGGAAACCACCACAACGGCTGGTACGGGCACGATCACGCTTGCTGGCGCGACTACGGGCTTTCAATCTTTTGCTGTTATTGGTAATGGTAATACCACCTACTATGCTATTGTTGCGCAGGTTGGGAATGAGTGGGAGGTTGGAGTTGGTACATATACTTCCTCTGGTACAACGCTGGCACGTACTACAGTTTTGTCCAATAGTTCCGGTACTCAACCAACCGCTCTAACGTTTTCTTCTGGAACAAAAGACGTATTTGTAACTTACCCAGCCTCTTACAGCGTTAATTCAACTAATGTGGGGACATCCGGCCAGCTACTGACCTCTAACGGTACAGGAGTACCCCCCACATATCAAACAAGCACGGCTGCGTCTAAGTCCTATGCCCAAGCAATGCGGATAATGAGCATCTAAGGAATAACATGGCAGTAACTAATTTTTCCCCCTTACTTGGTCTTGCCTTACCGACTACCGGAGATTTGTCCGGTACATGGGGGGTTACGGTTAACGATGCCATAACTAGCCTGATTGATTCGGCGGTTGCAGGAACCACGACCCTTAGCGCAAACGCTGATGTAACGCTCTCCACCACAAACGGCGCTGCTAACCAAGCTCGTAATGCGGTCATCCTATGGACTGCCAGTAACGGCGCTACAACCCGAAACATCACGGCCCCCGCGCAGAGCAAAGCCTACGTGGTTATTAATGCGGGTACTGGCTCTATTGTGGTTCGTGGTTCTGGCCCAACGGCTGGCGTAACTATTCCCTCTGGCGCTCGTGCTTTAGTTGCTTGGAATGGTTCTGATTTTGTAAAAATTGTCAGTAACCCAGTTATTCTTACTACTGATGTTTCTGGAATTCTCCCCATAGCAAACGGGGGTACAGGAACATCCTCTACAACTTTTACTAATTTAACTACTAATGTTACGGGCCTTCTACCTGTAGCAAATGGCGGTTCGGGTACAGCCACTCCAAGTTTGGTGCAAGGAGCAAATGTTACTATTACTGGAACGTGGCCCAATCAGACCATAGCAGCTTCAACCCCCAGTTCTGGTATCACTGCGGGGCAGTCTATTTCTTACGCTTTAGTATTTGGTTTCTAAGGAACAATCATGGCAAATCCCAATATAGTAGCCGTCACCGCAATCTACGGCACAACGACCTACTTCACACCGTCAGGCACAACTGCTGTTGTCCTACTTCAAAACGCGGCGGCTTCTGGCACGGTGATGAAGATCAACCAGATCGTAGTGGCTAACACCACGGCTTCAGCAGCTAATGCCACTGTGGCTATATACACCAACGGCGCTGTGGCTCAAGGCTCCGCTCCTTCGGGCGGTACGGCGTACCCAGTCATATCGGCGGTGTCTGTGCCAGCAAATGCTTCCCTGATTGCCGTGGACAAAACAACCGCCATCTACTTGATGGAAGGCACGTCAATCTCCATAACTTCTGGTACTGCAAGCGCGTTGACCTACACAATCTCGTATGAGTTGATTTCCTAAACGGGGTAGCACCATGTCGATGCGCTATCAAGCTGGTATTGTCTTGCCGGGGTACAACGCCCTGAAGGTTGCTAACGCCCCTACGATTGGCACGGCTACGGGTGGGAATTCCTCCGCTTCTGTAACTTTTACCGCCCCTGCTGATGTTGGTGGCGGGGCTATTACTGGGTACTCTGTTGTCTCAACTCCAAGCGGTATTATTGGCACGGGCGCATCTTCTCCCGTTACTGTAAGCGGCTTATCCAACGGAACGGCGTACACATTTAAAGTGTTTGCAACTAATGCTTACGGCCCAAGTCCTTTAAGTTCTGCATCAGGTAGCGTTACCCCCAATCTTACAGTCCCCGGTGCGCCTACAATTGGCACTGCGACCTCTACAGGCGCAACAACGGCGACTGTTTCTTACACAGCGCCAGCAAGTGATGGCGGTTCTACAATTACGTCTTATACAGCCACCTCAAGCCCAAGTGGAATTACTGGCACATTGAGCCAAGCAGGGTCTGGAACAATTACGGTCACAGGACTAACTGGCGGGACATCTTATACGTTCACGGTCACGGCTACCAATGCAATTGGAACAAGCGCAGCTAGTGCGGCAAGTAACTCAATAACCACGCTTCCAACTATAGGTCAGGCCTATGCAGGGGGTTATTTTGCTGGTCAAATTTCTACCGCCGGTAATAGCATTGCTGACTATAACTTGGTTGTTGGGCCAGTAGCTTCAGCACAAAACAGCAGCAAACAATATAAAACATCAAACTCAGCTACAACTGGAACATCCTCGCTTATTGACGGCCCTGCCAACAGCACGGCAATGAATAATTCTAGTCATCCAGCAGCACAGTTTTGCAAAGGTTTGACTGTTGGCGGTTTTAGTGACTGGTACTCCCCTGCCAAAAATGAACTTGATGTTTGCTACTTTAATTTAAAACCAACCGCAGCTTCCAACAACACTAGCTCTGGAATAAATGCAAATGCCGTTCCAGCCAGAACCAGTACTTACACTTCTGGCAATCCAGCACAAACTACTGCAACGATTTTTCAAGATAGTAATTCACAAGCATTTGCTTCATCTGGCCCATTTTACTGGTCTAGTACCCAATTTACACCTTATACAGATCGCGCTTGGAGACAGGGTTTTTCATACGGAAACGTATATGACCCTTATAAAACCAATTCACATTATATTCGCGCCATTCGCAGAGTAGCAGTCTAAGGAAACGTATGCCTAATTTTTCTGGAATCTGGACAGTCACTCAGCAGATGCAAGCTAAGGGTCAAAACATTTGGCCTGACCCACCACTTGTAATTGGGCAGGTATATGGTGGTGGTTATTTTGCTGGTCAAATTTCTACAGCGGGTAATGGCATAGCGGACTACAACTTAGTTATAGGGCCAGTAGCCTCTGCACAAAATGCCAGCAAGCAATGGAAAATAGTAAACACATCAACCCCTGGAACAAGTTCCTTAATTAACGGCCCCGCCAACAGCGCGGCAATGAATAACGTAACTAATCCTGCTGGAGCATTCTGTAAAGCGGTAACTACTGGTGGTTTTAACGATTGGTATATGCCCGCTTTAAACGAGTTGGATGTCTGCTACTTTAATTTAAAGCCAACAACTGGGGCTAATAACACTAGTTTTGGAATAAATGCAAATGCTGTCCCTGCTAGAGCAAGTAACTACACTTCTGGTAATCCAGCCCAAACATCAGCCGCTGCCTTTGTGACATCTACGGGCGCAGAAGCATTTACTTCTTACTATTATTGGTCAAGTACAGAAAACTCCGCAACATACGGTTGGTTTGAGAGTTTTGGTAGCGGTGGTCAAAGCGGATACTATAAGACCTACGCTGTCAATGTTCGTGCCATCCGCAGAGTTGCAGTCTAAGGAACAGCCATGAGTATTAAACAGTTCCCCGGCGGCATCATCACCCAGAACCCAACAGCCCCGACAACCTCGTCAGCTAAAGGTATCTGGACGCTTGACCAAGCAACAAACTATGTGAAGCAAGGCATCTGGCCCAGAAGCCCCGGCGCACCTACGATTGGGACTGCTACTGCTGGGCTAGGCTCTGCAACAGTGACATACACTGCGCCTACAGACCTTGGTACGGGGACTGTTACGTACACTGCAACATCAACCCCCGGAAGTTTGACAGGAACAGGTGCGTCTCCTATTACGATTAGCGGTTTAAGCGGGGGTACGGCTTACACTTTCAAAGTTACCGCTGCTACGCCGGGCGGTACAGGGCCAGCAAGTGCGGCATCAAACAGTGCAAGTCCTTTGGCTATTGGTGATGCTTATGGCGGCGGCTTTTATGCTGGTCAAATTTCTACCGCTGGTAATAGCATTGCTGATTACAACTTAATAGTTGGCCCTGTTGCTTCTGCTCAAAATACGTCTAAAAAATGGAAAACTACAACTACATTAACTTCTGGTACAAGTTCGGTCATTGACGGGCCTACAAACAGCGCAAATATGAACAACGCTAGTCACCCTGCGGCACAGTTTTGTGAAGCGGTTTCTACTGGCGGCTTTTCAGACTGGTATATGCCAGCAAAGAATGAACTTGAAGTCTGCTACTACAACCTGAAACCTACTACTGCAAGTAACAGCACCTCATACGGCGTAAACGCCAACGCAGTCCCTGCTCGGGCCAGTAACTACACAACAGGAACGCCAGCACAAACTTCTGCTACAGCTTTTCAATCTGGAGGTGCAGAACAATTTGTTATTAATTTTTATTATTGGTCTAGTACGCAGGCTTCTGATTATTTTGCGTGTAGTCAATATTTTGTTACTGGGGGTCAATTTAATTACAACAAAACCTATAACACTGCCGTTAGAGCCATCCGCAGAGTAGCAGTTTAATTTAAAGGAGCACCACAATGTATATTTGCATCACCGAAGTAGACGCAGTAACCAAAATAGTCTGCACAGCCGAACCCCAGCGCACTGGCCCATCTATGCCTGATGTCAAGGGTTATAAACACATTTGGCACGACAGTTCTACATGGCCTGTAGCAACAGCGTCTGATGGCACATACCTCCGTGCGCCAAGATACTACGGCACTTGCGATGACGATGCTGACACGACCATTGCTGGCGTTCTGCAAGTCTTGACCGAGGCAGAGTTCAACGCAGCCAAGGTCACTGAGCATGAAGCCCGTAAGCCTTATCCGTCTTGGGTTGGCTACTTGGACACAATGACTTGGGCTGCGCCTGTCGCAAGGCCAGCAGATGCCGTGATGAACGGCGGCAACGTGCGATACCAATGGGATGAAGCCACGGTTAGCTGGATTCCACAGGCATGAAAGAGTTCTTCTTCATCTCTGGTTTGCCACGGTCAGGCTCGACCCTGCTGTCGGCTATCCTGCGCCAGAACCCTGAGTTCTACGCTGACATCTCATCCCCCGTGCAAGGCTTGGTCACCTCGACCATCAACGTCATCACGGGCAGTGAGAGCAACCACCTGATAGATGAAGATCGCCGCAAGCAGATACTCAAAGACGTAATCAACGCTTACTACAAAGCCGTCACGCCGAACACGGTGTTTGACACCAGCCGGGGCTGGACAGCCAAGACATCACTGCTGAAAGACCTCTATCCACAAACCAAGATCATCTGCTGTGTGCGTGACTTGCCGTGGATTCTGGACAGCTTTGAGCGTATCTCGGCTAAGAACTCTTTGTATGGTGCGGCACTAACAGACGATGAAGCTAGGCAGACAGTCACAACCCGGTGCGATGCCCTGATGGATGTGAAGAAAGAGGGCCAAGTGGTCAAGCCCTATTACTTCTTGGAAGAGGGTCTACTGCTGAACCCCGACATGATCATGCTGGTGGAGTACGAGATGCTTTGCAAACAGCCTCAAAGCGTGATGCGTGAGTTGTATCAGTTCATTGGTAAACAATACTTTGACCACGACTTTAAAAACGTGGAGTACGAGAATGAAGTGTTTGATAAGGCGCTGAACATGAAGAGCCTGCACACGGTACGCAAAGAGGTAACATGGCAAGAACGCCCGTCCATCCTGCCTAAGTCAGTGTGGGAAAAGTACGCTGGTAAAGATTTCTGGCGCAAGCCAGCACCGGAGTTTGCAGTCAAACAACTGTACAAAGTCAAATGAAAAAAATCCTGATCATGGGTCTGCCGGGTAGCGGCAAAACGACGCTTGCTACCGCACTGAAGAAGTATCTTGAGTGCAACTCGGATGTGAAGCATATGCCTGCTTACCGGGCATCTGAACACGTTCCTAAGTCCTACAAATGCAGCGTGGACTGGTTCAACGCTGACGACATCCGCAAGCGGTTCAATGATTGGGATTTCAGTAAAGAGGGCCGCATCCGTCAGAGTTTACGCATGGCCGAGTTTGCCTTCAAGTCTACCGGCGACTTTGTGATCTGCGACTTCGTAGCACCCTTGGTGGAGATGCGGAACAACTTCAAGGCTGACTGGATGATCTGGGTAGACACCATTGATCAGGGCAGGTTTGACGATACCAACAAAGCGTTTATTCCACCGAAGGAATATGACTTCCGAGTCACTGAGCAGAACGCCGAGAAGTGGGCCGAGTTTATTGGTCAGCACATCCTAGACAGCCGCCGTCGCCCGGTGTTTGACTGGAAGAAGGAAACCGTGCAGATGCTAGGCCGCTGGCAACCGTGGCATCCGGGGCATCGTGCCCTGTTTGATCGGGCCATTGCCAAGACGGGCCAAGTGGTCATCCAGATCAGGGACTGCCAAGGCTGGAATGGCTCCAACCCCTTTGCCGCAGAGCAGGTGAAAGACCTGATCAAGCGTGACCTAGACCCCCTGTACCAAGGGCAGTACGAGATACAGCTTGTGCCAAATGTGGTGAACATCACTTACGGCAGGGATGTGGGCTACAAGATTGAGCAGGAAGTGTTTGACGCTGCCACTCACGCTATCTCCGCAACTGAAATCAGAAAGAAGATGGGCGTATGAGCGATATTGATATCCGGTTTACCTCTCACGAGGCAGTGTGTGCCGAACGGTATGCACAGATCAATGCTCGGCTCAAGCGGCTTGAGGGCGTGATTATGAAGACCACTGGTGTCTTGATCGTCAGTATGTCCGCTATCGTTTACGCCTCTCTGACATTTGGGCGCTAATGTGGACTTATTTGAAGTCCTGTCCAAAGCATGGCCGATCCTGCTGGCGCTGATCACTTTGATTATCGTCTTGGCAAAGTTAGACCTGCGCGTGGCGGTACTAGAAGAGAAGGTCAAGGCTCTATTTGAAATGTGGAATAGGCGGGACAAATGAAAGCCAAACTCACTTTTGCAGTAACTTTGATGGTCAGCTTCACCCTGTGCATCGTCGTTATGGGCATGGTAGCGGTGCTGATGATTGGGTTGTTTGACGAGAAGGTGGACAACTCTGAAATATTTAAACTAATTAGCCCAGCGTTTCAAACCATTGTCGGTGGGTTCATTGGCCTGTTGGCTGGCGTAAAACTGTCTCACGACGAAGAGGACGAAAAGAAATGCTAACCCTATTCTCAACCCTGATCTCCTTCCTCGCTGGTGGTCTGCCCAAGCTGCTTGGGTTCTTCCAAGACCGTGCCGACAAGAGCCACGAATTGACTATGGCAAAGCTCCAGACTGAGCGTGAACTGGAACTCCGTAAAGCAGGTTTTGAAGCCCAGCAAAGGGTGGAAGAGATTAGGGTAGAGGGCCAAGCCATTGAAGCAGAGGCATCAGAACGGGCTGCACTGTACGCCCATGATATTGCCATAGGGCAGGGTGCATCACAGTGGATGGTGAATCTCCGGGCCGGTGTACGCCCCTTGCTGACGTATGGCTTCTTCCTGCTGTTTGCGTTTGTTGAAATCGGCGGTTTTGTTTACGCTTGGAACCACGGGGTGGCCTTTGATGTTTTGTTGACCAAGCTGTGGGACTCTGACACCCAGATCATCTTTGCGTCAATCATCAGCTTTCATTTCGGGGGCAGAGCGTTTAAAGGCGGCAAGGAGTGAAGGTTTCGCAGCGGTGCAAAGAACTTATAAAGCACCATGAGGGTGTGCGGCTAAAGCCTTACCGTTGCCCAGCGCGGCTCTGGACTGTAGGAGTTGGCCATGTTTTATACCCCGATCAAGGTCGTTTTCCTTTGGATCAGAGAGATGCTTACCCGCTTAAAGCGGAAGATAACCGCGTATTTTCAGGAGCCGAAGTAGATGGAATCCTTAGTGCTGATCTCCAGCGATTTGAGGCTGGCATCGCCAAACTTTTTCCTGTACCACTGGCCCAAGGTCAGTTCGATGCTCTGTGCAGCTTTGCTTTTAATCTTGGTCTGGGAGGAGTTCAGCGGTCAACGCTCCGTCAGAAGGTTCTTCGGGGAGAGCCTGAAGCGGCTGATGAGTTCTTGAAGTTTACACGGGGTGGGGGTAAAATCCTACCGGGGCTAGTCAAGCGCAGAAACGACGAACGCGCCCTTTTCCTATCTTAGGATTGACCCATGCCATTACAGAAGATTTTGTTCAAGCCGGGGGTTAACCGGGAAAATACTCGCTACACCACAGAAGGCGGATGGTACGAGTGCGACAAAGTTCGTTTTCGTCAAGGCACTCCCGAGAAAATTGGGGGCTGGACACCGTTTGCTTCTGGTACGTTTCTAGGCGTATGCCGGTCATTGTGGAACTGGATTACGTTAGCCGCAGAAAACCTAGTGGGCGTAGGTACAAACCTAAAGTTCTATATCCTCAAAGGTAACCAGTATTTTGACATTACCCCAATCCGCAAGACGGTTACGCTAACCAACCCATTCACTGCCACTGCTGGCTCAAAGGTCATAGCGGTATCTGAGGTAGCCCATGGCTGCACCGATGGGGATTTTGTTACTTACAGTGGTGCTGCAATTACCGGACTTGGTGGCAACATCACCGCCAGCGTACTAAAAAACACGTTCCAGATTACGTTTGTTGACGACAACAACTACACCATCACGGTCTCTGCCACTGCCAATGCTACGGACGCATCAGGCTCCCCCGGTGGTGGCACGGTAGTTACACAGTACGAAACTAATACTGGCCCTTCTTATCAGGTTCCCCTTGTTGGCTGGGGTGCTGGCCCTTGGGGGGCGGGTACATGGGGTAATGGGCAAGCAACTTCTACATCCTTGCAGATTTGGAACCAGCAGAACTTTGGCGAAGATTTAATCTATGGCCCCCGTGGGCAAGGCGTTTACTATTGGAACGCTAACGTAGGCTACTCTCCTGTACAGATAACTATCACAATCGCTGCGCCGGGGGTCATCACTCTCCCTGCTGGGTTTTCGTTTCCTGATGGAACAGGTATCACATTTACGTCTACCGGCGCATTGCCCACTGGCTTAGTTGTTGGTCAGGTGTACTTTGTAGTGCAGTCCACTGGTGGGACATTTAGTGTATCTACAGCAATTGAAGGTTCGCCCATTACGACCACAGGCGGGCAATCTGGACTGCAATATATCTCCCAACGTGGCATTGACCTAGCCGATGCGGGGGATGCGGATGCTCCGCTGTACCAGAACTACATACTTGTGTCCGATGCTTTCCGGTTTGTTTTGGTGTTTGGCACAAACGACTACGGGCAAAATTACCTTGACCCCATGTTGATCCGCTGGTCAGACCAAGAAGACCCATACACATGGGCACCTGCGGCGACTAACCAAGCGGGTAGCTTGCGTTTGTCTCATGGCTCATCAATCATCACCGCCGTACAGTCGCGTCAAGAGATCGTGGTGTTTACGGATTCCTCGCTGTACTCGCTGCAATATGTCGGGCCACCTTATGTATGGACAGCACAGTTGATTGCGGATAACGTGTCTATTATTGGCCCCAATGCCGCTGTTATTGCTTCTGGCGCAGTGTACTGGATGGCAGTGGATAAATTCTATAAATACGATGGACGGGTGCAAACACTGAACTGTGACCTACGCCGTTATATATTTAATGACTTTAACGTACTGCAAGCCCAGCAAGTTTATTGCAGTACCAATGAAGGCTTTAATGAAGTCTGGTGGTTCTACTGCTCTGCAAACTCTAACTTTAGTGACCGCTACGTGGTGTACAACTACCTAGAAAACGTTTGGTACTACGGGAGTATGGGGCGTTCTGCATGGCTAGATTCTGGTCTGCTGCCACTGCCCATTGCTGCCACATACGATAGTGAACTTGTACAGCATGAAGATGGTGTAGACGCCTATGTACTTGGGAGCCTAACTGCCCTACCTGCTTATATATCCTCCTCTGAGTTTGATATTAACGATGGGCACAGTTTTGGGTTTGTATGGCGGGTGCTGCCTGACTTAACTTTTAACGGGTCGTCTGCTACGGGTGGGCAATCGGGTTCAGGGATACCTACAGCTAACGCTGTTATGACGCTTTACCCCATGCAGAACTCAGGGTCTGGTACTGGTAATGCAGCTAGTGGTACTGTTACAAAAGGTTCCAACTACGTTATTACCGAAGAGTTTACGGGGCAGATATACACCCGCGCTCGTGGACGGCAGATGATATTTAAGATGGCTTCCACAGATATAGGCACAACTTGGCAGTTGGGTGCTCCACGAATTGATGTCCGTCCTGACGGCAGACGCTGACCTATGGCAATGCTTCAAAATCGGTCTGCTCCGAATATCCCACAAGCCCCGCCGCAGTACGATGTGGCGTACATGAATTCATTGAGCAACGTAATTAGGTTGTTCTTCAACACAATTAATACGGTTCAACAGTTAAATCTAGCCAGCTTAAACCTTGACTTACGGACGCTACCCACAGATGCGGACTTTAACAATCTGCGCTTAGGGGATGTGTACCGGGATACGCAGGATGGTGTTCAGGCAGGGAGCGAGATGCTTAGGATCAAAACCGCATCTAATGTGGTTTTCCTTACTGGCGTTAGGGCAGTCGGATCGGTTGGGGCGGTTGGTGCTCCTACTGGTGGCGTAGCAAGTTCAGGGGCAGTTGGATCAGTTATCCCAACAAGATCTGTTGCAATTAGTGGGGTTAGTGCCGCTGGAACAGTTGGCACGGTGACGCCTTAACACTAAAATATCAAGAAACGTAGGAGTCTATTATGGCTGATGGCGGAATTGGTGAAGCGATGCTGCTTAGTGCGGCAATGGGTGGCGGCTCTGCTGCTTTGACTGGCGGCGATCCTCTTAAAGGCGCACTCCTTGGTGGTCTGACCGGTGGTATTGGTTCAGGTATTGGGGGCATGATTGGTGGTGCTGCTCCCGCCGCTGCTATGACTAACATGGCCCCAACCCTAGCTAATGCGGCTGCTATGACTACTAACATGGCCCCAACCCTAGCTAATGCGGCTGCTATGACTAGCATGGCCCCCCCTGCGTTTACGGCTGGACTTCCCGGTGCTATGGGGCCATCGTCAATTGCCTCTGGTGCTTTAGGTAGTGGAACGTTTGGCATGCTTCCTGAAGCTGCTACTAATTTTGCTTCCGCTGCCCCCGGTATTCCTAGTCTTCTTCCCAACGCCGTTGCTCCTGCCACTGCGCCCATTACCGGTGCTGCTCCCGCTATCCCCGGTGCAGGTTCACCGCCTTCGTTTATGGAAGGTATGAGCAAAATAGCCCAAGATCCCACGAAGTACATAATGGACAACAAGTACAAACTGGGTGCTTCAGCCTTGGCAGGTGCTATTGGTGGAAGGGAAGGACCTAAAGGGCCAGAAGAATACAACGGCCCGTTGAAACGGTTTAGGTTTAACCCTGAAACTTATCGTGCTGCGTTTGCTGGAGGCGGTATTGCTAATCTGGCTTCAGGCGGTTATGACCATGTGGTTGGTGATGAATCAATGAACCCAGCGTTTATGGCTCGTGGCGGCATCTCTGATCTGGGTGGTTACTCTGATGGTGGCCGTATGCTACGTGGCCCCGGCGATGGCATGTCTGATAGCATCCCCGCAAGTATTGCAGGTAGGCGTCCTGCCCGTTTGGCCAATGAGGAGTTTGTGGTTCCTGCTGATGTGGTCTCTCACCTTGGTAACGGCTCTTCTGATGCCGGTGCCAAACAACTTTATGCCATGATGGATAAAGTGCGTCAAGCACGTACTGGCCGTAAGTCGCAAGGCCGTGAGATTAACCCCCAAAAATACATGCCCGCATAAGGAGCAATCATGATTATTCCAAGCAAACATAGCGGCTATCAAGCTGGCATCCGTCTTTATCCCGAAGGTGGCGGCGGTGGGGGCGGTGGCGGGGGTGGGGGTGTAGGCGTCAGTCCTGATTTTGCTGACTCAACAGGCGGTGGGCTGGCCGGGTCTAATCAAAATGCGGGTACTAATAATTTTGGTGAAAGCGGTTTACTTGGTAATGGGCGCAGTGGTCTTTTTGGCCCAGTAAACACTGGTGGGTTAAGCGGGTATGTTGATCCCTCTGGAGCAAGGCCGGGCGGTTTTGATGGTGGGGGTTATGGTTCCGATAATACTCCGGTAATCAAACCTATTAGCCCAACTCCCGTTAACCCAACCCCCGTTAACCCAACCCCTGTTACTCCACCACCTGATAATTCAAATATTTATAAAAGCCAATACCAGAATTACGCACGGCCTTCTACGCAGTTTAGTACTAGTTTATACGGCACACAGCCTATGAACTCACCGGCTTTTAACTCCGGTATGTCGCGTGGAAATATTAACCAAACTATTGAAAACTTTTATCAAACTAATCCAAAGGGTTTTAACGCAGATGCTAGTAGTGTGCTAGATTTCATGCGAAGCAATGGTTTAAATAGAGAAGATTTTCAAGCTCGTGGTGGTTTAGATAACTACGGCCCGCAAATGTCTATGCCTCAAGCGCAGACACAACAACCGTTTAATCCTTATACCAACAGTTCACAGCCATACGATCGGTTTTATGGTGGGCAACAGCAATCTTATTCGCCGCCATTGTCTATGGACATGCCTAACCCGGATAGCTATAGTGGAAACAACTATGTTGACTCGTATAGCGGGAGGTCTACGGGTTTAGGTGGTCGGGGTAGCTATCAAGCACCACAACAGCAGCAATACAACCCGTTTAGTTATGGTGGTGGGGGGCAACAATTTGTTCAACCGCAAATGAACAACCCGTTTAGCTATCAACCGCAACAGCAGCAACAGTTCAACCAGTTTAGGCCGGGGCAGTCTATAGAGTATCCGCAACAGCAGCAGTTCAACCCATATCGGCAGTATGAAATGTCGCTTGGAGCATACAACCCGTACCAACAACAGCAGCCGCAACAGCAGCAGTACAACCCGTTTAGCTATCAACCGCCACCACCGCAATATGGTCAACCGCAATATGGTCAACCATACCAAAGTCAACAAGACTTGCCTCAATATAGCCAACCCGAGATCCCAACTTCTTCTGGGCCTTCGCAAGCTATTTATGGGCGCTCGTCCGCGATGCGTGGTACGCCTAATGTGATGCGCCGTGCAGAGGGTGGAATTGCGGGGATACTCAAGAAATGACCCTTACTATTCGCCCTGTTGAAGCTAACTATGTCCAACAAATTTGGCATATGGTGCAGCCGTTTATTGAGGAAGCACTTGATAAGGGCGGGGATTTTCCTGAATGGGCTGCGGGGTATAACGCTTCGCATGTTCAAGCATTCTTAACTTCGGGGCAGTGGCTTTTGTTAGTGGCAGTAGATGAAGAGAACCAAATACACGGGGCTTCAACTGTGTCATTTATCAATTACCCCCTGCATCGGGTGGCGTTTGTAACAACAATTGGTGGAAAACTTATTTCCAGCCAAGATACTTTTGAGCAGTTAAAGACCTTGTTGAAACAACGTGGTGCTACAAAAATCCAAGGGTACGGCAGAGATGCCATAGTACGCTTGTGGAAACGCTATAACTTTGAACCCAGAAATACCCTTGTTGAGGTACTAATATGAACTATTCCCGCAGGCAACTTGAAGCAATGGGAGAACCTCTTGGCGAGAGCGTAACCCGTTTAAAACCCGGTGGGCGTATCTATGGTGGTGGGGGCGGTAATCAACCGACTACTACTACGGTTAACCAATCCAACATACCTGAGTGGCTTCGTCCTCAAGTAGAGCAAGTACTTGGTGGTGCAACTAAAGAGTTGTTTAAAACAGAACAAAATGGTACTGATGCTTCAGGGAAACCTATTTATGACATCACTGGCACTAAACCTTTTGTACCTTACAGCACCGACCCGCAAAACTATGTAGCCGGTTTTAGCCCCCTGCAACAGCAGGTGCAGTACAACGCTGCAAACTTACAAGTGCCGGGTCAGTTCAACCAAGCTACGGGTTACGCCAATGCCGCCGGTCAAGGCGGGTTAAATAGCGCCGCTCAAGCCGCAGGTTATGGCAATGCAGGATTCCAGTCTGGCCAAATGGGCCAAATGATGGGGCAACAAGCTGCTGGACAAGCTGCGTACAACGCCAATAGGGCGCAAAACCAAGCCTATGGTTATGGCAACATGGGTGTCCAAGCGGGGTTGCAAGGGCAGCAGTCTGGGTTTTTAGGGCAGCAAGCAGGTATGCAAGGGGGGCAATACTACGGTAGTGCAGGTGCGGGTTATGGGCAACAAGCTGCTAATTTAGCCCCCAATGCGGGATATTACGGTAGCCAAGGCGCAGAGTACGGCGCATCCGCTGCCGATTTAGCTCCCCAAGCGCAACAGTACGGTAGCCAAGCTGCCAATATTGGCAATATGGCGCTGCAAGCCCAAGCTACTGGGCAAGATATTACTGGGCAATCTCGGGGTTATGCGGCCCAACAAGCTGCTGCTGGGCAAGATTACGCCCGTCAAATGACAAACCCTAATACGGTTCAGCAGTATATGAACCCCTATCAGTCTGCTGTGACTGATGTTCAAGTAGCAGCCGCTCAACGTCAAGCTGATATTGCTGCTCAAGGGCGTAAATCACAAGCCGCTCGTGCAGGTGCGTTTGGTGGTGCTCGTCAGGCTATTGAGAATGCTGAAGCTAACCGTGCACTGGCTACACAGCAAGACACTATTCGTGCTCAGGGCCAACAAGCCGCTTACGACAAAGCTATTCAGGCTATGCAGTATGGCTCCAATCTTGGTCTTCAAGGTTTGGGCGGGGCGCAATCTGGTCTGGGTACTGCCTTGCAAGGCGGTCAGCTTGGTTTGTCAGGTATTGGTCAGGCTATGGCGGGACAACAGGCTGGGATGGCTGGTTTAGGTCAAGCTGGGTCTTTGTATGGCCTTGGCATGCAGGGTGCACAGTCTGGCTTGTCTGGACTTAATGCTGCTAACCAAGCGTATCAAACTGGCATCCAAGGTGCTGGCATGGGCTTGCAGGGTGTGGATCGTCAAATGGCTGGTACGGCCCAAGGTATGCAGGGTGCACAATCGGCTATGCAGGGTGCTGGTGTGGGTCTTTCCGGAGTTGGTCAGGCTATCAACGCTGGTCAGTATGCCCTCCAAGGTGCGGATCGTGGTCTAGCAGGTACTGCGCAAGGTATGCAGGGTGCACAGACCGGCCTACAAGGTGTCTCAGGGCAGCAAGCTGGTTATGGTTTAGCTAATCAAGCAGCAGGGCAGTTGGGTCAATTAGGCACTCAACAACTTGCTGCACAACAAGGCATCCTTGGCCTACAGAACCAGATTGGTGGTCAGCAGCAGTCACAGGAACAGCAGTACATCAACCAAGCGATTCAGAACTACGCGCAAGGAAGAGAAATGCCGATGAATACGCTTAACCAATTCAACGCTCTGTTGCGCGGTTATGCTCTTCCCGGTACGACTACAACTCAGTATCAAGCACAACCTAGCGTAATTTCGCAACTTGCTGGCGCTGGTACTGCTGCTTACGGCTTAAATAGCCTGACAAAGAAAAAAGGTGGTGTAATTAAAGCCTCCGATGGTTTAGATACACTTGGTCTACGTAACGCTTTAAGCAAGAAAAGGGTAGCAGCATGACAGGCATCGCCCAAAAAATTATCGCTAATCCTGAGGCTTATTCGATCCAAATGCTTACCCAAGGGGTAAAGGATGGGGTCATCCCAGCTTATATCGGCATCCCATTAATTCAACAAAAAACGCAAGCCAAATCGCAAGCAGAAGCCATGGGTGGGGCGCAGAAAACCCCTCCTATTGCCGAAGAAGTATTAGCACGCGCCGAACAAATGGGCGGTGTTGACGGCCTACGTAGCAACTTACCTACTCAAGGCTATGCTTCGGGCGGCATTGTTGCGTTTGAAGGCGGCGGTCAAGTTGAACGGTATCAAAACAAAGGGTTTGTAGATTCCGCAACTATGACGCAAGAAGAACGTGAAGCTCAGGCACGGCGTGATCGTGCGGCACTGTTAACGCTCCCAGCAGCGGCGGGGGATATTCTTGCTGGCCCATATAACTATCTTGCACAAATAGGAGAAACTGCTGCCAACGCTATAGGCGTGCCGCGTTTTGGTCGGGCTTTGGGCATTTATGATGCCGATGTAAATTCTGTAGGAATTCCTCGTATTGGAACTGGTGGGAATACGCCGTTTTCAGATATGGCAAATAGATACGCTATGGGGAATTCTGCTGCATCTACAACTGCCCCCGCCGCAAACCAATATAACCCGGCAACAGCTACCCGGCGTTCAGCATATCAAGCACAAAATTCACCCGTTGGCCCGGATATAGATAAACTTCTTACGAGGGCAGCGCCCCCTGCTGGGTCGGTAACTAATACACCGAGTACCGATGCATCAGCATACGCGCTTACACCTCCCCCAGCGGCAAGTAATTTAAGAGGCGAAGCGGCAAACGAAATTGACGAATACGGTGTTCGCGCTGCTGCTCGTGATAAAGAAACGTTAGATAAATTAAATGAAGGCAAGCCTGTAGGTAAACCCCTAGAAGACTATAAAAAGGCTTTGCAAGATGAAGCCATACAAGCTGGTGCGGATCGTGCGGACGCTAAAAATATGGCCATCTTTAAAGCTGGTTTGGTAATGATGGCTGGTACTTCTAAGAATGCTTTTGAGAATATTGGTAAAGGCGCAATGGTTGGCGCGGAAGACTGGCAAGCCGCTAACAAAGACCTTAAACAAGCACAAAGAGCACGCCAAAAAGAATTGGCTTCTATTGAACTTGCCGAACGTGCTGAATCTAGAGACGACTGGAAGTCTGCTCAAAAATACCGTGCTGATGCCGCTGAAAAAGCGGATACAAGAGACCGTTTTGGTATTAGCGCCGTTATGAACGGTGGTATTAAAGATGCGGATCTTGCTGCTCATGTATGGGGCAACCTACGTTCCTCTGAAGCTACAGTAGCAGCGGCTAACATTACCGGAGTCGCTCATGTACAAGCGGCGGAAATTGGTGCTAGTGCTCGTGTCCAAGCTGCTGAACTTAGAGCCGCCCTTGCTGGTGCCGGAGAAAAAGGTGTTTTGACTCAAGATCAAGTTCTTAAATGGCGTGAAAAGTATGCAGATCACCCGGAAGTGGCTGATTTTAAAAAGCAGCTTATAACCAAATATGGTGCGAATGTAACAAAAGACCCAAAATTCCAAGCGGCGGTTACCCAAAAGATTGACGAATTATTGGCACGTGATGCGCCCAGCCCGCGCACTACAGGGAACGTACCGGGGTATAAATTTTTAGGTAAGGAATAAATAATGCCTATCTATCGTGTCCAAGCACCCGATGGGACAATTTATAGGATAGAAGGCCCAGAAAACGCCAGTCCAAGTAAACTTGAATCCATAGCGGCAGCGCAACATCCCCAACAAAATCAAGAACCGGATACGTCAGGGTTTAAGCCTGACTATACCTATGGAGAAATAGCAAGTAAGAGTTTTAATCGTGGCCTTAAACAGCTTGGTTCTACTTTTGGGGACATTATCCCCGCAATGGGGGCGTCTGCTCTTGGTTTTAATGATTACGCCAAACGGCAAATGGACGAGGCTAAGCAGACACAAGAAGAAATTGCTAGATCTTACGCGCCTCAATACGGCAGTTTGAGTGATGTCAAAGGCATAGGAGATATCCCCGGCTTTGTGCTTGAGAACGTTGTTGAGCAAGTTCCCAATATCGCTACTTCACTTATCCCCGGAGTAGGTTTTGGTTCATTAGCGGGTCGTGGCGCTGCAACTGCCGCAGCAAAAGCATTAACCGTTCAAGCCGCAGAACGTGGCCTCGTGGGAGAAGCCGCCACTGCGTTTGTTAATCAGGGGCTTAAAGAAGCCGCACCACAACTTGCCGCAAAAGCAGGGATTGGGCAAAACGCTGGTGTCTTTCTTGGTTCTTATGCCCAAAATGCTCCTGAAGTATTTCAAAACGTCTATGAGAAAACTGGGGAACTAGCCCCCGGGGCGTCCATGTTGTTTGGCACTGTATCTGCTGCGTTGGATTCAATACTCCCCGCAAAGTTAATGAAGAGCCTTACCGGCCCTATGAAGGTTGGCATCGTTGAGAAAGTTCTTGAGAAGTCAGGCATGGACAAGGGGTTGCTACGCTCCGTGACCGCAGGCATGCTAGAAGGCACTGGTGTCGAGGGTATTACTGAAGGCATGCAAGAAGCCATCAGTATTGCCGCTGAAAATTTTGTAGGCAAAAACCCACAGGTGTTTGGTAGCAAAGAGTGGGATCGCATTGTAGAGTCCGCTGTTAGAGGCGCAGTGGCTGGTGCTGCTTTTGGTGGTGTGGGGGGCGTGTCTGAAACCGCCCGTGCTGGTCGTGAGCGCCAAGAACAATACCAAGAGGCGTTAGGTAGACGCCAAGAACGCCAACTTTCTGCTGAAGTAGGGCGTATGGGCCAGCAGATTGAAGGTTTTCAAGAGGGCCAAGCACAGCAAGAACTCCCGGGATTTGAGACTGGCCCCGCTTCAAGCCTAATAAATCCCCCCGTAACAGAGAGTGACCAAGTAAAAGCTCTTAATGAAAAGTACGGGGCGATGAAGCCGCCAAAAGAACTCAAAGGTGCGCAACAAGAGTTGTTTACAGATCAAGGTACGCTTGTTCCGGCGGTGGACAAGGCTGCGACTAAAGACGAAAAAGCTGGGATCAATAAGCAACGGTTGGCTGAGCAGCGTGAAGCTACTGAAATTAAGGAAGCGCAGAAGAAACTAAAGACTGCCCTATCCGAACTGACCAATACACCCACCGATTTAGTATCGTTGGCAAAACAGCCATCACCGTTATCTAAGACCCTTGGGCAGGTGCAGGCTGAAACTGCGGCGTTGGCTGCTAAACGTGGGCCACAAGCTGCCCCTACGCAACCCATAACAACCCCCCCGGCGGTGGTACAACCAGAAACTACTCCGGTGAACGTAGCGCCCGGTGTATCGACGGAGCCGGTAGTTGTACAAAAATCTGTACCAGCTACCCCACAAGAACTTCCTACAATTATTAATGACGATGCTTTAAAAAGTCTAGGTATCGGGCATACTGCGCTCATTCGTAAAAACAAGTTGTTGGACGGTAAGGACATTGCCAACCCAACCGATGCTATTGAAGTTAAACGGATACTTGAAGCGTATTCCGAGAACCGTAGCCAACCTATTAAAGAAAAAATTGACGCTTTTTTAGCGCGTCCTGAATTTCAAGGAGCCGAAAATGTTGCAAGAGATGTCGAACAGCCAAGTGGAGCAGGCGCTGCAATTCCTAGCCAGCCCATTAACTTGCCCAGCACCGGAAACGTTGAACCAACTGAACCCAATCGAGTGGTACCTGCTGGAGCAGTTACTGAGCAGCCTGTTGCAGGAGAAAGCCAGCAGCCCAGTACATTAGAGACAGCCCCGATAACCAAACCCGTTACCCCCACAGAAACTCAAGAAGGAACCCCAAGTGGCGATCAAACCATTGAAACCCAGCAAACAGAAACGCAAGGACAAGAAGAACCAGCAGCCAAGCCAATAGGTAAAAAGGCTGCGGCGGATAAGATTAAAGCTGAGCAGGGTGCAACTGAAGCGGAGCAAGAACGCACTAAGTTTGTTGAGGATAACAACAAGAAAACCGACAGCATGATGCGGGGCGTTGTGCTGGATGTAGCTAAGAAGCTAGGGTTTGACCCCAAAGAAATTCCTGCTGAATCCCAAGTTGGGACTGAAGAACACAATATGCTGCGCCTGCCCGCGCTGCTCAATCGGTACCTAGACCTGCAAGGCATCATTGCTAAATCAGAAGAACCGGCGCAAATTCCTAAGAATCAACGGGAACTTGAGGGCATAGCAAAAGCTATTGCCGCGTCTGGTGGAGACGCACCGCAACTGCTGGCTTATTTGCGAAGCCTGCCTAAAGAACAACGCGATACAGTTATTTCCAACGTAACCCGTAAAGCTGTTCAAGATTTTGAAGGTCGCGCTAAAAACATAGTAGAAAACTATATGCGGGAAGCCCCGCAAAAGAAAACTACTGAATATACCGACGCCGATGCAGAACGGGATGCTGAGGCAATAAACGCCGCTATTTTTGAGCGCACAGGCAAAAAACTTTTTTCACCTGTTTATGTAGGCCCGCAGCTTGATGAAGCTGGACGTAACCTTGCGGGTAAGAGCGATCTTAATGGTCTTCTTGGGCATTTGGTCAACACCATCAAGACACCAGAGCTTCAGCGCGTACTGCGTAAAATTCAATCGCTTGGGTTGAAAACTAAAATTGTTATTGGGAATCCGGAAGGGCCGATGGCTTTAGGTAAAGATGTAGCCTACCATGAAGGCGATCTTGGGTATGGAAGAGATACTACTCTTGGAAGAATAATGGGTGGTAGAAGCACTGGGCATTTTGGCACTGGTGTGTATTTTACTGGGGCACCGGTTAAGCCATCTACATTTTCAACGCGAAATGGCCGTCCCCTACATAAAGTAGACCTTTCTAAATTTAATTTGGCAAAACCGGTAATTGCAAGTAACGCTGAAAGCCTTCATACTGGACTTAGACGAATTAATAGTTTGGTAGAAAATGACCCTAATAGCGCTCGATACCAAGAAAATTTAGAAGAAGCAGTACATAAACTTGAATTTTCAGGGGTATCAAAAGTTTCCTCACAATACCTTCGCAATGTTATTGAACGTGCGGTAAGTGAAGCTAAGGCAGATGTACAAAAATATGATGCCGCTTTTGAAAGCTATTATTTAGATTCAGCTTCTACCAGAGTAATGAAAGCTCTGGGGTATGAGGGAGTTGATACCCGTGGAATTAAAGATTTTGACAATACTACATACGGCACAGTCGTTTATGCAGACTCATTGGAAGGAATGCAAATAAACCTTCCACTTGCATTTGGCAAGGCTGGTTCCTACGACCCGGTTACCAACACGATTACGCTTGATCCAACTAACGGGCTAAACGCGCATACAGTTATCCATGAAGTTACGCACGCTGCTATTTCGCATGTGTTGGATAACCCCAACCACCCGCTGACTAAAGAATTCATCAAGTTCTTCGATCAGATTAAAAACCAGTTTGGTACTACCTACGGGGCAAAGAACCTACAAGAGTTTGCTGCTGAGTTGACCGGCAACCCTGAGTTCCAAGCCCTGCTTAAGACGCTTAAAGCACCACGCAGCGAAAACATGTTTGTGCGCATCATGCGTTCAATTGCTGACTTTTTTGGTTTTCCCACCTCTGCCTATGACGCAGGATTAAAGTTTGTCAATAACGCTATTGATATCTCTAAAGATGTAGAGCCAAACAACGCTGAAGTTTTGTTCTTGGGTATGGGGTCTGCCGTTAACTCCGCAATTAATGCTGTGGGGAATATTGGAAAGTCTATGCCAAATTTGGTGGGGCAAACACTAGAAGATGCTAAGAACACGTTCTCCAACATCAGCAACAAGAACAGCCCAATGTACATGGGGCCAAGCGTTACTAGGACTCTGTTTGGTTTGCTGCGCTTAGATAACTTAAATACCCTGTACGGCAAACAACTGCCTTCTATACAGAAGCTGTTGAACGCGCTTGAGATGCGTAATGGCAACCAAGAGCAACGTATTGGTAAAGCCAACCAAGAATACAAAACGATGTTGGCTGCGCAAAAAGCACACCCACAAGCCATGGAGCGCCTTAACCAGCTTGCCTATGACGCAAGCATAGAAGAGATTGATTTGGCTGACCCCAAATTTAAAGCTACACCGGCACAGGCTGCTAAGGCTGCACAGATGCGGGCTGCGTTTAACTCGTTGCCTGCTAAAGTGCGGGATGTATATACAACGGTACGCAACTTTTACGATGGGTCGTTAAAAGAGTACGAAGCCTTTCTTCTGCGTAATGTGACACCTAGCCTAGCAGCTAAACTGAAGTTGCAGTTTGAGACACGCAAGAGACTTACAGGCTATATCCCGTTCCTACGCCGTGGTGATTTTTGGGTAGAGTACACTGACCCTACGAGTGGGGAACGTGCTGCTTCTGCATTTCAGTCTATTCGTGAGCGTGACCAGTTTGTCCAAACTGAGCTTAAGAACCAGCCGCACAAGCTATACCAAAACTTGCAGTCAATTAGATTTGGTGGTGCGGGCATACCTCCCGGCTCCTTCTTGGGAACTATCATGGCTGATCTGCAAAAGAAAGGCGCAAGCCAGCAGCAGCTTGATAGCGTGTACCAGTCTTACCTTGCCTTGTTCCCTGCCCAGTCTATTGCCAAACAGTTTATGAAACGCGACAACGTGCGGGGTATGGAGCGTGACATCATTCGTGCTTATGGTGATGTGTCAATCAAGTGGGCAAGGAAACTGGCTAACTCTGAGTACTCTTCTAAAATTGATGAAGCGTTAGGCGAGATCGGTGCGCAAGCAGAAAACGCTAAGCAGTCTGATATATACGCAGCGGCGGATAACATTCGCAGCCAGTCTAACTTTTTTCACAACCCTACCTATGGCGCTCTTACGCACGGGGCTACGACATTAAGTTACTTTGAGTACATTGCAGGAAACGTGTCCTCTGCGCTAATTAACGTAACCTCGCTGCCTATGTTAGTCTGGCCCATGCTTGGGGGTAGGTATGGTATTGGTAACGCTAGTACCGCAATGCTCAACGCTGGCAAAGTCGCGGTCAACCAGTGGCAGAACAACCCACGGTACAAGGCGCTGTATCAATCCATGATGGATCACGCCCAGCTTGAACACACAACAGCCCGGGAAGTGCTGGAAGGGCGTAGAGAAACTACTGCGGATTTCACTGGGGTCAAGGCAAAAATACTCAACGGGTTAGCTTTACCATTCTCGGCAACTGAGAAATACAACCGCGCTACTACAGCTATAGCTGCCTATGATTTGGCAAGGCAAAGTGGCAAGAGTGAGCAAGACGCTATCCGCGAAGCCATTACCGCAGTAAAAGATGTCCATACCTCAGGTATCGCAGCTACCGCGCCTAAGTGGATGCAGCACCCGTTAGGTCGCGTAGCTTTCACGTTTAAATCTTTTGTATGGAACAGCGCGTTTGTTATGGCCCGTGCGTTTCATCAAGCCTTCAAAGGCGAGAGTAAATCAGTACGAGACGCCGCACGTAAACAACTTCTTGCAACCTATGGTATGGCAATGGCGTTTGGTGGCGCAAAGGGCTTGCCGTTCTACGGCGCTATGTCTACATTGGCTACCATGATTCATGCGCTATTTGGCAATGATGATGAGCCGTATGACTTCAACGAGCAGATGCGGGATATTTTTGGCGAGTTCTTGTACAAAGGCCCGTTGAACTACGCAACCAACATGGAGTTCTCCAACCGTATAGGTGTTGCAACGGATTTGATTTATCGGGATGACCCACGTAGCATTGCCGATCATGGCTTTGCTTTGACTGCTATTCAACAAGCTCTTGGCCCCGCTGCTTCATACGCAGTCAATGCGGATAAGGCAATCAAGATGATGAACGAGGGGCACGTAGAACGCGCCATTGAATCACTGGCCCCTAGCTTCGTGCGTAATGGTATGAAGGGTTTCCGTTATATGACCGAGGGCGCTAAGACTCTTAAGGGTGATCCAATTGAAGAAGATATCAGTGCGTACAACTCAGTGATGCAAGCCTTTGGGTTTTCCCCAGCAAACCTGTCTAGTACCTACGAGAAAACTTCTGCTGCTAAGTCATTTGAGCGGGAAGTTCTACAACGCAGAGTGCGGTTGTTAAATCTATACGACATGGCAAAAACTGCTGGCGACACGCAGATGCTTGATGAAGTAAACGATGGCATTGCCTCTTTCAATGCAGCACATCCCACCGAACGTATTACTAGTGATACTAAACAGAAGTCCATAATAGCGCGTAAAAACGCTGAAAAGAACATGATTAACGGCGTTGTGTTTAACAAGAAGTTGCGTCCTGAGATCGAAGCAAAGTTCTTTGAGGATTAATCCTCGTTGCGCCACGTGCGCACCCCATAAATTTTGTTCTCAATAACTTGTTTGGAAACAACGCTTAACCCAAGCCGTTTGGCTTCTTGCAGGATAAAGTTCTGGACGCCCTTGCGATCTAAACAAGGCACAAAGAAAGATGTGCCCGGTTGAAACTTATTCCATTCAATCAACAGCGGTAGGTTCAATATCTTCACTTAGCAGTACATTCTCGTTAAAGAAATCCAGCTTAGTAGTATCAAAGCACAGGGCGTTTACTGGTGCTTGCGTATTGGCTGAAGTCCCTGAGGTCATGCGCTTCTTCTTTTGCCCCACCAAAGCACCGCTCTTGCGGTATGGCGATAGCGAATCCTCGTAGCTAGTAAAGTTTTTGCCGCAATCTTCTCGATAACTGCGGTTCACGATATAGAGCATCTTGGTATCAGGCTCATATCGCGCAGTCAATGCGCCCCGTGGCTCCTTAACCGGCCCGCTATCCAAACCTGTACGCCCGTTCTTCTCGCCATTGATAACCAGTATCTCATTAAAGTGCCGCTGCAAAAAGCCACCCAAGAAATCATCCCCGTCAAACATGTACTCACGGTTGCGGGCGCGTGTCTCCTTAATCAATTCGATGGCGTAGTCAAACACAGGCTTGACCGGAATATCGTGTAACCCAAGAATTTTGGCAATAGACCCACCAGTTAGCGCAAGGGATGCCATCAGTGCCCAGTACCGCTCAGCGTTTTTAATCTCGCCAATGCGCTCTACTCGCGCTTGCATCTCGGATAGTTTCTCCTTGACCATTGGCAGTTGCTCGACCAACGCCTTGCAGAACGGCTCAATGGCGTGCCCATAGTTGTTCATCAGCTTTCCAAAGTGTTCGCGTGCCCATGTGGCGTCGTCAAACGGATCGGGCTTGATGTTGATTTCCAAAATACGTTTCAGTTCGCCATCAGGAAAACCCTTTATAGATAGCAGCGCATCAGTTATGTAGCGGTTAGATGAAGTGATAAGGCCGGTCTGAAACTTGGTGTCGTTCCTACGCTCGGCGTTATCGTGCTGCTTCATACGGTTCTTGCCACGACCTGAAGTTACGTCGTACACTTGGTTGGACATTTGGTCGGGAACCATATTGGTAATCTCGTCCATCGTCACGGCAAAACTTTGCATCACACCAAGGCGGCTCATGCGGGAGTTGTACGTATCCTTGGGGGATAGTAGTAGCTCTTTGGGCCTTCCGTAGATACTGTTGATAGCTTGCAAGATCGTGGTCTTGCCTGACCCTGACTCGCGGCTTACCAAGTTGAGTAGGAACCCATCTAGGTTGGTAAACTTCATCAGCAGTGTGCCAAACCCCATGAAGAAAGCAAATGCCCTGCACTCCATACCCGGTCTAGCGTATGTATTAATCGTGTCTTTCCATACTTGGAAGTCGCCCTTGACTTGGAACAACGGTATTAGTGGCAGGGTTGGTGCCGATGGTGGGCTATATACCGTCTCGGTAGCGCGTACTTCTCTATCGCCAACGATGATGCCCGACTCGTCCTCAATCCAACCAAACTGCCTATGCGCTTTTTCCGCTTTGGAATTCATTTGTAATGCCTCTACCCATTTAGTTATATAGAACATCAAGGAATCTTGCTTCTTGCCCAGCGCGGTTACGCCAAACGATGCAACAGTCCCAATAAACTTCTCTTTGGACAACACGTTAGGCAACGTCATAATCCATTCACGAACCCCGTCTTGAGGTAGGTGCAGTCGTAGCAGCAGGGTCTCGCCTAAGTCAGGGTCTTGCATACGCTTGACCACATAGAAGTCATACGGGTAAACAATTTCGTCTATGTCGTTATCGTCTTTGTCCTTGGCTCTAATGTAGATACCACCACCCTTGCCACGGAAAAACGGGAACGGGTAAGTAGGTATGGTGAATTGTTTGAGTTCTTTTGTCTCAGGCTCCAAGTCCATGACTACGTTTTCTTCTGCCGTAGCCTCAGCAATCTCCCTACCAATTTGTATTGGGGAAGTTATCTTGTGTGTGCAGCCTTCGCAACCGATGGGGTTTAGCTTCTTAAATGTCTCGCAGGTGTATGGGCCTTTGGTCTCGTTGGCCTTACGTTCTGTCTCGTGTGCAGAGTAGTCGGGGTGCTGCTTAGACAAGACATGGATGGCCTTGTTGTTGTCAACACAATGGTGCGCAATGCTTAGTCCTGCCCTCCATAGCGGCTCGGCAATAGTCGCTTGGTTCTCATAGATGTTAAGTATCTGTTTACATCCCGTGCCTTCTACTGACTTAATCAGGATTGTCTTAAAGCGTGACTGGCTGCTACCCATAAGCGCCATCGTGACTGCATCCATCGGGCGGCGGTACTCAGATTTCTCCAATGCCTTTAGGATGTCATCGCTAGGGGCAAACAGTTGCTGCACTGTGCTCAATGGCAGCGTGGGGGCCGTGTGCAGTATCTCGACCAAGATCGGATTAGTTGGGTCTTTAACGTGGTATGTCTCAGGTACGCGCAGCACACGTGCAGCCTCGCCAGTTACGGCTGGGTCAACGTCAAACCTGTGCTCTACACATAGCTCCTTGAGGCGGTCAGCGTAAGACTTCCATTCCTTGCGTGGAATATCTGTGTCTAGCACCCAATAGATATGTGCCCCCAAGCCCGATTTAACAATCGTGGGGCGTGGTAGTCCGGCGGTCTTGCAAAAGCTACGCAGGGCCAATAGACCTTCGCTCAAATCTACATACGGCTTGCCCGGGCCACAATCGAGATCAATGTAAAACGACTTCAGCGATATAGCGTTATTAGTAGTACGACCAGCCTTCGGGTCGCCAAACTTAGCCATAGCAAAGAACGCATTAAATTCTTCCCCAACCAACGCATCTGCTCGTGCGCTTATCTCCTCTATGCTGCCAACAAACTTTTGCCGAACAACGTCCTTATCAGTCACCGTCTTAATGCCAAAAGCGCAGTAATGCTCACCTTCGTGCAGCGGCGGGAGTACCAGAGTCAGAAACTCATTCCTCGTGGTCATATCCGTCCTTATGCGTCATCAAAAAAGAAAGGGCAGAGGCGTGACGGTAATCGCCCTCTTCGGTAGCTAACCTAGCCCCCCTTAAACCATCAGCTTAGCTTAGCAATTAACTTGTGTACCTTATCTGCGTACTTACCCGAAACGACTGTCTTGCCCCGGAACCAAGAATAAATCGTAATACGGCTCACGTTAAAAAACTCCGCTACGTCTTTAACGGGTATATTCTTGTTTACGCAAATTACCCCAAGCTGCACGCCCAGCAAGGCTTTGTTGCCTTCCTTAATCTCACGGGCTGTGAGTATTGAGTAACCCTTGGTCATGATTAGTCATCCCACTCTTCAAGGATTTTCAACAAGTCCTTTTTAGGTTCTTGCTCTTCGTCCTTCTTGGCAGCGCGTTTGACAGGCTCAGGAATCGTTTCAACAATCGTTTCAGCAATCGTTTCAACCTTTGGCTTAGCCACAGGTGCGCTAACTTGCTTTACTTCGGCTTGCGGCTTAGCGCCATCTGCTTCAGCCACGGTCATAGTAATTGCCTTGATCGCAGCGTCAGACTTGCCTTGCGAGATAACAACTTTATGGTCAGATGGTTCAAGCACTCGGATTGGTTTGAACGTCAACTTAGGTGTGGCGCTGCTCGTATCAAAACGCATCTCGGTAATCACGGCGGTAACTGGAACGCCTTTTGAACCAATGATCTTTGCGTATGTTTGCAGGGGCCACTTGCCCGGCTCACCAGAACCAAAGATAGAACCAGCAGGTAGCGTGAGTTGGAACACATCACCTTGCAGATCGTTTGCCAACACAACAGCCAAACGTTGACTGAAGCGGCAAGCGCGGCTAGTGCCTTGTCCCGAACTAGGTTGGTTCTTATCACAGTCCACGCAGCGTTTGGATTGCGGCATGCTTGCCTTAGCGTCAGGCATCTCTCCATCGGCAGACCAGCAGTCAGGTGCTACAGGCTCACTACCTTCGCTAAATTGTTTTAGGTAAAAGGTACGAGACACTTTGGGCGCAGCGGCGACGATGACTATATCCATAGAACGCTCTTCGCGTTGGGCAATCTCTTTGCCATTGACCATCATGCGCCATACACCACCTTTGATGGAGATGCGCTTCATGCCTCCACTACCGCCGCCACCCATTAGGGCTTTGGTTGTGTCGTCTAGATCAAGTTCTTTAAGGTATGCGGGTAGGCCCACGTCCAGCATTGCAAGTTCAGTACTCATAGTTTCTCCTAGCGTTTAACAATTACGATGGTTTGGTTTGTATCCGCATTTAGCCCCGGCGGAAATAGATCGGGGTTCTCCTCAAGGAATTGCGACATGTTCGCGCTATTGATGCGTTGAAACATCAGCGAGAAAGCATCGTGTTCTTTGATGAATTTGAAGAAGGAATCCCAATCACTAGTCCAGTAGTTCTTGGTTGTCCTCCGAGACACCGTACCGAATTCAGTACGAATGGTAGAAGCGCCTTGTTCCTTGCAAATCTCAAGGAGATGACCGCTAACCATATCTAGTTGCGTTTTCAAATCCTCGTCTTGCTTCGCAAGTTCCTTGCGTTTATCGCGTATCTTGACGTATATCTTCGTCAGTTTCTCAGCAGTTACATCACTCATGCTCTCTCCTTCGTTTGTAAAAGGTCGGGTTTTTGTGCCCGGTTCCAAGTATAAGACCACTACTTTACTTTGTCAAGTGTCCTCCACAATATTTTTATAAAGATCAATCAGGCGGGTGTGAATGTCCACCTTCTCGGACAACATCTTGTAGACTCGCTTCTCCACAGGACTCCCTTGCAAATGCACCACGGTACAGGGGTTGCGTTGCCCTGCGCGGTGCACACGTGCGTTTGCTTGTAGGTACGTTTCAATAGATGTGATCGGCCCCCACCACACCACCACGTTTGCTGCATGCAGCGTGACTCCATGCGCTGCGGCTTGCGGCTGAATGACTAGCACTTGTGGGTCCTTATCGTTCTGAAACTTGGCAAATATTTCGGTACGGCGCGTTGCTGATACGCCCCCATGTATAACTTCACAGGGGATGCTATTGGCTTTGAGTTCTTCAAAGAGGATATCTATGACGTGTCGGAATGGAGCGAACACAATGACCTTGTGGCTTGCTTCCTCAATCACCTCAAGCAGTGCTGTCATGCGGCTCTTGGCGTCAAACGACACCACTTCCCCACTGTCCGAGTAGACCGCACCACATGAAAGCTGTAGCAGCTTGTTGAGGTTGGCTGCTGCATTAACAGTTGTTATCTCTTCGCCCGCTGCAACGGTCATCATGTTCTTGCGGATAGCCTCGTAGTACCGCATCTGCTGAGTTGTCAACGGAATCTCACGAGTCACGTAGGTCATGTCAGGTAGGTCAAGGCACTCTTCTTTGGTGAACCGAATGGCTGGCTGCAACACTTCATGCAACACGTTCTCCGACGTTGGCTTAGGTAGCCACTTGAACGCCGTAACCTTCTGCATCACCATGTCGCGGAACGCACCATAAAACTTCGGTACGCCAGATGGGTTGACCATCTTAGCTAGGCCGTATGCGTCTGTAGGTGACTGCGATGCTGGTGTGCCAGTTAGCATCCATACCCATGCGTCAAGACGTATCGCTGAGTTGAGCAGCTTCCATCGTTTTGTTGCCACGTTCTTGTATGCGTTGGCCTCGTCGATCACAATGAGATCAAAGTTCTTCACGCTATCTTTGATGATGTCCACACCGTCGTAGTTGCAGATCACAAAGTCCACGTCACTGTTCGCCGCGCTGATGCGCTTTTCCTTTGAATAGCTATGGGCTATGGCACACGTCCTGTGCATAGCAAATTTAAATAAGTCGGCCTCCCATGCCGATGACATGATTGACAGCGGGCATAGCACCAACACGCGCTTGATCGCGCCGATGTTCATCAGGTAGTCAGCCGCCCAAATGACGCTTGACGTTTTGCCTGTGCCCTGTTCATTGAAGCAGAACGCCCTGCGGTGCATGGTGAGGAACGACGATGTAACCTTCTGATGGTCAAACGGTTTGTACATCCCTGTCCACTCGTACTGCGACTCAATGGGCGAGGGCACGTTCTTGACCTGCATGTTCTTCAATACTTGGGCTTCCTCCAGCCCCCACTTCACCAGCACTTCATTTTTGCCTACAGCTTTGGACTTAGGGATGATGTTCGTAATGCGGCTTGGGTCACGTACTTTTAGCAGCAACGCTTTGTTGTCAATGATTTGCATTTTGTCGGTAGTATTTTGCGATTGAGCTTTGCACTGCACCATGCGCTGTTTTTTTAGGGATGCCTTCCATAACAGGGTAATTTTTTTTATTGACTACATCAGCCGAATGTAGTTCTTCTCTGTTCTCATGCCTCTGTCGGACAACTTTTCCCATCAGCAAGTACCTATCTTGTATTTTTAACAATGCTTCAAACTCCGCTCTTGTCATTTTTGCCCGGCTCCAAATAGGATATAGACCGAAAGTGGCATTTCCACAATCAGTCGGGGGTTGACTACTTGCGGTAGTCACTCGGCTAACTCACCACCCCAAACAACTATAAAGGAGAAAGCGAGGGGGCGTTAGCTGATGCAGTTATTACGAAGGCAACCACTGCCCCACTCATATCACTTGCACCTAACACATGAGCGGCATCAGTGCGTATCATTCTACGCACAGTGGGTTGGCTGTCAAGGTCGTTTGCGTTCTTTTTTGCTAATTTCGGATATCAAATTACCTTTGGAGTCCCTGCGGAAAGAACGGTTAGCAGACTTGGACTCGACGCGCACCCCGTCTTTGTTGCCACCACCTTTATCAAGGGCAACTACGTGGGCAACATCTTTACCGTCACCTTTCTTAACCTTGCCAGCTTTCGCCAACTTAGCACGGGCGGCGTTGCGTTGCATGCGGTTCTTAACCTGATCGGGGCTATCCTCGTAGCTGGCGGCTTGGTCGTATTTTCTGTCGGCTTTGTTTTTGTAGGGCATGATTATTCCTAACGATACGAAGTTTTACCATTATGCACGCAATCTTTTACCGGGCACCAACCTTTGCAGGTAAAATTGGGCCGGGGGTTCCATACATCTAACTCAATGGATTTCTCCAGTCTATTGGTGTCCTCAATCCAATGTGTCCAGTACACCCCTTGTTGTTCCACGTGAAACTCTGCGGGCACAAAATCATTGGCGACCACGAACAGCAGCCCCGCCTTCACCCTTGTTACCTCGGGGAAATGCTTGAACACCGCAAGAGACAGAACCTCTAACTGCTTAGTGTCAGCGTACTTGCTTGACTTCCCTGTCTTGTAGTCCACAACCAAGGCGCGGTCACCTTTCAAGATAATCAAGTCAGCGATGCCCCGCCACCAAACATCTTTATCATAGAAGTCACATGGATTGAAATTCCTGTCTATTCCTAATTTGTACTCACAAAGATGTTTACCTTCGCGCTTGCGGAGTAGCTCAAGAGGCTCACGCATAAAGGCAAACTGCTCAGGTATGGGGGTTCCGTCCCTTATAAACTCCTCGGCAACCTTGTGCGCCTCCAACCCATAGGTCATCTGAGTAGAGGGCGACTCCTTAATATCTTTCTTAACCCGCAATCGGTAGTACTTGTAAGGGCACTGCTTAAACAAATCAAGAGAAGAGTACGACCATGTGTATTTAATCAGTGGCTTTTCGTCCATACTTCCTCTTGGTTGTTATGTCGGCAATGCCACCTTCTTGGGTGGGGTTACGCGCTTCCAACCAAAGGTCAGCGACCTTATGTGCCTTATCTACAATTTCGAGCGCAGTCATCTCGCTGTTCCTCAGCAGCCCAGCCATTACAAACATTGACGCCAAGTCGCGTAGGTTTTGTTCATGTTCGGTCATTGGTATCCTTTAACATTAATTTGCGCGTTATTGCCATCGCGTCTTTCCAGTTCTGTCGTAGCTGCTCCATAGCTTCTTGCTGCTCTTGCATACGAATGTACGCCTCGGCGCAGAAGTCCGCTAAGTTCTTATTGCTCCATGAAGCAAAGTTAGGCATGTCTTTAGGTTCCATTGTTTTCCTTCTTAGCTTTATCTATCTGCTCACGTAACCACTGTGGCCCAAGCCGCATCAGTGCAATGCGCTGGCTTTGCGTAACCTTTATGCAGTAGACCACTGCCAGTGGTTCACCCACCCGCTTTGCTTTGGCAATGCGCTTGTCTCTCATGGCGCTCCCTCCGTCCGTTTTTTATATTCAAGGTCAAACAAATTGCGAATGCCGGGAAGCAATTCTTTAAACAATTCATTGCGGTCAATCACTGCCTTCTTTACTTGTGGGATGTACTCGGGCACAACTATCTCAACTCCAAGGTACTCAGCAAAGTCAGTCAGTATTGTTGCTGCAAAGTCTCGGGGTGATGCGTACCACTCATCGTCATAGCTTCCATCTTGCGTTTCAATGTACGCCAGCATCTTGTCGCGTAGTTCTTCGTTAGTCACGGTTTCTTCCTCGGTAGTGGTGCCCCCTTGTGGATAACGGGCTGTTGGGTCGCCTAACCCGCCCATATTTGCGTACTCTGGTCGCCAGAAACTCATGTGTTCTGCTCCTCTCTTGCGTCAATACAAAACGCATAATAGTTAGCCTCACGCAAACCAAAACTAAGCGCCCGTGCAAACCTATGACCAATGTCATCTGGCTTTTCCAGATGAACAGGTATCTTGCATATTGCCCACACGCGCAAAACTTCGTCTTCGTTTAAATCAACCCAGCGTTGTTTTTTACTGTCACAGATTTTTCGCAGCATTACTATTTCTTTGTTGGCTTGTTTAAGTTTTACCTCAAGGCAGTCCACGCATCTGCAAAACCAGTCATGTTCAGTCATTGTTCTTCCATTGTGTACTTCAATCATGTGTTGCGCTCCTTCAGCTTGGCTTCCACTGCCATTGCAATTGCCATGTGATTCCCCGTCTGCCAAAACTCATCGCTCTCAATTTGCGCGAGGTCTTCTGCTTCCAGCCCTACCCACGGGCGCTGCACTGGCAGGGATGGTGTGATTGCCCTCCCCTTCATTTCCACAAGCAGCTTCTCAATTTCTTCAATGGAAAACCAACCTTCAAGAAGAAAGCGGTCTACGCCG
>Ga0209084_1000323_pt1 | contig 45248 bp, 52 predicted proteins | sample C_130820_MF_Meta_FD_187309 | JGI IMG/M metagenome (GOLD analysis project Ga0209084, IMG submission 187309) | Freshwater microbial communities from Lake Croche, Canada to study carbon cycling - C_130820_MF_MetaG (SPAdes) (version 2) | ecosystem: Environmental > Aquatic > Freshwater > Lake... | reverse complement strand
GGTCAGGAGTAAATAAAGACAATTTATTCCATTCGAAGGAGAGGACTTTAATGTCCTTTCTTTTGAAAAAATTATCCTATCCCTTTTCCTGAGAGTTGCATTAACTAATTGAATCTAGTTTTCTACTCTGTCCTTTTTTGTTATATTCGCTTATTAAAAAAATATAAGATGAACTGGGAGCAATTATTATCATTAAAACGACAAGGCGACACGAGTAAAAGATTACGTAAAGAACAGGACGATACTCGTTTGGGTTTTGAAGTAGATTATGATCGAATTATTTTTTCCGCTGCTTTTAGAAGTTTACAGGATAAAACTCAGGTTATCCCTTTGTCGAAAACGGATTTTGTACACACCCGCTTAACCCACAGTTTAGAAGTTTCTGTTGTAGGACGCTCTATTGGAAGATTGGTAGGTAAGAAAATCATTGAGAAATATCCCTATTTGCAGGAGATACACGGTTTTTACATGAACGATTTCGGAGCTATCGTCGCTGCAGCCTCTTTAGCTCATGATATTGGGAATCCACCTTTTGGTCATTCTGGTGAAAAAGCAATTGGAGAATATTTCGCTATTGGCAAAGGTCAAAAATATAAAGAGCAGCTAAGTGCAAAAGAATGGCAGGATTTAATTGACTTTGAAGGGAATGCTAATGGGTTCTTTGTACTAACAGCCAATCGTCCGGGAATTGAAGGAGGATTGCGTATTTCGTATGCTACTCTTGGTGCTTTTATGAAATATCCTAAAGAAAGTTTACCTAAAAAACCGACATCTGCCATTTCAGATAAAAAATATGGTTTTTTTCAAACGGATAAACTATTCTTCCAAGATGTGGCTCAAGAACTGGGTTTAATTTCGAATAAAGCTACCGGAGATATTGGCTTTGAAAGACATCCTTTGGCGTATTTGGTTGAGGCGGCTGATGATATTTGTTATACTATTATTGATTTTGAAGATGGAATTAATTTGGGATTGGTATCGGAAGATTTTGCTTTAGAATACCTGATTAAATTGGTTAAAGACAGCATAGACTCCTCAAAATACACTACTTTAACGACTAAGGAAGACCGAATAAGTTATTTGCGCGCTTTGGCTATTGGAAGCCTTATTAATGATGCTGTGAAAGTTTTTATTGAAAATGAAGCGGCTATTTTAGATGGTAAATTCCCTTATGCTTTGATGGATAAAAGTAAATATAAAGCTCAAATGGATGATATTATCAAGTTGAGTGTCAAAAATATTTACGAAAGTCGGGAGGTAATAGAAAAAGAATTAACGGGTTACCAAATTATAAATACGTTACTTGATAAATTTATCACCGCTTTTAATAACAACAGTGAAGGGAAAGCGACTAATTATGACAAGCTTATTTTGAAAATATTACCGGAGAAGCATCATCTTGAAAAAGAAAGTTTATACGAACGCTTACTTCATATTTGTCATTTTATTTCGATGCTAACCGATGGTAATGCCTTGTTATATTATAAAATGATACAAGCAAAATAGTTAGAATCTAAAATTCATAAACTAAACCTACGCCCAGCATTTGCTTTAGTTGGACTTTTGGGCCTACTATTACTTCCATTCCGTCTATTTGTCTTTTTGCCTTAATGTCATCATCATAAACTAAGTTGAAACCAATATTTGCTCTCACATATTGATTGACAACTAGGTCAAAAATCATTTGCCAATCGATATCAATGTTGCCAAATTGGTTGATATAATCGGAATATAGCGTCAGCCTGTTTTCCATATTTATATTTTTCACTATTTCTCTTTTGAAATGGTTGCTAACTAAAAAGCCGAGTTCTGTTTTTGCTTTTTTACCATTTGAAATTAAAATTCCATTTGCATCATATTCGGCTCTAATAACACCAAAAGCTCCTTGATTAGCCAATCTGGCATCTAAAACTAAGGTGTTTTTCATGGTTAAAGGGGAAATGTAGAAATTAAGTTTTTCTTCTTTATTAGCATATTCAGCTCCAACCCCCAGAAAAATATATGCTGGGGCAAATGGTTTTGAAATGGCTAAATTATCTCCCAAATAGTTATAGCCGTTCATAAATTGAGTGTTGAAATTGAATTTAGCTGAATGATACCAATTTGATAAAGTATCATTCCTATAGCCTATGGTGGAGTTGAAGCGATAGGTATCTTCTGTTTTTCGCATCTCCTGTCCATCTTGTTTGTTTAAGCCGTATCGCAGAATAAATTCATTGAACCAAAGTACATTTTTGCGGCTGTATATTCTTGTAATATTTCCTTTTATTAATCCTGATACGGAGCTAACTCCTCCTGCGCTCCAATTTACAAAAGCATTTTGGTTTAAATCAAAACCGATTATATTTTTACTTTTCCATGGTGATACAGTATCTTTTACTGGAAGTGGCTTGAGTGTAGTTATTATTTTGGGTTGTGAAAAAGTGTTCGCTGAAACTAAAAACAGGAATATATAAAATCTAAAAGGAAATAATTTCATTATATATAGGTTTCTTTTATAGTACAAAAATGACAAATTTAAAGTTTAGAAAAAAGGGATTCTAGACTTTTAACGTCAATTCCACAATATTGTTGTAATTCCGTAACAGTGCCTTGTTCTATAAACAAATCTGGTACACCAAGGGTTTTAATCGGTGTGTTGTAATTATTCGCTGCTGCAAATTCAACTATTGCACTACCAAAGCCGCCTTTTATTACTCCATCTTCAACCGTAATTATCATTTCAAATTCCCCGAAAATGGTATGAAGTAGATTTTCGTCTAATGGTTTTACAAAAGGAAAATCGTAATGTGCAATTTCATCAGTATTAGGTGATATTCTCAAAGCTAAAGTGACATTATTAGCCATCGGACCATTTGATAATACGGCGATTCTTGTGCCTTCTTTCAGGTAAATAGCTTTTCCTATTTCAATTTTTTTATAGGGTTTTTGCCAATCCACAATTTGTCCACGGCCTCTAGGGTAGCGAATGCCAATAGGATGTGGAAGGCCTAATTGCGCGGTATATAAAATATTTCGCAAGGCAATTTCATCGGATGGTGCATAAATAATCATATTAGGAACGCAGCGTAGATAGGCTAAGTCAAATACACCATGATGGGTTGCGCCATCTTCTCCAACCAAACCGGCTCGGTCTAAGCAAAAAATAACCGGTAAATTTTGAAGTGCGACATCGTGAATGACCTGATCGTAGGCTCGCTGTAAAAATGTCGAATATATATTGCAGAAAACGATCATTCCCTGAGATGCCATTCCGGCGGATAAAGTTACCGCATGTTGTTCGGCTATTCCCACATCAAAAGCCCGTTTTGGAAAGGCATCCATCATAAACTTCAGCGAACTACCAGTGGGCATGGCTGGTGTAATTCCAACTATTTTATCATTTTTCTTTGCTAAATCCAAAAGAGTGATACCAAAAACGTCTTGGTATTTTGGGGGTAAATTTTCTTCTGATTTTGGGGTTAGATCTCCAGTTAGTTTATCAAATTTGCCAGGAGCATGGTAGACAACCTGATTGTCCTCTGCTTGTTTTAGGCCTTTCCCTTTTGTGGTAATTAGGTGAAGGAATTTGGGTCCTTTTACTTTTTTTAAACGTTTTAATTCTTCGAGAACTGCTTCTATATCATTACCATCAATAGGCCCTGAATAATTAAAATTCAATGACTTGATCATATTGTTCTGTCTCGGATTTTTCCCTTCTTTAACCGCTGTAAGATAATTTTTTAAAGCGCCAACGCTCGGATCGATACCGATAGCATTATCGTTTAAAATCACTAGTAAATTAGCATTTGTAACTCCAGCATGATTTAATCCTTCAAAAGCCATTCCTGAGGCAATTGAGGCGTCTCCAATCACTGCTATGTGTTGTTTTTTTGTGTCTCCTTTCAAATTTGAAGCAATAGCCATTCCTAATGCGGCAGAAATAGAAGTCGAAGAATGACCAACACCAAAAGCATCATATATACTTTCGCTTCTTTTAGGGAATCCTGAAATTCCATTTAATTGTCGGTTGGTATGAAAATTTTCTCTTCGACCGGTTAATATTTTGTGACCGTAAGCTTGATGTCCGACGTCCCAGACCAATAAATCATTTGGAGTATCGAACACATAATGAAGCGCGATTGTTAGTTCTATAACGCCAAGGCTTGCGCCCAGATGTCCTTCCTTTACGGAGACTATATCTATGATAAAATCTCTCAATTCCTGAGCAAGTTGAGCAAGTTGAGATTCCTTTAGCTGTCTTAAATCAGTTGGATTTTGAATATGTTCTAGTAAATTATCTGGCATGTAGCAAATGTACAAATTGAATTCCTATTTTTGCTTTATGGAAAACATTTTCAACGACACTTATTTTATGCGAAGGGCCTTACAAGAGGCTGAAATTGCTATTGATAAAGGTGAAATCCCGGTTGGTGCTGTTATTGTAATTGATAATAAAGTAATAGCAAGAGGACATAATCTTACTGAAATGTTAGTTGATGTCACAGCTCATGCCGAAATGCAGGCAATTACTGCCGCTGCAAATTTTCTTGGTGGTAAATATTTAATAGGTTGTACACTTTATGTTACCCTAGAGCCTTGTCAGATGTGTGCGGGCGCTTTATATTGGAGTCAGATTTCGAAAATAGTTTATGGTGCGAGTGATGAACATCGGGGTTTTAAAAAAATGGGAACCCAACTGCATCCAAAAACCAAAGTGTTAGGCGGAGTTTTAGCGGAGGAAGCTACGGAATTGATGAAGCGTTTTTTTGCGAGTCGAAGAAAATAGAGCTCAAACGAAAAGAATACTATGTTGCTTGCGGTGATAATTTTGCACAAAAAAACCGCTAGACTTTCGAATAGCGGTTTCTAATTAATCTTTTATTTCAATACCTTTTTTATCGTTGAAATGATATTCCAGATACGTGTAAGCGTCACGAGGTATGATTTTTATCCATTTCTTATGTTCAAGAAACCATCTTGAGCGCAATGATGGAAAACCTTGGCTGAGGTAAGCAGCCACAAAAGGATGCACATTAAGTACAATATCTTTGTGAGTTTTTAAAATTCTTTCCAGATCAGATTTGATTCGGTCAATAATTAATATAGGAGCTTCAATTTCTCCTTTTTCATTATTTGGATCTTCTTCTCTAGTTTTTATATTAACTTCAGGTCTTACTCTTTGTCTTGTAATTTGAACTAATCCAAATTTGCTTGGAGGTAAGATCTTATGTTTCGCTTTATCATCACTCATTTCTTCCCTAAGGAAGTCGAATAACACTTTTCTATTATCAGGATTTGACAAATCGATAAAATCAACTACGATAATTCCGCCCATATCTCTCAAACGCAATTGTCTGGCGATTTCGGCAGCAGCTATCATATTTACTTCCATTGCGGTATCTTCCTGATTGGATGCCTTATTAGAACGATTTCCGCTATTGACGTCAATGACGTGCAATGCTTCAGTGTGTTCAATAATAAGATAAGCACCTTTACTCATGGAAACTGTTTTACCAAAAGAAGTCTTGATTTGTCTCTCTATGTTGTATTTCTCAAAAATAGGGGTGTCGTTTGAATGATAATACTTAACAATTGATTGTTTTGAAGGTGCTATTTCTTGTAAATAGTCCTTTGTTTCGTTGAACAACTCTTCGTCATCTATATGAATACCGCTAAAGGTATCATTAAAAACATCTCTTAATATTGAAGAAGCTCTATTGAGCTCTCCTAATACTTTTGACGGATGGTGAGCAGTTGGTAATTTTTTACACATTGCAGTCCATCTGATTAACAGATTCTGCAAGTCTTTTTCTAATTCGGCTGTATTTTTGCCTTCTGCTACTGTGCGAACAATAACACCAAATCCTTTTGGTTTGATCGCTTGTACAAGTTTCTTAAGTCGGTCTTTTTCTTGTTTGGATTCTATTTTTTGAGAAATAGAAACCCGGTCGGAAAAAGGAACTAAAACAATAAATCTACCGGCTAGAGAAAGTTCAGAACTTATTCTTGGGCCTTTGGTAGATATAGGTTCTTTTACCACTTGTACTAAAACTGATTGATTGGAACTCAGAACATCTGTTATGACACCATCTTTGTCAATTTCTTTTTCAAACTGAAAGTTTTTTAGGGAGAAATCTTTTATTTTACCTGCGCTTACAAGTTTAATGAATTTTAACTGGGAAGCTAAATTTGGACCTAAGTCATGATAATGTAAGAAGGCATCTTTTTCGAAGCCTACATTTACAAAAGCAGCATTTAATCCAGCAACTGGTTTTCTGATTTTAGCGATAAATATATCACCAACCTGAAAGTTGCTTTTTTCTTCTTCTTTGTGCAATTCTATTAGTTTTCCATCTTTTAATAAGGCAAAATCTACGGCATCAGAACTAGATCTAATGATTAATTCTTTATTCACGTAGTAAATGTTGATCCTAACTTTTTAGTTTTGGTTTTTATTTGAGGTTTAAAATACGAATACTTTAAACTTTAGTACAATCTTCAACTAAATTGTAAGGATGGATTAAACAATATTTTACAGGTATTAACCCGGGGAAAATTAGAGTGTTGCTTCACAATTAAGAGGTACTTATTAGTATTTTAAAGGTGAAGTAGTTACTGACTAATTTTCAATTTCAATGAACAATTAAAAAAGAAAAAAGTAGTTTTAGACTACTTTTTCTTTTTGTGACGGTTAGCTCTCGCTCTTTTTTTACGTTTGTGAGTCGCTACTTTATGTCTTTTTCTTTTTTTACCACTTGGCATAATAACTTGTGATTTTAGAGATTAATATTATTTTATTTGGCTTCGTTATTTGTTTTTACACCTTCCACAAAAACTTTTGCGGGTTTGAATGCTGGAATGTTGTGTGCTGGAATTTTGATTGTGGTATTTTTAGAAATATTTCGACCTGTTTTTTCAGCTCTAGTTTTAATGATAAAACTACCAAAACCTCTTAAGTAAACATTGTCCCCTGTTTCAAGAGAGTTTTTCACTTCTTCCATGAATGTTTCAACTGTAGCTTGGACGTCTCCTTTTTCAAGACCCAATTTTTCTGAAATTTTCGCTACGATATCTGCTTTCGTCATTTTCTTTCTTATTTATATTGTGTAATATTTTTTTGAGTTTGCAAATATATGAATTTAAAAAACAAATAATCGTGCTAAATCATTAAAATTTAATCACATAAACTTTTACTTTTGTTAACCAATAAATAATAGATGAATTTTACTAAGTCCTTAACCAAATGGTATTTACAAAATAAAAGAGATTTGCCATGGCGAAATACACAGAATCCTTACTTTATTTGGCTCTCAGAAATCATGCTTCAACAGACGCGAGTTGCTCAAGGAACGCCTTATTATTTTGCTTTTACGACTGCTTTTCCAACCGTTTTTGATTTGGCGAATGCCTCAGAGGAAGCTGTTTTAAAATTATGGCAGGGTTTGGGTTATTATTCTCGTGCTCGCAACTTACATAAAACGGCGCAGCACGTTGCTTTTAATTTGAATGGAATATTTCCAAATAATTACGACTCTTTACTTGATCTAAAAGGTGTTGGAGAATATACTGCAGCAGCGATTGCCTCTTTTTCTTTTAATGAAGCCGTTCCCGTAGTTGATGGAAATGTATTTCGGGTTTTGTCCCGCTATTTTGATATAGAAACAGACATAGCTCAGACTTCGGCAAAAAAAGAATTCACTGCCTTAGCTTTCGAGTTGATGGATAAAAAGAATCCAGCGCTTTTCAATCAGTCGATAATGGAGTTTGGAGCCCTTCAATGTGTGCCAAAAAGTCCAAATTGCGAGATATGTATTTTTAATAGCTCTTGTTTAGCTTTAGAACGAAAGAAAGTCAATCAATTGCCTGTAAAATTGAAGAAAACCAAAGTTAGAAACCGGTACTTTAATTATATTGTTTTTTCAGATGAAAAGGAGCAAACACTAATTCAAAAGAGAACTGCTAAAGGAATATGGCACAATTTGTATGAGTTTCCACTTATTGAAACGGATCAATCCGAAAACTTCGATATTGTTTCTGAGCTACTTTTGGAAGCCCAATTTATAGATAATGCCGCGGTTTCTTTTTCAGAATTAAATTTAGAAAGCCATATACACAAATTAAGCCATCAGCATTTACATATAAAATTTTGGAAAGTTCAGGTAGAGGGAAGTATTCAAAATGGAATTAATATTACTTCTTTAGTACAACTACCTTTTCCGATTGTTATTTTTAATTTTATAAAAAATGAATTTTTTAACTTATCTAAAAATTAGTATATTTGATTTCATTAGAAACTATTTGCCATGAGTGGAACGATAAATAAAGTGATGTTAATAGGCTATCTTGGAGACGAAATTAAAATGCATTATTTCGACGGAGGCAATTGTATAGGGCGTTTTCCTTTGGCAACAAATGAAACCTATATTAATAAATCGACCAATGAAAAAATCACATCTACTGAATGGCATAATCTGGTAGTGCGAAATAAGGCTGCTGAAATATGTGAGAAATACTTATCAAAAGGAGATAAGATATTTGTTGAGGGACGAATTAAATCACGTCAATGGCAAGCCGAAGATGGCACAACCAAATATACGACTGAAATTCAAGTTACAGAATTTACTTTTCTTACCACTAAAAAAGATACAGAAAATCATAAGCCAATTCCGGCTCCTGAATCAAAAAACACTAACTTTGACACGCAAAACATTGTATTGCCAGAAAACGATTTACCGTTTTAATTGTTTAACTAATTTTTTATAATTTGGACTCAGATCCCAGTTTTGGATTATTCACTACTTTAGACACCGATTTAATTTTTGGAATTGTAGCCATTTTTATTTTATTATTTTGTTCCGCACTAGTCTCAGCCGCAGAGGTTGCTTACTTTTCTTTGACGCCTCATGATTTAGATAAATGTTCTCAGGGAAATCCATCAAAAGCGACGGTAATCGCAACACTTTTAGAAAAACCCAAAAAATTATTAGCTACTTTATTGGTAGCCAATAATTTTATAAACATAGGAGTAGTAATTTTATTTTCCTTTGTAGGACGAAATCTTTTTACATCAATTGCCTCCCCCATACTTAAGTTTTTTATAGAAGTTGTAATTGTTACTTTTTTAATTTTACTGTTTGGGGAAGTTCTGCCAAAAATATATGCCAGTAGGAATAATATTAAGTTTGCCTCATTTGTTGCTTTTCCTTTATCGATTTTGGACAAATTGCTTTCGCCAATAAGTTTGCCGATGCGGGCTTTAACCATTTATCTGCACGATAAATTGGGAAAACAGAAATCTAATTTTTCTATAGATCAACTTTCTCAGGCTTTAGAATTGACTTCTTCGGAAGATACCTCGCATGAAGAAAAAAAAATATTAGAAGGTATTGTATCCTTTGGGAATACTGATACGAGTCAAGTGATGAGTCCAAGAATTGATATTTTTGCAATAGAAATCGAAGAAACGTTTGCTGAAATATTACCCAAAATATTGGAAAAAGGCTATTCGAGAATACCAGTTTACCGGGACAATGTAGACCAAATTGAAGGCGTTTTATTTGTTAAAGATCTAATACCATATATTGATAAAGTAGATTTTGATTGGCAAACATTATTAAGAGAGCCTTTTTTTGTTCCTGAAAATAAGAAGCTAGATAATTTGCTCAAAGCTTTTCAAAGCAAGAAAAGTCATTTGGCAATTGTAGTAGATGAATATGGCGGCACCTCAGGATTAATTTCTTTGGAAGACATTATTGAGGAAATCGTAGGGGATATAAGTGATGAATTTGATGTTGAAAACATTAATTATTCACAAATTGACGCTAGCAATTTTCTTTTTGAAGGTAAAATAAATTTAAAAGATTTTTACAGGATTATTAATATTGACGCTTCAATTTTTGAGATTAAAAAAGGGGAAGCTGAAACGCTGGCAGGATTCATTTTAGAGATTTTAGGGAATTTTCCTAAAAAAGGACAAAAAATAATATTCAATAAATTCCGTTTTACTATTGAGGCCGTTGATAAAAAACGGATCATTCAGATTAAAGTAACAATTGAATAAAGAAAGAATGTTAAAAAAAACGATCATTTTCGCCGTATTTATCTCTGTATTTTTACTCATTTTTGGTTGTAAAAAAGAAGTTTTGCCAAAACCTAGCGCTCAATTAAGTTTAGAATATCCAGTTGCGGCCTATTCTCATTTTGAAAATGACTGTCCTTTTACTTTCGATATTAATTCGGAAGCAGTACTTAAGTCGAAGCCTAATTGCGATTTGACCATTGACTATCCAAAAATGAAAGCGACTGTTTATTTGAGTTATAAACCGGTAAAGAATAATATTTATTTACTTTTGAGAGACGCTCAAAAATTAACTTATGAGCATGTTATCAAGGCAGACGGTATTGTAGAGCAACCCTTTTTAAATAGTAAAGACAAAGTATATGGAATGTTTTATCAGGTAAATGGTAATGCAGCAACTAATGCACAGTTTTATTTAACAGACAGCATTAATCATTTTATTGATTGTTCTGTTTACTTCTATGCAAAACCAAATTTTGATTCTATAATGCCAGCAGCCAGTTATATAAAAAATGACATGCAAACTATTATGGAAACTCTAAGATGGAAATAAAAAAAGGAACCCGATGAGTTCCTTTTTTTGATATTCTAATTCTGTAATCTATGATTTTAAAGTTGAAACCGTATAGGTTTTTCCGTCACCTGTAGATTTGATAGTTTTCATTAAAGATGCTGGATTTTGCTTTTCGGCATCAAATGTAATAATCGCGGTTTTAGTTTCAAAATCAACAGTAGCTTTCTGAACACCTTCAAGTCCAGTTAATTCTTTTTCAATAGATTTGGCACATCCCATGGCACAAGTCATACCTTCAACATTAAAACTAGCTGTTTCTAATTTAGAAATTGTCGTAATTTTTTTTGGAGTTGAAGCAAGGATTTTTTCTTTTGGTTCGCTAGCAGTTTCTTTACAACTTCCAAATAATAAGGCAAATAAGCTTATTGCCGAGAATGTTTTAGTGATGCTCATGATTTTTTTTATAAATATATTTCATAGTAAAAATACTTTGAAATTTAAATTAAATACAAAACTAATTAAAAAGACAGTATTAATTCCTAAAATTATTACAATTTTGGCGTCTAAAATACTATTATGAATTCAAAACAGTTGAAGTGGTTTTATCTTTTTATACTTTCCTTAATTTGGGGAAGTTCTTTTATATTAATTAAAAGAGGCTTAGTCAGTTTAAATCCGTTTCAATTGGGTTCTCTTCGAATTCTATTTGCAGCCCTTATCTTGATAATCATTGGTTTTAAAAGCATCCTAAAAATACCATTACAGCAATGGAAATATATTGCCATTACAGCTTTTTTTGGAACTTTTTGTCCGGCTTACCTTTTTGCAATTGCTCAAACACAAATTGATAGTTCAGTAAGTTCTATTTTAAATTCTCTGACGCCACTAAACACTTTGATCATTGGTGCTTTATTTTTTGGTTTGCATTTTAAAAGAAATCAGATTTTTGGAGTATTAATTGGGTTGTTTGGTAGTGCAATGCTCATTATGAATGGTGCGATGAATCATCCGGAGCAAAATTACTATTATGCTATTTTAGTTTTAATAGCATCAATTTGTTATGCTTTAAATGTCAATTTAATCAAAAAGTACTTATCTGATTTATCGGTTTTGAGTATTACCACAGGAAATTTTATTGTTTTGCTTTTCCCTGCTTTAACGGTACTTTTCTTTTCGGGTTTCTTTGATCAGATCCATTTAGAAAAAGTACAGCATTCTATTTTATACATAATCGTGTTAGGGGTTGTGGGTACCGGAATTGCGAATATTCTGTTCTTTAAACTGATCAAAATGTCATCGCCAGTTTTTGCAACATCGGTTACCTATTTGATTCCGGTTGTTGCCTTTTTTTGGGGAATGTTAGATCAAGAACTATTAACTCCAGTTCAGTTTATTGGCGCTTTTATTATTTTGATAGGTGTTTATTTATCGGCTAAAAAATAAAAAAGGCCGCTATTAAGCGGCCTTGATATTGTGTGTATCGAATGATTATAGGAAATCAGCGGCAGTAACACCTTCGTTGATTTTTACCTCAGATATTTTAATATTCAATTCAATTCCTACATTTTTTACAATACTAAATGGAAATTTAAGTCCTTTTACGTCTCTGTAATCTTTGTAATAAGTCATCATTGTAACTTTTTTACCATCTTGATCTTGGGTTTCAGAATCGGCAATCTTCAAGCCTGATTTCACATCGTAGTATAAGGTCGCATCTCCATTTTTAAGTGCATAGGCATCACTTCCGTTTATTGGTTCAATACCTGTTAAAACAATACCGGTTTTAGTAGCGAAAGTCAATTCTTCAAATGGTACAGCGCCAGCTTTGGCTTTAGTGTAAGCATCGCCTTCTAATTTCATTTTTTGACCTTGCTGTGAAGCGTAACCTTCTTTTTCGTTAACGACTTGTTTCATCATGCTCATGGCTCCCATGGCTAATTCAACCATCATTTTTCCTTTTGCGTCTACTTTTGAAGTAAATGTGAGAGGAGATGGCGCTTGTGGAATAGATGTTGATCCTGTCATTGCGATGGTTTTTACAGCTGTTAACGCTTTTTCACCACCAATTGCGTTCAGATATGCTGTAATAACCATTTTTACCGTAACACCTGCAGGGACTTCTTTGTTCATGGCTGGTTTTTCAATCGGATTTCCATATTTGTCAAAATAGAACATTGGAATTTTAAGACTTTCTAAGCCTGGAATTACTTCACTCCCTTTACCAACAATAATAACTCTAAGATTATCGGCAAGAAAATATTTATTGGCTACAGCCAAAATCTCTTCTGCAGTAACAGCATTGATATTTCGAATGTAATTTTCGTAAAAATCTTCCGGAAGGCTTTGTGTTTTTATTCTCAAAGCATAACCAGCAACGGTTTGTGGCTTTTCAATTTGCATTACAAATTTACCTATATAGCCCGCTTTTGTACTGTTTAATACTTCGTCAGTAACTTTTTCAGTTCTAATTTTTTTTATTTCTTTGAAAAATTCAACTATTGCGCTATCTGTAACAGCATTTCTAACTTGGGTAGAAGCACTAAAAGTCGAAATGTTTTTGCTTCCACCAATACTAGAACGTGCGCCATATGTCCAGCCATGTGCTTCTCTAAGATTCATGTTCAGGTAACTATTAAAATCACCACCCAGAATTTGGTTGGCAACAATAGCAGCGAAATAATCTCTATCTCCCATTTTCAAATTGACTGTATTTTGCAGGGAAATTTCAGATTGAACCGCATTGGGCATATCCACAAAATTGATTTGAGTGTACTGAACATTCTTTGGATCAGAATAGGTTAATTGAGGAGCCGTTGCTTTAGTCCAGCTGCTAAAAAGTTTTTCGACCATTTTCTTAGTTTCCTTGAATTTCACATCTCCAATGATAATTAGATAAGCGTTTTCAGGAACGAAATTAGTATGGTAATTATTTACCACATCTTCAAGAGTTACATTGTTGATGGTTGCTTCTGATAAATATTCGCCAAAAGGATGACTTTTCCCAAAAGCTAAAACATTTTGAACTCTGCCAGCGACAGCAGCAACACTTTTTTCCTGAGATTTTAAACCTTCAATTAATTTGTCTTTTTCTTTGTCAAATTCTTCTTGTGTAAAGTTGGGATTTAAAGTTCCTTCGGCCATTAATTCTAGTATTCTTCCGGAGTGTTTAGATAGGGAGTTAGCCGAAGCTCCTGAAGAATAAAAATTGATGTTTGCCCCCAGAAAATCAATTTCTTCGTTGAAAGCATCTTTCGCTATTTTTTTACTACCATTACCAATTAGGCTACTGGTTAAGTTGTCTACACCTTTTTTAGTTCCTTCTGCGCTAGGCAAGTTGTCTATGCTTAAATTAAAAGAAACTCTCGGGAGTTTATGGTTTTCTACTACCATAACTTTCAGGCCGTTTGGCAAGGTGAAAGTTTCTGGTTTTTTTACTTTTACAATTGGCGATGGGCCAGGTTTTGGCTGAGTTCTGTCTTGTGCTTGCATAATTAAGGTTAAAAACAAGCTCGATACTATAATAAGTGTTTTTTTCATGATTGAGTTTGTCTTAGTTTTGAGCTTTATCTTTTGTTGGAACATAATCCAAAATCAATCTTTGATTTGGATTTAAATATTTTTTAGCAACTGCTTGAATTTCTTCGGCAGTAATGGAACGGTACATTTCGATTTGGGTATTGATAAGGTTTACATCCCCATAAAGTAAATAGAAAGAAGCTAAATTTTCAGCAATTCCTTCCACGCTGGCGTTTCCGTTTACATAATCGTTGTCATATTTGTTTCTTAGTTTTTCCATTTCTCTTTCAGAAAGCAAGTTGGTTTGTAGTTTTACAATTTCCTCATCAATTTCGGCTACAATACCTTCAGAAGTATTTTTACCTTGAGGAATACCATAAAGAATATACATCCCATAATCCTCCTGACTGTTATTGAAAGCACCGATTTGCAGTGCCATTTTTTTATCATCTACAATTTTCTTGTAAAGTCTAGAACTTTTTCCATCGCTCAAAATAGTAGAGATCATGTCTAATACTCTAGCGTCACGGGTTTTCATAGATGGAGTCCTATACGAAGCAACTACCATTGGAAGTTGGATATTTGGATCTTGGTAATTTGCTTTTATAGTTTCGGTGATAGGAGCTTCTGTAAAGGTTTTTCTATCAATTGGATTCCCTTTTGCTATTGGGCCAAAATATTTTTGAACCCATTCTTTGGTTTTAGGAATATCGTTTAAATCACCGGCAACAACCAAAACAGCATTGTTTGGAATGTAGAACTTTTTATTAAAAGCTTGAAACTCTTCTAGCTTTGATGCGTCAAGATGTTCCATAGATCCAATTGTAGCCCAACGGTAAGGATGTACTTTAAACATATTTTTTTTCACTTCGGCAATCAGGTTTCCATAAGGCTGATTGTCAACGCGAAGCCGTTTTTCTTCTTTGACCACTTCGTTTTGAGTATTAACACCAATTTGATTGATAACTGGGTGCATCAATCTTTCGGATTCCATCCAAAGAGCTAGTTCTAAATTATTAGAAGGGAAAACTTCAAAATAATAGGTTCGGTCATCAGAAGTATTGGCGTTATTGGTTCCGCCATTAGCAGTAACTATTTTAAACCATTCTCCTCTTTTAATATTTTCGGTACCTTCAAACAGTAAATGTTCAAAAAAGTGAGCAAAACCAGTTCTGTCCGGATTTTCATCTTTAGCACCAACATGATACATCACTGAAGTTATAATTACAGGAGCAGAGGGGTCGTTGTGTAAGATAACGTGTAAGCCGTTGTCAAGGTTGTATTCTTCAAAAGCTACCTTTTGAGCTGAAGCCACGCCACCAAGCATTAGGATTGTACTTAAAGCCATTAATGATTTTTTCATAAGGATTAATAATATAGTTAGATACTTTATAAGTAGGAAACGTTGTTGAATTGTTACATCAAAAATAGGGTTTTTTAAACAATATGTGGTTTTATACTCTATTTTGCATTTTAAATTACTTCAGAAATAAAGAAACAAGATCTTGATATTCAAATGTAATATTTTTTCAGGAAGGGGTTGTGGGATTAATATTAATTTGTATATTTGCAACCTTAAAAATTAACTAAACATCATTGTTATGTACGCAATCGTAGAGATAGCAGGGCAACAATTCAAAGTAAGCAAAGACTTAAAGGTTTACGTTAATCGTTTGGCACATGAAGAAGGTTCGAAAATTTCTTTCGATAAAGTTCTTTTGTTAGATGATAACGGAAAAATCACTTTAGGCGCCCCAGCTATAGAAGGTGCTTCAGTAGAAGCTAAAGTGTTACAACACTTAAAAGGAGATAAAGTAATCATTTTCAAAAAGAAAAGAAGAAAAGGTTACAAAAAGAGAAACGGACACCGTCAGTATCTTACTCAAATTGTAATAGAAGGAATTAGCGGTAGCGCTGCGCCTAAAAAGAAAGCTGCAAAAAAAGCAGAAGTAGAAACAACTGAAGAATAATTAACATTAAAAACTAATACGTCATGGCTCACAAGAAAGGTGTCGGTAGTTCTAAGAATGGTAGAGAATCAGAATCAAAACGTTTAGGTGTTAAGATTTTTGGTGGTCAAGCTGCTATTGCGGGGAACATCATTATAAGACAAAGAGGTTCTAAACATAATCCAGGTGCAAACGTTTACATTAGTAAAGATCATACTTTACATGCAAGAGTTGATGGAGTTGTGAAGTTCCAAAAGAAAAGAGATAATAAATCTTATGTTTCTATTATTCCTTTTGAGGCATAATTAAACTGGATTTTCGAATATTTGAAACCCATTCTGCAAAGAATGGGTTTTTTGTTTTAGTATATAAAAAAGTCTAGACGATTAATTTTTAAAAAAAATTTCAAATCTATTTAAACTAAGGTTTTAAAAAGAATATAGGTATTTAACAAAAAATAAAAAAAGGCAGGTGTAGAAACTAATAAAGAATCTTTCATCTTTATTCTTACACCAGTGCCTAGAAGCATAAGCAAAGCTAAGCCTCCAGAAGTGATAATTAAAATAGTATAATTATAAAATCCTAGAAATAAACCTAAGGCACCCAACAATTCTAAAATGGCAGTTAATGTGCCAAATTTTTCAAGGCCAAAGCGTTTAAACTCATTTTTCATGTTTGATGATAAAAAATAAGCTAATCCGTAAACGAGAAAGGAGCTTGCCGAAAAGAAAATAAGTACATTTAAGAAATTCATGTTTTAATTATTTGGAAGCGAATATTACTACTAAAAGAGATATTGCTAATAGTAATAAAGAAGGCAGGTGTTTAGACCAAGGATTAGCAACTTTGAAATGAAAAAATTGTGCGCATGCCATTAAAAAAGCCATTAGAAGTGCGGGTATAAAAACCAATGTGGGAAACCATATTCCTGTTATTAGTAGTGTTGCCAAAATTATTTTTGAAGCACCTATTGCGTTTCTTGTTAGATCTGACAGCCCGTATTGTTTAAATTCTTTAACGATGTTGTCAAACCTAAAAATCCAGACATAACCTACAGACATGGCAATTATGATTTGGCCGATAATGGAATAAATATTCATAATTATTTAATTAAATTTGTTCTATTATTAGATTATTTAAATAGATTTAATTTTCTTATTAACCAAAGATACTATAAACTTATATTATTCTTGAGTTAGATTTTGATATATTGGTAAATAGTAGCGAATGTTATTTTATATTACCAATTGATCCTTGGTCGGAAGGTGTTAATTCGAAAATCAGATTTGGACATAGAACGGTTTCAATTCGATGCGAAACGCAGATGATAGCCATATCCGTATCTTTTTTGAGAATCATAATGAGTTGACCCACTAATGCCACATTTTCGTCATCTAAACCTTCTAAGGGTTCATCCAGAATTACTAACTCAGGCTGTTTTATAATTGCTCGAATAATTAATATAATTCTTTGCTGGCCAATAAAAATCCGGTTAAAATAATTGTTTTTTAAAGTCCCCATTTTTGTCAGATCAAGCCATTTCTGGACAGTATGTTTCTGTAAAGAAGTAGGAGCCGTATAAACCGATGGAATCAAAAAAACCGGAAAGAATTATGTTTTCTACGGTATCTTTTTTTTGAAATAAATCAGTCATCGAAGTGGAGTAAATACCAATTCTCTTTTTTATTTCCCAGATGGTTTCACCACTGCCTTTTTTTCTTCCAAAAAGAAATAGATTTTGACCATATCCTTTTGGGTTATCCCCGGTAATCATAGATAATAAGGTACTTTTTCCTGAACCATTTGGACCTATCAGTTGCCAAAATTTCCCTTTTTTTATGGTCCAATGGATTTGGTTAATTATTTTTCTACCTTCATAGCTGACCGAAACATCTTCTAGTTTAATTAATTCGATATTAGGATTAAGGCTAGTTTTAATAGCGGAAGGAATAGCTGTATTTTGAAGATCGATGTGTGCCGTTTTAGCTGAATTTATAGTATTCAATATAAAAGAATTATCGGTAATCTGTGCTTTATTTTTTATAAACGGAAATAAATCTGCACTGCGATTCACAAGTTGAATTATTGGAATAGATTCCGATAATTTTTCAAGTATAATTTTTAGGCTTTTCCGAGAGTCTTGATCTAAATGATCCATAGGGTTATCAACAATCAGATAATCCGGTTTTTGATTAATACAATATTTTAGAAATTCTTTTTTACGTTCCCCAGAGGAAAAAGTATTTAACTTCCTTTTGCTTTCTGTCCCTGATTGGGATATATCATATTGAGATTCTTTTTCTATAAACTCAGAAATAGCCAAGTCAGAGAAAAGAATACCATGAAGGTTTTTGAAAGAACTCAATTTTTCAGTTGCTTCTTCAGAAAGGACTATTTCAATAAAAGTTTTTTTATTGACCTTATTTGAAATTAGAATATCCCAATGTTCGAGTTTTTGCATTTTAAAATCGTGTTATACGATTGCTAAGATAAAAAGAACCCTTGCAGAAAATAGAATTTAGCTCCGTTTTTTACAAGGGTTTTTAAAGGTTAAAATTGCTAACTAAAAAAGCTACAATTCCTTAGTATCTGTAATATTCTGGTTTGAAAGGACCTTCAACAGGAACACCAATATAATCAGCTTGGTCAACTCGTAAAGTTTCTAGCTCAACCCCTAATTTAGCCAAGTGCAACATTGCTACTTTTTCATCTAAATGTTTTGGCAACATATAAACATCATTGTTGTATGTAGCGCTATTTTTCCACAATTCCATTTGAGCTAATGTTTGGTTTGTAAAAGAGTTACTCATTACAAAACTTGGGTGACCTGTAGCACAACCAAGGTTTACCAAACGTCCTTCTGCTAAAACGATAATATCATTTCCGGCGATAGTATATTTATCAACTTGTGGTTTGATCTCTACTTTTGATGCACCGTGGTTTGAATTCAACCAAGCCATATCAATTTCGTTATCAAAATGTCCGATGTTACAAACAACTGTTTTGTCTTTCATTTTTTCGAAATGAGAACCCAAAACAATATCTTTATTTCCTGTTGTTGTGATGATAATATCAGCAATAGCAATAACAGAGTTTAATTTTTTTACTTCAAAACCGTCCATTGCAGCTTGAAGCGCACATATAGGATCAATTTCAGTTACAGTTACAATAGAACCTGCACCTCTAAAAGAAGCCGCTGTTCCTTTTCCAACATCACCGTATCCACAAACGATTACTCTTTTTGCAGCAAGCATAAGATCAGTTGCACGACGAACTGCATCAACTGCTGATTCTTTACAACCGTATTTATTGTCAAATTTCGATTTAGTAACCGAGTCATTTACGTTGATTGCCGGCATTGGTAAAGTACCTGCTTTTACTCTTTCGTATAATCTGTGAACTCCTGTTGTAGTTTCTTCAGATAATCCTTTAATTCCAGCTACTAGTTCTGGGTAACGATCAATAACCATATTAGTTAAATCACCACCATCATCCAAAATCATGTTTAATGGTTTTCTATCTTCACCAAAGAATAAAGTTTGTTCGATACACCAGTCAAAATCAGGTTCGTTCAAACCTTTCCAAGCATAAACCTGAATTCCAGCGGCAGCAATAGCAGCAGCAGCTTGATCTTGAGTTGAAAAAATGTTACAAGAGCTCCAAGTTACTTCAGCTCCAAGGGCGATCAATGTTTCGATTAAAACGGCAGTTTGTATGGTCATGTGCAAACATCCTGCAATACGAGCACCAGCAAGTGGTTGTTCGTTTTTGTATTCTGCACGAAGCGCCATTAAACCTGGCATTTCTGCTTCTGCAAGTTCAATTTCTTTTCTTCCCCAAGCTGCTAGAGAAATGTCTTTTACTTTGAAAGCCACATAAGGCATAGTTGTAGTACTCATTTATAGTATATTTGTAATTATAAATTTTCGCAAATTTAAGGAATAAGTTTCTCTTTTCCCCCAATTTAAAAATATTTATGAATTGTTTAATTTGCTAATCTTTTGAACATTAGCTTAATAATTTTTTTGAACTGGAAATTGTTTCCTTTTTTGGAGCTATTCCTGCTATTCGCTTTATCCACGCTAATAAGCGTGGGATACCGCTGCTATCAGGGCTAAAATAAACCAATTAACATGCCTTTATATAAAACCATATCTTTTAATTCGAATACTCAGATTTACGTTTGGAAAATAACAGAATCTTACGAACAGCTCAAAAAGGAAGTGGTTCTGAACGAAAATAGTTCCCTTAGACTAAGTAGTATTAAATCGGTCATGCACCAATGCGGATTCCTGAGTGTACGCAACCTATTACAGGAAGCGGGTTATTCGGATACAGATTTATATTATGATCCCTCAGGGAAACCCCATCTCAAAGACAATAAATATATTTCAATCACCCATTCCCATCATTTTTCGGCAATCATTATTAGCGATGTCGCCGTAGGAATAGACATCGAATTGCAAAGAGAAAAAATCATCAAAATAGCTCCTAAATTTTGCGATTTGGAGTTCGAATATTTAAATGCTCTAACAGATGATTTTATTCGAAAATTGACCGTAATTTGGGGAGCAAAAGAAGCGGTGTTTAAAATTCAAAATGAAAAAGGGATCAGTTTTAAAAATCATATTTATGTTTATTCTTTTGAATTAAATGTTAAACAAAGCACTTCTAAATTGAAATTTGAATCTATTGAAAAGGATTTTAAAATTCATTTTCGAGAAATTGAAAACTTCACATTAGTTTATGTCTTTGAGGATTAAAGTATAATTTGCGCTAGGAATATTAGAAATAGTGGCTAACTATTTAAAATTGACCGTTTGTAATAAATATAATTCGTGAATTCGGGTCTTAATAAAATGACAAATATTTATAACAACATTCTGAAATCAAAAGCAGAGAACAAGAAACTTCTTGCAATTCTTCTGGATCCGGATAAAATTGATTTAGAAAACACAACAGTATTGATATCTAAAATCAAGCAATCGCCAGCCACTCATATTTTCGTAGGAGGAAGCATGGTTTTAAATGACATAACCGATGAATTAATTCATCGGTTAAAAGAAAAACTAGTAATTCCAATTGTCCTGTTTCCTGGGAATCCATCGCAAATATCAGAACTAGCGGATGCGATTTTATTTCTCTCCTTAATTTCAGGAAGGAATCCGGATTATTTAATTGATTTTCAAGTTCAGGCTACCCCGATTCTTAAAAAAATAAATTTAGAAATTATTTCTACCGCTTATATTCTCATTGAAAGTGGCAGTGAAACGGCAGTAGAACGAATAAGTAAAACTAAACCACTAAGCAGGAATCACCCTGATTTAATTTTGGCTACTGCTCAAGCGGGCGAGCTATTAGGGCACAAACTTATTTATCTCGAAGCTGGTAGTGGAGCTAAACAAGCGGTTCCATTAGAAATAATCCAATTAATCTCTCAAAATATAGAAATTCCGATAATAGTTGGTGGCGGAATTGTAAATTTGCAGGAAATCCAAAAAGCTTTCGATTTCGGAGCTGATTTAGTAGTCATTGGAACTGCTTTTGAAAAGGATTTGAATTTTTTTAATGTAAATTCTTAAACGTAGTAAATGATAGATTTTTTTCTTGACGCATATAAAGACAGCTCTGAACTCCAGATTATACTGGAGATTTTTGCATTTGTATTCGGGATTTTAAGCGTTTGGTATGCTAAAAAAGAAAATATATTAGTGTATCCAACGGGGTTATTAGCGACTATCATAACCACTTATCTGTTGTATTTTGCGGGTTATTTGGGAGATATGATGCTGAATGCTTATTTTTCGATTATGAGTATTTATGGTTGGTACAATTGGTCTAAAAAAAGAGGCGAGATCGATAGTCTACCCATTTCGAGAACTAATACTAAAGAAAAAATTATTGGAATTATATTGTTTTTTCTAACAATTTTTGTAGTTTTCGGAGTATATAATTGGTTTAAGGTTGAAATTAAAAAGGAAAATTACATTGATATTTTAGCTTCTGGAATATTTTTTACCGGAATGTGGTACATGGCGATAAAAAAAATCGAGAATTGGACCCTATGGATTATCGGGGATCTTATTGTGACTCCATTATATGCATATCGCGGATTAGGAATATTATCATTACAGTATTTAATTTTCACAATTATGGCTGTTTCAGCTTATGTAGAATGGAGAAAAGTCTTAAACAGCTCTCGGATGAGGGAAATAGTAAAATAATTAAAATTGCTCTTTTTGGGCCTGAAAGTACAGGAAAAACAACACTGTCTAAACAATTGGCTTCATCTTTCAATACCGTTTGGACACCCGAATTTGCAAGATATTATTTGCAAAACAAGTGGGATAAAAATAAAGAAATCTGCGACCTCGAGGACATGTTGCCTATTGCTGTGGGTCAAACCAAATTAGAAAATGAGACTTTGCTTGAGGCGAATCAATTTCTCTTTTGTGATACTTGTTTATTGGTGACTAAAGTTTTTTCGGAAGCTTACTATCAATATTGCGATCCTATTTTAGATAAGGCAGCGCGAGAGCACGATTACGATTTATTTTTTCTTACCGATATTGATATTCCTTGGGAAAAAGATGATTTGAGAGACCGAGCTGAAGGAAGAGAGGCTGTTTTTGAAATTTTTAAACAAGCATTGATTGACAACAAGAAGCCTTTTATAGTTCTTTCAGGAGACCAAGATTTACGTTTAAAAAAATCCATTTTCATTGTTAACGAACTTACACTTGCTATAAAAATGGGCTTTTCTACTGAAGACTATCTTCAGATTTATGAACTTGGAATGAGCATGGAAACGATCAAAAAGGAATTAAAAATATATAAGAAAGGAATTCCAAAATTCTCTTTGATTAGCCCTGCCAAAATTGAAAGTGGAATTTTTAGAGTATCAAATTCTGATTTTCAAAAAAACGCGGATTTTTTCGATACTTATAAATCAAAGTATAAATTATTAAAATTTGTGCCGGCCTCTGGGGCAGCTAGTAGAATGTTTCAGTTTTTGAACATTTTTCTGAAGGAGTTCGATATCCAAACCGAAAGTATAAACGCCTACATCAATAGAAAAAAAGATACGGATTTGTCAGTATTTATTGTTGGTTTAGAAAAACTACCTTTTTTTGAAATTGTGGATGCCAAGTTAAAGGAAATTTACCCAGATTTTAATTCATTTTCAAGAGATTACAAGAACTATTATTTTATAAAGCTACTTTTAAATTCGGATTTTTTTGATTTTTCAAATAAACCAAAAGGAGTTTTGCCTTTTCATAAATATGAAAATCATTTCGGTACAGCAATTGAAGCCCATTTAAAAGAATGTGTAAATTATTCCAGCTCTAACGGAGAAAGTAATTTACATTTTACGGTTTCTGAAAATCATCAAAATCAGTTTGAAACAGTAGTAAATCTTATAAAAGCTAATGTAGAAAATCAATCTGGTGTAAAAATTAACATTAGCTATTCTTTTCAAAATAAATCCACAGATGCAATTGCAGTAGATTTATTAAACCAACCGATTCGAAATCAAAAAGGGAAATTAATTTTTCGTCCTGGAGGACATGGCGCTCTGTTAGAAAACTTATATCAATTGGATGCGGATATTATTTTTATAAAAAATATTGATAATGTAAGTCGAAATCACATCGAAAGTGTATCAAAATACAAAAAAGCATTGGCTGGAATCCTCATAGAAATCCAATCTCAGGTTTTTGGTTTTTTAAATATAATGGAAGAAGGACATAATAGGGATACAGATATTGAATTAATACTTATTTTTATTCAGGAACAGTTGAATGTCGGAATAGCTCCCGATTTTTCTAAATATTCGGATGTTAATAAGTTCATTTACCTTAAAGAGATACTCAATAAACCAATTCGAATTTGTGGAATGGTGAAATTTGAAGGAGAACCTGGCGGAGGTCCATTTTGGGTAAGGAACCGAAAGGGAGAAGTTTCACTTCAAATTGTTGAAACGGCACAAATTGATACTCAAAACTTGGAACAAGCTTCGGTTTTAGCTAAAGCAAGTCATTTTAATCCGGTTGATTTAGTTTGCGGAGTTAAAGATTTTAAAGGTAATAAATTCAATTTAAAAGAATTTGTTGATCCTAAAAGTGGTTTCATTGTAGAAAAAAATTCAAATGGGATAGATTTGAAAGCCTATGAATTACCTGGGTTGTGGAATGGAGCCATGGCAAAATGGATCAGTATTTTTGTCGAAGTTCCTATTACAACTTTCAATCCTGTAAAAACGGTAAATGATTTGTTAAAATCGGCACATCAGCCCAATTAATTTTATAATAAAAAGTCGCCATGATTAAAGAAAAACTACTGTCAGATCTACATTTTAAAGCTGTTCGGAGTTCTGGAGCCGGTGGACAAAATGTGAATAAAGTATCTTCAAAAGTTGTTTTGACTTTTGATCTTAATAGTGCTCAGGGTTTGTCGGAAGAAGAAAAATTGCTGTTGGAAACGAAATTGTCTTCAAGATTAACATCTGAAAATATTCTAATTTTGAACTGTGATGAAGATCGGAGTCAACATAAAAATAAAGAAATTGTTATCAATCGTTTTTTGGATCTTATTCAGACTAATTTAATCGCACCAAAAATTAGAAAGGCTACAAAAATATCAAAATCGGCAATTCGAAAACGCATTAAGTTTAAAAAAAATCTTTCTGAAATGAAGCAACTCAGAAGAAAGCCTGATGTCAATTGATTGAATATCAATTATTCTGTATTTTTACTAAAATAGAAGTTCAAAAGCTAATTAAAGTAAAAAGTTTTATTTAGATTTGCCACGTCTCAAAGGGGTGCTTATATCTTGAATTTATTTTAGGAGAAACGAGCTGAGATCATACCCAAAGAACCTGGGCAAGTAATGTTGCTAAGGGAAAAAATGACAGAAAAATAGTGTGCACGCTAGCTATTTGTCATAGGAAACAATCATTAATTAATTTAACAAAAAAGAATAATTCCCCCTTTTATTCGTAAAACTTTTTACGAATGAATACTTTATTTTATTTTTCAAGCCGCAACGGCATGCAGGCGTATGGATCTAAATCCGTGTCCTTATTTTTCTTTCTTTTACTCTCTATTTACTCTTTTTCACAAGAAACACGATCAGATTCTATCAAGGTTAATTCCCTTGATGAGGTTTTGGTTTCGGCCCTTCGGGTAACTACAAAAACGCCGGTCAGTTTCAGTAATTTAACCAAAGAGGAAATCAGATTTCGCAATTTAGGACAAGATATTCCTATTTTGATGAATTATATGCCTTCAGTAGTTACTACTTCTGACGCTGGAAATGGGGTAGGTTATACCGGAATTCGTGTTCGAGGAACTGATGCAACGCGTGTTAATGTTACCATTAACGGAATTCCATATAATGATTCTGAGAGTCAAGGAACCTTTTGGGTTAATATGCCCGATTTTGCTTCCTCTTTACAAAGTATGCAATTGCAAAGAGGTGTAGGAACTTCTACCAATGGAGCTGGTGCTTTTGGTGCCAGTTTGAATCTATTAACTGATAATTATTCGAAAGAAAGTTCAGGTGAAATTTCTAATTCATTTGGGAGTTTCAACACTCAAAAGCATACTGTAAAGTTCAGTTCCGGACTTATGAACGATCATATTGAAATAGGGGGTCGATTGTCGGCTTTAAAATCAGATGGTTTCGTTGACAGAGGTGCGTCGGATTTGAAATCTTATTTTTTGCAAGCTACTTATGTTGGGAAAACCACATTTATAAAAGCCTTAGCTTTTGGAGGTACTGAAAAAACGTATCAGTCTTGGAATGGAATTGATGGAGAAACTTTAAACACGAATCGGACTTTTAATTCTGCTGGTATGTTCACGGATCAAAACGGTAACACTCGATTTTATGAAAATGAAACCGATAATTACAAACAAGATCATTATCAATTGCATTGGAACGAACGCATTTCTAATAAATGGAATACAAATTTTGCGATTCATTATACCAAAGGGAGTGGTTATTTCGAAAATTATCAGGCCAACGCCTCTTTTTCATCCTATGGTTTGAATCCTTTTGAAAATAGGACGACAACCGATTTAATTCGACAAAAATGGTTGGATAACGATTTCTTTGGAACTACTTTTTCAGTTAATTATAAAACAAAGGACTTGGATTTTATCCTAGGAGGCGCTTTAAATAAATATGAAGGCAGCCATTTTGGAAAAGTTATTTGGGCTCGTTTTGCTTCACAAAGTGAATTAGGAGATCGTTATTATGATGATTATGCCAATAAAACAGATGGTAATGTTTTTGCAAAAGCCAATTATCAAATTACGGAGAAATTAAGTTTATTTGGAGATTTACAATTCCGAAGAGTTAATTATCAAGCGAACGGTGTTCAGCCTACTTTGGTAAACGACAATTTTAAGTTTTTTAATCCGAAGGCGGGTTTTACATATGATATCAATACCAGCAGCAGTCTTTATTTTTCTTATGCCAGAGCCAATCGGGAACCAAACCGAAGCGATTATGAAGGTGGATCTGTAAAACCAGAAAAATTAAATGATTTTGAATTGGGGTGGAGGTATCAATCGGAGAAAGTACAATTTAATTCGAATTTGTATTATATGGCCTACAAAGATCAGTTGATATTGACCGGAAATTTAGACGATGTAGGAAACCCAATTCGCTCTAACAGTGAAAAAAGTTACCGATTGGGATTAGAAGTAGATATGACAATTGCTTTGTCAGATCAATTTATTATACGACCTAATTTTACTTTGAGTAATAATAAAAATCTAAATTTAGCTGTAGCCGGTCAAAATTATGGCACTACTCACATCGCTTATTCTCCTTCAGTGATTGCTGGAAATATTATCGTTTATAAAGCAAGTAAAAGTTTAAACATTTCCTTGCTGCAAAAATATGTAGGAGAACAATTTATGAATAATATCGAATTACCTGCAGCGAAATTGGCTAATTATTTTGTGAATGATTTGAATGTGTCCTATGAAATCAAACCTAAATCTGTATTTAAATCGATATTAGTGACCGGATTAGTAAATAACATTTTGGACAAAAAATATGTTTCAAATGGTTACATGTATGATGTCTACCCTTATTATTATCCACAAGCTGGAATTAATTTTTTGCTTGGATTGAGTTTGAAATTTTAGAAACTTGATTTGACTTACTAGTCCTAAAATATCTTGATTGTTTATATGGTCAGGATATTTTAATTATAAACCCTAAGCTGATTGTTCCCTAGAACTTCGACCCGAAAGGGAATCATAGTATAAGCAGCACCGGTGCCTACGCCGTCAAAAATACTATATTCAATATTGTCACAAGAACACAACGCATTTAATCCTTTAATGGTCATTTTGGAACAGGCTGTTAGCGTTTGATTTGGGCAATAGGAATTCCAAGCCCGATAATCAGTATCTGATATTTTCATCATAATAACAGTGTTTCCAAGACCATCCGGAACTAGGATTGGATTTATAGGAGAATTCAATCCACTGTTTGAGGGAAGATTCAGATTAATTAGGAAGGAAAAAGAATACTGAGGGATATAAGGATTTACATTTCGAACGTTATCCGTTCCACAACTTGTGAATTGAATAATTAGGATTAGTGCAAGGAGGTATTTTTTCATTTTAAAATATTCAGAAAGAATGTTGTAAACAAAATTAAATTATTTAACTTTGAAATTAATATGAATAGGACAATACTTTTAGACTAAAATAAAAATTAATATCTTTGTGACAACAAATCCCGTCCCGATGGGATTTTTTCTATTTATATAAAAGAGCAATAGACTGGTTAGAAAAGCAGAATTCGATAGAGAATGTTTTTTTGATGAGTCTATTTTTAGAAAACAAAAAGAATAAATTATAAAATATACATACGAAATTATGAGTGCAGTATCTTATTACACCGCAGAAGGATTAAAAAAATTGAGGGAAGAATTGGATTATTTAAAAAGTGTTTTGCGTCCCAAAGCATCTCAGGATATAGCAGAAGCAAGAGACAAGGGCGATTTGTCTGAAAATGCAGAATATGATGCTGCTAAAGAGGCGCAGGGTTTGCTGGAAATGCGAATTGCTAAATTAGAAGAAGTGCATTCTAATGCTCGTTTAATCGATGAATCGCAGTTGGATGTTTCTAAAGCTTTAGTTCTTTCGAATGTAAAGATCAAAAATCAATCCAACGGAATGGAGATGAAATATACTCTGGTAGCAGAAAGTGAAGCTGATTTAAAATCAGGTAAAATCTCTGTGACTTCTCCTATAGGAAAAGGATTATTGGGAAAATCAGTAGGCGATGTTGCCGAAATTACGGTTCCTAATGGAGTTTTGAAGTTTGAAGTTCTTGAAATCACGAGAGACTAAACCATTTTTCAGTACATTCAACAACTTACATTTAATTCGTCTTTAATCGTATCAGTTATGAGTTCTATTTTTACCAAAATCATCGAAGGAGAAATCCTCTGCTATAAAATAGCAGAAGACGAAAATTATTTTGCTTTTTTAGATGTAAATCCAAATGCAAAAGGTCACACCTTGTGTATTCCGAAGCAAGAGATTGATCAGTTATTTGACATGGATGACGACTTGTATATTGGATTAATGCAGTTCTCTAAAAAAATTGCTATTGCCCTTAAGCAAGCGGTTCCTTGCAAGAGAATTGGTATGGCGGTTGTAGGTTTGGAAGTTCCACATGCACACGTTCATTTGATACCGCTTAACGAAATGGATGAAATGCGTTTCGAAAATAAAGTAAAATTAGAAAAGGTAGAATTTGAAATTTTGGCAAAAAACATCCACTCTTTTTTATAGATTTATATAAACATAAAAGCCGCAACTTTCTGAATTTTCATTAAAGTTGTGGCTTTTATTTTATGACATTAGGTGTTTATTAGATCTCTTTTATAACTTATCTGAATTGTAGTTCCTTTGTTTATTTCAGAATTTAATACTTTTATGCTGCCATTATGGTATTCCTCTACAATTCTTTTTGTGAGTGAAAGTCCCAATCCCCAGCCTCTTTTTTTAGTTGTAAAGCCAGGTTCAAATATGTTTTTGAATTGATTTCGGGCAATTCCCTTACCCGTATCACTAATTTTAATTTTAATTTGTTTTCCATCTTCTTCAATTACAACGTCTAGTTTTCCTCGTCCTTTCATAGCATCAATAGCATTTTTCACTAGATTTTCTATAGTCCAGGAATGTAGAGCAGGATTTAGGGCGATTATAATTGGTAATTTTGGAGCTTCAAACGAAAAACTTACTTGTTTAGAAAATCGGGATTTTAAGTAATGATAGGATTCTTGAGTTTCGGTGATAATATCTCTGAATTCAAGAACTGGTTTAGACCCAATTTTAGAAAATCGATCCGTTATAGTTTGTAGTCGGTTAATATCTTTTTCGATTTCAGAAATAGTGGTTGCATCTACATGGTCGGCTTTCATGATTTCGAGCCAGCCAATTAAGGAAGATAAAGGTGTGCCAATTTGATGTGCTGTTTCCTTCGCCATACCAGCCCATAGTTTATTCTGGGTTGCCATTTTAGTACTTTTGTAGAAATTATAGACTAGAGCGCCAAAGAGCACAATAATCAATACTAATGCGATAGGATAATATTTTAGTTTATTCAATAATGAAGAATTTCCAAAATATACATATTGAAATTTGCCAGGGACGTATTCGATTATAATTGGTTCATTTTCCTTCTTCAATTTCAATATGTATTCAGCGGCCAGCTCTTTGTCTGAAATTATTTTTTCATCAATATTGGAAGAGCTAATTACCACATTGTTTTGATTTGTTAGTATGAGCGGAATTGTTTTATTATGGGTTATAATTTTGTATGGCAGTTCGATTTCCGTTTTTTCATCTGCATTTAGTAAGGTTTTCTGAGCTTCGGCCCAATGTTCCATCTTTATACGTTCTTCATTTTTGAATATTTGAAAAAAAGTATATGTATTCCATAGAATCAGGCTTATGATAATAAAAGAAGCGGAAATTAGAATCCAACGCGTTAGATTTTTTCTATCGGAAAACAGCATATGATTTATTTTGGCCTATAAATATAACGAAATATTACACTTAAGATTGTAAAACGATTTTTTTTCCTTTTGATTTTTCAGTTGTTTGTAAATTCAAGCTATTTTTTGTTGATATCGTTTTATAAGAAAAGTATAATTACTTCGGGATTCTTATTTTGAATACTTATTTTTGTATAAAACAAAGTCATGATAAGTTTCGAACCAAAAGAGCTGAGTGCGGCAAAATTACAGAGTTATTTACAAAGTGCTGTAGCACCGCGACCTATAGCTTTTGCCAGTACAATTGGTAAAAATGGAAAACCTAATTTATCGCCGTTTAGTTTTTTTAATGTGTTTAGTTCTAATCCGCCGATACTTATTTTTTCACCGGCAAGACGCGTTCGCAATAATACGATTAAACACACATTGATTAATGCCACAGACACTAAAGAAGTAGTCATAAATGTGGTTAATTATGAGATTGTGCAACAAATGTCTCTTTCCAGTTCAGAATATGGTGAAGGAATAAATGAATTTTTAAAATCAGGCCTAACCCCAATTCCATCTGATTTGGTCAAACCCTATCGTGTAAAAGAATCTCCTGTACAATTTGAATGTAAAGTAAATGAGATTATATGTTTGGGAACTGAAGGAGGAGCCGGTAACTTAATAATTTGTGAAGTCGTTAAAATACACATAAACGAGCATATATTAGACGAAAATGGGACTATTGATCAGTTTAAAATAGATTTGGTTTCCAGGATGGGATCTAATTGGTATTCTAGATCCAATCAAGGTCTTTTTGAGGTGTCAAAACCGGCTAATAATCTCGGAATCGGTGTTGATGCTATTCCGGAATATATTAAAAACAGCACTGTATTTGACGGAAATGATATGGGTAAATTAGGTACTGTAGAAACCTTGCCTACAATTGAAGAAGTTAGTATATTTGTAAAAACTAACTTTGCAGTGAAAAGTGTTTTGAGTGCCGATGATGTTGTGAAACAGCAGAAAATGGCTAAACAATACTTAAATGAAGGCGATGTTATTACGGCATGGAAAATCTTGTTAGCAGTGAGATTACAATAAAATAGATACTAATAAAAATACAGAAGATGGAAGTTACAGGAAAAATTAAAATGATTGATGTCACTAAAGAAGTGGGATCAGCAGGATTCAAAAAAAGAGATATCGTGGTTACTACTGATGAGCAATATCCACAGCATATTTCAGTTCAATTTGTTCAGGATAAATGTGATTTATTGAACAATTATCAAGTAGGTGAGGCGGTTAAAATTGACATCAACCTCAGAGGTAGAGAGTGGACGAATCAACAAGGTGAAACCGTTTATTTCAACACAATTCAAGGCTGGAGAATTGGAAAAGTACAAGCAGAAGCTCAAGGTCAAACTCCTCCGATGCCAGCTGCACAAGCTTTTGAACCTGCATCAAATTTTACGGAAGAAGAACACGATGATTTACCTTTCTAAGAAATTAAAGGCATTACAATAATTAAAGGCTCAATATTAAACTGCCCCCAAAAAGTTAGATGCTATTTGGGGGTATTTTTTATTATTTAAAATTTATGAGTATTTATCTCTTAACAAATGACTTGTATTTTCCAGATGTAAGTGAAGCTAGTTCTGATGGAATCCTTGCTTATGGAGGTGATTTGACTCCTGAACGATTAATTCTGGCTTATGAAAGTGGAATATTTCCCTGGTTTGAAGTAGATCAACCTATTTTGTGGTGGGCACCAAATCCCAGAATGGTACTGTTTCTAGAAGAATTGATAGTTTCCAAAAGTATGCGTACTATTTTAAACAGAGACTCTTTTGAAGTGACTTTTAATCAAGATTTCAGAGGAGTCATATCTAAATGTCAAAATATTCGACGTGAAGGACAATCAGGAACATGGATTACAAATAAGATGATAGAGGCCTATTGCAGACTTCATGAATTAGGTAAAGCTAAATCTGTTGAGGCATGGCAAAATGGTGAATTAGTTGGAGGATTATACGGAGTAGATCTGGGAACAATTTTTTGTGGGGAAAGTATGTTTTCGACAGTTTCTAATGCTTCAAAAGTTGCTTTTATAGCACTGGTCAATCAATTGAAGAAAGAAAATTATAAATTATTAGACTGTCAGGTTTACAATTCGCATTTGGAAAGTTTGGGCTGTCGTGAAATTTCAAGAAATGATTTTATGTCGATTTTGAAATCTATCTAAAGATTATTTTGCATTTTCCAACAATCAGCTACATGATCATTGACCATTCCGGTGGCTTGCATTTGGGCATAAACGACTGTAGAACCTACAAATTTAAAGCCCCTTTTTTTTAAATCTTTACTTATTAAATCAGAAAGTGGTGTGTTTGCTTTTATTTCTGAGAAAGCTTGAATGTTATTATTGATTGGTTTTCCATCAACAAAAGCCCATATATAATTAGAAAAACTTCCAAATTCTTTTTGGATTTCTATAAAATTCTGAGCGTTAGTTACTGCAGATCTAACTTTTAATTTATTTCTAATAATTCCTGAATCTTCTAATAAGGCTTGAATTTTTGCTTCCTCGTAATTGGCTATTTTCTTGTAGTCAAACTGATCAAAAGCTTTTCTGAAATTATCTCTTTTGTTGAGAATTGTAATCCAACTCAAACCAGCCTGAAAAGTTTCAAGTAAAAGAAATTCAAATAGTGTTTTGTCATCGAATACGGGAACGCCCCATTCTTCATCATGATATTTCCTGTAAAGATCACTTGATAGACACCACTTACATCTTATTTTATTCGGCATTATAATCTTCTTTTAGATAATTTTTTATTAGATGATGACCTAAGTAGATCAAGGGAGTCAAAACAACTGCAATAATCAGTTTAAAAGTGTATCCAGTTAGTGCGGAGCTTATAAAGGTTTCTGTGTTAATTTTTCCTGGTAACCAGAAGGCGATACCTAAAACAATAAAGGAATCAAATAGTTGTGATATAATTGTTGAGCCGGTTGTTCTAAGCCAGATTTTCCCAGCTCCTGTTTTCTTTCTAAAATACCAAAAGACACTAACATCTATTAATTGAGAAACCAAAAAGGCAACGAGACTTCCCACAATGATCCACATGCTTTGTCCAAAAACCGCAAAAAATTGTGCGTCACTCACGGGACTTATTCCTATTGCTGCCGGAACATTTATGGCAAAGAGTAAGACAACAAAGGCATATGCGATTAAACAAGCGGTTATGAGTGAGAGATTACGAACTCCTTTTTCACCAAAGTATTCATTAATTAAATCGGTTGTTAGAAAAACGATTGGCCAGGGAAGTATTCCGATGCTCATTACAAAAGGACCAATTTGAATTAGTTTTCCCCCAATTAATTCTGCTACAACAGCGTTGGTTATAAAAATACCGGCAAGTATTACAAAAACAAAATCTTTTTTAGTTTTAAACATTAGAATTATTTACTAAATCAAATTTAAGATTTTTATTTCGAAGTTTAAAAAGGGTTGTATAAAATAAATAAAAAAAACCCATTTCAAATAAGATGAAATGGGTTTTTGTATCAATTTCAGGACGAACTATCCTAGAGCAGCTCTTCTAAATCCAGTAACAATAAGGTTAGCATCTACAGATTTAACGTAGTTTGCAACGCTTAATTTACCATCTTTAATATAATCTTGGTTAACTAAAGTGTTGTCTTTGTAGAAACGTTGTATTTTTCCTTTAGCAATACTATCTAGCATAGCTTCCGGTTTTCCTTCTTGACGTAATACATCTTTAGCGATTTCAATTTCTTTGGAAATTATATCTGAATCAACACCAGCTTCGTTTAAAGCAATTGGAGCCATAGCTGCAGCTTGCATTGAAACGTTTCTGGCTACTTCTTCGGCACCTTCTACATTAGCAGAAAGAGAAGTTAGCGTAGCGATTTTGTTACCAGCGTGGATATAGGATCCAACGAAAGCGCCTTCTAAAGTTTCGAATGAACGAATCTCAATTTTTTCTCCGATAACTCCTGTTTGCTCAATTAATTTTTCAGCAACAGTAATTCCGTTGTAATCAGAAGCTAAAAAAGCTTCTTTAGAAGAGAAGTTTAAAGCAAGATTAGCTAATTCCTGAGCTAATTTTACGAAAGATTCATTTTTACCAACGAAGTCGGTTTCACAGTTAAGTGAAATAACAACACCAGCAGTTTTAGCTTCGTTTACAACAGCAATAACAGCTCCTTCTGTAGATTCTCTATCAGAACGGTTAGCCGCTACTTTTTGTCCTTTTTTACGAAGATTTTCGATAGCTAAATCAAAATCTCCATCTGATTCCACAAGTGCTTTTTTGCAGTCCATCATTCCGGCACCAGTGATTGTTCTTAATTTATTTACGTCTGCAGCAGTTATTGTTGCCATTTTTTTTGTAATTTTAGTGTTAAAAAAAATAAGTCGTTTTGCTGAATATGCTTACAAAAGTAATGGCACATCATCAAAACGACTTAATCCTAATTATTTTTATTCTTCTGTTTTAGTTTCGTCTGCTGCTGGAGCAGTTTCAACTACTGCAGCTGGAGCTACTACTTCAGGTACTGCTTCGGCTACAACAGGAGCTACAATAGCTTCTGCAGTTACCTCTGCTGTATCTGAACCTTGTTCAGGGCTTGCATCAGCATTTCTGTTTGCAAGACCGTCAATGATGGCACCAGTTACTAAAGTTAGAATTTTATCGATTGATTTAGAAGCATCATCATTTGATGGTATAACGAATTCAACCTCTCTTGGGTCAGAATTGGTATCTACCATTGCAAAAACTGGAATGTTTAATTTTTGAGCTTCTTTTATTGCGATGTGTTCTGCTTTGATATCTACAACGAACAATGCGGCAGGAAGTCTAGACATATCTGCGATTGAACCTAAATTTTTATCTAATTTAGCACGAAGACGATCCACTTGCAAACGCTCTTTTTTAGAAAGAGTCATGAACGTACCATCTTTCTTCATTCTATCGATAGTTGCCATTTTTTTAACGGCTTTACGGATAGTTACGAAGTTAGTTAGCATTCCGCCAGGCCATCTTTCAGTGATGTAAGGCATGTTTGCAGCTTTTGCTTTTTCAGCAACGATGTCTTTAGCTTGTTTTTTGGTAGCAACGAATAATATTTTTCTACCTGATGCTGCTATTTTTTTCAAAGCTTCATTCGCTTCTTCAATTTTTGCAGCTGTTTTATATAGATTGATAATGTGAATACCATTACGTTCCATATAAATGTAAGGGGCCATGTTTGGATCCCATTTTCTAGTCATGTGTCCGAAGTGAACACCTGCTTCTAGTAATTCTTTTACTTCTACTTTGTTTGACATTTTTTGTTTAGTTTACGTTCTGTTGATTAGCAATGTTCCTTTTGGCTTTTAGCTTATAGCTTTTGGCTTCGGGCTTCATTTAGATGCTAAACTAATTTCAAGCCTCAGCTTGACAACAACAACATTGTTTTAAATTCAATAATAAATAAACGATGCCTTGTTCGAAAAGAACAAGACGGGTATTATTAACGTTTAGAGAATTGGAATCTCTTACGAGCTTTCTTCTGACCGAATTTCTTACGTTCAACCATTCTTGGATCTCTAGTTAATAAACCTTCTGGTTTCAAGATTGCTCTGTTTTCAGAATCAACTTCACACATAACACGTGCTAATGCCATTCTTACAGCTTCTGCCTGACCCGTTGAACCACCTCCGTACACGTTCACTTTTACGTCAAAGTTGCTTACATTTTCTGTCATAGACATCGGTTGTAAAACTTTGTACTGTAAAGTTGCAGTTGGGAAATAAGTTGCGAATGGTTTTTTGTTTACAGTGATTACTCCTGTTCCTTCCGAAACGTAAACACGTGCAACAGCGGTTTTTCTTCTACCGATTTTGTGAATTGTAGCCATTACTTAAGATCATTAAGGTTAACAGTTTTAGGTTTTTGAGCGCCTTGTTTGTGCTCAGTTCCTACAACTACATTTAAATTTCTGAAAAGTTGTGCTCCTAATTTGTTTTTAGGTAACATTCCTTTTACTGCTTTTTCTACTAATAATGCAGGGTTTTTGCTTTGCAATACTTTAGCAGTTAAAGTTCTTTGTCCTCCTGGATAGCCTGTATGACGCATGTAAATTTTGTCATCCATTTTGGTACCGGTAAGGTTGATTTTTTCTGAGTTGATAACAATTACGTTATCTCCGCAGTCCACGTGTGGCGTATAACTAGTCTTGTACTTGCCTCTAAGGATCATTGCGACCTTTGATGCAAGACGACCTAAGTTATGACCGTCAGCGTCTACAACAATCCACTCTTTTGTAACAGTGGCTTTGCTGGCTGATTGTGTCTTGTAGCTTAATGCGTCCATAATATTATTTTAATTAAACATTCCATCCCCAATAAAGGGGTTGCAAAAGTACAATTATTTATTTTAAATACAAATACCTCTAAAAGATTATTTTAAGGGTTTTTTCATGAGGGTTAAAATTATTAGAAAACACTTATTTATAAGCAGATATGATTTTTAACTACTGTCCTAAGTAGGTTTGATTTTTCCATGCTTTTTGGGAGTTTTTAGGTAAAAGCAGAAAATTGATTTTTAGAAAATCTATTAAGCTTTTGTTACTCTATATTATATTACGAATAGTTTTCTTATTTTTACATTTTTAACACAATTATTATGAAATCAAAAGCTACGCTTAAACAAATTGCAAAGGAACTTCATGTTTCTGTTTCTACAGTTTCAAAGGCACTCAACGATAGTCCAGAAATAAGTGAATCAACAAAAACAAAGGTTAAGGAGTATGCGAAACTTAAAAACTACAAACCCAATATAATAGGTCTTAATTTAAAAAACAGAAAAACGAAGACTATTGGACTTATTCTTCCCAATATTTTGAATTCCTTTTTTGCTAAAGTTTTTAGTGGTGTTGAAAAAGTAGCTGATGAAAAAGGGTATAATGTGATTACTTGTATATCAAATGAATCGCTGAGTAAAGAAATACACACTCTTGATATGTTGAGTAACGGGACGATTGACGGTTTTATTTTATCGGTTTCTGAAGAAGCTCAAAAAGAACACAAGTTTGATCATTTTAATGAAATCATAAATGATGGAACTCCTATAGTTATGTTTGATCGAATTTCGGAAGAAGTACATTGCGATAAAGTAATTGTTGATGATTTTGATTCGGCGCTTCATGCGACACAACATTTAATTAATTTGGGTTGTAAGAATATTGCATTATTCTCCTCTTTGGGTAATTTAAGTGTTGGAAAACTCCGATATGATGGTTATTTGAAAGCTTTAGAAAACAACAAGATTGCTGTAAATGAAAATATCATACTTCTGACGGAGACCGAAGAGGATCTAAATGAAAAAATAGAAGCTATATTTGACAATAATACTATTGACGGAATATTTGCCTTGGACGAAAGCGATTCAGTGGCTGCCCTTAAAATGGGTGTTAAAAAAGGATTTAAAATTCCGGAAAATCTTTCTATAATCGGTTTTGCGGATGGTATACTAGCCTCGAGAAGGCTTATGCCAAGTTTGACAACTGTGAGTCAGCACGGACCCGAAATTGGAGAAGCTGCTGCCCGATTGCTAATAGCTAAACTAGAGACAAAAGAAGAGGATGATTATGTTTATAAAACGACAGTTATTAAAACGGAATTAAGGGAAAGAGAATCTACCCGTAAGTTATAATTCGGTATCTATTGAATCAAAAAAAATCGCTAGTTATTATAAATGACTAGCGATTTTTTTTGAGTCTAGTAAATCGGTTTTGCGGATGGTATACTAGCCTCGAGAAGGCTTAGACCAAGTTTGACAACGGTGAGTCAGCACGAAGCATAGGATGGTTTTAATGGGCTTCGAGCCAATCTTTTCCGGCACCGATTTCAACATCAAGGGGAACGTCAAGCTCATAGGCATGTTCCATTTCTTGTTTGATCAGGTGTTTTATTTTATCTAATTCGGAATTATGAACATCAAAAACGAGCTCATCATGCACCTGAAGGAGCATTTTGCTTTTCCAGTTTTCTGAAGCTAATTTTTCATGAATGTTGATCATTGCAATTTTGATAATGTCGGCAGCACTTCCTTGGATGGGTGCATTTACGGCATTTCTTTCGGCTCCACCACGAACAATAGCATTTTGAGAATTGATATCTTTCAGATAACGGCGTCTTCCTAAAATAGTTTGCACATACCCATTTTCGCGTGCAAACTGAATTTGATCGTTAATATAGGTTTTCAATCTTGGATACGTTTCGTAATAAGCTTCAATTAGGGCGGCGCTTTCCGATCGGGAGAGTGAAGTTTGATTGCTTAAACCAAATGCAGAAACGCCATATATAATTCCGAAATTCACTGTTTTGGCATGACTTCTTTGTTCACGAGTCACTTCCTCTAAAGGGACATTAAATACTTTTGAAGCTGTAGATTTATGGATATCTTCCTTATTTTTAAAGGCTTTTATCATGTTTTCTTCTCCACTCAAGGCGGCAATGATTCGGAGTTCTATTTGTGAATAATCGGCAGAAACAATGCTATAATTCTCATCACGCGCCACGAATGCCTTTCTTATTTGACGGCCTCTTTCTGTCCGGATGGGAATATTTTGTAAGTTGGGATTATTAGAACTCAATCTACCGGTTGCGGCGACTGTTTGCATGTAATCGGTATGAATACGATGTGTTCCTTTATCTACTTGATTTGGTAAGGCGTCGACATAAGTATTTTGTAATTTTATCAATTGTCTCCAATCGAGAATGTCTTTAACAATTGGATTTTCGAGAGCCAAATAACTCAAAATTTCTTCCCCAGTAGCATATTGGCCCGTTTTAGTTTTCTTTTGTTTGGCTCCGCCAATTTTTAATTTATCGAATAAAATATCACCCAATTGTTTTGGGGAAGCCAGATTAAATTTTTCGCCGGCAGTTTCATAAATTCCGGCCTCGAGGGCTTTGATATCTACTTCAAGAGTAGCTGAAAGTGATTTTAGAAAATCGGTATCTACGCGAATTCCTTCTTTTTCCATATCTGCCAAAACGCTTACTAAGGGTATTTCGATTTCCTCAAAAAGTTTTTTAGTATCTGTTTTGTCTAATTCTAAAGTGAATATTTCTTTTAGTTGGAATGTTACATCGGCATCTTCTACGGCATATTCTTTGATTTCTTCCAAATCAACATCTCGCATTGATCTTTGGTTTTTCCCTTTTTTACCGATGAGTGTTTCAATCGATTTTGGAGCATATCTCAAGTAGGTTTCCGATAAAATATCCATGTTATGTCTCATATCTGGATTGATGAGATAATGAGCAATCATGGTATCAAATAATTTTCCCTGCACTGTAATCTTGTAATTGGAAAGTATTTTTAAGTCGTATTTTAGATTTTGACCAATCTTTTCGATGTTTGTATTTTCAAAGAAAGGAATAAATTTATCTATTAAGATTTGTGCTTCTGATTGATTTTCGGGAAAAGGCACATAGAATCCTTTCCCTTTTTCGTAGGAAAAAGAGATCCCAACTAATTCGGCATGTAAGGCATCTAAACCCGTAGTTTCGGTATCAAAACAGACAGAAGTTTGTTTGGCCAGATTTTGCAAAAGCAGTTTTACTCCTAAATCACCTTGAACAATTTGATAAGAATGTTTGGTATTCTCTAAGTTATTGTAATAATTGTGTCGAGTTTGTTCAGAAGTATCAACATCATCCCCATTATCCCAAAGCGAAGGAGTTGCGAATAGGTCAAATTGATCTTCCCCTTTGGTTTCCGATTTTTTAATTGGTTTTGTATCTGAAGATGTACTTGATGTAGTGGTAGTAGCATCGGTTTTGAACAAGTTATCAAATTGCTCTGCCATTCTTCTGAATTCCAATTCATTGAAAAGCGCATCTGTTTTTTCAATATCGGGGCGCGATAATTCATAGTCGGTTTCATCAAAAACTACAGGGCAATCTAATAATATAGTAGCGAGTGTTTTGGATAAAAGTCCTTTTTCTTTATTGGCTTCGATATTCTCCTTCATTTTACCTTTTAGCTTGTCGGTATTGGCTAAAAGATTTTCCATGGTTCCAAATTCCTTCAATAATTTCTTGGCTGTTACTTCGCCAACGCCTGGAAGTCCTGGGATATTATCGGCTGCATCCCCCATCATTCCAAGAAAATCAATTACCTGATCGGGTCTTTCGATTTCAAATTTTTCTAGTACTTCTGGAATCCCCCATATTTCGATACCATTCCCCATTCGGGCAGGTTTATACATAAAAATATTTTCGGAAACCAATTGTGCGAAATCCTTATCGGGCGTAACCATGAACACCTTGTAGTTTTGTTTTTCGGCCTGCTTGGCAATTGTTCCAATTAAATCATCGGCTTCATAGCCTTTGACTTCAATTATAGGAATGTGCATGGCTTTTAATAATTCCTGGATATAGGGAACTGCAATTTTTATGGCTTCGGGAGTTGCGTCACGATGCGCCTTGTAAGCGGGGAATATTTCATTTCTTAAATCGCTACCACCATTATCAAAAGCCACTGCCAAATGATCCGGTTTTTCCCGTTTTATAACATCTAATAAGGAATTCATAAAACCCATAATGGCCGATGTGTCCATTCCTTTAGAATTAATTCGGGGGTTTTTGATAAAAGCGTAATAACCCCGAAAGATTAGAGCGTAAGCATCGAGAAGGAAGAGGCGTTTTTGAGACATCGTTGTTTTATTGGTCAGAATTATAATTTGTAAAAATAAGCAATCCTATATTAATGTAGAAGTAGAAGACTTTTTTTTCTAACGATTTTTTATTTTGCGGGCCATTATAGTCCAATAATTAGAAAACTTAAAATAAAGTTAAACTTACAGAAAGCCTATAATCTTCCTTTAGTCTTCATATATCGGCTTTAAGTTTGTGCTATATAAAATCAATTATTAATTCAAATATCTAGAAGTTATGAAAAATGTTTTAATGTTAGCAGTATTAATTTTAGGAACTACTGTTATGGTAAATGCACAAACAACACCTGTGAAAACAGCTCCTGTAAAAGAGGCGGGTATTACAAAACACGCTAAACACAAAGCGGAGCGAAAAGCAAAAATGGCCAATAATGAAGCTGTTAAAATGGATGCTACTAAAGTAAAAAAATAAACACATTTTTTTTTGCTGTTTTTAATTTTGATTAGGGAAAAAGAGAAGAATAAAATAAGAATGATTGTTAAGTTGAAAGCTAATAAGGGAATTTATCAGCTTAGGGAAAAAGAGAAGGATAGAATAAGAATGGTTGTTTAATTGAAAGCTAATTAGGGAATTTATTAGCTTAGCGAAAAAGAGAAGTGCAAAAACAAGAATGTTTATTAAGTTGAAATCTAATAAAGGAATTTATCAGCTTAGAGAAAAAGAGAAGAACAAAACAAGAATGGTTGATAAATTAAAAGCTAATAAGGGAATTTATCCGCTTAGGGAAAAAGAGAAGTACAAAAACAAGAATGTTTGTTAAGTTGAAAGCTAATAAGGAAATTTATCAGCTTAAGGAAAAAGAGAAGAATAAAACAAGAATGGTTGTTAAGTTGAAAGCTAATAAGGGAATTTATAAGCTTAGAGAAAAAGAGAAGGATAGAATAAGAATGGTTGTTTAATTGAAAGCTAATAAAGGAATTTATCAGCTTAGGGAAAAAGAGAAGAATAAAACAAGAATGGTTGTTAAGTTGAAAGCTAATAAGGGAATTTATCAGCTTAGAGAAAAAGAGATGAATAAAACAAGAATGTTTGTTAAGTTGAAAGCTAATAAGGGAATTTATCTGCTTAGGGAAAAAGAGAAGAATAAAACAAGAATAGTTGTTTAATTGAAAGTTAATAAGGGAATTTATCCGCTTAGGTAAAAAGAGAAGTGCAAAAACAAGAATGGTTGTTAAGTTGAAAGCTAATAAGGGAATTTATCCGCTTAGGTAAAAAGAGAAGAATAAAACAAGAATAGTTGTTTAATTGAAAGTTAATAAGGGAATTTATCCGCTTAGGTAAAAAGAGAAGTGCAAAAACAAGAATGTTTATTAAGTTGAAAGCTAATAAAGGAATTTATCAGCTTAGGGAAAAAGAGAAGTGCAAAAACAAGAATGTTTATTAAGTTGAAAGCTAATAAAGGAATTTATCAGCTTAGGGAAAAAAAGAAGAATAAAACAAGAATGTTTGTTAAGTTGAAAGCTAATAAGGGAATTTATCCGCTTAGGGAAAAAGAGAAGTACAAAAACAAGAATGTTTGTTAAGTTGAAAGCTAATAAGGGAATTTATCAGCTTAGGGAAAAAGAGAAGAATAAAATAAGAATGATTGTTAAGTTGAAAGCTAATAAGGGAATTTATCAGCTTAGGGAAAAAGAGAAGTACAAAAACAAGAATGTTTGTTAAGTTGAAAGCTAATAAAGGGATTAATGAGTTTAGGGAAAAAGAGAAGAATAAAACAAGAATGATTGTTAAGTTGAAAGCTAAAAAGGGAATTTAGCAGTCTAGTGAAAAGGAGAAGAATAAAACAAGAATGGTTGATAAATTAAAAGCGGATAAAGGGATTAATGAGTTTAAGGAAAAGGAGAAGAATAAAACAAGAATGATTGTTAAGTTGAAAGCTAAAAAAGGGGTTTATTAGCTTTTTTTCTTTTTTAAAATAGGACGATAATTATTTAATACTATAAGTTAAGTAAGGAGTTTATTTGTTACTTTTAGTTATAATTTATCCGGTATTATATGAATATTCTAATTGTTGAAGATCATAAAAATTTGGCTATAGAAGTGATGGATTATCTCTCTAAAAGCGGCTATGTGTGTAAGTTGGTGGGTAATTGCGAGGCCGCCAGGGAAGAAATCAGTGTCACTGATTTTGATGCTATTTTATTGGATTTGAGTTTGCCTGACGGAAGTGGATTTGATGTATTACAATATATTAGAAAAATTAAATCCATTAGTGCTGTGATAATTCTTACAGCCAGAGGGGAATTGGATGATCGAATCAAAGGACTTGAATTAGGAGCTGATGATTATTTGACCAAACCTTTTGCTTTAACAGAATTAGGTGCGCGATTGTATGCTATTATCAGAAGAATGAAGGGTTTTACTTTAAACGAGCTGGACATTCATGGTTTTAGTCTGCAAATGCAGGATTATAAGGTAAGTTATGATAGTATAGCTGTAAAGTTGACCAAGAAAGAATTTGATATATTTCGATATTTAGTTTTGAATAAAAACAGGGTAATAACCCGATTGCAACTCACAGAACATATTTGGGGTGATATTTTAGAAGTAAACTCTGATTCCAATTTTATCGATGTTCATGTTCGAAATCTCAGAAAAAAACTTGACAAACACACTAGTTTGGATTGGTTTGAGACCGTTAGAAATGTAGGATATCGAATTAATCTTTAAATTTTTTTCGTGAAAATTAAACTACAACTTGCTATATTCAATGCGCTTTCCAGGTCATTAGTGATTTTGGTTTTATGGTTAATGCTGCCTGTTTTAGTTGAAAAAGTAGTTTACAAACACATCAATCAAAGTTTATTAGAAAAGAAACAAAAATTTATTGAGCATTTAGATAAGGATGAGATTAAAGATTTTATGGTTCGGAATGATTCTACCGAAACTTATGCTAGTTTCTCGACATTGCATAGTGAATTTCTTCAACTTTCAAGATTGCCAGTTAATTCTAAGGCTAACAAAACCATTTTTCTTACAGAAGCTCGAATTATTGAAGAGGAGGAAAATGATTTTAGAATATTACAATATCAGTTTAAATATGATCAAACACCGTATCAATTAGAGATAGGAAGTAGCTTAAGTGAAATAAAGGAGTTGACATTTATAATAAGGTTTTTTATTCTCATTGTACTTACAATTATTCTGATACTTACATTTTTGATAGATACTGTTTATATAGAGTATTTGCTTCAACCCTTTAATAAAATTATAGACACAAAAATCAGACGAATTAACGAACCGGATACTTTTGATTATACCCCTATTAAATCAAATTCAGCTGATTTTAAAGAGTTAGATGTTGCGCTTAATCAGATGATGTCAAGGATAAGTACACTTTTTAAAAAAGAGAGACAATTTATAGGTAATGTTTCGCATGAATTGTTGACTCCAGTTGCTATTTTAAAAAACAAATTTGAAAATTTATTGCAAAATGAATCTTTAAATGAAAGTGCAGTTGATAAAGTTGCTAATTCATTGAAGACGCTAGATATGCTAAAAAAAGTAATCAATAACTTACTACTCATATCAAGGATTGAAAATCATCAATATGAAGCAAATGAAGCAATTCATTTATCAGAATTGCTCGAAAATTTAATAACCGAATTAGAGGATCGTATTGAAGAAAAGGAATTAATTGTTACATTAAATTTAAACCCAGAATTTACTTTCATTGGAAATAAAACTTTAATTCATATTCTATTATATAATCTTATGGTAAATGCTATAAAATATAATAAAATAAAGGGGGGAATTACTATTAAAGATGGCTATAAAGAAGATCAGTATTATTTGTCTATTTCAGATAGTGGAATTGGGATGGATGAAAGTAAGCTAAGTCATATCTTTAACCGGTTCATTCGAATTAACAATGATCAGGAAGGCCAAGGTTTAGGTTTGTCAATTGCGGATAGTATAGCACATTTTCACCATATCCAAATCTTAGTAAATTCGATTTCAAATGAAGGCACTACTTTTGAATTGGTATTTCCAATCGCTGTTAAATCATAAAGAAAAGTTAAAGTTTCAGATAGCTTGAAATCTTCATTTAATCTTCATTTATCAGGTATAAATTTGACTCATAAATCAAACAAATAATTAATTTTTTAAAAAGTAAAATCATGAAAAAAGTATTAATGTTAGTCGCTTTAATGTTAGGAACAACTGTAATGGTTAACGCTCAAACAGAACCTGCAAAAACAGCTCCAGCAAAAGAAGTAAAAGCTAAAAAAGTTAAAAAAGTAAAAGCTATGAAAAAAGCTGAAGCGCCAAAAGGTGATGCTATGAAAACTGAACCAGCAAAGAAAAAAAACTAATACACCATTTTGCTAAAAAAAAATAATCCTTGCGATTATAAAAGGAAGTTAGCATAATAGTTATTAATTCAGAAAAGCTGATAAAGAAATTTATCAGCTTTTTTTTTAATAGTA
>Ga0209084_1000321_pt1 | contig 45577 bp, 26 predicted proteins | sample C_130820_MF_Meta_FD_187309 | JGI IMG/M metagenome (GOLD analysis project Ga0209084, IMG submission 187309) | Freshwater microbial communities from Lake Croche, Canada to study carbon cycling - C_130820_MF_MetaG (SPAdes) (version 2) | ecosystem: Environmental > Aquatic > Freshwater > Lake... | reverse complement strand
TGCCGATGATGTTCCCGTTTTTGTAGGCGTTTTGAATGGCGCTTTTATGGTAGTTTCCGATTTCATGAAGCACTATAGCAAACCTTGTGAGGTAAGTTTTATCAAAATGGCTTCCTATGAAGGAACGGCATCAACGGATACAGTCAAACAATTGATAGGTCTGAATCAGGATTTGAGCGGTAGAACCGTTATAGTGATTGAGGATATTGTAGATACCGGAAATACGCTCGAGGAAATGAAACATTTGTTTAAGCAGCAAAACGTTAAACATTTTAAAATAGCTACTTTATTTTTAAAACCCGAAGCTTACAAAAAAGACATCAAGGTGGATTATGTGGGGATTCGGATTCCCAACAAATTCATTGTAGGTTTTGGATTGGATTATGATGGCCTGGGCCGTAATTTGCCAGAAGTATATCAGTTAGCGGATTAGATTTGCCAATACCCTTTTAAATATATTGTAATAAAATAAACTGATTTTTCAATCACACAAAATAAAGTAAAACAACAAGAACACAACTAAAATTTAAGCACAGCATGATTAACATCGTATTATTTGGTAAGCCAGGTGCCGGAAAAGGGACGCAGGCCGAATTTTTGAAAGGTAAATACAATTTGACGCACATTTCTACTGGGGATGTTTTTCGTTATAATTTGAAAAATGATACTGATCTAGGAAAATTAGCTAAGACGTATATGGATGCTGGTGATTTAGTTCCGGATGAAGTAACGATTCGAATGTTAGAAGATGAGGTGAATCGAAACCCCGATACCAAAGGTTTTTTGTTTGATGGTTTTCCAAGAACCTTGGCGCAAGCCGCTGCCTTAGATGCTTTTTTAGCCTCTAAAAACTGGGAGGTTACGGCAACGATAGCTTTGGAGGCCAATGACGAAATCCTAATTCAACGTTTGTTGGAAAGAGGGAAAACCAGCGGTAGAGTAGATGATCAGGATGAAGATAAAATCAGAAATCGCTATCAGGAATACAATGAGAAAACAGCGCCTTTGATGGATTATTATCAGGAACAACATAAATTTTATCCTGTAGACGGAATAGGATCTGTGGCAGATATTACAGAGCGCCTAAGTGCTGTTATTGATCAATTGTAGATTCAAAAGGAATGTTTTTTCATGATCGAGCTTAATTCCTTCGATTAAATTTTTCGGAAACTCAAAAAAAGTGTTCACTACTATAAATATAGAACGTAAAGCCTTGTGGAACTATTAATACTGTTTTTTTTAATTCTCCTTAACGGCGTCTTTTCGATGTCAGAGATTGCCTTGATATCGGCGCGAAAGAGTCGACTGGAGAATTCGGCCAAGAAGGGAAATCGAAGTGCTAAAATGGCCTTGGATTTGGCGAATTCGCCAAATAAATTTCTTTCGACGGTTCAAATTGGGATTACCTTAATTGGTATCCTAACCGGTATTTATAGTGGGGATACCATCACGAGTGATGTGAAAACTTTTGTAGAAAGTATCGCTATCTTAAAACCCTATGCTGAGCCAGTTGCTATTGGATTTGTGGTGATAGCCTTAACCTTTTTCTCGATGGTATTGGGAGAGTTATTGCCTAAGCGTATTGGTTTAAATCATCCTGAAGCGATAGCCAAGACCATGGCCCTTCCGATGAAGATGATTGCGAATGTAGCCGCGCCTTTTATATGGCTGTTGACCTTGTCAACCGAATTCCTATTGCGAATATTACAGATTAAACCTTCTGCAGACGGTAGGATCACCGAAGATGAGATAAAAGCCATTATCAAAGAAGGTACTGAAGGCGGTGAAGTGCAGGAAATAGAACAGGATATATTGGAGCGTGTTTTTCACATTGGCGACCGCAAAGTCAATTCGTTGATGACCCATAGAAAAGCCGTGGTTTCCTTACCGCTGCATGCCGATAAGCAAGAGGTTCGCGATTTGATGCTTAAAGAACTGCATTCTATTTATCCGGTGTGTGATGACAATTATGATAATATTGTGGGTGTGGTGAATTTGAAAAATATTTTTGCTCATTTTGAAAAAGACAATTTTAATTTGGCCGAAATCATGACGGAGTCGCCCTATATTATGGAGCAAACTTCCGCTTATAAGGCGCTGGAGCGTTTTAAAATTAGCGGAGTGCATTATGCTTTTGTCACCGATGAATACGGCGTTTTCCAGGGGATTATTACGCTGAATGACATCTTGGAAGCTTTGGTGGGTGATGCTTCCGAATTTTATAAGGACGAATTCCATTTGGTCCCTCGTGAAGACGGAACCTGGTTGATTGATGGACATTATTCGCTGCATGACTTTCTTACCTTTTTTGATCTGGATCATCTGATCAATGATTATGAGGTGACGACAGTAAGCGGCTTGATTATGACGGAACTTTCTCATATTCCGAAGCAGGGAGAGAAGTTAATTTGGCACAAATACGAGTTGGAAGTGATTGACATGGATGGCGCGAAAATTGATAAGGTGATGGTGAAGCGACTAAAATAAGTAGCTTGTTTACATAAAATAAAGAATACCGATTAAAGAATTGGGCTGGTGGTTCGAATAGATAAATAAGAAAAAATGACTGAAGGGAATTTTGTAGATTACGTTAAAATATATGTATCGTCCGGTAAGGGCGGAAAAGGATCCACGCATTTACACCGCGAGAAATTTATTGAAAAAGGAGGTCCTGATGGAGGTGATGGAGGTCGTGGAGGACATGTTTATTTGGTAGGCCAAAAAGGCTTGTGGACTTTGTTTCACCTAAAATTTGCCCGACACGTAAAAGCGGGTCATGGTGGTGATGGTGGTGGTGACCGAAGTACCGGTGCCGATGGCGAGGATAAATTCATCCAAGTGCCACTGGGAACGGTAGTTCGCGATAAGGAAACCAATGAAATTTTGTTTGAAATTACCGAGGACGGGGAGAAAAGAATCATCGCTCAAGGCGGAAAAGGGGGATTGGGGAACTGGCACTTTAGAAGTTCTACGAACCAAACGCCGCGCTACTCTCAACCGGGCTTACCTTCGGAAGAGATTGACATGATCTTAGAGCTTAAAGTTCTGGCTGATGTAGGCTTGGTAGGTTTTCCCAATGCTGGAAAATCGACTTTGCTGTCGGTATTGACTTCTGCTAAACCAAAGATTGCCGATTATCCGTTTACGACATTGAAACCCAATTTGGGGATTGTTGCTTATCGTGATTTTCAATCTTTTGTGATTGCTGATATACCCGGAATCATTGAAGGTGCTGCTGAGGGAAAAGGGCTTGGGCATTATTTCCTACGCCATATTGAACGAAATTCGACTTTATTGTTTTTGGTGCCTGTGGATACACCGGATATCAAAGCCGAATATGAGATATTAGTCAATGAACTAAAGAAATACAATCCCGAGATGTTGGACAAAGAACGCATGTTGGTGATTTCCAAATGTGATATGCTCGATGATGAATTGAGAGGGGAATTGAAAAAACAATTGGATAAGGACTTTGCAAGTATTCCGTATTTGTTTATTTCTTCTGTTGCTCAACAAGGGCTGACGGAATTGAAAGATAAGCTGTGGAGTATGTTGAATGAAGAGGTGCGCTAGCTTTTAAAAATAGATTTTTATTAAAAACCTTTGTCAGAGTTAGTCCCTTTGACAGAGGTTTTTGCGTTTGCAGTACTTGCCTGTTTGCTGTTTATTCTTTTATAAGCCATACTATGTATTACTTTTGATGGAAATATAAATGCGATGGGTGGGATGTTATTTTGATACTAAATTACAGCGCACGATCATTGTGGAAATCCGCTACCTGTTGTATATTCATGAGATTCTAACCATTTGCGACAGTGGGCTGTCCAGAACTGGCTAGTTTCATTTCGTCCCAGACCAAAACCATGCCCTCCTTTTTCATAGAGGTGCATTTCAACTGCGACCTTATTCTTTTTTAATGCTAAAAAGTAATTTATACTATTTTCAACCGGAACAACAGTGTCATCGGTCGCATGAACTAGAAAAGTAGGTGGGGTTTCAGAATTTACTTTTGTTTCATTTGAAAAGGTATTGATTAATTCGATTGCCGGATTGGTCCCCAATAAATTAGTTTGAGAGCCAAGGTGAGTTATTTCACTATTCATTGAAATGACAGGGTAAATTAGTAAAGAGAAATCGGGGCGAGCATCAGTATTATCTGATGGCACGTATACTTTGTCCTTATAGTGAGTTGAAATTGTTGCCGCTAAATGTCCTCCAGCAGAAAAACCCATTACTCCAATTTTATTCTTTTTAATATTCCATATTTTGGCGTTTCGTCGGATATACCTTATTGCTTCCTGTGCATCTTGTAAGGGCCCAATAGTTTTGTTATGCATTATTTTGTCAGAAGGTAGTCGATACTTTAAAACAAAAGCGATTATTCCCATTGTGTTTAACCATTTTGCGACTTTGGTTCCCTCTTTGTTTATTGCTATGTGGGAGTAGCCTCCGCCCGGGAAAATCAAAACAGCTGTTCCATTGGGTTGCATAGCTGTGGGTAGAAAAACGGATAATGTTGGTTTTGATACGAAACTACTACTTTCAATTTCACCTCCCTTATCGGTATTTATTTCCAGATACTCTTTTGAAATTATTTCATTGGGAATGCTGTCCTTCCAAAGTGGGATGATATAATCCTGGCCATATAATTGGAGGTTTGATGCTAGTAGGAACAGGACAAAAAGAAAGTGTAGCAGTTGATTTGTGTTTTTATTCATCGGACTTACTTAGGAGTTTTTTTTAGTGTTTAGAAAATCACTTTCGATTTGAATGTCTTTAACAGAATTATTGTCTAATGTGTAGATTTTATTCGTTACTATTTTAGTTTGTATTTTTTTTAAGTCTTTTTACAAATATATATATAATTTTATTGGGTAGTAATTATATAAAAGTATATTTTTGTAATCGATTACATTTTTTAAATAACTTAAAAATAATAGGATTTTTATATAATTAGTATCCTGTTTTAATTATCAATACCTACAATATTATGACTAAGAACGCTCAATCTATTGGCAAATACCGATGGTCCATTTGTGGTCTGCTTTTTTTTGCAACCACTGTTAATTATTTAGATCGACAGGTACTTTCTTTGACATGGAGTGATTTTATTGCTCCTGAATTCCATTGGACTAATAATGATTACGGAAATATTACGGCACTATTTTCTATTTTTTATGCCGTATCACTATTGTTTGCTGGGAAATTTGTTGATTGGATGGATACCAAAAAAGGATTTCTTTGGGCTATTGGTATCTGGTCTTTAGGTGCTTGTTTGCATGCGTTTTGTGGTGTAGCAACAGCAGGTATTATAACAGGAGATTGGTTTGTTGGTTTTGAAGGAGCAAAAGAAGCAATTGGTGCTGTAAAAGACACAGGCTTAGTCATTAATGTGAGTGTTAGTTTATTCATTTTTGCTCGTTTTGTTTTGGCCGTAGGAGAGGCAGGGAATTTTCCAGCCGCTATTAAAACAACTGCTGAATATTTTCCTAAAAAAGACAGAGCATTTTCTACCAGTATTTTTAATGCTGGCGCCACTGTTGGAGCATTAGCAGCTCCACTATCAATTCCGTTTATCGCTGAAGCTTTTGGATGGGAAATGGCCTTTATTATTATAGGAGCTTTGGGATTTGTATGGATGGGTTTTTGGATTTTTATGTATGATAAACCGGAAAAGCATCGAAAAGTGACTGCTGCTGAGTTAGCCTATATTCAGCAAGATGAGGTTGCTGATCGCAAATTAGTGGGGTATGTGCCGGAAACAAGTACTAAAGTAAGTTTCAAAGATTGCTTTAGGTACAAGCAAACATGGGCTTTTGCTTTTGGTAAATTTATGACCGATGGGGTTTGGTGGTTTTTCTTATTTTGGACTCCTGCTTATTTAAAATCGGTGTACGGCATGGATTCCACGCAAGCCGCTTTACCCTTATTTATATTGTATATGATTACCTTGCTTTCTATTATTGGTGGATGGTTGCCCACTTTTTTTGTAGAAAAAAAGGGAATGAATCCTTATGAAGGAAGAATGCGGGCGATGTTGATTTTTGCTTTTTTTCCTTTATTGGCTTTGATAGCCCAGCCTTTAGGACATTTTACGTATTGGATCCCTATAATTATAATTGGTATAGCGGGAGCAGCTCATCAAGCCTGGTCAGCCAATATCTTTACAACCGTTGGTGATATGTTTCCTAAAAAAGCAATTGCCACCATTACTGGAATTGGTGGTTTAGCCGGAGGTTTGGGTTCTACCCTTATTAATAAAGGTTCGGGGGTCTTGTTTGATTTTACTCATAAGGCATGGACTACTGTAGACGGTCAGCCCTTTCTAGAAAAATTTCCACAATTTGCAACACAAGCAATACCGGAAACTTTTTTTAAAGATTTAGCAAAAACAGGAGTTGTAATTTCTGATGGTATCGATAAAGGGTATATGATTATTTTTTCTATTTGTGCCGTTTGCTATCTAATTGGTTGGGCAGTGATGAAATTATTAGTTCCTAAATATAGCCCGATTACCGATTTGTAACCCTATATTTTTAATTTCAGTACCGGTTGCAATTTTCCGATTTTGTGATGTTGAGAAGTGCTTAGTGCAACTTTATTTTTCGAGTTGTATTTCAATAGTGGTCATTTTTCACTGTTAAAATCATACAATTATAGGGTACATTTTTGCAATACTGTTTTTTAGCCATTTTTTTTCAGTAATGTTGTAATAATAATTGTATTTATTAATATTTCTATTACATTTGTGTAATCGATTACATAAACTTTTTACTATGACAAATTTTTCTTTTAGGTACGCGTCGAATCCAACGGATGTGCAAAAATATGGAACAGCTGAATTGAGAGCGCAATTTTTAATTGAGAACCTTTTCGTTGAAAATGAAATACAACTGACCTATTCAATGTATGATCGGTATATTGTTGGTGGGGTGATGCCTGTAGGAAAAAATTTAAAATTAGAAACGATTCCCTATTTGAAATCGGAAAATTTTTTGGACCGACGAGAATTGGGGATTATAAATGTAGGAGGTAGCGGAACGGTAAGTGTTGACGGAGTTTCGTATGTTTTAGATAAAAAAGAAGCGCTTTATATAGGTAAAGGATGTACGGAGGTTCTTTTTTCGAGTAATGAAGGGGAGCAAGCCTTATTTTATATCAATTCGGCACCGGCACATACAAAATTCCCAAACAAAAAAGTAGGTAAAGCAGCAGCAGAAGTGATTCAATTGGGAGAAGAAAAAACGGCTAACAAAAGAGTTTTAAATAAACTGATTGTCAATAGTATTGTTGAAACTTGTCAGTTGCAAATGGGTCTTACGGAATTATTGCCTGGTAATGTATGGAATACGATGCCTGCTCACACTCATAACCGTCGTATGGAAGCTTATTTCTATTTTGATTTAGAAGCACCACAAACGATTTGTCATTTTATGGGAGAGCCGGAAAACACCAGGCATATTTTCATTCAAAATAATCAAGCCGTTTTATCGCCTGAATGGTCTATTCATTCCGGAGCAGGAACTTCAAATTATTCTTTTGTTTGGGGTATGGCTGGTGAAAACTTAGATTATGGAGACATGGATATCGTGGCGCCTAATGAACTTAAATAATTATTCCTATGACTCTATTTAATTTAAAAGGAAAAAGAGCGCTAATAACGGGAGGTACTCATGGTTTGGGATTGGCTATGGCAGAAGGATTAGCCCTTGCAGGTGCTGAACTTGTAATAACAGGAACTACACCTTCTAAAATGGAGGAAGCACTTGCTTATTATAGGGGTAAAGGGTACACGGTTTCGGGTTATTTGTTCGATGTTACAGATGAAATAGCTGCTGCAGAAAATATTACATTGATTACAAAAGAATTAGGAGCAATCCATATTTTAGTTAATAATGCTGGGATTATAAAAAGAGAACTGGCTATTAGCATGCCTGTTGCTGATTTTAGGCAAGTAATAGATGTTGATTTAGTGGGGCCTTTTATTATGTCGCAATTGATTGCCAAGCAAATGATAGAAAGACAGGAAGGCAAAATAATCAATATTTGTTCGATGATGAGCGAACTAGGAAGAAACAGTGTTTCGGCCTATGCTGCTGCAAAAGGGGGGTTGAAAATGCTGACCCGTAATTTAGCTACGGAATGGGCCAAATACAATATTCAAGTAAACGGCATTGGCCCCGGTTATTTTGCTACCACACAAACGGAACCTATTCGTGTAGATGGCCATCCCTTTAACGAATTCATTATTAACAGAACGCCTGCTGCGCGTTGGGGTAATCCGGAAGATTTAGCAGGAACGGCAGTCTTTTTAGCCTCAAAAGCAAGTGATTTTGTCAACGGACAAATTGTATATGTAGATGGTGGAATATTGGCCACTATTGGAAAGCCAACAAATGAAAATTAATTTTTAAGATAATTTATTATGAGCACAAAATTTATAAACGACAACTTTTTATTAGAGAATAAATACGCCGAGGAATTATATCATACCTATTCTAAAAATCAACCTATAATTGATTATCACAATCACTTGTCGCCACAGTTTATTGCAGAAGATAAAATTTTTGAAAATATCACCCAAGTATGGATTAATGGTGATCATTATAAATGGCGTGCTATGCGCACTTTGGGAATCAACGAACAGTTTATAACTGGAAATGGTTCTGATAAAGACAAATTCATGAATTGGGGAAAAACGGTACCCTACACGATGCGTAATCCTTTGTATCATTGGACGCATCTAGAATTGGCTCGTTATTTTGATATTTATGATTTATTAAATGAGCAATCGGCTGAGAAAATTTATGAAGAAGCTTCAGCTAAAATAAATTCGCCAGCTTATAGCACTCGAAATTTACTAGGAAAAGTAAATGCCGAATTTGTATGTACGACCGAAGATCCGATAGATACTTTAGAATACCATCAGCAATTAGCTAACAATCCTTTTGGAACAAAGGTTAGTACGGCATTCCGACCGGATAAGGCGATATTAATCTCGAATGAGGGCTACAACGCCTATATCGATACTTTAGGAGAAGTTGCAGGAGTATCGATTAGTACTTATGCTGATTTGTGTACTGCATTAAAAAATAGAATTACTTATTTTGATAAGAATGGCTGCAAACTTTGTGACCATGGATTGGATCAGGTTTATTTTGAAAACTATACAGAAAGTGAAGTAAACACTATTTTCAAAAAGAAAAGAGAAAATGCAACACTTAGTACTGAGGAAGGATTGAAATTTCAGAGTGCCATTTTATTCTTTTTATTCGAAACCTATCATGAATTTGGTTGGGTACAACAACTTCATTTAGGGGCTTTAAGAAATAATAATGCGCGTATGCACCGTATATTAGGACCTGATACCGGGTGGGATTCCATTGGTGATTACCCACAGGCTCAAAAACTATCGGCTTTCTTAAATGCTTTGGATAGCAAAGATAAATTAACGAAAACCATTATATACAATCTAAATCCAGCGGATAACGAAGTTATGGCAACTATGATTGGAAATTTCAATGATGGAAGTGTAAAAGGGAAAGTACAGTTTGGTTCGGGATGGTGGTTTTTGGACCAGAAAGACGGAATGACCAAACAATTGAATGCGCTTTCAAACATGGGATTGATTAGTTGTTTCATTGGAATGTTGACCGATTCCAGAAGCTTTTTGTCCTTTCCAAGACATGAATATTTCAGGCGTATTCTTTGTAATCTTTTAGGTGATGAAATCAAAAGAGGTGAATTGCCAAATGACATGCAATGGATTGGTAAAATGGTTTCAGACATTAGTTATGGTAATGCCAAAGAATATTTTAAATTTTAATAGGAGGATATAAGGCAGAATTTAATTTAAAAACAGATTTGAAAAAAGTTGTCACATTTGGAGAAATACTCTTAAGACTATCGCCACCAAGTCATTTACGACTTAGTCAGGCGACTTCTTTTGATTTGTATTATGGTTGTGCAGAAGCAAATGTTGCTGCATCCCTTGCGAAATTTGGACTTCCAGTTCAATTTATAACGGCAGTACCTTCGAATGAATTGGGTGAATCCTCTTTGAGCATGTTGCGCTCTTTTGGAGTAGATCCCGTTGCAAAAATTCAAGGAAAAAGACTTGGCATTTATTATTTTGAACAAGGTGCTTCAGAAAGACCGGGAAAAGTAGTTTACGATAGGGAAGATTCCTCTTTTTCTACTTTGAGAAAAGGAACGATTGATTGGGAAGCAATTTTCGAAGCTGCCGATTGGTTTCATTGGTCAGGAATTACACCCTCCTTATCGCTTGACTTGGCCGAATTATGTGAAGAAGCACTAGTAGTTGCTTCGAAAATGGGATTGACGATATCGGCGGATTTAAATTACAGACCGACTTTATGGAAATATGGAAAAGAGGCCAATGAAGTAATGCCGAATCTTGTTAAATATTGTGATTTGTTATTGGGTGGTGCAGATGAAACTGAAAAAGTTTTAGGAATCGAAGTACAAGAAAACGATACTCAAGAAACGATTTTCGACAGTTGGATGAAGACATTTCCAAAGTTAAAAAACATAGTGACCACACAAAGGATTGCTGCTAATGCCTCATCGAATGGTATCAGTGCTTCTTTTTGGAACGGTACGGAATTATTGCATTCCCAAAAATATAATGTTTCACACATTATAGATCGAATAGGAGCCGGAGATGCCTTTATGGCAGGGATTATTTATGGATTAATCTGTTGGCCAGACGATAATCAAAACGCTTTAGAATTTGCCGTTGCGGCAGCCTGTTTAAAACACTCTATTTCAGGGGATATTAATCTGGCGACTGTTAACGAAATTAAAGCACTCATGAGTGGATCGGGTGGGGGTAGAGTTTCAAGGTAATTCTTAAATTTAAAAAAAACACAAAACACCTATATAATTAATAACAATTAAAAATTAAGACCATGTCTAAAAAAGTAGTAACATTTGGTGAGATAATGTTAAGATTAGCACCACAAGGATTTTTAAGATTTTCACAAGCAGACAATTTTGATGTTGTATATGGAGGAGGAGAATCTAATGTAGCCGTTTCACTAGCTAATTATGGAATTCCAGTTGATTTTGTAACGCGTTTACCTAAAAATGATATTGGGGAATGTGCCATGATGGAAATGCGAAAAAGAGGCGTTGGTGTGGATAAAATTGTTTGGGGAGGTGATCGTTTAGGAATTTACTTTTTAGAAACGGGCGCTGTAAGCAGAGGAAGTAAAGTTGTCTATGATCGATCTCATTCTTCTATGTCTGATATCCAAGCAGGAATGATAAATTGGGAAGAAGTCTTTAAAGGAGTAGAATGGTTTCACTGGACCGGTATTACACCCGCCATTTCACAAAGTTCAGCCGATGCTTGTTTAGAAGCTGTAAAGGTTGCGAGCAAATTGGGGGTTACTATTTCAACCGATTTAAATTACCGCGCAAAACTATGGAAATACGGTGGAGACCGTGAGGCCATCATGACCGAATTAACCTCCTATTGTGATGTTATTTTAGGAAATGAAGAAGATGCAGAAATGCACTTTGGTATCAAACCAGCAGGAGCTGCGGTACAAACTCATGGACACGATGTAAAAGCAGAAGCTTTCTTATCTGTTTGTCAGCAAATGATGGAAAAATTCCCAAGAGCCAAAAAAGTAATTACCACTTTAAGAGGTTCTATATCTGCATCCCACAACACTTGGGCAGGTGTTTTATACGATGGAAAAGAAATGTTACAAACGCGACAATATCAAATTACAGATATCGTGGATAGAGTAGGTGGAGGAGATTCCTTTATGGGAGGTCTAATCTATGGATTGTTAACCTATCCCGACAACGATCAAAATGCATTGGATTTTGCTGTAGCAGCCTCTTGCTTAAAACATACCATTAAAGGGGATGCCAATTTAGTAACCGTAGATGAAGTTAATAAATTAATGGGCGGCGATGCTTCGGGTAGAGTTGCAAGATAATTAAGAAATTATGATAATAGATACCTTAAATAACGCATCGAAATACTATAGTTTACATCCTTCTTTTGCGAAAGCATTTGAATTTTTGCACCAAAATGATTTGGAAGAACTGGCTGATGGTGTTTCAGAAACTCCAGAAGGATTAAAGGTAATTGTAAATACTGCCCATGCGAAAACACAGGAGGCCAGTTTGGCCAAGTTTGAATGTCATGATAAAAACATCGACATACAAGTTTGTGTACGCGGTTTGGAAACTATAGCTTGGAAACCAAGAGCCAAATGCAATTTGCAAAATGGGGCTTATAATCCTGAGAAGGATGTTCGTTTTTTTAGCGATGCACCCGATCTATTTTTTCAATTGACAGACGGACAATTCGGAATATTTTTTCCAGAAGATGTACATGCTCCCATGATTGGCGAAGGCGAAATAAAAAAAATAGTAATAAAAGTTAAAATATAAATTATGAGTACCATTCAAAAAGTATCCGACGCAATCGTACAACAGGGCATGCTTCCTTTGTATTTTAATGCTGATGAAACAGTGACAATAGAAGTATTAAGAGCCATTTATAGAGCAGGAATCAAAGCGGTTGAATATACCAGTCGTGGTGACACCGCCTTGAGTAACTTCACAAAAATGGTGGAAGTACGCAATGCCGAAATGCCTGATTTATTATTAGGAATTGGAACTATAAAAAACTTGCAGCAGGCGGAAGAATATCTGGCTGTAGGTGCTGATTTTTTTATCAGCCCGGGATTTGTTCCTGAAGTAGCAGCTTTTTTAAGAAGCAAGGAAGTTTTATACAGCCCAGGATGTATGACGCCAACAGAAATTATAGCTGCCGAGAATGCAGGTGTAAAGTTCATTAAACTTTTTCCTGGAAACATGCTAGGACCTGATTTCTTGAGTGGTATAAAAGATATTTTTCCAAATTTAAGATTTATGCCTACCGGAGGTGTTGATACCACAAGAGGGAACATTGAAGGCTGGTTTAAAGCAGGTGTTTCTGCTGTTGGAATGGGAAGCAAACTAATCAGTAAACAATTAATGGCTGATAAAGATTATGCGACTATCGAATCGGAAACTAAAATTGTATTGACTTTAATTCAATCCATAAAATAATACCTACACAGATTAATTAAAAATATTTAGGATTAGGAATAAGATGAAAAAATTAAACAGAATAAATGCCGGATTAGAAAAATTGCAGCCTATAAAGGTGGTACAATTTGGAGAAGGTAATTTTTTAAGAGCTTTTGTAGATTATGCTTTTCAAGAGCTGAATGATGCCTTGGCATTCAATGCAGGAATTGCTGTTGTGCAGCCTATTGAAAACGGAATGGTACATCTATTAAACGAGCAAGACGGTTTGTATACTTTGTTTCTAAAAGGGCTAACAAAAGGTCAGGAAATTCAGGAGAAAAAGTTAATTAGCAATCTTGTAAGTGGAATTAATCCTTATACTAACTTCGATGATTATTTGGCTTTAGCCAAGGAAGAGGAATTGGAATTTATTATTTCAAACACCACAGAATCCGGAATTGCCTATGTTGCATCTGACACGGCTGAAATGCAACCTCCAAGTTCCTATCCTGCAAAATTGACGTTACTTTTGTATGAAAGATTCAAACATTTTAAGGGTGATGCTGAAAAAGGGTTGGCAATTATTCCTTGTGAATTGATTAATAACAATGCCGATACGTTAAAGGAATACATCTTGATATACAGTGAAGAATGGGATTTAGGGGCTGACTTCGTTAAATGGATTAACAAAAGTAATAGTTTTCATAATACCTTAGTTGATCGAATTGTGCCGGGTTATCCAAGAGCTGAAATAGAAGACTATAATAAGCAATTGGATTATGCAGATAATTTAATCGTTACTGCTGAAACTTTTTTCTTATGGGTAATTGAAGGTGATGATACCTTAAAAGCAAAACTACCTTTCTATAAAATTGATCTCGATGTTAAAATCGTTCCTGATATGCAGGCTTATAGAACTAGAAAAGTAAGAATATTGAACGGTGCTCATACCGCGATGGTCCCATTTTCCTTATTATTTGGAAACGAAACGGTAAAAGAAACGGTTGACGGTACTTTTACGGGTTCATTTATACGCAAAGCTATTTTTGACGAAATCAATGAAACTATAGACATGGACAAAGCCGAATTGGATCTTTTTGCGGATGCTGTTTTAGACCGTTTTAGAAATCCATTTATCAAACACAATCTAAGCAGTATCGCCTTAAACTCCATATCGAAATTTAAAGTTAGAGTATTGCCTAGTATTTTGGTTTATATTTCTAAATTTGATAAAGTGCCAAGCCATTTGAGTTTTGCTTTTGCTTGTTTGATTCGTTTTTACCAAGGAACATGGAAAGGGGCTAAATTACCTGTTGATGATAGTGAGGCTATTACTGATGCTTTCGAAGTTCTCTGGAGTTCGAATGATCCAGTAGAAGTGGTTCGACAAACACTTTCAAATGCAGAATTTTGGGGAGTAGATTTAACAAAAATACACGGTTTGTCGGAAGCTTTAGTTTTGGCTTTGAACGAAATTGAAGCTAATGGAATTGAAAAAGGCTTTGTAAATTACAGCCAAATATATAATTGAATCCCAATTTGTAAAAAATAGTATCATGCAAAAGAAGTTAATAAAAGTAAATCCAACCGATAATGTTGCTGTGGCATTAGTAAATCTTACCGCTGGGGAAGTCATTCCCTTTGAAGGTGAAGCAATCACTATCGAGACGGATGTGAAAATGAAACATAAAATTGCAATGTATCCTTTTGAAATAGGAGAAAAAATTATTATGTATGGTGTTTTGGTTGGAAAAGCAAGTGCCAAAATTGAAAAAGGCGGACTCCTTTCTACCGCAAATGTAAAACACGAAAGTGCCAAAGTATCTGGAAAAACGGAAACTATCGGTTGGACTGTTCCTAATATTGATAAATGGAAAGATCGAACTTTTAATGGGTTTTACAGAGAAGACGGTCAAGTAGGAACTGAAAATATATGGTTATTTTTCCCTTTAGTTTTTTGTGAAAACAGAAATATCGAAATCTTAAAAGATATTTTTGAAAAAGAATTAATGAAGCCAAAAGAAAATGATTATCAATTATTGCTTCGTTCACTTGTAAGTTCTGAAAGCGGTTCGGCCGAAGCTGCCGGAAAAGCTGCGGAGGCAGATTTGTTTTCTAATATCGAAGTGAAATTCATCACCCATCAGGGCGGTTGTGGCGGAATTCGTCAGGATTCACACAGTTTAGCAAAACTATTGGCCGGTTATGTAAATAATCCTAATGTAGCTGGGGCTACCGTATTGAGTTTAGGATGTCAAAACTTACAGATTTCGATATTTAAAGAGGCTATGGATGCTATAAATCCAGGTAGTAAAAAACCTGTTTTGATATACGATCAACAAGCAATTGGTACAATCGAAGCCATGATGAGCAGCGTGGTAAAAGACACTTTTGCCGCAATTAAAGAAGCAAATCAATTAGTAAGAAGACCAGCGCCCTTGTCTAAACTGAAGATTGGTTTAGAGTGTGGTGGATCGGATGGATTCTCTGGAATTTCAGCGAATCCAACATTAGGAGTAACTTCAGATCTGCTTACGGCCTTAGGAGGAACCACGATACTTTCGGAATTCCCCGAATTATGTGGGGTGGAGCAAGAATTAGTAAACCGTTGTACGGAAGATAAAGATGGGGAACGTTTCTTGGAATTAATGCAATGGTATGAAAAAACCGTAGTGGATGCTGGTTCAGGATTTGATATGAATCCGTCGCCAGGAAACATCAAAGATGGTTTGATTACCGATGCTATGAAATCGGCAGGAGCTGCAAAAAAGGGAGGGACCTCCCCAATTGTAGGCGTTTCAGATTACGGAGAATATATTTCTAAACCGGGTTTAAATTTACTTTGTACACCAGGTAATGATGTAGAATGTACGACAGCAATGGTAGGATCTGGCGCTAATATGGTGTTATTTACCACGGGTTTAGGAACACCCACAGGAAACCCAATTGCACCGGTTATTAAGGTTTCGTCTAATTCGGAATTAGCTCGAAAAATGTCGGATATTATAGATATTGACACCGGTGGCATTATCACAGGAGACAAAACTATTGATGAAATGGCGGATGAAATGTTAGAGTTTATCATCAATGTTGCAAGTGGTACTATAAAAACCAAGGCTGCTATTTTAAATCAGAATGATTTTATTCCTTGGAAAAGAGGGGTTTCATTATAAATTTGAGTTTTTTTAATTTTTAATTATTTTTTGTAAGAGTGTGAATTTTATTTCACACTCTTTTTTTAAACTCTTTTTTTAATCGGAAGGATTATTTTCTGATTTGTAAGATAGTATTAAAAGGCAGTAATTAGTCAAGACAAATTTTTTTAACAACCGATACGAATTCAAAAATGAAAGAAAGCAATAAAACATTAGGTGAGTTTATAATAGAAAATCAGAATGATTTTCCATATTCCTCTGGGGAATTATCTCGAATTTTTAATTCTATTCGTTTGGCCGCCAAAGTAGTTAGTTATAAGGTAAATAAGGCCGGATTGGTAGATATTATAGGAGCTGTAGGAGAAAAAAATATTCAAGGAGAAGACCAACAGAAATTAGATGTTTATGCCAACGAAATATTTATCCAAACTCTTATAAACAGGGAAATTGTTTGCGGCATTGCTTCAGAAGAAAATGAGGAATTTATAACCGTTGAAGGGAGTGATAGTAGTAATAACAATAAGTATGTAGTTTTGATGGATCCCTTGGATGGTTCTTCAAACATAGATGTGAATGTATCTGTTGGAACAATTTTTTCGGTTTACAGAAGGATATCACCTATTGGAAGTCCAGTGCTATTGGAAGATTTTTTACAACCCGGAATAAATCAGGTAGCAGCGGGCTATGTAATATATGGGACCTCGACTATGCTAGTTTATACAACGGGTCATGGGGTTAACGGATTTACATTAAATCCAGCAATTGGTACTTTTTATCTGTCCCATCCCAATATGAGATTTCCTGAGGATGGTAGCATTTATTCGGTTAATGAGGGAAATTATATTCATTTTCCACAAGGGGTTAAAGACTATATAAAATATTGTCAATTGGAAGAAGGAGATAGACCTTATTCTTCGAGATATATAGGAAGTCTGGCTTCGGATATCCATAGGAATTTAATTAAGGGGGGGATTTATCTATATCCTAAAAGTAGCAAGGCCTCTAAAGGAAAGTTGCGATTGTTGTATGAATGTAATCCAATGGCATTTATAACGGAGCAGGCCGGAGGTAAAGCCTCGGATGGTTTTTCAAGGATTATGGAAATAGTACCTAGTAGTTTGCACGAAAGAGCCCCTTTCTTTTGTGGTAGCTATAATATGGTTCTGAAAGTCGAAGAATTTATCTTAGAAGCAGAAGAGCATAAATAAAGTTTAAATTTTAAACCATTTTCAATCTTGAGGATGATTTTCGGATGTGTAAGATGGGGTTTAAGACGATTTTTTTCTCCATTTTGAAATCTTCCGTGTTCTTAATTTGTTCTAAAAATACTTTAGCCGCCATTTTTCCCATTTCGAGAGGAGATTGATCAATAGTAGAAATGGAAAGTTCCATGAACTTGGTAAAGGGTTCGTTTCCAAATCCGATTACACAGAAATCTTCCGGAATTAGAATGCCTTGTTCCTTGAGTTCTTGTATTGCGCCTAAGGCGGCGAAATCACTAGCCGAGAATATGGCATCGGGCGGGTTTTTTAGAAGCAGTAATTTTTTGGTTCCAAGGATACCATCTTCAATACTACTCTTTGCTCTAATTACATATTCGTCATCAAAAGGGATACTATTGTCCAATAAGGCTTTTTGGTATCCTTTGAATCGATTTTCATATATTTCTAAAGACAGATCTCCGCATAAATGGGCTATTTTTTTACAGCCTTCGTCAATCAGGTGTTTGGTTGCAATATAACCGGCTTTAAAGTCATCAATAGTGATGGAGCTTACACCGTCAATGTTTTTTTTTCTATCAAAAAAGATTAGAGGCACATTTTTTTTAAGTACATGATGAATTATTTTTTCATTCTTCATCGATTGGTTGGTGATTGAAATCAAAATTCCATCCACTTGTGCATCCAGAAGCGTGTTTATATTTTCAATTTCTCTATTTTCATCTTCGTGTGTCTGGCATATAATTACATTGTACTTATTGGGGTGTAATTCTTCTTCAATACCACGAATGGTTGATCCAAAAAAATTAGTGTTAATACGAGGAACGATGACGCCAATATTACCGCTTCTTCCACTTCTCAGTGCTTGGGCAAGTTTGTTTTGTTTGTAATTTAATTTTGTAGCGGTCTCCATGACGAGTTTAATGGTACTCGTGCTTATTTTGGGATTGTTGTTTAAAGCTCTTGAAACGGTAGCGGCAGATATATTAAGTTCTTTGGCAATATCGTAAATCGTAGTTTTCTCACTCATTATGAAATAGGATCTTATTTAATTGAAGTAAATGTACTCTTTTTTTTCTTTTTTTAAGGTCTAATGTTATCGATTGCATCAATATAGTCATAGGAAATTGACTTATTTATTAATAAATAAATGAATTACCCATTATATTATGTGTTTTTACAAACATAGTATTTAAAATTAATTAATAAATTATTTTTATCTTGTTTTTTTGATTTTTTAAATATAGTTTTGTGTAATCGATTGCAGTAATATAATTAAACATTAAATAAAGAATTGAAATCTACAAAGAAACAAAGTTATTTTAAAAATATGAAAAAAATACGTTTTGAAATAGGCGCCCAATTTGTATTGGTTTTGTTATTTTTTGTTGTTTCCTGCGGTGTTAAGAAAGTGGATTCGTTAAGTAGCGCTCCATGGGAAGGGATAAAAAAAGTAATGGAATCGGTTCAGGAGCCTAGGTTTAAAAACACTACTTATGATGTGCTTGACTATGGTGCTTTGGCTAATGGTGTTTTTGATAATACGATAGCATTTAAAAAAGCCATCGAGACCTGTTCTCAAAATGGAGGAGGAATTGTTTTAGTTCCAGATGGCAATTATTTATGTGGTCCAATTCATTTAGAAAACAATGTAAATTTTCATCTTTCGGAAGGAACACAGCTTTTATTTAGCACGAACACTAAGGATTATCCTCTAGTACAAACCTCCTTTGAGGGAACGGAGTTAATCAATTATTCACCCTTTATTTATGCTAAAAACAAACATAATATTGCGGTAACTGGTAAAGGTACCTTAAATGGTCAATCCAGCAATGACAATTGGTGGGCTTGGTCGGGAAAAGACACTTATGGATGGAAGAAAGGGAATCCAAGTCAGGCTGATCCGCTAAATCGATTGCGATTGGTTGCTATGGCTGAAGAAGGTATTGCAGTCTCTGATCGCGTTTTTGGCGAGGGACATTATATACGACCAAATTTCATTGAGTTTTTTGAGTGCACTGATGTCCTTTTAAAGGATGTTAGAATTTTGGATGTGCCATGCTGGGTGATTCATCCAATGAAATCTACTAATGTTATTGTGGATGGAGTTAGTATACGAAGTCATGGACCTAATAATGATGGTTGTGATCCGGAATATTCTAAAAATGTATTTATACGAAATTGTACGTTCGATACCGGAGATGATTGTATCGCAATTAAATCGGGACGTGATGCAGATGGTCGTCGTGTAGCTATAAAAAGTGAAAATATTGTAGTTCAAAACTGCAAGATGTTTGATGGTCATGGAGGAGTTACTATTGGAAGCGAAATATCTGCCGGAGTTCGGAATGTATTTGTTGAGAATTGTATGATGAATAGTCCCAATCTTGAAATTGCCATACGTTTAAAAACAAATTCAAAAAGAGGGGGTCTAATCGAGAACTTTTTTGTTCGAAATATAGAAATAGGACAGGTTAAGGAAACTGTTCTAGGAATAGACATGTTTTACTCTGTTCATGGGAATCAAACCGGAAAATTTATTCCGGTTGTAAGAAATATATTTTTAGAAAACATTAGTGTTAATAATGGAGGAAAGTATGGGATTTTAGCCAAAGGACTTGAGTCTTCTCCAATCAAAAATATTGTTTTTAAAAATGTAACTATAGCTAAAGTTGAGACTAAATATTCAATTGAAAATGTAGAAAATTTATCCTTCGAGAATACTAAAATAAATGGGTCATTCGTTGAAAGTCCCAAAAAATAACAATCACCAAAACAAAAATTTAAAATCAAAAACCAAAACCAAAAAACCAATTTAAATAATAATTTATTATGACTTACAAACATGTAACTAAAAAAACAGATAATTACTGGTCAGGTATTCTTTTTTTCCTGTTATTATTAATTAGTAGTACAAGTAATGCTCAATCAAAAATCACTTTAAGCGGAATTGTAACTGATGCTAGTGGGCACTCCATTCCTAGTGCAAATGTTGTTGAAAAAGGGACAAAGAATGCGAAAAGCACCGATTTGGATGGAAAATTTAGTATTAGCGTATCCAGTACAAATAGTGTTTTAGTTTTTTCATCATTAGGTTATGATACCCAGAGCCAAAAGGTAGGGCAGAATAAATCTTTAAAAATAGCCCTTAAAGAAGCAACATCTAAGTTGGATGAAGTTGTCGTAGTTGGTTACGGAACCTCTCGCAAGTCAGACTTAACAGGTTCAGTAGCTAACATTTCGGGAGCTGATTTGAAAAAAGTTCCTATTGCTAATATAGCCGAAGCATTAACAGGTCGAATAGCGGGTGTGCAAGTAACTTCTTCGGAAGGGTCTCCGGATTCAGAGATAAAAATTAGAGTTCGTGGGGGAGGATCTTTGACTCAGGATAGTTCACCCTTGATTATAGTTGATGGATTTCCGGTTAATAGTATGAGTGATATTTCCCCTTCTGATGTTGAAAATTTAACCGTTTTGAAAGATGCCTCCTCAACTGCAATATATGGTTCTAGAGGTGCAAATGGTGTTATTATTATCACTACCAAAAGTGGTTCAAATAAAAAGATGTCTGTTAATTACAATGTGTTCTATGGGGCTAAAAATATAGCCAATTATATAGATGTTCTTAAGCCTGAGGATTTTGCAAAATGGCAGTATGAGTACGCTATGCTTTCTAGTTCTCCAAAGGGATCTACAAAATCATATGATAAATATTTTGGACCTTGGCAAAGCTATGCTGGATTAGAAGGAACGAAATGGCAAAAAGAAATTTATGGACGTCCTGGGAGTGCGCAAAGTCATGATTTTAGTATACGTGGTGGATCTGATAAGATTAATTACAGTTTTAATTATGCGCATTATGATGAAACAGCGATTATGCTTGGTTCTAATTTTAAAAGAAATAATTTATCCTTAAATTTAAAAAATAAAGCGAGTGATAAAGTAGATTTATCATTTACGATGCGTTATTCTAATACGCAAGTGGGTGGGTCAGGTGCCAATGAACAAAAGGAGATTTCATCAACCGATTCGCGACTAAAACATGTTATTGGTTATTCTCCAATACCATTACCGGGTTTAACGACTGATGATACCGACGAAGCTAATTCGAGTTATCTTATCAATCCTTTAGTAAGTATTGCGGACAATGACCGCAAGCAGAACAGAACTAATTTTAATATGCTGGGAAGTTTTTCCTGGAAAATTATTAATAACCTCCAATTTAAATCTGACTTTGGAATGGACATATATGATAATTTAGATTATCGTTTTTATGGTCGTTCTACCTATTATGTAAATAACATTCCAGCGGCTGTCAATCAAGGAAAACCATCTTTAGTAATGAGTGATGAAAAGAATTTCCGATTTAGAAATGCCAATACGCTTAATTATGATTTTAAAGATATAATTGGAAAAAATCATAATTTGAAACTACTCCTAGGAGAAGAGATGATTGATTATCGCAACAATGAATTGACAAGTGCTATTCAGGGTTATCCTAAGTCTTTTAACTTTGAAAAGGCTATGGATCTTACTACACAGGGAATACCACAATCGGTAGATAATTATTACAGTCCTGATGATAAATTGCTTTCCTTTTTTGGAAGAGCCAACTATGATTATAAAAGCCGTTATTTATTTACCACGACCTTCCGAGCTGATGGTTCTAGCAAATTTTTAGGGGATAATCGTTGGGGTTATTTTCCATCGGCTGCGGTAGCTTGGAAAGTTTCGGAGGAACAATTTTTAAAGGATATATCCTGGGTCAACTTACTTAAAGTTCGATTCAGTTATGGAGAGGCTGGTAATAATAATATACCTACAGGACAAACCATTCAAAGTTTCCAGTCCTCAGCTACAACCTGGATCAATAATGTTACTAATTTTTGGGCAGCCTCTAAGACGATGGCCAATCCTAATTTAAAATGGGAAACTACAGTTACACAGGATCTTGGGATAGACTATAGTTTTTTCAAAAATCGTATAAGTGGTACAATTGATGCCTACAAAAATTTAACAAACGATCTTTTAATTAAATTTCCTGTAGCTGGAACCGGTTATGATTCTCAATATAGAAATATGGGGCAAACTCAAAATACGGGTATTGAAGGCAGTTTAAATTGGGTTGCAATTCAAAAAGAAGATTATGGTTTGAGTTTTAATTTCAATATAGGATTCAATAAAAATCGAATTAATTCCCTTGGGGTCATGGAAAATTTTGGTCAAGCAAGTGGATGGGCTTCCAGTTCTATAGGAAATGATTATGCCATAAATGTAGGTCAACCTATGGGTATGATGTTAGGCTACAAAAGCGATGGTCGCTATGAAGTATCTGATTTTACCTTTAATGCAGTTACAGGAACGTATAAGTTGAAGCCCTATTTTCTAGCTGATGGTAGCCGAAATCCTGAAGGCGTTCCAAGTAATAGTACAATTGTAGGTACGCTAGTTCCAGGTTCAATGAAATTAAAAGATATTAATGGAGATGGTATTGTAGACGCAAAAGATATTAGCATTATTGGGAATGCTAATCCGAAACACACCGGTGGTATGGTTATAAATGCCAATGTACTTCAATTTGATTTTATGGCAGCTTTTAACTGGAGTTATGGTAATACTATTTATAATGCCAATAAGGTTGAATATTCTACAACAGCAACTACGCCAAGTGGACAATATAGAAATCTAAGTACTGTTATGGCCGACGGAAAGCGATGGACCAATCTGGATCCTACTACAGGTTCTTTAGTAACTGATCCAGCCGCATTAACGGCACTTAATGCCAATACTACGATGTGGTCGCCCAAAATGGATCGCTATGTTTTTAGTGATTGGGCAGTAGAAGATGGTTCTTTCTTGAGACTTAACACCTTTACAATAGGCTATACAGCACCAAAATCTTTAGTTTCCAAATTAGGGGTTAATAAATTAAGATTTTACCAAACCTTGAGTAATGTATTCACTCTTACCCACTATTCAGGTCCTGATCCTGAGGTTTCTACCCGAAGAAATACACCCTTAACGCCTGGGGTAGATTATTCTGCCTACCCTCGCAGCCGACAAGTTGTTTTTGGTTTAAATCTTAGTTTTTAATTAAAAAAAATAGTATAAAATGAAAAAAATAGTTATAATTACCGGAATAATTTTATCCGGACTTTTAAGTTCCTGTAACGATTTATCGAATGAATTCCTTGATACCACTACAAAATCATCTTTAGATGAGTCGGTAATATTTTCTACTCCTGCATTAGCTTCTGGTGCTGTAGACGGTATTAAAATACCTTTTGCTGAGACGAATTCTTATAGAGGACGTTATCTGCCTTATTATGGATTAAATTCGGATGCTGAATGGTACAATTCCTCCCAAACTGTAAGTGATAAATCGGATCTCTGTACCTATGATGCGAAGCCAAATAATTCAGAAATGAATACTTTAAACAATGTTTGGGCTATGATGTATTCGGGTATTGAACGCGCTAATATATGTATACGTGGTTTGCGTACTTTTGGCAACCCTACAGCCGGTTCAGAACTAGGACAGTTATTAGGGGAATCTCTTACTTTACGTGCTATTTATTATGCTGATTTATTGAAAACATGGGGAGATGTGCCGATGCGTTTTGAGCCTATCAATTCGGCAAGCATGTATTTGCCAAAAACCAATCGGGATGAAATTTATAAACATCTTATTAAAGATTTAGAAGAAGCGGCTACATTGGTAGCTTGGCCAAATGGAACTGCAGCAACAGGCAATGTTGAGCGAATTAATAAGGCCTTTGTTAAAGGACTTCGTGCTCGTTTAGCATTAGTTGCCAGTGGATACCAACAATATCCTGATGGGATTAGACGAAGTAAAGATGTTGATCTATCTGTAAATAAAATGTACGCTATCGCTTTAGCTGAGTGTAGAGATGTGATTGCGAGTGGAACAGCGCATTTAGAGCCTTCTTTTGAAACCTTCTGGAGAAAATACAATCAAGAAGATATTTCTGCCGGTGGCGAATCCCTTTGGGAAATTCCTTTTTCTCCAGGGCGAGGAAGAATGTTGTATACGTTTGCAGTAAGCCATACAGGTTCTGATCAGTATCAGTCTAATGGTACTTCTACAACTGCTAAATTTGGATCAGCAGGTCCTCTTCCTACTGTTTTTTATGATTATGATGTTGCTGATAGTCGAAGAGATGTGACTTGTGTACCTTATAAATATGGTGCTGCAGTTAATAATATTGCGAGCCAAGAATTGGGATCTTTAAATAAATGGTATTTCGGTAAATATCGGTATGAGTGGATGACTCGTATTGTTACTTCTACAAATGATGACGGTGTCAATAAAATTTATATGCGTTATGCAGAGATATTGATGATGGCAGCAGAAGCGGCTAATGAAATAGAAGGTCCTGCTGCTGCAGCTCCTTATTTGAAAGAAATTCGCAAAAGAGCCTTCGCGTCTTCACTACAGTCTACTAAAGTAGATAATTATGTGAATGCCTTAAATAGTAAAAAAGCGATGTTTGATGCTATTGTAAAAGAACACAAATATGAGTTTACGGGTGAAATGGAGCGAAAACAAGCGCTTATACGTTGGAATTTATTGGGTGCAAAATTAAACGAAGCCAAGGATAAAATGTTCCGATTACAGCAGCATACCGGAGAATATTCAGATGTTGCCAGTACTTTATATTTCAAATACAAACCGGATGGTATCACTTTAATTGTTTATGGTTTGAACCATGGAGAACTGGATGATCCAGGAGCTGCTTATACTCCTTTCAGCTGGACTAACTTAGATGATACTAAAGTTAATTCCTTATATAAGGCTGGAGTAAATCCAGAAGCTAGACAATTTTGGCCGATATGGCAGATGTTTTTAGATACTAGTAATGGGCTATTAGTTAATGATTACGGTTATTAATTTTTTTAATTTAAAAGGAATTCTTTTGGAATACTAATTATTAAAACAAAAAAAAGTCTTTTTTTAGATAAGCTACTTTATTTATAAGATCAATATGATTCTAAGAAAGTTTAAAATAATTGTCTTCGTCATTGTTTTATTTGTTGGTAGTGGTGCAAATGCGCAAAACCAAGAAAATGATAGTGATGACAGTAAACGAACTTCTTTAAAATGGTCCGAAAGGATGGCTTTGTCAATTATGAAAAGCCATCCTGAGTCCTATCAAATTGATGATCGGAAGGAAGCGAAGTGGGATTATGTTCATGGATTGGTATTGTTGTCTTTTGAAAAATTATACAACCGTACAAAGGATATCAACTATTATAAGTATATCAAAGCTTATGCTGATGCTACAATTGATAGTAATGGAATCATAGCTTCCTATAAATTGGATAGTTACAATATAGATATGCTAACGTCAGGACGCCTACTTTTTAATTTGTACGCAACTAGCAAAGATGAAAGATATCTAAAGGTTTTACAACTTTTGCGAAAACAAATTGAGGAGCAACCAAGAACCGGAAGTGGTGGTTTTTGGCATAAAAAATCCTATCCCAATCAAATGTGGCTTGATGGTTTGTATATGGGAGAGCCGTTTTATGCGGCCTATACCGTGCAGTATGAAAAAGGTGCAAAACTAGAAGATGTTGCTAAACAATTTGAACTCATTCAAGCACATACCACAGATAAAAAAACAGGATTATTATACCATGGTTGGGATGAAAGCAAGCTAATGCCTTGGGCCAATCCCAAAACGGGTTGTTCTCCTAATTTTTGGTCCCGTTCCATTGGATGGTATATGATGGCATTAGTAGATGTATTGGATTATTTTCCTAAAAATCATCCCAAACAAAAAGAGTTGGTATGTTATTTAAACGAAATAGCTAAGAGCGTGGCTAAGGTTCAGGATTCATCCGGTCTTTGGTATCAAGTCACCGATAAAGGAGGAAGTGAAGGGAATTATTTAGAATCATCGGGCTCCTCCATGTTTGCTTATGCTTTGGCAAAAGGGGCAAATAAGGGCTATTTGCCCCAAAAATACAAGAATATTGCCAATAAAGCTTTTGATGGGTTAATTCGGCAATTAATTGCTACCGATACGGATGGGCAAATCCATATTACCCAAGCCTGCGCGGTAGCAGGTTTAGGAGGGAAACCCTATCGAGACGGCTCCTATTCGTATTATGTAAACGAACGAAAAAAGGATGATGATCCTAAGGCAACGGGTGCTTTTATTCTTGCTGCTTTAGAATTAAACAGATAGTGGTTTTGCTATAGGTTAGGTTTAAACAAGGAAGTAGCGAACCTGATATTAGATTCGATTTGATAAAAGAAATTAAAAAAATGAAAAAACCCTTGAGTTTATTGATTTTGCTGCTTTTAGTAGTTTCAATCAACACAGTAGCGCAAGACAAAGAAATTAACTGGAGCAAGATAACGCAGTTGGAGGATGATACTTTTTTTGCTTCAGAAGAAGCTCAAATTTATGCTGAAAATGTATTGTTGTATCAAAGGGATATAGGGGGTTGGCCTAAAAATATTCAAATGCAGCATCCGATTTCGGAGGCTGATAAACAGCAATTGTTAGTTTTGAAATCCGATCCTAAAGGATGTACTACCGATAATGCTGCCACATGTCAAGAAATGATTTTTCTGTCAAAAATATACCAACACCATCCAGAAGCTAAATATAGCTCAGCATTTTTAAGAGGCTTGATGTACTTGAACATGGCTCAATATGATAATGGAGGTTGGCCACAGTTTTACCCCCTTAAAAAAGGGTATGCCTGTCATATTACTTATAATGATGATTCGATGGTTCATATTTTAAACATTTTGAAACCAATAAAAGAGCAATCAAAATACAATACAATACAAATTCCGACTGAAATCCAGGAAAAATCAGTGAAGGCTTTTGACAAGGGTATCGATTGTATTTTAAAAACGCAATACAAACAAAATGGGGTACTCACTAGTTGGTGTGCACAGCATGATGAGCGGAGTTTGCTTCCGGCAAATGCACGTGCATTTGAATTGGCCTCTTTAAGTGGAAGTGAATCTGCAAAAATAGTATTGCTTTTGATGTCAATAGATAGCCCTTCTCCTGAAATCATAGCTTCAATTGAAAGTGCTGTAAACTGGTTTGAAAAGACTAAAATTAGCGGCATCAAAATTGAAAATGTTCCAACTGGAGAGGGTGATAAAACCAATAGAATAGTTGTTGCTAGTCCTGATGCAGAACCTCTTTGGGCAAGGTTCGTTGATTTGAAGGACAACAAACCTTTTTTTTGTGATCGAGATGGGATAAAAAAAGAAACATTAGCAGAAATTGGTTATGAACGAAGAAATGGATACCGATGGTATGGTAATGAGCCCAAGGAAGTTTTCAAGAAGTATCAGAAGTGGAAATCAAAATTAAAAAAATAGCTTTCTGAAATTAAATTAAAACGGACCAGTAAAATACTTCAAAGGACTTTTAAAATGATAAAGTGCAATCGATCGCATTTATTAGAATATAAGATAGTAAGGAATTTAATATGATAAAAACAGTAAAAATACTATTTGTTATTTTGTTGTTTTCAATATCCAGCATTGAAGCTCAAACCACTGATGTTTGGGATTTTGGTGCTACAAGCTTGGATGCTAAAGTATACCAAAACCTTTTGAGTGAGTCCGTCATAAATTCGATGTATGCAAGTACGATAGTGGCTGGTAGTAGCGGCAATAATTTCCCTGTAAGTTTTACAGTAGGCGACTTATCGTGGGTTGGTAATGCAGGAGATCGATTAAGAACTACAAACACTAATTTGTCTCGTTATGATGCCAATCTGGCTAGTGTTAGTATTTATAGTGGTCGTTTGTACTGTAATGGAACTCCAAATTTAGCTTCAGGAGTACCTACGAATCGTTTTTTAAGAATTAACCTTATGGCAGATGATCAAGTCACTATAATCTGTAGAACTGATGCTGCTGCTTCGCTCCTTTTTATAAATGAAAATAATCCTGCATTGCAATCGGATAACATGGCGATAAGCTCGGCGAGTGGCAGCACCACCGAAGCTAAATTTGTTGCAAAAAACACAGGTAGCTATAAAATATATTCTGCAGATGGAAAAGCCAGTTATTATAGAATAATAAGAAAATCGGCTGTTTTTACTGCTGTTTCTGGAAATTTAGATCTTTCTCATGCTAGTGGAATACCCAGTAATTATGCTGTAGTTTTTACTAATGCAGCTGGAAAAACTTGGACTTCAGCAAAGAACTTGGAGGGAAGCTATACTGCCAATTTACCAGTTGGATTTTCGTACGGAATCAGTATTGCAAATGCAAATGGATATGTTGTTAGCAATGGATCTAGTTTGGATTTAACATCGGTATCCACGTCCACTCTTTCGCATAATATTAGCATTATGCAGGTTAATTTATACGAACTTAGCGGTTCCATAAAGGGCTTGGCAAGCTCTATTTCAAGCTTAGGTCTTGCTTTTATAGCTAATCCTAGTTTTAATACGGTTTACATTCCAAGTGTCGTTATTAATAACGTCTCCGCTACTTATAGCGTCCAATTAGAAGCAGCTGTTCCTTATACTATTCAGGCAAATGGCGTAAATGATTATCAACTAAGCGCCAATGCAGTTCTACTTCCGGCTAGTAATTCCACTTCGGATATAGTCTTCACTTTAAAACCAGTTTATCCCGTTAGTATTACTACCAATGGATTAAGTCCAATACAGCAAAGCAGTTTGCAGCTTAAATTCACAAATTTGAACGAAAGTGGATCTGTTTATACTTTTAATGCTGGAGCCGGAATTAGTTTGCGCGATGGTGTTTATAGTATATCTTACAGTGGATTGGAAAATTATCCCATAGATTTAGGTTTGATCTCCAATTTAAAAGTGAATGGAGCAGGCAGTTCAAAAACACTAAATTTCAAGCCTGTAACCGTTTGGTCTTTTGATGATCAAGCCATCACAACTACAAGTACAGCAGGCTATAAAGGAATGCTTTTGTCGGGTACTGTTGCAACTCGAATTGCTAATGGAGATTTGAGCGCTAAAACAGGAGCAATCATTAAGATACCAATAAAAGTAGGCGAAACCGTTTCGATAACCTATTATTATGCGGCCAATTTCGCTATTGAAGGAGGTGCAGCAATTACAAGTTCAAGCGGAAGTACTACGCAGCTTGAGAATATTGTATACACTTCAAGCGGATTAGAAACTAGTCCGGGTTATGTGACCATTAGCATGGGTGGAACTGCTCTTACTAGTTATTTTACTCAAATTCAAATAGGGGGAAGTACGGCTTATAAACCTATAATAAGGGTTGGAGTTGGTAAGGATTTTGAAACCATTAATGCAGCAGTCGGTTCTGTTTCAAATATGGTTAGATCGGCCAGTGATCGGGTAACTATTTTGATCGATCCAGGTAATTATGAAGAAATGATCGACATCACACAAGCAAATATTAGTTTGAAAAATGCGGCCCTTCATCCAAGTATTAATTTGTTAAATAAGGGAGTTACTATAGCCGAAGATGCAGTACGAATTAGTTCTTACTATGGAGTTGGATACAACTATTATAGTATGAAAAACAATCAAAAATGGGATGCTGATGTCTTAAGAGTCAATAAAGAAAATGGTTATCAGCCCTATAGCAATGTGAGTGGTACTACTAATAATTCGTATTGGAATGCCACCATAGTGGTTAGTGCCAATGGATTTATTGCAGAAGATATTATTATTGAAAATTCCTATAATCAATACATATCCTTTAAAGAATCTCAAGATATTGTGGAGCTAGCAGTTGGTAACAAAGGAGTTCGGCCAAATACTTACGGAAGTACCGCGGTACAGGATAAGTCTTTTGTAGAGCGAGCCGCTGCCATAGCCATAAAAAATAATATTCAAAAAGTCATTTTAAATAAATGTAGGGTAGTGGGTCGACAAGACACTTTTTTTGGAGGAACAGGGGCAAGAGTTGCTGTTTATAAGGGAGAAATGATGGGCGCTGTCGATTATATTTTTGGGGGTATGGATGTTGTTTTTTATCATTCAAAATTAATTATGAACATTAGTGATGCTTCAAACGATGCCTGTTATATCGCCGCGGCACAACAAAGTTCGGGCAGAGGGTTTCTACTATATGAATGTACGATTGATTCCGCAGAACCTGGGGTTGAAACCGCTTCTGCTTATGGAGCAAAACCCGGTTATTTTGGTCGTCCATGGCTAGCAAATACTAGTGAAGTGGTTTTTTATAAAACGACTATTAAAACGGCTTCTGCAATCGGATCAGTTGGGCAATCCTTAATACAACCTTTAGGGTGGTTGGATAGCTTAGGTGGCAGATCAACTGGAATGTATGAATACGGAACAATGGAGCAATCGGGGATAAACAATACCGCTAAGCGTGCTAGTTGGACCACTTTATTGGCAGCGCCTAAATTAAATGATGGTAGTCCAATAAGCACTTTAAATTTCACACAGGGAAATGATGGATGGGATCCGTTTCCAGCGTTAATTGCAAATGATGTTTTGGCAATTAATCATTTTTCAGGAAATTCGTCGGTAGCAGTGAGTGCCTCTAATAACAATGTGGTCCTCACACAGGTGAAATCAAATACGGAAGTAAAGGTCTATTCTGTTGAGGGTAGATTGATAAAAGTATTTGAAACCAATTGCGATACCCATTTTAATTTAGATGCGGGAATTTGGATCGTCAATATTAAAGATAATGAAGGAATGAAATCAATTAAAGTAATAACCTATTAAATTAAATAATAATAAATACCTCAATACAAATGAAAAATATATTCGTTAGTTTCTTATTCTTTTCGATGGCAACTGTTTTTGCTCAAAATTATTATTTGGAAAAACCAGAAGGCTTTGGTGCCAATGCAACAGGTGGTTCTAGTGCAGCTGTTGTAGTGTCGACTTTTGCGGAACTTAAAAATGCCCTACCAAGTGTTTCAACAAACAAAGTTATTTTGGTAAACGGTACTATTGATTGTAACTATTGGAGTGTGTTGATGAATAATGTAAGCATTATTGGTTTGCCTGGTGCCCGTCTCCGTAATCTTCAGATTACCGTTGGAAACTCAGCAACATCAGCATCAAATTCAGGTATACTTTACATAAAACCAGGTTCCAAAAATGTGATTATTAGAAATCTTATTTTCGAAGGACCAGGGGCTTATGATGTGGATGGAAGGGATAATCTCACAAATGAAGGTACCGATGTCTGGGTAGATCATTGCGAATTTCAAGACGGAATGGATGGTAATTTTGACAACAAAGGGATGTGTGATAATGTTACTATTTCTTGGTGTAAATTCACCTATTTAAAAGCCCCAATTCCTGGAGGTTCTGGAGGTTCTAATGACCATCGTTTTTCAAATCTTGTTGGTTCATCGGCTTCTGATTTTCCTGCAGATAGACATTATAGTATCACCTTCGAAAATTGTTACTGGGCTAGTGGTTGCGCTGCCAGAATGCCAAGAGCACGAAATGCAGAGTTGCATCTGCTAAACTGTTATTATAAATCAGATGTAAGTAGTGCTTCTGCTGTTGGTTTAGGAGGAGGAGATAAGAATACTACTTGTTATGTGGAAAACTGTAATTTTGATGCGATTAAATATGTATATAAGAACTATATCTCTACCGATGGAGGTACCGTTGGTATTAATTTCACAAATTGTTTGAAAGGAGTAGCTAATGTTGGAACAGTTAGCCCGCCAGTGTATGCCTATACTCCTATGCCTGTGGCAGATCTTAAAACCTATTTGACCGATACTAGTTGCGGAGCAGGGGCTAGTTTACAAGTTTCAAACTCAGGAATTATTGCGCCAAGTAGTTGTTCTTTCTTGGGAACAGCAGCTTTTTCTAAACCGAGTATTCAATTTTATACGGCTACCAATAAAACGCGATTAAATGTTGATTTTTCAGGCATAGCATCGAGTACAATCAATGTAGACCTTTATTCCATTAGTGGACAAAAAATTCATTCCTTTAATAATTTGAGTAGCACATCAAGTCCGCTATTAGAATTAGACATTGAAGATTTAACCCCTGGCTTTTATATTTGTACTGTAAAATACAACGATCAAATAGCCAATTGGAAATTTGCCAAAAATTAACAACCCTATAAAGAGAACCTAAAGCATTTTAATTTTTAAGATGCTGTAAATGAATTTATATTAAAAATATTTTGTAATTATAAATATAATACTTAGTTTTGAGCAATCGATTACATTAAAAAAATCAACAATAAAAAACAACAACAAAAAACCAATTATCATGAAAAAAAAATTACTTCTTTTAATTCTTCCAATGCTCTTATCCGCTTCTTATTCTAACGCACAATCTAAAACTTGGGATTTTGGAAACGATGCCGTTACTTGGCCATTAAGTACATCGGGTATCGGTACTGCCGAAAAGGTGGTGGACCATTTGGGTTTACATCCGCTATTAACTAACACTAATTTTGGGTTAATTACTGCCAGTTCAGTGACATTTCCTCAGGATAATTTTACTGCAGTTCAACGTTTCCAAATGAACGGTGCGGGATTCACTAGCGCCACTGGTTTTGTAGCAATGCCAGTTCAACGTTATCTATTTTTGGATGTAGATGGTCCTTGTACAGTAGGGATTTGGTTTAAATCCGGTAGTAGTAGTCAAGTTAGAACAGTATATTTGACTGACGGTACAAATGTAGTAGGATCAGGTACTACAAATACAGCTACTAATGCTACGGATTATAGTGTTATAACAGCAAATTATACTGGTGCTGCGGGAAGATTATATATTTATGGAGATACTGCTAATAATTTATATAAACTTACTGTTGATGGTGCTAATGTAACTACAGCTGCATTGGCTTCTAATAACTTTAAAGCGAATTCTGCTGCAAATGTATATTCTAATGGAAAACAAGTTTCTGTTACAAATCTAAAATCAGAATGTAAAGTTAAGGTTTACAATATGGCTGGAGCTGAGGTTAAATCTTTAAAAACAAAAACGGAAGTTAATTTTAATATTGAAACTCCGGGTGTTTATGTTGTAAGAGTTGAATCAGCTGATGGAACTAAATCCGTTAAAGTGGCTATTAAATAAGAGTAAATCCTTATTAAATTATAAAAAAAACCAGTAGAAATACTGGTTTTTTTTATTCCACTATTATTTTAAATGTTTTACTTAAATTTTGGGATTGCACGATTAGAAAATAAATCCCACTTGTAATCCTATTGTTATCTAATACAATCTCATTTCTTCCTCTGATTCCCTTTTTTTAAATACATCAACTAATTGACTATTAAAATCATATAAAGTGAATGTGGTTTCAATTGCCTCGTCCTTTTTGAAGTATAAATAGATTGTGTTTTTAATAGAGTTAACCACTTTAATCTTTAGACTTTCAATGGCTTTGAATGGTGTCGAAAGTTCATTATTTGTCATTTCAATAGCCCAAAATTATTGTTATCTGTAAAGCCATCTGTCCATTATTAAAAGCGATACATTTCTCGAGATGAACAATTCCAATTGGGCTTGAATTTGTAAATAAGTCCCATTCATCATCAATATTATTGTGAGAAATACAAGCGCGAAATATATTTCCCTGACCACAGGTTAATTTTCTGCAAATCCATCTGCATTATCTGCAGTAGCATCATTAGTATCAAATGCCGCTTTGTTTTTTTTATCCTACTATTGTTTTTAAAAAAAATTAAAGCTTCTCATTTCGGAGAAGCCTTTGGGTTTAAGGAAAATTATTTTGTTTATTTTTTTAGAATTTGCTTAATTATCGTTTCTTGATCGGAACTTATTTTTAGGAAATAATTCCCACTACTTAAATTATCCATGTTTATAGCTCTATGATCGCCATCGGCCTCTTTTACTAATACTCCCAGGGAATTGTAGATCGATATTTTACGAATTAGGGCATTTGTAGCGATGTTTAAGGTATTCGTTACCGGATTTGGATAGATCGATATTGCATGCGATAGTGCTTGTTGTATTATCCCTAAAGCATCAGTAGTAAATACTGTTTTGATGTAGAATAAGTTGGCTGAACTTCCTTTGATTATAGTGTGTGATCCTGCGGATATGTCAGTGATGATAACGATTCCAGCTACAGCAGCATGAGCTATACCATCCAGTTTAACAGTTCCTGTAAACGTTGGGTCAAAAATTAGCGTTAAAGTGGATACAGTCGCTGTTGTATAGCTTATACTTGTGGATGATTCCATTTTTAAGCGAGCAGTCAAAGTCACACCATTGAAGGTCGTGCTACCTGTAGAGGAACTCATGTTTCCTATTATGGTATAGAACGTGCTTGTTTTTCCGGATGTTGTAAAATTATGCACTTCATCATTTGGCGTAGTCCCAGCAATTGTGATTGTTCCTCTTGATGTGGTAGGTGAACCAGAAGTTCCGATCGTTGTTAGCGTGAAAGATAGGTTTGCTGTAGGTGTACCTGAGATTGTGATGGTCTTGTTTGGAGCATCTATAGAATAAGCAATTCCTGAAGCAGGAAGGCCATTAATCGTCAGATCGGTTGCATCGCCTCCCCAAGTGAAAATCATGGGATTAATAGCAGCATTTGCAATTACAGTTTGATTGTTATCGGTACTTGTGATTAGGGTTTGACTGCTCGCTGGCGGTGCCACTACTTCACCTTGTACAAAAATCATAGCAGAGGTATAATTAGTAACTGCTGCTTTTTCGACTGCATTTACAGTAGAGGAGACGTCATCAATTGCGTTAGTATAAGTAAATTTTAAATCCCCACCAGAAACCCGACCTGCGAAGTTTTTTATTTTGTCTCTGGCTACTGCAGGCGCATCGATCACTAAATCTTTTACATAAAAAGCAGCATCCGTGTCAAAGTTGTTGTAAGGTTGCGCGATAGCATTTACTTTATAACTCACTTTAGCAAGAACAGTTGCCGGAACACTCTCGCCTCTAGTAGCTGCTAGGTAAGCATCAAAGTCTATGGTAGAATTAAGAACCGAATTGTTATAGGTTGGGTTAGGGTCAGCATAGGCTACAAAACGCATACTATTGGCACCATTATCAGCATCGAAAGTATTGTTAAATGCTTTAATCATACCACCTTCTTCACCTGAGAATGTAGCATTAACTAAACCAGAGGAGATATCGGTTCCTTGTAAAGAAATCATCATAGGATGTTTACAATCGCGGAAATAGTTACCTTCCACAAAAACAGAAGACCCCATTGTGGAACCCACACCGTATTTAGAATTGCCATCAAAATAATTATTGTATACGTGTGCTGAATAAAAACGCACCCTCGGATGGCGCGAATCAGAATGATCGAACCAGTTGTGGTGATAGGTTACATATAATCCCGAAGTCTTATTTTCGCTTAAACCTAACAGACTGCACTTTCCATTATCCCAAAAGTGATTGTAGGAAAAGGTGCAATAGGTAGATGTTTTATTGTCTAATGCTCCATCTCCTTTGACCTGATCGGCAGCACTACCCGCATCGCCATAAAACATATCGCAATTGTGAACCCATATATGGTCATTATCTTGTTGCATCCCTACATTATCTCCGGCAGTACTGTTGCAGTTCATAAATCCAAGATTGCTAATTTCTATATTTGATGCTGCTTTTAGGCGAATTCCCATTCCATTTACCACTGCATCCGAGCCAACGCCTTCAATTGTTAGGTAACTTGAAGGGTTATTGGCGTTTTCAATTGTGATATCTCCCCCTTCCATTACGTTCATGTCGGTAATGTTTCCTATTAAACGAAAGATAAAGGGACGAGTTTCTTTTCCTTTTTTAATGGCATACAAGATATTTTGGAACCCAACACAAGGATTGGCACTTGCTCCGGTAATGTTCATTGAAAGAGTGTTTTTGGTATTTTGGGTAATATAGAGAATTATAGCCCCAGTTTTTGGAGTGCCATCAGCTTTATAAGCACCAGGTAGTCGACCGCTATCAAAGGCAAAACCTGTTCGATCCTGAGCTAAAACAGTTAAATTAGCCGTTGTGGCGCTAGCACCTTCAACAGACGCTGTTACTGGTGCTACTTTTATAATATAGGAACCTGGAGCAAGTCCTGGTATATCGGCACGGAAATAGGAGCCATAGCTACGTATTAATTCTTTATCAATTATTTTATCGGTTTGTCCACCTCCAGTATAATACACCTTGTAGCTATCGGCACCTGCAACGGGTGACCATTTTACAAAAGCGGCTTCGGTCCAACCCGAAGCTTCTGTTATGGTTAGTGTTTGAGCATTTAAGGATATCATGCTTCCAAACACAAATAAATAGGATAGAAATTTTTTCATAATAATTTGGTTTATGGGTTGTTCTTTAGCGCAATCGATTACTAAAATAGATATTAAATAATTTTGTTGTTTTTTAAAAAAAGATGTATTTAATCTAATTGATACTAATTTAAAAGAGAAACCTCTTCAATACGGAAGAGGTTTCTTTGTTAAAAAGTAATAATGTTAATTCTTGATCAATCTAAGTGACTTCAGGTTATTATCTTGTGTTACTATTATATTGTAAACACCAGAAGGATAGTTACCACCCAGTTCAACCGAATTGGATTCTAGTTGACGTTGTTCGATTAATCGTCCGATCATATCATAAACTTGTACATCTGTTGTTGATTTTCCTTTAGTAGAAGCTTGAACTTCAAGTCGGAAAACATCGGAAGACGGGTTTGGATAAGCGGTAACATTGAAGGACTCCGTTACTGATGGCGCCACAAATCGAGTCACACCAGCTAAAGTAACACAACTAGCCAATTTTGTCAATACTATTGATTTAGAGGCTATGCTTAGTCCTAGACCGTTTGCTGATCGGATCACTATACTTTTATCAGTTAAAGTAAAAGGTGTAGTGCCACTATAGACTACTTTGAAAGTTAAATCGGAAGTAGTTAATACATTTGGTGTACTACCTGAAACACCGTTAGTAGCACTAACCACTGACCCAAGAGGCGCAGTAATTACATAAGAGGTAGCACCTACTGGAGCTGTAATAGTATAGCTAAAGCCATCCGTTCTGTTACAAACGGAAGTCGAACCACTAACTGTAAGAACTGCAGCAGGAAGTGCGGCAGTAACTGTTAACAATTTAGCGGTTTTATCTGTGTTAGGAGCAAGGTTAACAGATAGAGAAGAACCCATTGCATTTATCGCTTTCACACCAAATACTAAAGCCGTTGTTCCTTTTGAAACAGAAGCAAAATTTACTTTAATACTTCTAGAAGTTAGGTCTGATCCAGAAACTATATTTACTCCTGTAGGAATTTCCCAAGAATACGAGTTGGCTAAAGGTGACGCAGCAGCCGTTAAAGTAAGTTCCGTCGTTGTACCAATATATTTACTAACAATAGTTACAGCAGTAGCCGGGGTTGTTGAAGCCAGATTGGTTAACACCAAAGTTGCTGGAGCAGCCGGAGCGGATGCAGTTAATGTCAATAATTTAGCAGTTGAGTCGGTTGAAGGATTCAATAAAGCTACATTTGGAGTTATAGAAGAACCTACAGCATTTACCGCTTTAACACCAATTCTAAGTACATTCGTTACAACAGCTGTAGCAGTAGTGTAAGAAACCGTATTAGAAGTTGTTACACCGGCTAAGTCAATCGTAATCACGTTAGAATTCCCTCCAGTTAATTGCGTAACACCAGCAGGCAATTCCCAAGAATAAGAGGTAGCAGTTAACGATGGAGTAGCCGTTAAAGTTAATACTTTATGGGTACCCATGTAGTTTGCAAAACTCGTAATTGGTGTAGTAGTTTCTCCATTAGTCATTACTAATGCAGCAGGTGCAATCGGTAACAATCTTGTTAAAGGAGCACTTGCTTTAGAAGCGGAGATACAACCCGAAGCATTAACCGATTTCACATTAATAACAAGCGGTGTTGGTGTAGTTGAACTGTAAGCGCTAAACTTCACATAGATAAATCCATCAGTACTAGTTGTATTAGAATCGGTAGTTGAACCAGTTGCGTTAGTTCTAAGGACTCCTGAAGGCAATGTCCAAACATAAGAACTTGCACCAACTGCAGTTGCAGTTAGTTTAAAAGGAGTGTTTGTTCCTACATAAACGCCTACTGCAGTCACAGCTGTTGTAGGAGCTGCATCATTAGTGAGTACTAAAGCTGTTGGAGTTGCTGGTAAAGCATTTACCGTTACCACAACTGATTTTCTTGGTGATGATTCTATACCACCTACTAATTGGGTTACAAAATAGGTTTTTGTAAGTGCTAAAGGAGTAGTTCCTAAAATAGCAGTTCCACCTGTTAGAGCGGCATAAAATTTCAAACTTGATGTTCCAACAACTGAAGCAACAGAAGTACCAGCACATACACTAAAAGTAGAAGGAATAACTTCTGTTACCTTTACCGTTGCGATGTCATTTACGGCACAAGGGGAGTTTGCAGCAACGGTATAAGTATATACTAAACCGTTATGGCTCCAAGATCCACCCGCATCTGCTCCTGTTAAGGTTGCAAATAATTGAGAATCTGTAGGAGTTACTCCTGTTGCAACGTTTAAGGTTCCATCCGTTCCTGCATTAGGAGCTGGTGTTACCGTCAAGTGTAGTACTTGATTTGCGGTACAACCGTCATTGGTAACAGTTACGTTTTGTGAAGTGGTATATGCCAGACCGTTTACAGACCATGTATAGGTAGTACCGGAACAAATAGTAGCATCGGTTACCACTGCTGTTGGTTTTGGTGTTACCGTCAAGTGTAGTACTTGATTTGCGGTACAACCATCATTGGTAATTGTTACAGTTTGAGAAGTGGTATATGCCAGACCATTTGCGGACCAAGTATAGGTTTCGCCTGAACAAATAGTAGCATCGGTTGCTACAGTAGTAGGTTTTGGAGTTACTGTTAAGTTCAATACTTGATTTGCGGTACAACCGTCTTTAGTAATTATTACGGTTTGAGAAGTGGTATATGCCAGACCGTTTACAGACCATGTATAGGTAGTACCGGAACAAATAGTAGCATCGGTTACCACTGCTGTTGGTTTTGGTGTTACCGTCAAGTGTAGTACTTGATTTGCGGTACAACCATCATTGGTTATAGTTACAGTTTGAGAAGTGGTATATGCCAGACCGTTTACAGCCCAAGTATAGGTAGTACCGGAACAAATAGTAGCATCGGTTACCACTGTAGTTGGCTTTGGTGTTACCGTCAAGTGTAATACTTGATTTGCAGTACAACCGTTATTAGTAACAGTTACGGTTTGAGAAGTGGTGTAAGTTTGACCGTTTACAGACCATGTATAGGTTTCACCGGAACAAATAGTTGCATTGGAAACCACTGTGGTAGGTTTTGGTGTTACCGTCAAGTGTAATACTTGATCAGCGGTACAACCATCATTGGTAATTGTTACGGTTTGACTCGTAGTATATGCGGCACTGTTTGCTGACCAAGTATAGGCCTCTCCGGAACAAATAGTAGCACTGGTTACCACAGTAGTTGGTTTTGGCGTTACTGTCAAGTTCAAAGTAGCGGTATTACATCCTGAAACTACGGTAACTCCAGACTGAGCTGTAGTATAATCGGTGTTATTTGCATTCCAATGATAGGTTGCACCTGAGCAGATTGAAGTAGTAACGCTTCCTGTTGTAGTTAGCGGATTAATGGTTGCCACTACCGAAGTTCGGGCAGTACTTTCATAAGTATCAATAGTTTGAGAAACATAATAAGTAGTACCGGATACCAATGCGACAGAAGAATCCAAAGCGGTTCCGCCTGCTGCTGCATACCATTTAAGAGCAGTTCCGCTAGCCACTAAATTTGCTACAGTAGCGGCTCCACAAAAAGATTGAGCCACTGCCGTAGGAGCTGCGATACCATCTGCAATTAATTGTGGAAGTGGGTCCCAATTATCAGTACCTTTTGTAAAATTAAAAGGAGTAATAGCGGTTCCGTCAGACAATGTAGGTGCTGATAATTTAGTAGCCCAAGCCGCACGACTTGAAGTATTGTTGGCTCCAGAATTTTCGGTCGTTCCGTATTCGTACATCTTAGCGGATTCGCCACTTAAAGAGTTCAACCATCCTAAAGGTGTAATTAATGATAACCCTTCAGATCCAGTATAGTTAGACGTTTCAATAGTAGTATTATAAAAAACGACTTCGCTAGTTGTAGCAGCCCATAGACGACCAAAATAACCTGGTTTAGAGCGATACACTGAGGCTGTTTCAATAGCTGGAATAGCGGTTGTAACTTTACATCCGTACATTAAATATCCTCTTCCGGTGCTTTGTTGTGGCGCGGTTATGTAAGAAGCATCAATAGCAGCATCACTGGTATTCATAGCCAAATCTGATTTGTAAAATACAGCATCCATACCCCCAAAGATATAATCTGTAGATCCCATCATAACTCCTTTATTAACAACAACTCTGGCACCGGTTCCTCCAAAAAAGGAATCTTGACGCCCTACGACACGGCATTTATTCAAAACCACTTTGTCGATATTGTTCTTAATAGCTATTGCTGCGGCTCTTTCTACATAAGCTTTGTCTTGAACAGCAGTACTTCCAATAGTTGAAGGACGTAATCCTTTACTTCCGGAATCCCACATTACTACGACATCTTCCGATTCTTTCTTGGAGATGTATTGGTTATAGGAGTTTTCAATGATAATGTCATTTGCTTCAAAACCGTTTGCACTTACAATCAAGGTTGCATTCCAATAAGAATTATTGGTGGTTCCTGCACCTGTGTTTTGGTACGATAAGTACCCATTTTCTTTGTTTACGCTTAAAACATCAGAATGCCATTTTTGATCGCTCGACATGCTGTAATAATTGTATCCGTGACCATAGTAAGACGTAATTCGTACTGCAGCAGGATCAATAGTAACTCCTTTATTCATCAAGCTAATACTAGGTATGCTAGCCGCATTTTTAAAACTAATATTAGCTTGGGTAATTTCTATCATTTCTTCATAATTACCGGGGTCAATCATCACTGTTACCCTTTGTGATCCTCGGCTAGTCATTCTTGTAATGGCTGCAAGTGCCGCATTAATAGTAGGGTAGTTTTTATTTGTTCCAACTGTAATTGTTGCGGTATAAGGTATACTACTGCTTGCTACAGCGGCTGTAAAATTAAGTGTTTTTGAAGTTGCTGCATTGGCTATTGTTAGGTTGGACGTTAAAGCCATCACCATACTACTGTCCAAACCACTGCAGCTTACAGCATAGGTTCCATTACGTAAACTTATAGCGGCCCCTGCTGCAAAAGTATAGGCATAGCCTGTTTCATTTAAATTAGTAAAGGTTACGGTTAAATTATTTGATTGCGTTGTAGTTAATCCGCTTGTAGTAATGGTTACCCCATATTTTGTTTTTGGGGTAAAGGCAACAGCCGCAGTTGTAGCCCCTGTAATTGTTATTGTATTAGACGGTATTTGATAATCGTTAACACCTAAAGCCGAAATAGTATAGGAAGTATTCGCTTCTAAATTCAGCGCATAAGTTGCATTAACGGTGTTGATAACTGGTTTAGGGACATAGACTTTAGTTGTGCTAGGTGTATACACTAAAGTTGCTTTCGAAATATCAGTTCCTAATCCTGTAATAGTACCGCTTACGGCAAATAATCCTGCTTTTTGAAGCGTGATATTATAAGTGCTTGTACTGCTAGTAACCGCCAAGGAATCGCCATTGGTAAGGAGATAGCCATTCGCATTAGACAAACTCATTTGATAGGTATAGCCAGCAGGAAGGCTTACACTATAGGTTCCTGAAGTTACCGCTGCGGTCCATACTTTTCCAGCAGCATTGGTAAATAAAACCGAATAAGTGCTAGGCAGCTCTGGGGCTTGTGTAACATCTATAGTACCTGTTATTGAAGTGTAATTTGCCGCTTTTCTGTAAATTCTGAAAAAACTGGCTTTGTTTGTAGCATCGTAAATACGATAGGCACCAGCGCTTTTGGCTACAAATTTAACCTCAGTAGTGGCTCCACTTACAGCAGTCGTAGCATAAGTATCCTTTTGTGTTAAATAATTGGATTCTAAAACAAAGGTTAGCGTACCTGGAGCTGTATCACATCTTGCAATAAGGGTTATTTCATCATCTTCGGCCAAGGTCATGGTCAAATATTTAGAACCTGGTAACCCATTTGTAACCGTAACCGTACCATTTGCATATAATCTACCTGCATAATCGGTTACACTGGCTACATTGGTGTCATAACGGGTTAGCGCGGTATTGGTAGTCCGCAATCTATCGCTTGATCCCGTCCAACTGAGCACTCCTGTTGTAAAAGTAGTATTTCCTACCAAGTTAGTTGTCGCAGCGGTAGCGGAGGAGCCCAACAAACCATTCAAAATAGACACGCTTAACTTATTATTATATAAGTTGGAATCTAAGGAAGTAGCGCCAAAATCCCAAACGTCTGTTTTAGCCGTTTTAACGGTTAAATTCAAACTAGCCGTGTTGCAACCCACTGTATACGTTAAATTGGTTTGAGCTGTGGTATACGTTAGACCATTTGCGGGCCAAGTATAGGAACCTCCTGTATTTATGATGGTTGTCACACTTCCGGTTGTGGTTAAGGGAGAGAGGGTCACCGCTATCGAAGTTCTTGATGTACCCTCCACACCAGCAAGGGTTTGGGATGCATAATAGGTTCCCGTAACCAAAGCGGTAGCAGAAGTTAAAGCAGTTCCATTAGTGGAAGCAGCATACCATTTAAGAGAAGTCCCTGTTGCAACTAAATCAGCCACTGTAGCAGCGCCACAAAAAGTTTGTGCGTTTGCGGTCGGGGCGGGGACTGTAATGTCAGCTGTTAACCCTGTTGGCTGTGTTAATACATAATTTGCGGCATTTGTTCCTGTCAAAGTCGAATTAGAGCTTACTGCTTTTCCAGTTCCAGGGGTAGCATTAGGGTAGGTGCCTGACAAAACTAAGGTTACAACGTCTGCGTTTATAACTCCAGATAGCGTTCCGGTGATACTAGCAGTAGTAGTTCCATCATAGGTTTTAGATTGCGCCACAGGATTTGCTATGGTTAGATTTTTTGCGTTCACGGTCAATGCCTGTACAACAGTGCTAGCAGCCGAATAGCTACTATTTCCAAGCTGTGAAGCCGTAATATTTGTTGAACCTGCTCCTACAATACTTAGTGTATTGCCCGAAACAGTAGCAACTGCAGTGTTAGAACTTGTATAGCTAACGGCTAAAGAAGAACTTGCCGTTGCTGTTAAATTAAAAGCAGCAGCGCCATAATTTACGGCACCTAAAGCACTAAAAGTAATGGTTTGAGCCGTAGTTGTAGGAGTAGTTCCAGTGTAAACCGTTTTGATATAAAATAGGTTTGCTGTACTCCCTTTAGTGATGGTATTGGCACCAGCAGGAATGGATGGTATGATAACCAGTCCGTTTACTGCAGTATAAGAAACAGTGTTAAGTTTTACGGCTCCATTAAAAGAGGTATCAAAAACTAGGGTTAGGGTTGATACGCTGGTAGTGGTATATGTAATACTTGTAGCAGTCTCCATTTTCAAATTTGCAGTTAAAGACAAACTATCATAGGTTTGAGATCCTGCAGTGGTATTCATATTACCGGAAATAGTATAGAAAGGACTCGTTTTTCCGGATGTCGTAAAATTATGGATTTCGCTTCCAGTAGAAATGCTTGTAACCGTTATCGTGCCTGATCCAGTTGCTGATGTGCCTAAAGAACCGCTAGTAGCTATAGAGTAGGATAGGGTAGCTGTTGGAGTGCCAGAAATTGTGATGGTTTTAGCGGTAGCATCCTTTACAAAACTAATTCCCGATGCAGGCAACCCCGTCACTGTAGCATCGGTCGCATCGCCTCCCCAAGTAAAAACGATTGATCCAATAGCAACAGTACTCGCAACGGTTTGGTTGTTATTGGTTGTTGAAGTTAGTGTTTGACTTCCCGCAGTTGTAGTTGCCTCTCCCTGAACAAAAACCATAGCAGTTGCATAGTTGGTAAGGGCTGTTTTAATTGTAGTATTCACCTCTGACGAGGTGTCATCAACAGAATTGGTAAAGGTGAATTTTAAATCGCCACTGGAGACACGTCCTGCATAGGCTATTGCTTTGTCTCTAGCCGCTGTAGGGGTGTCAATCACTAAATTTTTTATATAAAATTTGGTATCGGTATCAAAGTTGTTATGACTATTAGCTCCCGAAAAGGAAGTTACAGTAGCAGGTACCTGATCTCCTCGATTCGCTACTACGTAAGCATCAAAATCGATAACAGAACTAATTTTCCCTGTTATATTGTATAAAGCACTAGGGTCTCCATAAGCAACAAAACGCATGGAATTTGTGGCAATAGAAGCATCAAAATAATTGTTAAAGGCTTTAATGGTGCCTCCCTCTTCACTTGAAAAAGTGCCTATAGCTCCTGCATTATTTACTTTAGCTGTTTCATCCCAAACATCAGTTCCTTGCAAGGAGGTCATCATAGGATGTTTTGTATTTCGGAAATAATTACCTTCCACAAATACGGAGGATCCCATAGTTGATCCTACACCATATTTTGAATTCCCATCATAATAGTTGTTATAAACGTGAGCAGAATAGAAACGAATTCGGGGATGACGCGAATCAGAATGATCAAACCAGTTGTGATGATAGGTAACATATAAGCCCACAGTGGTATTTTCGGACAGGCCTAAAAGACTTGATTTTCCATTATCCCAAAAGTGGTTGTAGGAGTAGGTGCAATAAGTTGAACCTTTATTGTCCATGGCCCCATCCCCTTTTATTTGGTCAGCGGCACTGCCTGCGGCTCCATAATATAAATCACAGTTATGAACCCAAATATGATCATTGTCTTGTTGCATTCCTACATCATCACCAGCGGTACTGTCACAGTTCATAAAACCAAGATTTCTAACTTCGATATTAGAGGCGGATTTGAGACGAATCCCCATTCCATTTACCACTGCATCTGAACCGATACCCTCTATTGTAAGATATGAATTTGCATTTTGATTGTTTTCGATAGTGATATCGCCCCCTTCCATGACGTCCATATCAGTAATATTCCCTATCAATCGAATTATAAAGGGCCGGGTGTCACTTCCCTTTTTGATGGCATATAAAATATTTTGTAAGCCTACGCAAGGATTTGCTGTAGCTCCCGTAATATTCATCGAAATGGTGTTTTTGGTGTTT
>Ga0209084_1000320_pt1 | contig 45658 bp, 41 predicted proteins | sample C_130820_MF_Meta_FD_187309 | JGI IMG/M metagenome (GOLD analysis project Ga0209084, IMG submission 187309) | Freshwater microbial communities from Lake Croche, Canada to study carbon cycling - C_130820_MF_MetaG (SPAdes) (version 2) | ecosystem: Environmental > Aquatic > Freshwater > Lake... | reverse complement strand
TCACCTGCACGACCGCGTCAACGAGTTGCGAGGTGTCCGGTCTGACCAACGGAACTCCCTACACCTTCGCCGTCACCGCGACGAGCGCCCTGGGAACCTCCTCGGCCTCCTCGGCGTCAGCAGCTGTCACCCCCTCCGCCTCGCACTATGTCCTCTCGTCGACACCCACGACTGGTCTGGTTTCGGGCGACACTGTCGCTCAGTCGGTTTCGATGAGCAACGGTTACAGCCTGTATTCGGTGCGTACGCGTCTTTGCAAGGCTTCGGCCACGATCAGCAACGCCGGTGATTTCTCGCCGACGTTGGGTGGTAACTGCATCGCTTCGGCGCTTGCGGTCGGCACCGACAAGGACGTCACTGTCAACACAACGTCGTCGAACCGTGGTTCGGCTGCGCTGAACTTCAAGGTCGGCGCTGGCTCCAACACCTTCACCACTCAGTACGACGGCGACGTCACCATTGCTTGCGGCACTCCCGCCACTGGGAGTTCGTGTGCCCTGGTCACCGAGTTGAGCTACACGACTGCGCTGAATGCAGCCAAGGTTGTGTATGTGAGCACCCCGATCACCTTCACCACAGCCCCGGCCGCACCCACGTCGCTGAATGCCACTCCCGATAACGGTTCGGCATTGATCTCGTTCACTGCTGGGGCGAATGGTGGCTCGGCGATCACGAAGTACCAGTACTCCACGAACAGCGGAACTACCTGGTCCGACATCACTGACACGACCTCGCCGGTGAGTATCACTGGTCTGACCAATGGCACGACCTACAGCGTTCTGCTTCGTGCAGTGAACGCGGTTGGCAACGGCGCTTCGTCGGCTGCTGTGTCAGTCACTCCGGTTACTACCCCGGCTGCACCGACTGCACTGGTTGCTACTGCCGGGAACGCTTTGGCGTCGATTGCTTTCACTGCCGGTTCCGATGGTGGGTCCGCGATCACCAAGTACCAGTACTCGACGAACAACGGCACGACCTGGGCTGATACCGACGCAGGAACCTCTTCGCCGGTCACCATCTCCGGTCTTACCAATGGCACTGCGTACAGCATCAAGCTCCGTGCCGTGAACGCGGCCGGTAATGGCACTGCATCCTCGCCTGCTGTTTCGGTCACGCCCACCACAGCTGCGTATGTGCTTTCCTCGACGCCGACGACTGGTCTGGTTTCGGGCGACACTGTCGCTCAGTCGGTTTCGATGAGCAACGGTTACAGCCTGTATTCGGTGCGTACGCGTCTTTGCAAGGCTTCGGCCACGATCAGCAACGCCGGTGATTTCTCGCCGACGTTGGGTGGTAACTGCATCGCTTCGGCGCTTGCGGTCGGCACCGACAAGGACGTCACTGTCAACACAACGTCGTCGAACCGTGGTTCGGCTGCGCTGAACTTCAAGGTCGGCGCTGGCTCCAACACCTTCACCACTCAGTACGACGGCGACGTCACCATTGCTTGCGGCACTCCCGCCACTGGGAGTTCGTGTGCCCTGGTCACCGAGTTGAGCTACACGACTGCGCTGAATGCAGCCAAGGTTGTGTATGTGAGCACCCCGATCACCTTCACCACAGCCCCGGCCGCACCCACGTCGCTGAATGCCACTCCCGATAACGGTTCGGCATTGATCTCGTTCACTGCTGGGGCGAATGGTGGCTCGGCGATCACGAAGTACCAGTACTCCACGAACAGCGGAACTACCTGGTCCGACATCACTGACACGACCTCGCCGGTGAGTATCACTGGTCTGACCAATGGCACGACCTACAGCGTTCTGCTTCGTGCAGTGAACGTGGTTGGCTACGGCACTTCGTCGGCTGCTGTGTCGGTCACGCCGGTGACAACTCCGGCTGCTCCGACAGCACTGGTTGCCACGCCGAGTAATGGTTCGGCTTCGATTGAGTTCGTTGCTGGTTCCAATGGTGGATCGGCGATCACGAAGTACCAGTACTCCACTGATGGTGGAACCAACTGGTCCGACGTTGCATCTGGTACCTCGTCGCCGGTGAGCATCACTGGTCTTGCCAAGGGTCAGACCTTCAGCATCAAGCTTCGTGCGGTGAGCGCTGCAGGTAACGGTGCACCTTCGACTGCGACCTCGGTGATCATCGCCGCCACGGTCCCGGACGCCCCTGGTGCTCCCACCGTCATCGTCGGCGCCGCTGGTGGCTCGGCAACTGCGTCGTGGACTGCCCCTAGCAACGGAGGCTCGGCGATCACCGGGTACGAGGTCACCGCCACTGGTGGAGCGACCCCGATCGTCAAGAGCATCACCAACCCGGCGACCCTGTCGCAGGTTTTCTCGGGTCTTTCCAAGACCACCACGTACACCTTCACGGTGAAGGCGATCAACGCCATTGGCAAGAGCGTCGCTTCGGCCGGTACCTCGAAGCTCCCTGTGGTTGTTCCCGGCAAGCCGGCAACAATCCTGTTGGGCTCCACCGGTAATGGTTCGATCACTGTGACCTACACCGCTCCGACGCTTGACGGTGGCTCCGCCGTGACTGGCTACACGGTGAAAGCCTTCGCTCCACTGGCAACTGTGCCGGCAGACGTTTGTGACTCGAACGCCAGCACGCTGACCTGCACGCTCACCGGACTCACCAATGGTGTGAAGTACTCGGTCAAGGTGTACGCCAACAATGTCGTCGGAACGGGAACAGCCTTCAGCGAGGTTAAGAACGTCGTTCCCGCAACGACTCCTGGCAAGGCGACCATCACCACGGTCACCGCCGGCGCTGGCCAGGTCACTGTTGCCTGGACGGCACCGGTGTCCGATGGCGGTTCGGCCATCACCGGTTACACGGTTCAGGCCTTCAACGCCGCTGGCACCGTAGCCATCGACAGCAAGACCTGCACCCCGGCAACGGCCACTGGCACCAACTGCATCGTCCTCGGCCTCACCAATGGCACGACGTACACCTTCAAGGTGACCGCAGCCAACGTGAAGGGCGGCACGGCGTCGGATCTGTCGGGAACGGCAACCCCGGCGGCGGCACCCGCAGCACCGGGTTCCCCGCTGGCAACCGCCAACACCGGCAAGTCAGCCACGATCACCTGGACCGTTCCGGCCAGCAACGGCTCGGCCATCACCGGCTACACCGTGCAGGCCTACACCTGGAACGGTACCGTGGAGTCCATCGTGACGGCGAAGAAGTGCACCATCGCATCGGGCTCGACCACGACATGCACCATCTCGACGCTGACCGTTGGCACGCAGTACAAGTTCAAGATCACCGCAACCAATGCCAAGGGAACCAGCACTGCTGCGACCACGGCGGCTGTGACGGCGAAGAACTAAATGAAAAACCGCTCCTTCAAACGAGCGCTCGCAGTGGTGAGTGTCGCAGCTACGGCTGCGGCACTCACCGCGTTCGGCGTCGCGACTCCCTCCGAAGCTTCCGAATCAACGACAGCTCCATGGACCGTGTCGGTGACGCCGAACACCAGTCTCTCTGATGGTCAGCTCGTAGCGATAAATCTGCAAACAACCACTGACCATCGCATCTATGAAGCAAACGCGCAGATCTGCAAACTTGGCGTTGACTACCAACCCAGCGATGGCGATCGCCCGGCGCAGGACTTCGCTGCCGGCGATCTCAACTGTCCTGCGATCCCGATCTCTTCCAGTTCCGATCTGCAGACCGGTGACGCCAACCTTTACAACTCGGCGACTGATCCGGGCGGTTCGACCTTCTCCATGTACGTCGGCAGTGGTGTCGTTGAATGGCCGGCGACCTCAAATGGCCGGAAACAAAGTCTCACGTGCGACTCCGAGAACCCCTGTGCACTCGTGGTGGAGGTTTACGGAACGGTCGCCCCTGGTGTGGTTCGTTGGTATCCGTACGTTCAGAAACTTGAATATCGCGTCGACGATCCGGTTGCCGGTTGCGGCGGTCCGGCTGATGGAGTGTTGAACTCTGCTGCACCCGAGAGGGTGACCGATGTCTGGATCAACTGGACCTTGGATCAATGCCATCAGGACGGCGCACAGCCCGGAGCAGCCTCTCGGGCGAGCTTCTCCGATGAAGGCGACGCGATGAACGGCTTCTCGGGCGGCACGCTTGACATGGCCTACAGCGCCCTCGGTTATGAGAGCGGGCCGAATCTCGGCCTCGGTAACCGCACCGAACCACTCACCCCACGAGCGTCTACGGCGGTTCCGCTTGCGCTCAATGCCACGGTGGTGGCTGTCGGAAACGGTCGTCGCGGTCCGAACGACCGTAAGATTCCCTTTACTGACGTCCGTCTCACGGTTGATCAGGTCGCGTACATGTTCTCTGGCGGCCCAACAATCTTCAATGACAACGAGCTCGCAGCGTTTGTCGAAGCGAACCCGCAGTTCGCTGAGGCAAGTGTGTTCTTACCTGCAGCCATTCAGGTCGGCGCATTCGCGCCAGCGGACGCTTCCTCGTGGTTTCTCACAAGCTTCCTGAAAGCCAATCGCCCCGAGATCTGGATAGTTCCTGATACCAACCAGTTCGGCGCCGAGAAGGGGCTCACTCGTTCGGCTTCTGTCGCATTCGGTGTTGCCAGTCCCTCCTTCAACGGAGCGGTCGACATGTTCACTGGCAACTCGACCTACGTGAAGACGCTGCGAAGCCAGAATCTCGATGCGTATGGCGGTATCTGGTACCTCACGGACCTCGCAACAGCGAATCGGCTGGGGTTGGCCGTGGCGAGCATTGAAAACGGCAATGGCGACTATGTGGCGCCCACTGCTGAGTCGATGAGCGCAGCCGTTCCAACGATGACCAGAACATCGGATGGTCGTCTGATGCCGGATCCGACAGCAACGGTCGATAAGGACGCAGTCCAACCGTATCCGCTCACCTTCGTCGAGTATGCCATTGCTCCCACATCGAAGCTTGTCGATTCGAAGTGCAAGGGTCGAACCTTGTCGCAGTCGCTGCTCAACACGTGGCTGAACTACGCCGTGACCGACGGCCAGACCAAGCTGCCCGACGGTTATGTGCCGCTGACCGATGACCTGAAGGCAAGGGCCACTGACGCTATTGCCAAGGTCGGTTCGGAGACCCCCGACTGCTTCGTCGAAGGCGACCCATTGCCTGACCCCACACCAACGCAGAACGCCGGATCCGGTGGTGGCGGTGGCGGCGGCGGTGGAACGCGTAATCCGGGAATCACTCCAACTGTTGCCACGGGTTCGGACACCACGAACACTGCGTCCGGGACGATCGACGCTGAGGTCGCGTCCGCCGAAGTTCCCGAGTTCACGTCGCGGTCAGCTGCGAGTGCCGCAGCGGCCTTCGGTGGAATCATCTTCGTGTTCGGACTGCTCTCGTTGATGGCCATGGCTACCACCGGTCGGCTCCCGTCGATGAGCACTATTCGCTCACGCATGGGGGGTGTTGGACGATGACGATCGACGAGCAGGTTTCGGTGGTCGGTTCCCTCGATGTCCTCCCACCCCATCGTGAGTTCGCTCCCAGACCGGAAGCCGCACCCATGCGTCGGCCGGGGGCACTCTCGGGCAAGCTCGTTGCGCTGTGGGTGGTGGCGCTCGTTCTCGTGGTCGCTGTGGTGTTGATCGCCGTTGAACCGTTGTTCCAACAGCGCGAACAGGGATTGCTGCTCAGCGACTATCGATCCTCCATTGACAAGGCGGCCAACCAGGCCACCGGCCTCGGCGGTGTTGAAGTCTCGACCACCGCCCCTGAGTTCGGTTCACCCGTTGGCATCATGGAGATCGGCCCGATCAATCTCCAGCAGGTGATCATCGAAGGCGCAGACGCACCAACCATGCAGAACGGTCCTGGTCACGTGCCCGGCACGGCAGCGCCCGGCCAGCCCGGCAACAGTGTGGTCGTCGGTCGATCAACGCTGTTCGGTGCTCCGTTCGCTGACCTCTTCAAGATTGCTGTTGATGATCTCATCGCAGTAACCACCACTCAGGGCCAGGTCGTGTACCGAGTGGTCGAGGCGGGTTCGGTGCAGTTGAGCAACGCGAAGGCAGCGAGCAAGCCCGCGTCGTCGGGCGCCGCTGGTACATCGGGTGAGTACACGCCGATCCTCGAGTCCGGTCGGATCTCTATCGATTCGCTCTACGGGTCATCCACCGATGACCGGCTCACGCTCGTGACTTCCGACAGTGCCTTCCCCCTCAACACGGCTGAAGCACGGGTGGTGATCGCCGTCATGGCGGGCAAGCCCTATGCGCCCACACCGCAGAACGGCCGCACGAACCGCCAGACCGGCACCACCAGCGACACCTCTCATTGGCCGATAGCTCTGCTCGCTGCGCTCTGCCTTGGTGGAGCCATTGTCGGAGCGGTCCTGCTCTATCGTCGCTCCAGTGCTCGTCTCGCCTACCTGCTCACGGTGCCGCCGCTGCTGGTGTTCGCTGTGCTCGCCTCCGAGACCTTCAGCCAGCTCCTGCCGGCCTGGTTCTGATCCGCCCCTCGAACTGTTCGCACAACACGAAACAGTGGGCCGGACGAGAGTTTCCTCGATCGGGCCTGATCAGCGCGGAGGCCGAATAAGGCCTTCTTGCACCACCGTGACAGCGAGTTTGCCGTCGGCGGTGAAAACCTCACCGCGGGCGAATCCACGGCCCCCCGATGCCGATGGCGTGTCCTGCGAATAGAGCAGCCACTCGTCGGCACGGAACGGACGATGGAACCACATCGCGTGGTCAAGGCTGGCCATGAACACGTTGTCGACCGGGCCGAGCGCGTGTGGCAGCAGCGCGGTGTCGAGAAGAGTCATGTCTGACGCGTAGGTGAGTGCACAGGCATGGAGCACGGGGTCGTCGGGAAGATCACCGGTGGCCTTCAGCCAGATGCGCTGGTACGGCGGAAGTTGACGTTCACGGTCGGCTGGTCCCCAGTCGCAGTTGCGCAGGTCGAAGGGGAGATCGAGTTCGAATCGATGATCGCCATGTTCGGCGGCAATTTCGGCCCAGCGCTCCTTGATGCCGGGAAGTGTCTCGGGTGCGGGGACGTCGGGGATCGTGGCCGAGTGGTCGAACCCATCCTCGGGTACTTGGAACGATGCCGAGAGACTGAAGATGGCCCGCCCGCTCTGGATGGCGGTGACCCGGCGGGTAGTGAAGGACAGGCCATCGCGAATGCGCTGAACGTCGTAGAGGATCGGGATTCGAGCATCGCCGGGGCGCAGGAAGTACGCGTGCAGCGAGTGCACGCGGGTCTCGGCTTCAACTGTCCGAGCCGCGGCCACGAGTGCTTGCCCGGCCACCTGCCCGCCGAACACACGCTGGCGATCCGCATGGGGGCTGCTGCCCCGGAAGATATTGAGTTCGATCTCCTCGAGGTCGAGGAGGTTCAGAAGTTCGTCAACTGCGGCCTGGGTCACTCCAACAATCTCCCACATCGACATGCACCCGCGCACCGATGCTGCCGCTCGCGCGTGACTCGGGAAACTAGGGTCCGGAGCATGGCTAAGAACTTCCCCGAAGGATTCCGTTGGGGCACCGCCACGGCGGCGCATCAGGTCGAAGGCGGTAACTGGAACAATGACTGGTGGGCGTGGGAACACGCCGGGGGTTCCCCCTGCGAGGAGCCCAGTGGTGATGCCGTCGACCAGTGGCATCTCTATGAGCAGGACATCGCGTTGTGTGCGGCGCTCGGCTTCGACAACTATCGGTTCTCGATCGAGTGGTCACGCATCGAACCCGAACCGGGCTTGTTCTCCCGTGCTGCGCTCGACCATTACCGACGCGTCTGTGCGGCCTGTCATGCCCATGGCATGGAGCCGGTGGTCACGTTCCATCACTTCACCACGCCGCGCTGGGTGGCGGCCGAGGGTGGCTGGCACACGGCCAGCACTGTTGATCGGTTCCTGCGCTTCAGCGAAGTCGCAGTGGGCGCGCTGGGTGATCTCATCGGTCGGGCCTGCACCATCAACGAGCCCAACATCGTGGCGATGATCGGCTATCAGATGGCGTTCTTCCCGCCCGGGGTGAGCGATCTCGATCAGTATCGTCGGGCCACCGACAACTTCATTGCCGCCCACGAAAGGGTCGTGCCGATCCTGCGTGGTGGCCCCGGCGACTTCCCGGTGGGGCTCACCCTGTCGATGGCTGATCATCAGGCTGTTCCTGCCGACGACCCCGATGCGCTCTCCACGCTCGATGCGCTGCGCCGTGACATGGAGGACCAGTACCTCGATGTCTGCACCGGCGACGACTTCCTCGGGGTGCAGACCTACAGCCGCACGCGTGTCGGCCCCAAGGGCGTCATCGGCGGCGAGCCCGGCTACGACATCCTCGAGATGGGCTACGAGTTCTACCCCGAAGCACTCGAGGCCTGCATCCGTCGGGCCTGGGAGTACACCGGCGGCGCCATCCCGTTGCTCGTCACCGAGAACGGCATCGGCACGCACGATGACGATCAGCGTCGTCGGTATGTGACGACTGCACTCGAGGGGGTGCTCGCGTGTTTGGCTGATGGCATCGACGTGCGCGGATACACCTACTGGAGCCTCCTCGATAACTTCGAATGGTGCTTCGGCTATCGCCCGCGCTTCGGCATCATCGATGTCGACCGCAGCACCCAGCGTCGCATCGTGAAGCCCAGTGGCGAATGGCTCGGGAGCGTTGCCCGCGCCAATGCCCTCATCGAGTGATCAGGGCGGCTCGGTGCCCCCGAGGGCCGGCGGTAGTGTGGCCGTGCTCCGACGAGACGAGCATCGCCGACCGTCCCGGTCGACAGGAGAGGTACACCAATGAGTTCTGAAGCTCCTGCTGAGCCTGTGATCACCCCGATGCCCGAACCCAAGGGTCGCATCGGACACATCGTCGGTCTCGTGCGTACCAAGGGTCTGCGCTATTGCTTGGTTGCTGCTGTCAATGTGGTCGTCGGACAGGCACTGTTGTTCGCGCTCCAAGGGGCCTTCGGTCCGGTCTGGGCCAATGTGCTCGCTGTCGGGATCTCCTCGGTTCCCGCCTATTACATGAACCGGTCCTGGGTCTGGGGCAAGAGCGGCAAGAGCCATATGCGCAAGGAGGTGGCCCCGTTCTGGGGGTTCACTGTGGCCGGTCTTGCGCTCTCCAGCTTCGCCATCTGGATCCTCAAGCACTTCACCCAGGACAAGCTCGCCGTGGGCTTCGTGCAGTTGGTGGCGTTCGGCATTCTGTGGGTGGTTCGCTTCTTCGTGCTCGACAAGTTGTTCCATGTCGAGGTCTTCGAGGACGACACTCCCGACATCGATTGAGGTCCGCCCTCCGAGCACGTCCCTGCCGCATCGCATCGCATCAGCCACCCGAACGACCGGAATGACCTTCGCCATGAATCCCACTCTCCAACGTGCCGCCGAAGCCGCTCGCGGTTTCATGCCTCCCGATGAGGGGCTGGCACTGCACGATGCCGCTGCCACGGTGCCTGTTGGCGGTTCACCGATGCTCGAGATCGGCAGCTATTGCGGCAAGTCGGGGGTCTACCTCGGCGCAGCGGCACAGGAGCGCGCCACGGTGCTGTTCGCCCTCGATCATCACAGGGGCTCAGAGGAGAACCAGCCCGGCTGGGAATGGCATGAACCCGATCTCGTCGACCCGGCCGTGGGGCGCATCGACACCCTGCCGCATTTCCGCCGCACCATCTTCGATGCGGGTCTCGAGAGCACGGTCGTTGCGGTCGTCGGCGATTCACCCACACTCGGTCGCCATTGGCAGATCCCGCTGTCGTTCCTGTTCATCGACGGCGGTCATGGTTCCGAGCCGGCCCATCGTGATTTCGAACTCTGGACACCTTGGGTCGAGCGCGGTGGACTACTCGCCATCCACGATGTGTTCCCCGACCCGGCCGACGGTGGGCGTCCACCGTTCGAGATCTACTGCCGGGCCATCGAGTCCGGCGATTTCATCGACGTGTCGGCGGCCGGCTCGCTGCGGGTGCTACGCCGGGTTCACGACTGAGCGCGCAACCCGCTCAGTCGGCGTGATCGTCGATCGGGGTGTCGGTATCGAGGTCGACCAATGGCGGAAGCGCGTGGTGGTCGATGAACAGACCGGAGGCTGCCGAGGTTCGGCTGAGTGCATCAGCAGCGAGGATCACCGCTGCATCGGTGTAGGTGGTGCGTTCATCGCCCGGGAAATGGACCTCATCAGGGAACACGATGCCGGTCCAGTAATGGCCGTCGTGATCTCGGAGCTTCTGGGCCCAGGTGAACATCTGCAGGGCGATGTCGCGATTGCCCACTGAGAGTTCGGCGATGAGGCATTCGCAGGTCTCCGCAGCGGTGACCCATGGGCGGTCGCTCACGCAACGGATGCCACGATCCTCGACGAGAAAGGTGTTGCGTCGTGAGGCAAGACGCTCGCGGCCCTCTTCGTCAGTGAGGACGCCGCCGAGCACCGGGTAGTACCAATCCATGGCCCAACGGGCCTTGGGGGCGAACGCATCGGGGGCCGAACCGAGACAATGGGAGCGCACGATCTGGGCCAGACGCGACACACTGAGCTCCCAGTCGGGCCGCTCATGGCCGAGGAGATTGGCGATGGCCACGGCGCAGCGCAGGCTGTGGCAGATGCTCGATGAGCCGGTGAGCAGCGCGAACGACCATGGTGTGCCATCGGCGTGGCGGGCCCAGAGGATCTCACCGCGGGGAGTCTGCAGATCGAGCACGAAATCGATGGCTTTCTCGACGGTTGGCCACATCGACTCGACGAACACGAGATCGCAGCTCAACAGCCAGTGATGCCAGACGCCGGCGGCGATGTAGGCGATGGTGTTGGCGTCGAGTTTGTCCTGTTCGATGGAATCAGCGAGGTAGTACTGATGCCAGGAGCCGTCCTCACGCTGCACATCGACCAACCACTGATAGGCCCGCAGCGCTTCGTCGGTGAGCCCGGCGAGATCAAGCGCCATCGCAGCTTCGACATGGTTCCAAGGGTCGGCATGACCACCGGGGAACCACTGGATCATGCCGTTGGGCAGTTGCCACGAGGCGATGGCCTCGGCTGTCTCGAGGGCCTGGTCGGCGGTGATGATGCCGTCGACGGAGGGGATGGTGCTCATGCGGAAGCTCCCACAGTGGTGTTCCGCCGGGTGGAGGTGCTGGCGACCGGTTTGGTGGCGTAGACCACCAGTGACTTGCCGAGCACGGGATTGAGCAGACGCTCCGTGGTTCGGGTGATGGCCGGCGCGGTCATGATGTCCCACTCGAGCAACTTGGTGTACTGCTTCACAAGGGGATTGCTGGCGTTGGTGGGCCCAACTGCACAGCGCAGCCACCAATAGGGAGCATGAAGGGCATGGGCCCGATGCGAGCCGGTGGGGTTGAGCCCGGCGGTGCGCATCTTGTCGCGCAATTCGGACTCGGAATAGATGCGTACATGGCCACCGACCACGAAAGGAGCGTGATACTCATCGGAGAGCTTCCAGCAGATCTTCTCGGGAAGTTCGGCCGGGATGGTGATGGCGATGGTGCCGCCGGGGCGAAGCACCCGGGTGAGTTCGTCGAGGGCGGCCATGTCATCGGGGACATGCTCCATGACCTCCGACGCGATGATGCGATCGAAGGCGGCATCAGCAAACGGAAGCTTCGTGCCGTCGCCGTTGACAGAGGTGCACGACAGGCCGGGGGCGATCTCGCCGGCCTCGCGCATGGCATTGGCGGTGTTCACCACCTGCACGAGTTCGGGATAGGCCATATCGCAGGCCACCACGGTGCTGCCGCGTCGAAGTGCTTCGAAGGCATGGCGGCCGAATCCACAACCGAGATCGAGCAGGCGATCGCCGGCCTGCAGGCCGAGTCGGTCGTAATCGGCGGTGAGCATGGCTCAGGCCCCGGTCTTCGGGAGGCGGGAGTGCTGATAGCGGGGGGCTGCACCGGCCCCACCCGGGCGACGGGCTTGGATGGCTGCAGTCTCTGTCAACAGCGCCCGGTAGTGCTCAACGGTTCCGACTGCCGTGTGGCGCCAGGTCCAGCGTTCGATCACTCGTGCACGGCCGGCGGCACCGATGCGATCGCGCAGCGCTTCGTCGTCGAGCGCCATGGCGATCTTGGCCGCCAGCGCCTCGCTATCGCCGGGCGGCACGCAAAGCGCGGTGTCGTTGTCGGCACCCACGACCTCCGGGAGCGCTCCGCCGGTGGTGGCGACAAGCGGCACGCCACAGCTCATCGCCTCGATGGCTGGCAGTGAGAATCCTTCATAGAGGGACGGGACCACAGCGAGCTCTGACTCGGCGTAGAGCTCGATGATGCGTTCCTCGGGGACACCGGTGATGAACGTGACGGCATCGCGCAGACCGAGGTCGTCGATGATTCGCGCCGACGGGCCGCCCTCTTTGAGGCGACCGATGACGACGAGTTCGATATGGCGCTCGGTGCGGAGCTTGGCCACGGCCTCGAGCAGATAGCGAAGACCCTTCATGGTGACGTCTGCGCTCGCCGTGGTGATGAGCCGGCCGGGCACGCGCTTCACATGGGGCTGCGGCTTGAAGAGGTCCTGATCTACCCCCACCGGCACCACATGCAGACGATCGAGCGGAACGTTCTGATCGGCGTGGATGTCCTTCAGCGAATTCTGCGACACGGTGATGACCCTCGGCATCCGCGAGGCCACGCGGGTCTGCATCTTGGTGAATCCGTACCAGCGACCCTTCGAGAACCGCTTGAAGGCGGTCTCGGCATGTTCCATCTCGAGACGGCGGTCGACGGTGATGGGATGGTGGATGGTGGCGAGCACCGGGAGGCCCACCCGTTCCAGCGCCAGCAGGCCGTAGCCGAGGCACTGGTTGTCCTGAACGAGATCGAACTCGTTGACCCGGCGGCGCAGATGCTGGAAGGCGCGCACGCTGAAGGCGAGCGGCTCCGGGAAGCTGCCCCCCATGAAGGAGCTGACCTCGACGAGATCTCCGAGGCTCTTGATCTCCCAGGGGCCTGGCAGACGCATCGGGAACTGATCGTTATAGATGTCGAGACTGGGGAGATCGATGAGCGGCACCCGGGGATCGACGATCGGGTACGGCTGCCCGCTGAGCACCTCAACCTCATGACCGAGATCGAGCAGGGCCTTGGTGAGGTGACGGGTGTAGACCCCTTGGCCGCCCACATGGGGCTTGCCGCGGTAGGTCAGGAACGCGATGCGCAGCGGGAGATCGCCGTCAGCAGCGGTGCGTCCCGAAGTTCGGGGGGCATCTGCGGTGGTGGACATGAGTCTTCAAGTCTCCCCGCCCACCCTGTACGGGTCAAGATGAGGGGGAGCCAGATGACCGTCGGCGACCCGGGATCGGGCGTCCGAGCGCCAGCCACCAGGCCAGCGCCACGAGCAGAGCTGACGCCCCCACCATGGGATTCGGGCCGATCCGGGTGGCAATGGTGTCGCCTGATCGCGCTCCGACCTCATGTTCCAGGACGGCTCTCTCGGAGATACCCGTGCGGTCGATCAATCTCCCGGAGGGGTCGACGATCGCGCTGAACCCGGTTGGGGCGGCCTGCAGCACCCACCGGTCGTTCTCGATCGCCCGGAGTCGGCTGGAGGCCACCTGCTGGGACTGCACCTCGGTGAGCCAGTAACTCGAACCGTTGGTCGGATTGAGCAGGATCTCGCCACCGTGGAGCACACCATCGCGGCCTCGGTTGGTGAAGAAGATCTCCCAGGAGATCGCCACAGCGAGCGATCCGGCGGGGGTGTGCAGCACTGCCGGCCCGGTTCCGGCTCGGGCATCACGTGATGGCAGCCCACTGTTCGACCCGGCCGCCCATTCGATGAACGAGCGCAGCGGAACGTATTCACCGAAGGGCACACGGCGCACCTTCTCGTAACGCTCGCCCTCGGATCCATCGGGCAGATACACCTGAGCGACATTGGTGAAGGTGTGAGCGTCGACACCCTCGGTGACCCCGGCGACGAGGGTGGTGTCGAGCTGTTCGGCAAGGGCCGAGAGGGCCGTGCCCTGCGGATTCGCACCGATGGGCCCTTCGACGTCGACGACGTTCTCGGGCCACACCACGAGATCCACGGGAGTGTGGACATCGGCGCTGGCGTCGAGATGACGACGGAACACCGCCAGGGAATCGGAAGTGGCGGCATGGGTGCCCTGCGGTCCACCACCCTGTACCACCGCTGCCCGGATGACCCGCACCTCATGACCCCTCGGCGCCACCATGGCGAATCCCCACAGGGCGACGACGAAGGCCAGTGCACCACACGCGACGACCCATCGGCGTTCCCATGCCGCCGACAACGCCACGCCCACGACCGCCACGGCGAACACCACGCCGATGGCGCACAGCACACGGGCGATCTGACCGAGCGGAGCGGCGGCTTGGCTCATTGCGGTGCTGGCGAGGGGCACACCGCCGAACGGCAGAGTCCAGCGGGTGATCTCGGCGAGAGTGAATGCGGCCGGCATCGCGATCCAGCGGATCCAGCTCGGCGCCGCCCGACCCGGAACGGCAGCACCGGCGAGTCCGACCATGGCTGCGTACACGATGACGGCGACTGGATACCCGATGGCAGTGAGTTCGACCATCCAGAGCATGGTGGGGGCGAACCACGCCACCGCCATGAGGAACGAGCGCAGGAAACGAGCCCGGGGCCGGGCGCCGGCAAGGAGTTGATCCCAGATGGCGACACCGATGAATGCCGTCGGCCACCAGCCGAACGGCGGAACCGATGCTGCGAGCAGCAACCCGGCAAGAATCGCCAGCGCCGAACTTCGCACCCGCGTGGCCATCAGTTGCCGTTCGACACCTTCAGCCGGGGCGGCAGCAGACGATCGGCGATGGTGTCGTAGGTCTGGGCCTCGGCCTGCACGGTCTGTGTGCCGGAGCGTTCGAACACGAGGGTGATCGGGATGGTCTGCCCGACACGGAGCGGTTCGACGAGGCCGCTCAGCAACAACTGATCGCCACCGGGCTGCATGCGCAGGTCATCGAATCCGGGAACGTCGAGATGGTCGACGGTGACGGGGTGACCAACAGTTTGTGTTCCATCACTCGGTTGAGAGGTCTGCCACTGCTGCAGCACCACGGTGGCCGCAGCGGGGGTGGATGCGCTGAGCAGCACATCAGAGCCGCCGCCGTTATGCAGCCAGACGTATGCGGCAGTGGGATCGCCCTCGGATGCCACGAGCGGGGTGCGGACCTCGATGGCGACGGGAGGCTTGGTGAAGGGATGGATGATGGCGACGAACAGGAGGATGCCGGCGCAGAACAGCACCACCAGCACGGGCGCGGCACGCCGGATTCGGGCGTAGATATCCGTGCGGGGCGCTGGTGAGGGTGTTGGTGGCTCAGGTGTGGTCATGGGGTCTTTCGATGATGGCGACGTGTGTCCATCCTTGTCCTGTTCGGGACCGGAGGTCAGATCGGACGGCGCCGGTTCGTTCAGAGATCGAGCGCGGTGAGCCACTCCCCGAGAGGTTCGAGCAGGACCGGGCCGAGATGGTGGCCACCCTCGACATCAACCCAGGTGACCTCCGCCCCCGAGCGTTCGAGGAACTTCGCCGCGGCTCGGCCACGGGTCTGTTCGACCTGCGCATCGTGCCGACCGTGGACGATGAGCGCGGGGATGCCCTCAACCCGGGTGGGGTCGATCTCATCTCGATGCAGCAGGTACGGCGAGATCGCGGCGATCGCCCGGGGTCGGACAGAGACGCTGCGATCGAGCGCAACATTCAGGGCGAGCGCGCCGCCCTGGGAGAAGCCGCCGAGCACGAGACGGTCCTGGGTCAGGCCGCTGGCCTCGAGGGCGGCGGACATGGCGAGGTCGACTGCATGGACGCTTGCTGCGACCTGGGCGAGATCGGGCCCGTTCTCGTCGACGTGGTACCAGCAGAGGTTCTCGTCGTGCTCGATCCGTGGCCTCGGTGACACGATCCGCCAACTGGCTTCCGGATCGAACATCATCGCCCGGGACAGGAACCTCTCGGGGCGGTCGCCGAAACCGGGCAGCAGGAAGAGCATGCGATCGGCATCCTCGGGACCGCTGAGAACGAGGTCGAGGGGTTCAGCTGCAGACGAGGCACTCATATCTGCCCGAAACTATCGGGGATGGGTGTATCGGCAAGCCCGCTCACTGACGAGGGCTTGAGCGAAGACTGAGTCAGCGAAGACTGGGTCAGAGAAGTCTGAACCGGCGAAGTGTGAGGAGCCGCAGGAGTCTTGAAAGAGGTGGTTACGGAAGACGGCCGGCGGCGACGGATGCGCCTGTCCACCACCAGATGCTGTCGTAGCGCACTGAACCGCCACTATTCGGAGCGTGGATCATCATGCCGTCACCCACGTACAGGCCGACGTGATCGGGATCGCCACCGCCGAATCCCCAGTTGAAGACAAGGTCGCCGGGCTGCAGTTGATCGATCGGGATGTGGATGGTGTTGGCCCACTGCGCACCGCTGTAATGCGGCAGTTCGATTCCTGCCTGCAGGTACACCCAACGGGTGAAGCCCGAGCAGTCGAAGGCATAGGGCCCGGCCGAGCCATAGGAATAGGGCGTGCCGAGCTTGGACTGTGCGGCGGCGATGGCCGTGGCGATCGCTTCCCGGCGGGGATCGGGGGCGGGGGCAACAGGTTCGGCCCCGGCGGATGTTGCGAGAGCGGGCGTTGCGAGGATCGGTGCCGCAGGCGCTGGCGCTTCGATGAGCGGGGCGACGATCATCGGCTCGGCGCCGGGCCGGGCCGGGACGGAAGCAGTGCCGGGGCTGGCGAGAACGATGGGGGCATCGGTGGTGAGTACTGCGGCTGGTGTGTACTCGCCGGTGATCGATCGGGCACTGGCGGCCGGTGCCGTCGCGAGAGTGCAGGAGAATGCGGCGACGATGGCGAACGCACGCAGCGCCGTCGAGATCCGGCGACGGATCACGGTACGCGGCCAGTTCGGCAGAAGGAAGAAGGGATGCGCTCGCATTGTTGCGAAAGTGTTGCAGTTTCGTCGCGGTCTTGCAACGCATGTCGTAACATTTCTGCGTATTCCGTAATATTCGGCGTCGGTCGAGCGGGTGGGGACCGGTCTCGATCACGGCCTCAGTCGCAACTCGAAACCGTCAAAAGCCCTGTTCAGCGAGGTCATTGGCGGCTTTTCGGGCCTGACGGATGCAAGCCGGGATGCCCAGACCCTCGTGGGCTGCTCCGGCAACCATGAGTCCATCGGTGCCGGCGGCCAGTTCGTCATGAAGGGACTGCACCCGGCCTAGATGTCCGGTCCGGAACTGCGGGAGGGCATCGCTCCATCGGGTGATCCGGCAGTCGATGAACGGCGCTTCGAGTCCCATGGTTGTTGCGAGGTCGTCGTGGATCGCCGACGCGAGGGCGTGATCGTCGAGTTCGAGCGCCGCAGTATCGCCGTGCCGACCGGCCGATACTCGCAGGATGGCGATGTCGGGATCAGCGAGATGTGCCCATTTCGAGGAGGCCCACGAGCATGCCGTGAGCGCCGGGAGCCGATCGGTGAGCGCCACGAGGAATCCGCTGCCGTCGAGATCGCACTCGAAAGCCTTGCGCTGGACCGCCACGGTGATCATCGCGACTGAGGCGTACTCGAGGGCGGCCAGATCAGCGGCTCCCTGTGGCGCAAGCTCGGCGAGGAGCGACGCAGCCGGTGCCGCGGGAACGGCCAGTACGACTGCGTCGGCGCTGACCGCTCCGCTCGGGGTTTCGATCAGCCACTGCCCGTCAGCGTCGTGGAGCCCGCTGACCGGGGTCGAGCACCGGACCTCGCCGCCCAGCTCCAGGATCCTGGTGTGCAGCGTGTCGGTGAGCAGTTGTGTGCCCCCGGGCAAGCCGTTGAACACCGGGGCGGCGGGGTCAGCACCCGAAGCACGGGTTGCTTCGAGCTGTTTGCGCAGTGAGACGATGAGGCTCGGGTGGAGGCGGGCTGCGGAGGCGAGTTGGCCCGCTCCGGCAGCAAGGCTGAGTTGGTCGGCGTCGCCGGCGTTCACCCCGGCGAGCAGCGGAGCGACAAGACGCTCGAACACCTCATCGCCGAGTCGGGACCGTATGAGCCGGCCCACGGACTGATCGTCGGCCCCATTGGGATCCGAGCCGGGGGGACCATCGATCCACTCGGCGCGATCGAGATCGAGCGCGGCCCGTGCCACACCGTCGGGGCTGATGATCCCCGATGCGGCGAGGGCGTCGAGATCGGTCGGCACGCCGAGGACGAGACCGCCCGGAAGGCGATGGAGCGCGCCGTTCGTCCATACCCGCGCGCTCGAACTGACCGGCGGGGCGAGCAGATGATCGAGACCGACTTCACGGCACAGGTCAACGGCATCGGGTACCCGGGCGAGAAAGGCGTCTGCCCCGCAGTCGACGGTGTGTCCGGCGAATTCGCCTGATTGGATGCGTCCGCCCACCCTTGGTGTTGCCTCGAGCACAGTGACGCTGCGCGACGAGCGCCCGCCCGGTGCTGTTGCATCAGCGAGCAGCGAATATGCGGCCGTGAGCCCGGCGATTCCGGCCCCGATGACGACGACATGGGGGCTCACAGGCACCGGCATCTCCGAGTTATTCGCCGAGACCGGCGGCGGCGATGACCTGACGAGCCAATGCCGCCATCACTGTTTGTTCATCGTTGAGGGATCGGGTTCGGGAGAACACCAGACCGAGTTCCGACGCGAGGTGTGCCGCTTCGATATCGAGGTCGTAGAGCACCTCGAGATGATCAGCGGTGAAACCCTGGGCGCAGACCACCACGCCATCAGTGGCATTCGTGTCGACCAGTTCACGCATGACATCGAGGATGTCGGGACCGCGCCATGGTTCTGGAGTGCGGCCGGCACTCTGCCAGGCCAGACCCCAGTCGGGGAGACCGAGTCGTTCGGCCACGTTGGCGGCGCTGGCGCCGAGTTCATCGGGGTACGGGTCATCGACCAGCACCCGCTCGGGCAGGGAGTGGGCGGTGAAGAGCACCTTATGGCGTTCTGGTTGGCCGACGCGAGCCGCGGCCACGGCATCGGTGAGGAAATCGAGATAGGCGGGTTCGAGATGCCAGTTGGTGATCCCGTGCACAGTGAGTCCGACTTCGGCGCCGGCCTCGGTGGCCCGACGCTGATACTCGCCCACGCTGAATCCTGAGAAGTGCGGGGCCAGGACAAGACCAACGGCTTCGGTGATGCCCTCGGCGGCCAACTCGGCCACGGCGTCCTCGATGAACGGAGCGGCATGCTTCTGGCCGAGCACGACCCGCCACTGTCCCGGCATGGCAGCTTCGAGTCCGGTTTCGAGAGCGGCTCGTTGGGCCTCGGTGCGCTGGGCCAACGGTGAGATCCCACCGATGGCGTCGTAGCGACTGATGAGATCCGCGAGTTGTTCAGGGGTGGGTGGACGACCCCGACGAATATGCACGTAATAAGGCTCGATCTCGGCTGGGGAACGAGGTGTCCCATAGGCCATCACGATCAGACCGATACGGGGTTCGGTGGGGTTCATGAGGCGCTTTCCTCCGGGGAGATGGTGCCGTCGCAGCGGCCTTCGGTATGTACGAGTTCAACGACGCGTTCGAGCACGCCAGGATCGGTTTCGGGCATGACCCCGTGGCCGAGATTGAAGATATGGCCCGGGTGGCCGGCGTTGCGACGCAGCACATCGCGGGTTGCTTCCGCCGTGACCTCCCACGGAGCGAAGCACAGGGCCGGGTCAAGATTCCCCTGCAACGCGATTCCTGCCGGTACGCGGGTGCGGGCGATGTCGAGCGGCACCCGCCAGTCGACACCAACCACATCGGCGCCAGCGCTCGCCATGAGCCCGAGGAGTTCGCCGGTGCCCACGCCGAAGTGAATGCGAGGCACGCCGAGATCGGCGACGCCCTCGAACACCCGACGACTATGGGGCAGCACGAAGCGCTCGTAGTCGGGTGGGGCGAGCGCTCCGGCCCAGGAATCAAAGATCTGCAGAGCCACTGCTCCGTTGTCGATCTGTGAACGAAGCGAGACGATTGCCATTTCGGCGAGTCGTTCCATCAGTGCATGCCACAGCGTTGGGTCGCCGTGCATCAGTGCCTTCGTGCGCGTGTAGGTGCGTGACGGGCGTCCCTCGATGAGATAACTGGCCACTGTGAACGGCGCGCCGGCGAACCCGATGAGCGGCACAGTGAGCTCGCGGGCGAGGATGCGCACGGTCTCGAGCACATAGGGCGTGTCGACCTCGGGCTCGAGCGGCCGGAGGCGCTGGAGATCGGCGGTGCGCTCGAAGGGATGCTCGACCACAGGTCCGACTCCCGGAGCCACATCGACGCCGAAGCCGATGGCCGCGGCCGGCACCACGATGTCGGAGTAGAGAATGGCGGCGTCGACGCCGTAGCGACGAACCGGTTGCAGGGTGATCTCGGCGGAGAGCTCGGGATCAGCGATGGCTTCGAGAATGCTGCCCACGCCACGGATGGATCGATACTCGGGCAGGGATCGTCCGGCCTGTCGCATGAACCACACCGGCACCCGATCGCCGGGGCCACCGGGGATGCCCCGACAGGCTCGCAGAAATGCCGGCAGTGCAGCGGGGGAGTCAGCGGTGGTCGGCACAGAAGGGTTCGGCACAGAAGGGTTTGGCACAGCGCCACGCTACCGACCTGCCCACCGCAGTGAGAATCCGGCGGTCGCCTGCGGGAAGTCGTTGCGGCCGCGGGTAGCATTGCCGATCCCCATCGGCGGGTCCGCAGCGCTGGCGAAACGGCGTCACGGTGCCCACGTTGGTCCGACCCCGTCCCGAGGCAGCCCATGGCTCCACACCCCGATCTCATCGCCGAACAGGCCTACATCGATGAGGCGTACGCGTGTCTGGAGGCCTCCCGGGCTGCCGCGAGCCGCCTCACCTCGATGGTCGAGGTCGGTCGGGGAGGCACCGAGCAGGCTCGGTTCGAGCGTGAGGTCATCTATGACACCGTCGTGAACCGACTCACCCAACTGCAGCTCGGCTCCGCGGCGCTGTGCTTCGGTCGGATCGATCGGGAACTCGACCGAGACACTGATCGAGGTGACGGCCACCACGATCGTTTGATTGCTCCTGCGCTGGGAGACCTCGATGGTCCCGGGGTCGAGAGCTTCTACATCGGACGCATTGCCGTTTCGAACAGCGATCAGGACCCCGTCATCGTCGACTGGCGGGCTCCGATCGCCGAACCCTTCTACCGGGCCACCGGCCGCCAACCGATGGGGCTGGCCCGGCGCCGCCATTTCGCTACCCGCGGTCGACAACTGCTCGGCATCGAGGACGAACTCTTCGGCGACACATTGGCCAGTCTGGGCATGCCTCCGAGCGATGAGGCGCCGGTGGTCGCCGGTCAGGGCGCGCTGTTCTCCGCGCTCGAGAGCGCTCGCACCGGTCGGCTCGGTGACATCGTCGCCACCATCCAGGGCGAACAGGACGAGATCATCCGTGCCCCGCTGCCCGGTGTGCTGGTGGTGCAGGGCGGACCCGGCACCGGCAAGACCGTGGTCGCGCTTCACCGTGCGGCCTATCTGCTCTACACGCACCGATTCCCGCTCGAGGGTCAGGGCGTTCTCGTCATCGGCCCGAATCGTTTGTTCCTCGGCTACATCGAACAGGTGCTCCCGTCGCTAGGTGAAGCGGGTGTGGAACTGGCGGTGCTCGCTGATCTCGTGCCGGATATCAGCATTCGTTCCTACGACAAGGGATTGACGGCCCGCGTCAAGGGCGACCCTCGAATCGTGAAGTTTCTCGAGCGGGCATTACGTGACCGTGAGCGTCCGCTCCGAAGCGATCTCGTCGTGGGCTACGGACTCCAGCGGCTCACGCTGCGGCGCGAACGAAGCCTCGGGATCATCCGTGATGCCCGCCGTCGCTATCGCCGGCATAACGCAGCTCGCCGCTTCGTCGAGAACGAAGTCTTCGCCGAACTCGCCCTTTCCTCCCGCGACGAGATCCCGGCTTCAGAGGTGCGTGAGCGTCTCCGCCGCGACCCAGTGGTTCGCGAGGCGTTGGAATGGATGTGGCCGATCCTCACCCCTCAGCAGTTCATCCACGACCTTTACGGAGCCAAGGGTTTGCTGCGTCACGCCGCCGAAGGAGTGTTCAGCGAAGCGGAGTGGTCGGCTCTGCATCGGCCGTGGTCGGAGACGCTGCGCGAGGCCCCTTGGACCCATGAGGATGCCCCGTTGCTCGATGAAGCCCGGGCGCTGCTCGGCCCGAAGCCGCGCCGTCGACGCCCCGGTGAGAGTTCCGATGACGACGAGATCCGCACCTACGGACACATCGTGGTCGATGAGGCCCAGGATCTCTCTCCGATGCAGCTGCGCATGCTCGAGCGCCGCTCCTTGAACGGTTCGATGACCATCGTGGGCGATATCGCACAGGCCACCGGCCAATGGGCGCATAGTTCGTGGCAGGAGATCCTCGATCGACTTCCGGCCCGACGTCCGCCCCATCGTGCCGAACTCACGCTCGGGTATCGGCTGCCGGCACCCATCATGGCGCTGGCGGCGAGAGTGCTGCGTCACGCCGCGCCGGACCTCCTACCTCCGCGCTCGGTGCGTGAGGACGGCTCCGAGCCGGTTATCTCCCGCGCTGCTCCCGGGTATCTCGCTCGCGCGGTTGCCGAGATCACCATGATCGAACGGGCCGAGGTCAATCCCGGTCAGGTGGCGATCATCTGTCCGCCATCGATCATCGATGAACTCTGCGAAGCGCTCGATGTCGCCGGCATCGCCTATGGCCGGGCCACCCGTAACGGGCTCGAGCATCGGGTCACTGTCGTTGAGGTCGGCCTGGTGAAGGGACTCGAGGTCGACGCCGCCATAGTGGTCGAACCGGCTCTCATGGTGGCCGAGCAGGCCCAAGGAGATCGGGCGCTCTATGTGGCGCTCACCCGGGCCACCAAGCGGTTGGCCGTGGTGCACGAAGCACCGCTGCCGCCGTCGTTGCTGCCCTAGAGGGCACTCACCAGGATGCGGGTGCTGGCGAATTCGTCGATCTCGACGAGTTGCCCATCGATCTCAACGGTGGTGCCCTCGGCCCCAGCGGGGCCAGATGTTGCAGTGACGGTTCCCTTGTGACCGGGCAGCAGCGAGGAGTGCTCGAGGAATTGCAGCAGGCCCGGCGTGAACTCGAGTTCCTCCGGGATGCGTGACACGACGAACTCGGCGCCGACAAGGAGCTGGTCGAGGCTCACGGTGTCGGGAGCGTTGTAGTCGGTGCCCGGGATGGGATTGCCATGTGGGCAGGTGGTGGGATCGCCCAGGGCCCGGGTCATCGCGGCTTCGACCGTGGGGGAGATGACGTGCTCCCAGCGGCCGGCTTCGACATGAGCGTCGGCCCAGGAGAGCCCGAGCATGTCGGTGAGGAATCGTTCGGCGAGGCGGTGCCGGCGCACCACAGTCTCGGCCAGCGTGAGGCCGTCGACGGTGAGGCGGATGGTGCCGCCGTCGATGGTGACGATCCCGGACTTCTCCATCCGTTTGATCATCTCGGAGACCGCTGGGCGCGAGACGTCGAGTCGTTCGGCAATGCGGGCCTGGATAACGGCGACATCGTCCTCGCGCAGTTCGAAGATGGCTTCGCAGTACTCCTCGAAGGCCGGATGCCATTCACGCTGGGTCTGGGGCGCCATGAGTCAGAGTCTACGGGAGCAGGGCGACAGGCAACCCAGCATCGAGGCGGCCCGATGTTCTGAGACGCAAGACCCGATGTTGAGAGGAGCCAGTGGGGTCAGGCTCTCCCGAGCACCCGGTCGACGGCGATCTCGATCACGACGCGGTCATCACGCACCTTGGGTTGGCGGTAGCGCCCGGCGTATCGCTCCACTGCGATCGCAACACGTTCGGGATCGGAGGTGACGGTGGCTCGTCCTTCCATGGTGAGCCAGCGGCCGCCATCCACCTGACACACCGCAGCCGGACTACCGGGGGTCTCGGCCACATTGCGGGCCTTGCGACTGCCGGCCCAGGTGATGACCCGCACGAGTTGTTCGTCGGGGTCCCAGGTGAAGCCCACGGCCACCACATGCGGCGTGCCATCGGCCCGCATGGTGGTGAGAGTCGCGAGGTGGCGCTCGGTGACGAAGGTGACGACCTCTTCGGCGAGGTCGGAAGGGTCGTGGGCCATCAGGTCACTCCGAGGAGATGGCGCGCAGCACGTCGAGACGAGCAGCGCGGCGGGCGGGATAGAGCGCGGCGCCCACACCAGCGAGGGCGGCGATGATCACGATGGTGATCAACTGCGCCCACGGGATGGCGAAGCTCGTGATGCCCTGGTCATACAGGGCTTGGACGAGTGCCCAACCGAACACCAGGCCGATACCGAGACCGATGATCGTGCCGATGAGGCTGATGATGACCGACTCGGCGCGGATGCTGGAGCGAACCTGTCGGCGGCTCATTCCCACTGCTCGCAGGAGTCCGAGCTCACGGGTGCGTTCGTACACCGAGAGCAACAGGGTGTTGATCACGCCGATGATGGCGATGATGAGTGCGAGAGCGAGCAGCACGTAGACGATCACCAGGAACTGATTGGCCTGGTCGGTCTGGGCCTTTGTGAACTCCTTGACGCTCTGGAGCTTCGCCCCCGGCACGGAGGAGACGAGCTGGTCGAGCGGCTCACGGGCCTCGGCGATACCAGCTTCGCTGGTGTCGTTCAAGCCCACGTAGATCGATTGAGCAGTCTGCTGATCGGGGGGTGTGACCTGTGCGAACAACTGGGCGTTGATGAAGTAGCCCGGTCCTTGAATCGGGAATCGGGTGTCGTAGATCGATTCGATGGTGAGCTCCGACGGACCGCCCTGGAGGAAGCTCACCGCCAGCGGGTCGCCGACCGACAGATGCTTGTCGGCAGCCATTGTCTTTGGGATCGCGATGCCGGAGTCGGAGAGATCAGCGAATGAGCCGGACACGTCAGTGATGGTGACCACCTGCTGAAGCGCGGCAGTGTCGGTGCCCAGCAGAATCTTGGCCTTGCCATCGATATTGGCGAAGCCGGCTCCCACGGCCGCGGCGACCTTCACTTCGGGCAGCGCAGTGATCTGGCCGGTGAGGCTCAACGGCAGTGCGGTTGAGCCGAAGCTGTCCGTGGTGACGACATACTGCGCGGTGACCGAGGTGTTGATGGCTTCGACGAGCGAGACCTTGAGTGATTGTGCGGTGACCGAGATGAACCCCACGAGCCCCACGCCGATCATCAGTGCGGATGCGGTTGTGGCAGTGCGCTTGGGGTTGCGCATGGCGTTCTCGCGGGCGATCCGACTGCTCACCCCACCGAAGCGGGCCATCGGCCAACCGAGGACCCGCGCCATCGGTGCGGCGATGACGGGGCCGATAACGGTGAAACCCATGAAGACGAGGAAGGCGCCGAATCCGACCAGTTGCAGTGCGGAATCGCTGTTGCCGTAGAGGCCGAACCAGAGTGCCGCGGCTCCACCGAGGAGCAACACGGCGCCGATCACGATTCGTCGGCGCGAGGTCCTGGTCGATTCGACTGCGACATCGCGCATTGCGGCGATCGGGGCGATGGAAGCGGCTCGGCGGGCGGGCAGGATCGCCGAGGCGAGGGTGATGAAGGTGCCCACGAGGACCGACGAGATCACGGCCGACGCAGGAACGACGATCGGCGTGTCCGGCCCCGAGAATCCGATGCTCTGCATCAGTGCGTTGAGGCCCATGGCCAGCAGCACACCGAGTCCAACGCCGACGATCGAGGCGACGAAGCCCACGGCGAATGCCTCGAGCAGCACTGATGTGAGCACCTGGCGCCGACTGGCGCCGAGCGCCCGAAGCAGCGCGAGTTCCTTGGTGCGCTGGGCCACGATGATCGAGAACGTGTTGTAGATGATGAACGAACCGACGAACAGCGCGATGAGCGCGAACACCAGCAGGAAGGTGTTGAAGATCCCGATGATCTTCTGGAAGGCGTCCTGATTCTCGCTGGTGAACTCTGCGCCAGTGATGGCCTGTGTGCCTGGAGGCGCCACCGCTGCGACGCGCTCGGTCAGAGTGGTCTGCGAGACACCGGAGTCGCCCGAGACGGAGATCCAGTCAAAGGTGCCGGGCTGGCCCACCAACTCCTGTGCAGTCCGGGTATCGAACAGTGCGGCTTGCGCGCCGCCCCAGGTGTCGAGTTTGCCGAACTTGGCCACACCGACGACCCGGAACTGCTTGACCCCTTCGGTGACCAGGATCGAGATGGTGTCGCCGACGGCGAAATCTCCGTCCTTGGATGATTTGGCATCGAGCACGACCTCGTCCGGGCCGTTCGGGGCCGCACCGTCGGTGAGGATCCAGCCGTTGAGCGATGGCGATGTGAGCCAGTTCAGAAGGAAGTTCGGGGGTCCATTGGCCTGTACGAGCGGCTTGTTGTCACGGCCGAGCACCCGGATCTGGCCGAACACCTGACCCTCAGCGGCATCGACCCCTGGCACGGCTTGGACAGTGGGAACGACAGTGTCGGAGATGCGGTCACGCTTCGATCCGAACGGAGTCTCGACCTCGTTGCTGGACCGGACGACGACATCGATCGACGAATAGACGTCGGAGAAGATCTTGTCGAAGCTGGAACTGATGCTCGAGGTGAGCACCTGGGTGCCGGCCATGAATGCGACCCCGAGAATGACGGCGACGCCCGTGGCGATGAGTCTGACCTTGTGCGCGAGCAGACCTCGCAGGGTGACTTTGAGCATTTCAGACTCCGAAACGGAGCTGGCGCTCGAGCACAGCCTCAGCCGTGGGATCGAGAATCTCGTCAACGACGCGACCATCGGCGAGGAACACCACCCGGTCGGCGTAGCTCGCAGCGACCGGATCGTGGGTGACCATCACGATGGATTGATGGAACTCATCGACGGCGGTCCGCATGAACTTGAGGATCTCGCCGCCACTGCGGGAGTCGAGGTTGCCGGTGGGCTCGTCGGCGAACACGATCGAAGGCTTGCTGGCCAGTGCCCGGGCGACTGCCACTCGTTGCTGCTGACCACCCGAGAGCTCGCTTGGTCGATGCTTGAGGCGATCTCCGAGATTCACGGTGGACACGATGGTGTCGACCCATGCGGCATCCGGTGTGGTGCCCGCCAGGTCCATCGGCAGGGTGATGTTCTCTGAGGCGGTGAGTGTGGGCACGAGGTTGAACGACTGGAACACGAAGCCGATGGTGTCGCGGCGAAGGCGGGTGAGTTGGCGCTCGTTGAGCGAACTGAGATCGACATCACCGATGAAGATCTGTCCCGAGGTGAGCGTGTCGAGGCCGGCGACGCAATGCATCAGTGTCGACTTCCCACTGCCGGACGGCCCCATGATGGCGGTGAACTTGCCCCGTTCGAACTCGACGGTGACATGGTCGAGAGCGTTCACGAGGGTGTCGCCCGCTCCGTAGATCTTGGAGGCGTCGACCGTGCGAGCGGCGGCGTCGGCGAGGGCGGGGCGCGGCGAAGAGGTTTCAGTGGCATTCACGCCTCATATCCTACGGGTTGGGACGCGAAACGGGACAGGCAACGCCTGTCCCGTTCGCGGTCCTCGTGCTGTCGGTGGCGGCGGCGCCGCCCCGGCTCATTTGTTCGGCTGCGGAGTGATGCGCAGGTAGGGCTTGAGCTTGGTGAAGCCCTTCGGGAACCGCTCGGTGGCTTCCTCATCGGAGAGGGCCGGGGCCACGATGACATCGCCGCCGTCGGTCCAGTTCGCCGGGGTGGCCACCTTGTAGCCATCGGTGAGCTGCAGGGAGTCGATGACGCGGAGAAGCTCATCGAAGTTGCGACCGGTGCTGGCCGGGTACGTGAGGATGAGACGCACCTTGTTGGCCGGATCGATGATGAACACCGAGCGCACGGTCATGGTGTCACTGGCATTCGGGTGGATCATGTCGTAGAGATCGGCCACGGCTCGGTCGGGATCGGCGATGACCGGGAAATTCACGGCCTGGCCCTGGGTCTCCTCGATGTCGCCCTCCCACTTGTGGTGCGAGTCGACGGGATCGACCGACAGGCCGATGGGCTTCACATTGCGCTTGTCCCATTCGGGCTTGAGCTTGGCCACGGTACCGAGTTCGGTGGTGCACACCGGGGTGAAATCCTTGGGGTGGGAGAAGAGCACCGCCCAGCTGTCGCCCTTCCAGTCGTGGAATGAAAGCGTGCCGTGGGTGGTGTCGGCCGAGAAATCAGGGGCGATATCGCCGAGACGAAGAGTCATGAGAGGCCTCCGGGGGCTGTGATTCGGGCCATGGGTCCATGGTCGGGTTCCTCAGTGTATGGCTCTGATGGGTGAAAGTCGACCTACTAGGTCGGATTTTCGATGGCGCCACGATCAGCGGTCGGGCTCACTCGATGGGCGAGGCCGGACGCAGCACATCGGGTTCGAGGAAGATCCGGGTGGCGGTGGGTACATCGACGCGGATCTCGAGTTCCACGGCATCGATCAGCTCGGCGAGTTGAGCGATCGTGAGATCAGACCGGAACTGCAGTTTCGCGGCCACGAGGATGTCTTCGGGGCCGATGTGTTCTGTGCGTAGATGGATGACTTCCTCGACGCCGGCGCAGCGATGGATCGCCGCACGGATCGCGGCCTGGTCAGAGGGACTCGCCGATTCGCCGATGAGCAGGCTCTTCATCTCGACACACAGCACGATGGCGATCACGCCGAGCAGCACCCCGATGGCGAGCGTTCCGATCCCGTCCCAGATGGCGTTTCCCGTGACCGTATCGATGATGACGGCGGCGAGGGCAATGGCCAAGCCGATCAGCGCGCCGGTGTCCTCGAGCAGCACCACCGGGATCTCGGGGGATTTCGAGTGGCGGATGTACTTGCTCCAGCTGCCGCGACCTTTGGCTGGACGGGCCTCATGCACGGCGGTGCGGAACGAGAGTGATTCGAGCACGAAAGCCACGCTGAGGATGCCGATGGCCCAACCGGGTGATTCGAGTTGGTGCGGGTGCAGGATCTTCTCCACGCCTTCGAAAACGGCGAACGCCGAACCGAGGGTGAAAAGCACGATCGAGACCACGAAGGCCCAGAAGTAGCGCTCACGTCCGAAGCCGAACTGGTGCTGTTCAGTTGCCGCTCTGCGGGAGCGTCGCCCGCCGAGCAACAGGAGCAACTGGTTGCCGGTGTCGGCCACGGAATGCACGCCCTCGGCGAGCATCGAACTCGACATCGTGAAGGCGAAGCCAATGAATTTGGCGATGGCGATACCGAGGTTCGCCAGCAATGCAGCGAGAATCGCTCGTTTGGACGCACCCGTCGACATCGTTGTTCCGCCGTTCGTTCAGTGACTGCCGTGTGATCCGGGAACGTAACGCGCTCTTGACGTGGCGATCTCGGTCCATGCGGCCTCGCGGCCCTCGAATTCCTCGATGATCGAGAACTTGCCGGGTTCGAGATCCTTGTAGACGGTGAAGAAATGCTTGATCTCGGCGAGGATTGCCGGGGCGACTTCAGTGATGTCGTAGGTCTCGGCCCAGCGGGGCTCGACCGGATGAACACAAAGGATCTTGGCGTCCCGACCGGCGTCGTCTTCCATCCACAGCACGCCGACCGGGCGGACCTCGATCCAGCAGCCCGGGAAGGTCGGGTCCTCCGTGAGCACCAGCACGTCGAGTGGGTCGCCGTCCTCCGAGAGCGTGTCGGGCACGAAGCCGTATTCGGCCGGGTAGGTCGTTGCGGAGAACAGGCGGCGGTCGAGTTTGATGTGGCCGGTCTCATGGTCGTACTCGTACTTGTTGCGTGATCCGCGGGGGATCTCGACCACGACTTCGAGCGTTGCATCCATCGGGGTGGTGTCGGCAGCAGAACTGTTCATGAGACAAGTCTGCTCCATCGGGCGGTGTGCGAGACTTCTCGGGTGAGGACCCGCAAACTGACTTCCGCTGAGAGTGGCCTTGACGCCTTCGTCGTGACTGACTTCGACGATGCCCCGATGTCATGTGGCATCGTGCGATTGGCCCCGAAACTTCTCGTCGATGGAGCCACATGGCTGGCCCGATCACAGACGTACCAGTTCGCTTCGTTCGAGCGGAAGGTCGGCGGTGCGTCGGCCGGCATCAATGCTGCTGCTGATGCCCGTGCCGAAGCCATTGCCGCGTTCATCGAAGCATTCACACCTGATGCCGGCTCAGTGCTGCTCGACGCCGGCAAGGGACTCGGTGCCGGAGAGATCTCCGCGCTCCGGGCTGCTGATCCTCGTCCTGAAGCTGCGATCGACCGAGCCGTCGAACTTCGGCGGGCCGGCATCGTCGCCGCCGCTGAACTCGCACTCGGTGGTCTCGACGGTCGCACCGTGGCCATCGAGGGTTTCGACGCCGCTGGTCTCGAACTGGCCACTGCACTTATCGGCCGTGGCGCACATGTCGTGGCCATCAGCACAGGCACAGGCACCGCTGCTTCCGCTGCCGGTTTCGACCTCGGTTCCCTCACCGATGGCTTTGCGGCACATCGGGCCGACATCGTCAATGAACTCGGTGTCGATGCCAAACCCGGTTGGGCGGTGTTCGGTGTGCAGGCCGATGCGCTCTTCGTCGGTTCCAAGACCGGAGCGCTCGATCACAACGGAGCGCCGCATGTGAAGGCGGGTGTCATCGTGCCCTACGCCCCTATGCCTGTTTCGGCCAAGGCCTTGGCCATGCTCACCCGAACCGGCACTGTCGTCCTGCCTGATTTCATCGTCACCGGTGGAGGCCTCGCCGCCTGGCCGGCCGAAGGTGCGAGCGCCCCTGAGGATCTTGCAGCCGCTGCCGCCGAACTCGTCACCTCCGCTCTTGGCGAGGTGCTCGGTGCCGAGCAGGGGCCGTTGCTCGCCGCATGTGTCCGTGCCGAGGCCTTCTTGCTCACCTGGCGTTCCGAACTTCCCTTCGGCCGCCCGATCGCCTGAGTTCGAAGATCAGGAACGTGGCCGGGGATTGTGCTGTCGTCTGGTTCCGCCGGGATCTCAGACTCGATGACAATCCGGCATGGGCAGCGGCCACCTCTGCGCATGCTTCGGTGCTCGCGGTGTTCGTTCTCGACCCGCGACTTGTCGGTCCCTCCGGTCCGGCCCGCCGGGATCGACTGTTCGGGGATCTGCGCGCGCTGCAGCAGCGTCTGCGTGATCTCGGTGGCGATCTACTCGTGCGAGCGGGTGATCCTGTTGATGTGATCCCGGCAACGGCACTCGAGTTCTCGGTCGGGACCGTGTATGTCAATCTCGATGTGTCGCCCTTCGCCGTGGAGCGCGATGCGGCAGTGCGGCAGGCGCTTGATGCCGGTGGAGTGGGATGGAACGGACAATGGGGCACGCTCGTGCATCCCCCGGGAGCGGTGAGAACCGCTGCCGGTGGTCTGTCGCAGGTATTCACCCCGTTCCACAAGGTTTGGGCGCGCACTGCGTGGACACAGTGGCCAGAGGCCGGCCGGGCCGCTGTCCTCGCCGTCAGCGGAGAGTCCATCCCGAGTGGGGGGCCCTACCCATTCGTCGCAGATCACCATGGCACCGCCGCCCAACCCGGTGAACTCGGTGCCGGTGCCCGCCTCATCGCCGCGGCTGATCGAGCTGATCGCTACGCCGACGAGCGCAACACGCCGAGTATCCACGGAACTTCTGAGCTCTCCGCCGATCTGAAGTTCGGCACGATCTCGCCGCGTACCGCAGCCCAGGTCATCGGCGAATCCACGCCGGGTCGTGCCGCGCTGGTTCGTCAACTCGCGTGGCGCGACTGGTACGCCCATCTGCTGCACGCCACTCCAGCGCTCGTTCATTCGCCGATGAAACCGCAGTACGCCGCCATCACATGGCTTGATGATGATGCGGGATTCCTCGCTTGGACCGAGGGTCGTACCGGATTCCCGTTCGTCGACGCCGGCATGCGTCAACTGCGGGCCACTGGATGGATGCATAATCGGGTGCGGATGGTCACGGCGTCGTTCCTGGTGAAGAACTTGCTCGTCGACTGGCGCCGCGGCGAGGCGTACTTCCGCCATGTTCTGGTTGACGCCGATACGTCCCAGAACGTGGGGAATTGGCAGTGGGTAGCTGGCACCGGTCCGGATGCATCACCGTATAACCGCATCTTCAACCCGGTTCTGCAAGGTCAACGGTTCGATCCCGATGGGGCCTACATCCGCACTTGGGTGCCCGAACTCTCCGACCTCGATGCCGTATCTATCCATGAACCCTGGGCCGCTGGTCCACTGGACCTTGCGGCTGTCGGTTTCACGCTCGGGGTTGACTATCCATCACCGATCATCGACCTTCGAGAGAGTCGCCAGCGAGCGCTCGCCACCTACGAGGCAGTACGCCCCGGTCGCTGATCAGCTGGCTCGGACCGCAGCGTCCTGCACGGAACGGCGACTGATCGATCGAGGTGCGTGGCCGGAAGCAGCGCGCTCTTCCTCGGTCTCGCCACCCCAGAAACCGTTCTCACGGTTGATACGAGCGAGATCCCGGCAGGGGAGCAGCACCGGACATTCGGCGCACACTTTGCGGGCGGATTCCTCACGGCGGATGCGTCGCTCGGGGCGTTCACCGGCGATGCCGAAAAAGAGGTTTGTGCGACCTTTGCAGGCTGCTTGATCCATCCACGCCGGACGATCTGCACTGATGACGATCGACTCCACGACTACCTCCGAGAACTTTTTCTGAACGGTTTTTCACTGCGAGGACGAATTTAGCGCTAAATGGAACGAGCGCAACCCGAACTGACCAAAAACCGGGCACATGTGACGAACATCCCACCTCGTAGGCTCACGGTGTGGATACTGATGGCCTGCCTCGACAACCCCTTCCACAGGGCCCCGCCGATCCGCCCGTCGGGCCGTTGGCTGGTCTTCGCGTCGTGGTCACTCGCCCGCGTCACCAGCGCTCGGCGCTGATCGACAGGCTGACCGCCCTGGGTGCGCAGGCAGTTTCGATTCCCACCATCGACATCGCCGACCCCATGGATGAGGGTCAGGCCCTGGCCGTCGCGGCGGGTGATTTGCAGAACTATGGGTGGGTTGTTTTCACCTCGGCCAACGCGGTGTCACGGTTCTGCGACCTGCTGCATGAACCCGTGAATCTCGCCGGGGTGCGGGTCGCCGCCATCGGCACGGCCACTGTTGCTGAACTCGCCCGACACGCGATCGTCGCCGATCTCGTCCCCGAACGTTTCATCGCCGAATCGCTGCTCGAGGTGTTCCCATCGCCTGATCCTCATGTGGTTGGCGATCACGGAACATCCTCGGGTCGGGTCCTCATCCCTTCGGCCGAGGTCACCCGCGATGTGCTGCCGAAGGGGCTGCGAGAGCTCGGCTGGAGCGTCGATGTCGTCACGGCGTATCGCACGGTTCCAGCGGTCATCACCGCCGCCGAACGCGCTGAGGTTGCGTCTGCCGATGCGGTCACCTTCACCTCTGGTTCCACGGTCGATCAATGGGTGGCCGCATTCGGCGTCGGGACAGTGCCACCGATCGTTGCCTGTATCGGCCCCGTCACCGCCGATGTCGCGAAACACCATGGATTCCGGATCACGGTCATCGCCGAGGTGCATTCGGTCGAGGGTCTCGTCGACGCACTCATTGCTCATCAGGCCACGACGCAGGTTTCGTCAGATGAAACTTCGACGTCGGGTCGTCGGAACGATTCGGGTTAGCGGCGCCCCAACTCACGCTCCAACTCGCACTCCAACTGTCACATCGACGCTCACATCGACGCTCACATCGACACTCACATTGGCCGGCGCAAGGGTCATGCCTAGGCTGCACCCGATGACATTCCCGCAACGCCGTCTCCGTCGCCTCCGGCGAACCCCAGCTCTCCGGCGCATGGTCGCCGAGACCCGCCTCTCGGTCGACGACCTCATCGCACCCCTGTTCGTGCGTGAGGGCATCGATGCACCGCAGCCGATCGCGTCGATACCCGGAGTCGTGCAGCACACCCGCGACTCGCTGCGCACCGAAGTCGCCCAGCTCGTGTCACTCGGCGTACCGGGCGTCATCCTCTTCGGAGTCCCCGCAACGAAGGATGAGCGCGGCTCCGGCGCCTGGGATCCCGACGGCATCGTGCAGGTGGCCCTTCGCCAGTTGCGTGATGATTTCGGCGACAGCATCGTGCTCATGGCTGATCTCTGCCTGGACGAGTACACGTCACATGGCCACTGCGGTCTGCTCGATGACAACGGGGAGGTCGACAACGACGCCACGCTCGAACTCTACGGAGAAGTTGCGCTCGCCCAAGCCGAAGCCGGAGCCGACATCGTCGCGCCGTCGGGAATGATGGATGGCGCCGTCATGGCCATCCGCGACGCCCTCGACGACGAGGACTTCGGACAGGTTTCGATCATGGCTTATGCCGCGAAATACGCCTCGGCGCTCTACGGCCCATTCCGCGATGCGGTTGATGTCTCGATCGTCGGCGGTGGTGATCGCAAGGGCTATCAGCAGGATTACTCGAACGCCCGTGAAGCACTCGAGGAGATCCGTCTCGACATCAGTGAGGGTGCTGACATCGTGATGGTCAAACCAGCGATGGCGTATCTCGACATCATCAGTCGGGCCCGGGCCGAGGTCGACATTCCAATGGCCGGGTATCACGTGTCCGGCGAGTACGCCATGGTCAAGGCCGCAGCCGAGCGCGGCTGGATCGACGGTGACGCCGTCGCACTCGAACATCTCACCGCCATCCGCCGAGCAGGGGCCGACATGATCCTCACCTACTTCGCCCACGACATCGCTGAACTGCTGCAGTCATGAGCGAGCCACTCCCCAGAACCAACGCCGAACTCTTCGCGCGCGGACAGAAGGTCATCCCGGGGGGTGTGAACTCTCCGGTTCGGGCGTTCCGTTCCGTAGGCGGCACGCCGTACTTCGTGGCTAGCGGCTCAGGTGCCCGTGTCACCGATGTCGAGGGTCGGGTCTTCATCGATCTCGTCCAGAGCTATGGCGCGATCATCGCCGGCCATGCCCACCCGCGAATCGTCGAGGCGATCCGCAACGCGGTGGGAGATGGCACATCGTTCGGCGCGCCCACTCCACGCGAAGTTCAACTTGCTGAGGCCATCTCCGAACGCGTTCCGTCCTGCGAGAAGGTGCGCATGGTCAACAGCGGCACCGAGGCCACGATGAGCGTCATCCGTGTGGCCCGCGGCGCCACCGGGCGCGCCAAGTTGCTCAAGTTCGCCGGCAACTATCACGGTCACAGTGATGGCCTGCTGGTCTCGGGCGGAACCGCGATGGCGTCCCTTGGTATCCCCGCTTCTGCCGGTGTCACGGCCAACGCCATTGCCGACACCGTGGTCGCTCCTTACAACGTCGTGCCGACGCTCGATGAATCGTTCGCCGCGGTCATCGTCGAACCATGTGCCGCCAACATGGGCCTTGTCCCCCCGGTGCCGGGCTTCCTCGAGGGGCTTCGGGCCGAATGTGATCGCGTCGGTGCACTGCTCATCTTTGACGAGGTCATCACCGGGTTCCGTGTGGCCCGCGGGGGAGCGCAGACCCTGCTCGGCGTTCGTCCTGACCTCACCGCATTCGGCAAGATCATCGGTGGCGGGCTTCCCGTCGGTGCGTTCGGCGGTCGGGCGGAACTCATGGACAACCTGGCGCCACTCGGTCCCGTGTATCAAGCAGGAACATTGTCGGGCAATCCGCTGGCCACTGCTGCAGGTCTGGCGGCACTCGAGTTGCTCGACGACGACGCCTACGCGCTCATCACCTCACGGGCGGAGTGCCTCGCTGGGGCACTCGCCAACGCGTTCGCGGCGGCCGGTATCACCGTGCAGGTGCCGCGTTTCGCATCATTGGTGGGCCTTTTCTTCGGTGCCGATGCTCCCACCAACTACGAGTTGGCCTGCACCACCGACGAAGCGCTCTACGCAGCGTTCTTCCACGCACTTCTCGAACGCGACATCGCGATTGCTCCCGGCGCGTATGAAGTCATGTTCCCGGGTCTTGCGCATGATGACGAAACGCTCACGGCGATCGCTGACGCTGCGCAGGCTGCTGCGCTGCAGGTCGCGCAACAGCGCTGAGTTCGCAGTACCCGGCACGCAGCACGCAGCACGCAGCACCGTGAACGTGAAAGGACCCCGCCGGAGCGGGGTCCTTTCGTATCCTAATTACTTCGGTATCAGCGGCGGTTCATCAAAACCAAGGCGCTCGGATCACTTGCTCCCGACGGGCATGGTCCAGTTGGGCTCGATGGTGAGCTTGCCGTCGGCATCGAACAGCGGCTTGCCCTCGGGCGTGACGAGCTGGCCCTCGGCGTCGAGGTACGGGCTGCTGTTGCCATAGGTGAGCTGGGCTTTGGCATCGAGCTGCGTGGGGTCGATCTTGTAGCCCGACAGCACTTCACGCTCGTAGCGAACGACGGCGAGAAGCTCAGCCGGCTTGAGGGACTTGTTGAACGCTGGCATCGGGTTGCCGTTATAGCTGAGGGTCTTGTGCTGACCACCCTCGCGGTCGGGATCGCCGTAGGGAGTGCCAGCGGGGCCCATTCCGTTGCTGCCCAGCCAGACGAATTGCAGCTGGCCGAGGATGTCGGGGAACGTCTTGATGAGGTTGCCCTCGTTCATCGGGCGACCCACACCGCCGCCACCGGCGGAGCCGTGGCAGCCGGCGCACTGGGCGGCGAAGATTGCCTGTCCCTGGGCGAGCTGCGTGGGCTTGCCATCGCTGGCCGGCGAGAGACCGCCGATGTAGATGAATACCCAGACCGGAAGGAATGCCAGCACAGGCATGGCCCAGACCGGAATCTTCTTGCGCTTGAGTGCCGCCTCGACGTAGGGCGGTACGAAAGCAGGTTCTGCAGCCACCGCCGGCGTGGCGGCAGCGACCTTTGCCGCCGCCGTTGGGGCGGTTGCGGCGACGGCGGAACCGGTGTCTGCAGCAGGAGCTGCAGCGGCCGGAGCGTCGCTGCTCGGAGCTTCACCGCTCAGTGCGGATCGACGGTCTTTTGAGCGCTTGAGCAGATGCTCGGGAACTTCGGTCACAGCTCCTCCGAAGAAGGAAGGTGGATGAGAAGGGGTTCGACCGGCAGGTCGACTCGCCTCGCAAACCTAGACGATGGATGCGGCCCGGAGCCAAGTATGCAGTCGGTTTCCGCGACTCGCGGAAAGGTCGCCGATGAATGTCTCACCGTCTGTTCGCGGGTGGTAGACAATCACTCACTCCCCGCGGTCCGACTGCTTCATCTGAAGTCCTCGGGGCACCTGTCTGCAGTTACGATTTGTGAGAACGTTCACGAGGGAGGACCAACCCCAGTGGTTGCGCTTATTACAGCCATGTTGATCGGCATAGCGCTCACGGCGCTCGTGATCCCGATCGCCAAGCGTCGACCTGTCGGCACCCCACTTACTTGGGGTGAGGCGATGGTCGCGTCGGTCTACACCTTCTTCCTCTTCATCTGGTTCTACGGGATCATCCCGCACCTGTGGCTTACGTGGGCCGATAACGAACTCAACTGGCGCCCGGACAAACTGCTGTTCGGCCCGGGTGATGTGATCAAGCCGCAGGCCTTCGGTGGCTGGTTCCCCGTGACCGTCAGCTATCAGACAATTCGCGACATCATCGCGGTCCTCATCTATGTGGTGTTCCTCGGTGCACAGATCGCTCTGTGGGTCTGGTGGCAGAAGCGTGACAAGCGTGCTGCCGCCGCCTCGACCGTCGCTGTTGCCACAAGTGACTACGGCCGTCCGCTGGTCCGGAAGAGCTGACCATGGCCCGCGTCGACGCCAATCCCCCCATGCCCGAATTCCGGGCCGATTACCAACTCCAGGAAGTCGACGCGGCATGGCTCTCAAAGGCCGTGAAGCCCAAGCAGTTCATCCACATCGACCAGTCCGAGTGCATCACCTGCGAGGGCTGCGTCGATATCTGCCCGTGGAAGTGCATCCATCTGGTGCGTACCGACTCCATCGCTGAGGCTCTCGGCACCGAACTCCCCGGGGAAGACCCCGGAGATCAATCGGTGTTCCTCATCGACGACGACGTCTGCACCCGTTGTGCGCTCTGCGTCGATCGCTGCCCCACCGGTGTCATCATCCTCGGCAAGGTCGGCGACGCACCTGCCGATGGCGACTCCCACCAGCGTATGCCCACACATGGTTACGGCTACGGAATGCGCCTCGGTTGAACGTCATGAACATCCGTCCCTTTCTTCCCAGTACCAGAGCAATGGAGAAGTCCCTTGGCTAAGACCATGGAGAATCCGAAGAAGTCCCCTGCGGATCGCGTGAGCGAACTCGTTGACAAGACCCAGGGATCACAGGCTTGGAACTCGATCTTCCGGCCCGGTTCAGTGTTCCGCAAGGGATACACCGATAGCCCGCGTAACCGGTCCTACGTGATCATGAACAGCGTGATCTATCACCTCCACCCGGTGAAGGTGAAGCGTCACGCCGTCAAGGTGAGCTACACGCTGTGCCTCGGTGGACTCAGTTTCTTCCTGTTCATCCTGCTCACGGTCACCGGCATCTTCCTGATGTTCTTCTACCGCCCCACTGCGGCGCAGGCCTGGAACGACATCTACACCCTGCAGACCTCTGTCACCTTCGGTCTGCTCATGCGAAATATGCATAGATGGGCAGCCCATCTCATGGTGCTGTCAGTCTTCCTGCATATGGCTCGAGTCTTCTACCACGGCGCCTACAAGCCGCCGCGTGAGTTCAACTGGGTCATCGGCGTCATCCTTCTCACGCTCACCCTGCTTCTCTCGTTCACCGGCTACCTGCTCCCGTGGGATCAGCTCGCTCTGTGGGCCGTGACCGTGGGTACCAACATGATGGGGTACACCCCTGTGTTCGGTAACCAAGTGCGTTTCGTACTTCTCGGCGGCAAGGAGATCGGAACAGACACGCTTCTCCGTTGGTATGTGCTGCATGTGCTGTTCGTCCCATTCGTGACTGTCATCTTCCTTGCGATCCACTTCTGGCGGGTTCGTAAGGACGGCGGCATCTCCGGACCGTTGTGATCGAGGAGGCCATCCCATGACCGAGATCCCTGAACATCTCCGTAAGCGAGCCGAAGCGGCACGCGAAAAGGCAGCCGAACAAGCCGCCGCTCCCGCCGAAGAGGCCGCTCCCGCAGCGGAGGCGTCCGCGCCCTCAGGCGAGACCAGCCGCATCCCGGCTCATCTCCTCGAGCGCTCGAAGTCCGCCAAGTCCAAGGGTGCAGCCACCGAGACAGCCGTCGCCACCGCCGGCGGTGGTGGGGTCGCAACAGCAGTCGCCACGGCTGCTGCTCCTCCCACGGCTACGGGCCCTGGTGGACACACCCAGCGACTGCTCACGGTCGTCAAGGCCGGTTCGATCCAAGACCTGAAGTCCGTTCCGGTCGACAAGGTCCACACCTGGCCGCATCTGCTTGCCGTCGAGTTCGTTGCCTCGTTGCTGATGTTCGCGTTCGTCATGATCTTCTCGATCTTCATGAACGCCCCGCTGCTCGCGCTGGCCAACATCAACTCCACACCCAACCCGTCGAAAGCGCCCTGGTACTTCCTCGGCCTGCAGGAACTGCTCACCATGTTCCATCCGATGGTCGCTGGTGTGACCATCCCGGGCATGGGTATCTTCCTGCTCATCCTGGCGCCGTATATCGACCGCAATCCGTCGAACAAACCCGAGGATCGGAAGTTCGCGATCTCTCTCTTCACCGTCCAACTGATGTTCTGGGCCGTTCTGGTCATCATCGGTTCTTTCTTCCGTGGTCCGGGCTTCAACTTCGTCGCCCCTTGGACCGCCGGCCTGTTCTTCGAACTCTGATCACGTGCACGTAGGAGCCCCCACATGAATCCTCTCGTCATCGTCATCCCCCTTGTCGTCGTCCTCGGTGCTGTCGTGGTGTTCGCCGCGCTCCGCCGTGGCGATTCCGGTGGCGCCACTGGTGCGCTCAGCCGCGAAACCCGCAAGCGTGACCGTTCCGAACCGGTGACGCTCGCCGACGATGCCGTCCTTTCCGGTCGGCAGGTCGAGAAGTCGGCCGCGCTTGACCGTCGATCGGGCTCCGTCGAGAAGGTCACGAGCACGGTCGCCACGTACGTGCCACCCGATGCCGACGCCATTGGTGTGACCCGCCGGCAGTTCTTCAACCGCTCGATCCTCATCCTCATCGGTCTCACTCTGAGTGGGTTCGGCGCCGCTTTCGTGGCTTTCCTGTGGCCGACGCCCAAGGGAGGCTTCGGCTCCAAGATCCGGGTCGGCAATGTGAGCGACGTCCTCGCCAAGATCTCCGCTGGCAAGGGCTTCCTGTACCTGGCTGAAGGCCGCATGTGGATCACGGCATATCCCGCGTCGGCAATCGAGAAGGCCAAGGCTGTCTACCCTGCGGCGGTTCTGCCCGGCATGGAAGCTGGTGTCGTCGCGCTGTATCAGAAGTGCCCGCATCTGGGCTGCCGTGTTCCGTCCTGCCAGACATCCCAGTGGTTCGAGTGCCCCTGTCACGGTTCGCAGTACAACCAAGCCGGAGAGAAGAAGGGCGGCCCGGCTCCTCGAGGAATGGATCGCTTCGCCATGGATGTCACCGCTGGCGTCCTCACTGTTGACACCGGCCAGATCTTCCAGGGTCCGCCGATCGGTACCAATACCACTGGTCAAGAAGCTGAAGGCCCGCATTGCGTGGGCGGAGGACACTGATGCACACCGTCACCTCAACTCTCGTTCTGGCCAATGCGGCCCGCACCATCGGCATTGTGCTCGGGGTCCTGTTACTGCTGGCATTCGCCATTGCAATCCTGTTCAACATGCGCAAGGGCCGCGCCGAGGTCGGCTCGGAGATCGAGCTCGCAGCCAATCGCAAGCCCTATCTCGACGATGACGAACTCGAGACGAAGAAGCTCGATCGCACCCTTGGTGCCGGGCTCGTCATCCTTGCGGTCATCGGCATCGCCTTTCCGCTCTACTGGCTCGCAGAACCCAGCCGCCAGACCAACGCCGTCGGCGCCTTCAAGGAAGAAGCGATCAAGCGCGGCGAGAACATCTACATCAATGGCGCCCAGTGCGCGAACTGTCATGGTCCGAACGGCGTCGGTGGTGCGGCCAACTACACGATCACCGATCCCGCAACGGGCGATTATGTCTCGGCAGTGTCGTGGCGAGCCCCGGCGCTCAATACCGTGATGTATCGCTATACCCCTGAGCAGGTCACGCTGATCCTCAATTACGGCCGCGGGTTCTCGCCCATGCCGGCATGGGGTGCTCCGGGTGGTGGACCGCTCACCGAGCAGCAACTCGCTGATGTCATCGAGTACTTGATCTCGATCCAGATTCCTGGCGACGAGTCGAAGGCCGCAGTGCAGGCGGAACTTGACAAGACCTGCGCGGCGGACTCCGAAGGCAGCTGCACCGTGGCCGATGGTTCGTATAAGACCCTCGGTGAGGCCGTCTTCAATCTCGGATATGCGGACAGTTTCGCCGGCGGCGCCTATTCCTGCGGTCGCTGTCATACCAAGGGCTGGTCATACAGCCAGAAGCAGGTGTCCGGCGGCGGTGCGTTCGGTCCGAACCTGACCGGTGGTTCCGAGATTCGCCAGTTCTCGACAGCATCGGCTCAGATCGCTTTCGTCTCGTTACACCCCAAGGCCGGCACCTCTTATGGCAGCCAGGGATATTCCAGCGGGCTCATGGGTAGCTTCGGCGTGAACCCGAATGCTGTTGACCCCAAGACCGCCATCATGCAGCCCGATCAGGTCATGTTGACCCAGGAACAGATCGCGGCTGTCGTCGCCTACGAGCGGAGCCTCTGACCATGCACCATCTCCAGATCCTCGCCGGTATCGCCTTCAACCCGGGCATTCGTGGCATCCTCGTCGTCGGTGTTGGCGTCGCCGTGCTCATGGGCTCGGTGTGGCTGCTGCTGGCCAGCAATGTCGGTGCTCGCCTCGGCATGCTGCTCACCCTCACTGGACTGTTCGGTTGGCTCACTATCCTCACGCTCACCTGGTGGATCAGCCCTCCGGCCATTGGTCCGCGTGGCAACAACGGCTCGTGGAAGCCGGTTGAGATCTATGTCAATGGTTCCGGTTCGCCGAAGACCATCCAGGTTGGCGGGCTTGCTGATCCGTCGTCGTTGCCCACTGCCGATGAGATCCTCGCCGATCACCCCGAACTGGCCGCTGACTATCCGAACGGCTTCCTGCTCTCGGATCTCGCTGCCAACAACCCGACAGTCCTCGCCGAGTACATCCACTCCGAGAACATGAACGGTTGGAGCCTCGTGGCTTCCTCTGCTGCCGGTGAGTCACAGGCCGCTGCCGATGTGGCACTGGTGAACGCAGGGATCTTCACCGGTCCCACTGCCTACAAGAAACTCAACACTTGGGAATATGGCGGCAAGCCCCAGCGTGAAAAGGAATGTGCAGACACCGACGCGGTCTGCCGCGCTGTGTTCCGCGTGAAGCTCGCCACGACGTTCAAGCATCCCACGCACTACGCCGTGGTGCAGGTGCAGAAGGTCGTCACTCAGGAAGCCAAGCCGGGTGAGCCACCGCCCTTGCCCAAGGTCGATACCTCCGCTCCGGTCTATTCAGTTGTCCTGGTCCGTGATCTCGGCAATGTCCGACTCATCCCGTTCCTGTACTTCCTCATCTCCGTCTCGCTGTTCGTGATCTTCGCGTGGACACTGCACAACCGTGAGAAGGTCCTGATGAAGAACAAGGCTCTCGCCGAAGTGGCGAAGGGGGCCTGAGTCATGGGTCAGTACCTCCCCATCTTCGCCATGTTGGTGCTGGCCATTCTCTTCGCAGCGGTCAGCATCCTGGTCTCGAAGATCCTCGCCCCTCGTCGTCCCTCGGCCTCGAAGTCCTCGCCCTATGAGTGCGGGATCGTGCCCGGTCGTGATGTACCCGAGCGCTTCCCCGTGAAGTTCTTCCTCGTCGCCATGATCTTCATCGTGTTCGACATCGAAGTTATCTTCCTGTTCCCGTTCGCCACAGTGTTCCGGTCGCTCGGCGGCTATGGCATCGCTGCAATCGTCATCTTTTCGGCAGCGGTGTTCGAGTCGTTCGTGTACCTGATCAGTAACGGTGCCCTTGACTGGGGTCCCATCAAGCAACTCCGTCAGAGCGGGATCACCTCACCGGCTCGGACAGCATCGTCAACAATTCGCCTTGTGGGCCTCGAGGGGCGCGACCTCCCGTCGTCAGCTCCCGTTTCGGAAGAGGCCGCCTAGTGTCCAGTGAATCTCGTCCGAGCGGTGGCCTGCTTGAATCCGGGCTCGAAGGGCTCAGCCACAACTTCCTCACCGGCACGCTCGAGGGACTCGTGAAGTGGGCGCGTTCTCACAGTGTCATGCCGGCCACTTTCGGTCTGGCGTGTTGCGCCATCGAGATGATGGCCGCCGGTGGTCCGCATTACGACCTCTCCCGTTATGGCATGGAGACTTTCCGTGCGTCCCCGCGTCAGGCCGATCTCATGATCGTCGCTGGTCGTGTCTCGCAGAAGATGGCACCAGTGCTGCGGCAGATCTACGACCAGATGATGGAACCCAAGTGGGTCATCTCCATGGGCGTATGCGCATCCTCGGGTGGCATGTTCAACAACTACGCCATCGTGCAAGGTGTCGACCAGATCGTTCCTGTCGATGTCTACGCTCCCGGATGCCCTCCCTCGCCCGAAACTCTGATGCACGCCATCCTCACCCTGCATCAGCAGATCCGAGACGGAGAACTGACCCGTCGTCCGGGCCAGGGCGCTGGCATTGTCATCGAACAGGTCGGAGCCGCCGGGTCAACGCCGGTTGTGCTGGGACGGAACTGACCATGGCCGACGAAGCTGCTCCCACCGGAGCGGGCGACACCGAGGTCGAAGCCACGCCTGAGGTCGCCCCCGAAGAACTCTTCGGAGTACTGCTCACCAGATCCGGCGGTCAGCTCGTGGTGCATCCGAGCCGAGAGCAGTACCCGAAATTGCTCCGCACCCTGCATGACGCCGGGTACCACATGGTCATCGATCTCTGCGGCGTGGACTACCTGACGCATCCGGGTCGCACAGGGGTGCCCGCCTCTGTCGCCACCGAGCGTTTCGAGGTCGTCGTCAACCTGATCAACCACAAAGAACGTGCTCGGCTCCGACTTCGTGTGCAGATCCCCGTTGACGATGCCCGACTCCCCAGTGCGTTCGATCTCTACCCGGGCACCGAGGCCATGGAACGCGAGACATTCGACATGTTCGGCATCTCCTTCGACGGTCATCCCGACCTCACCCGAATCCTCATGCCCGAGGATTGGCTGGGTCATCCGCTGCGCAAGGACTACGACTCCGGTCGTATCCCGGTGCAGTTCAAGGGTGCTCCCGCAAACCGACCCGCCACCCGATAGTCACGCGCACTCATGACCACCACACACGAAGCCCCAGCCAACCTCGCCCAGACCTCTGAAGGCGCCCAGGAACTCACCAGTCGCGACGTCATCGCTGCCGGCGAGCGTCTGCGTGAGCTCGGTGCCGTGCTGCGACTCTCGGAGTCCGAAGCCCTCGACGCCGAGCTTGATGCGGTGCCCGACGAAGAGACCATGATCATCAACATGGGTCCGCAGCACCCGAGCACCCACGGTGTGCTTCGACTCATGCTCGAACTCCAGGGTGAGACCGTGCTGCGCTGCAAGCCGATCATCGGCTACCTGCACACCGGCATGGAACGCACCGGCGAGGATCTCACGTATCTGCAGGGTCCCACCAACGTCACGCGCATGGATTACGCCGCCCCGCTCTTCACCGAGTTGGCCTTCTCGCTCACGGTCGAGAAATTGCTCGACATCGAAGTCCCCGAGCGAGCGATCTGGATCCGCATGCTCATGACCGAGATGAACCGCATCTCCTCGCATCTTCTGTTCATGGCCACCAACGGCATGGATCTCGGTGCGGTCTCGATGATGCTCTACGGCTGGCGCGAGCGTGAGGAAGCCCTGCGATTCCTGCAGGAGGTCACCGGTCTGCGCATGAACCACAACTACATCCGTCCGGGTGGCGTCGCCGCCGATCTTCCCGACGGCTGGCGTGACAGCATTCTGCGTCTTCTCGACATGCTCCCGCAGCGTCTCGATGAGTACGACGTTCTGATGACCAATCAACCCATCTGGCGTGAGCGCCTGCAGGGCATCGGGGCCATCTCCGCCGAGGAATGTCTCGCCCTCGGCGTTACTGGCCCCATGCTCCGCTCCACCGGTTATGACTGGGATCTGCGTCGTGACATGCCGTATCTCGCATTCGACAAGATCGATTTCGATGTCGTCGTGGGTTCCTTCGGTGACTGCTTCGATCGATTCGCCATCCGCCTCGCCGAGATCCGCGAGTCGATGAAGATCGTCCGCCAGTGTCTCGAGAACATGCCGAAGGGCGACTATCGGATTCAGGATAAGAAGGTCACGCCTCCGCCACGTGCCCGTATCGACGAGTCGATGGAAGCGCTCATCCATCACTTCAAGATCTTCACCGAGGGATTCAAGGTCCCCGAGGGTGAGGCCTATGTGGCCATCGAGTCCCCTCGTGGTGAACTGGGTTGCTACATCGTGAGCGACGGTTCGCCGAATCCCTACCGCATGCATGTGCGGGCTCCAAGCTTCGTGAACCTGCAGACCCTGCCGCACCTCATGCATGGGAATCTCGTCGCCGACGCTGTGGCCATCATCTCGTCGGTCGATCCGATCCTCGGGGAGGTCGATCGCTGATGGCTCGACTCACAGCAGAGAACACCGAACTCGCTCTCGAGATCATCGGCCGCTACCCGCGGCCCAAGTCCGCGCTCATCCCGCTTTTGCATCTGGCCCAGGAGCAGGACGGTCACGTCACCGAGAGCGCCATGTCCCACATCGCCGAACTCGTGGGCGTCTCTGCCGCCGAGGTTCTCGGCACCGCGTCGTTCTACGAGATGTTCAAGTTCG